>Ga0307374_10001060_pt1 | contig 51563 bp, 55 predicted proteins | sample OX3MG_FD_202532 | JGI IMG/M metagenome (GOLD analysis project Ga0307374, IMG submission 202532) | Soil microbial communities from Risofladan, Vaasa, Finland - OX-3 | ecosystem: Environmental > Terrestrial > Soil > Coastal area > Acid sulfate soil | place: Finland: Risofladan, Vaasa | collected...
CCGCGTGCGCCGAGGCCGGGAAGACCATCGTGCTGTCGAGTCACCAGATGTCCGAAGTGGAGCTCGTCTGCACCCACGCGGCCGTTCTGCGCTCCGGACGGTTGCTCGCTACCGGGTCGGTGGCCGAGCTGGTCGGAGAGATCCCCCGGGTTCGATTGGACATCGGCGATCGGGACATCGGGATTGCCGTGCTCCAAGCCTTGCCGGAAGTCCTGCGAGCTACGGTTTCTGGTCCAGGATCGGTGACGGTCGAAGGCCGGGGCTTGCGCCCCATGGTCCTGTTGGAAGCCCTCCATGCCGCGGGAATCGGCGTGTCGGGGTTTCGATCCAGCACCTTCGAGGACTCCTACCTCGAGCTGTTCGACGGGGATCATCGTGCATCGAGTGTCAAAGGCCCCGACCGGCCTTGATCCTGATCGAGTGGTACAAGCAGTTCCACCGGCCCAAGACGTACGCAACACTGGGCATTGCTGCCGCCTTCTCCATCGTGCTCACGGTGGCGTTGGCGGCCACCGGATCGGGCAAGACCGAATTCGTCGGTGACCTGCCGCTCCTGATGATTCCCCGGACTTCCGGATTCAGCGTTCCGATCATCGCCCTTTCCAGCACCATGAAGTTCTTCCTCCCCCTTGCCGTGTCCCTCTTCGCCGGCGAGGCGGTGGCGGGCGAGGCGGGTTGGGGAAGTCTCCGATATCTGTTGGCTCGGCCGGTTTCCCGGAGCCGGATCCTCTGGTCAAAGGCCGCGGTTGCCGCCGTGCTCTCGTCCGCCGCGATCTTGGCGCTCGCCGCCGTCGCCCTGGTGGCCGGAGGCCTGGCCTTCGGATGGCATGCGCTGGCGGTGACCGATGGCAGCACGTCCACTCCCGTTCACCCCCAGGTGGACGTCGTCCAGGTGGGAGCCATGTTCGGGCATCTGGGCACCAGCGTGCTCTACGTGGGGGCGGGAATGGCCAGCATCTTCGCGGTGGCGTTCTTCCTCTCCACCACCACCCGCCGCCCTCTCGTCGCGGTGGCCGGTGGTGTGGCGGTGACCATCGTCTCGAGAATCTTCAATGCCGATTACCTTCCCGGGGTCCAAGTCGTCAACCGCTACATGCCGAACAATGACATCGACCTCTGGCAGCACCAGTTCACCCGGCCGGCCGATCTCTCCGGGACTCCCCATTTCCTCGTTCTCCAGGCTGTCTACTTCGTCGTCTTCATGGTCCTCGCCCAGTGGTGGTTCACACGCAAGGATGTGCTCGATTGATCCGGATCGAGATGCTGAAGCAACTTCGACGGACCAGTTACCGGGTCGTGTTGGGTCTCCTGGTGGTGATTGCCGTCGTGGTCACCATCATCATCGGACTGACCAGCGCGGCAACTCCCGAGCGTCTCGGCGACTTTGGATCGGTCATCCCCAACTCATCGGGCTTCACGATGGCGGCGATTGCCCTGAACTCGTTGCTGCTCTTCCTGATACCCCTGGCCGTCGCCATCTTCGCCGGCGACTCCCTGGCCGGCGAGGCATCGTGGGGAAGCCTCCGGTACCTTCTCGCCCGACCCGTCTCCCGCCGGCGCGTCCTGGTCTCCAAGGTTGTGGTCGCGGGGCTGTTCTCCTTGGCTGCCGTCCTCCTGGTCTCGATGACCGGACTGGCTTCCGGGACAGCCGCATTCGGATGGCATCCCCTCTCGGTGATCGACCTTCAACATGCATCGCCGTTCGCGAGTGGACTGTCCACCTTCTCCCCGCTCCAAGCTCTGGGCCGGATCGGGTTGGCCACCGCCGTCGTGGCCGGAACGATGACCGCCACGTTCTCATTTGCCGCGCTCTGCTCGACCCTCACCGACAGACCGTTCAGCGCGGTTGCCGGTGGCGTACTACTCACGTTCGTCTCCCGGGCGCTCGACAACATCCCCGGGCTCCACGCCTTGGGACCCTGGCTGCCGGTCACCGACAAGGGAACCGGCCTATGGACCGAGGTCCTTTTCCAGCCGGCCAACTTCAGTGGTTATCCCCATCTGGTTCTCGTCCAAGCCGCCTATGCGGTTGCCTTCCTCGGTTCGGGATGGATCTGCTTCAACCGGAAGGACATCTTGAGCTGATCGTCCAGGGCCTATCCCCCGGGACTCCAATTGGCGCCGCCGGGAACAGGCATGTGCGCGCAGCCTCGATCATTCCCAAGCGGCTCGTGGCGTAGATTACGGGCAATGAGAAGTGATCTGGCTGCCATCGACGTCGCCACCATGCGGGGGTTGGAGATCGGACCGCTGGCCACCCCCAGGGTCAGCAAAGATGATGGGCCGGTTCGATACCTCGATCACGCCAGTGCGGAGGAACTCAAACAGAAGTATGCGACGAACGCGGAGATGCAGGACCGACTTGACCGGATTGTCGACGTCGACTACGTCATCGGCGAAGGCAAGCGGATTTCCGAAGCCGTCGCCCAGGATGCCCCATTCGACTATGTCATCGCCTCCCATCTGATCGAGCACATTCCCGATCCGGTGGGCTGGATGGCCGACATCGCCCGCATCCTGAGGCCCGGCGGGATCTTGTCCCTCGTCGTCCCCGACAAGCGCTACTGCTTCGACATCAACCGCGCGCCGTCGGACATCAGTGACATCGTGGACGCCTACCTGCGCCAGCTGATGCGACCGAGTTACAAGCAGGTGTACGACTTCACCTCCAGGGCGATCAATGGCGTGGTCGACACTCATGCCGTGTGGACCGAACGTGCCGACTACACCGGGGTCGTGCGCACCGACTGCGACGATCCGGATGTCGCCGCCTTGGAGGCGTGCCGTCGCATGGACACCTCCGACGACTTTGTCGACGTGCACTGTCACGCATTCACCCCTGACTCCTTCCTCATCCTGCTCGAGAAGCTGGCTCGCTTGGGCCTTCTCGACTTCGAGTTGGCGCGGTACTTTCCGACCGAAGTCGACACGCTTGAATTCCATGCCAGCCTTCGCTTGCTGGAGCCGACGGCTGACCGATCCACGATGGTGCGGAGACAGCTGGCATCGATCGCCCGGGCACGCCTCGGAGGCGTGGAGCACGGCGACAGGAGCGCGACCTCAACTCAGCCGTCGGCTGTCACCCTGGAGGTGAGCGAGCGGGAGCGACAGTTGCTTCTCTTCAAACGCCGAACGATCGAGGGGATCCGAAGGACGCTGGGGGGGCGGCAGCCCGGGTGAGAGCATCAGGACTCGTCATCCGATCGACAGTTTCGCCGGATACATTGACCCGATGATCGGCATAGCCCGCCAGCTGAGATCCGGCCGGCCGTGAGGGTACTGGTGGCCGAAGACGACGACGCGCTCCGTTCGGTGTTGGCGCGCGGACTGCGGGAGCACGGCTACGCCGTCGACGCGGTAGCCGACGGCGACGAGGCGGCGGCCCACCTCCGAGAGTACGAGTACGAGGTGGTGGTCCTCGATTGGCGGATGCCCAAGCGAAGCGGCATCGAGGTCGTGGAGGGCATGCGACGACACGGAGACCGAACTCCCATCTTGATGCTCACCGCCCGGGACGCGACCGCCGACCGGGTCACTGGACTGAACCTCGGTGCCGACGACTATCTGGTGAAACCGTTCGAATTCTCTGAATTGGTGGCCAGGTTGCAAGCATTGCAGCGCCGGCCAGCTCTCACCGTCGATCCTCAGATCGTCTGCGGCGATCTCCACCTGGATACCGTCTCCCGGGAGGTGACCAAGAACGGTGAGCTGATCACCCTCACCGCGACCGAGTTCGGCCTCCTCGAACTGCTCCTCCGACGATCACCTGCCGTGGTGACGCGCCGGAACATCGCCGTCCAGATCTGGGACAACGAAGCGGACGCAGTGGGCTCCAACACCATCGACGTGCACGTGGCCCGGCTGCGAGCCAAACTCGGCGGTGAGGGTGCTCGCATCGAAACAGTCCGAGGTATGGGATATCGATTGGTCGAACCATGAGAACCGGGGCAGCGCACCGCTTCCATGCCGCCAAGGTGGCGGCGATGGCCGCCGTGATTGTGCTGGCCTGCTACCTGATCGCCGTTGTCGTGCTCAACGTCTTCGTCGTCCACCGGCTCACCAGCCAGGCCGATCTCCGCCTTTCCGAACGTCTGATCGACGCCAACAAGGAGGTCATGAGCCTCCCGAACACCGGAACTCCGATCATGCAGAAGGACCATGACGTTGACGACGCGCCTGCCTTCGTGTGGTTCGTCGCCGCCACCGGGACCGCCACCCCCTTGACGTCCAATGCGCCTTCCCTCCCGGCTCGGCATTGGACAGCGGGCGCGACCACGATCGACACCGGAGGGACGCCGTTCCGATTCGACGCCACCCCGTCGGGGACCGGGTGGTTGGTGGCTGGCGAGAGCATCGGTCAGATCCGGCGGGTGCAGAGCACCCTGGTCGTCCCCGAAATCCTGGTTGGCGCGGTCGTCCTGGTGGTCGTTTACGCCGGAGCGTTGTTGATCGGACTCCGGGCCCTGGCGCCGCTCGAGGTCGTCCGCCGGCGGCAGGCCGAGTTCACCGCGGACGCCTCGCACGAGCTCCGAACGCCGCTGAGCGTCATCGAAGCCGAAGTCGACCTGGCATTGAGCCGTCCCCGCGATGCAGACGCCTATCGGGGCGTGCTCCAACGGGTCGCCGGTGAGGGGCGGCGGCTTCGAAGCATCGTGGACGACCTCTTGTGGCTGGCCCGGGTCGACTCGGGGCGCCCACCCGAGGTGGACGCCGTCCCGGTCGATGTGGCGGCAACCGCCGAGACGTGCGTGGACCGGTTCCAGGCGGTCGCGTCAGCGCGAGGGGTCACGCTGGGCTTTCATCGTGACGGCAGCGAACCCGCTCTCCTGGTCACCGATCCGGCATGGATCGACCGTCTGATCGGGGTGCTGGTCGACAACGCCTGCCGCTATGCCGACCGCGGCGGTGTCGTGACGGTCGGGGTCCGGACCACGGGAACTCGGATCGTACTCGACGTGGACGATTCCGGGCCGGGGATATCGCCGGTTGATCGAGAGGCGGTGTTCGACCGCTTCCATCGAGGTGCAGACGGTCAGGAAGGGACCGGACTCGGCCTGGCCATTGCCGATTCGGTGGTGCGGGCAACCGGGGGAAGCTGGTTCATCGGTACCGCCCCGCTGGGAGGGGCCCGGATGGAGGTGTCGTGGCATCTGGGGGGAGGACAACGGGGGACCCTTCGACCTTCGATCTTCCATCGAAACTCCACACAACGCCAAGCAAAGGCGGCGGGCCCGGGTGCGCCCGGTCGCTCCGCGCCCCAGGAGTCCGCCCGGACCTGAGGCGCGTTTCTTAGCTGATTCTCACATTCGTGTCATGTGATCTTCAGGGTGGATCCGTACCCTGGATCCCATGGCAGATGCGAGGTACGGAACGGTCGCGGCCCCGGGCCGGGGCGCCGGGGCCCGCCGTGACGCGGCGCTGCAGAGGGCCGGCAGGCTCTCCAAGCGGATCGCGATGGCAACCGTTGCCGCGGTGGGCATCTTGGGGCTCTACGTCAGCACATCGCTGCCCGGCCATGCGACCACGAACGTCGGCCAGAGTCCCGCTGGCACCACCACGCCGAGCACGTCCGCTCCGGCGGTGGCGCCGTCGTCGGGATCGTCGACCGCGCAGACGGCTCCCACCCCACCGGCCAGCCCTCCGGTCACGACACCACGGCCGACGCACGTAACCACCGGAGCCAGTTGATACCGGTGGCCCTGCCCGATGCCGACGACCGGGAGGTCATGTATCGAATCCCCGCGCTCGGCACCCAGGCCGAGCTGGTGGTCACGCATCCGGATTCGCTGGTTGCCGCCGCGTCGATCCTTCGGGCCGAGCTCGACAGCCTCGATCGGGTGGCAAGCCGGTTCCGGGTTGATTCCGAGATCAGCCGGCTTCAGGGCGCGGGTGGACAGAAGGTCGTGGTGGGCGTCGAGATGCTCGAGCTCCTGGTCGTTGCCCTCCGAGCGGCCGAAATGACCGACGGGGCGGTGGACCCGACAGTCGGTGGTGCCATGAACCGGCTCGGCTACGACCGTGACTTCTCCGAGATCCGCAGCGGTGTGGCCGGACGCCTTCCGGTCGGCGCTCCGGTCCCGGGGTGGAAGAGCATCGAGCTCGACATCCCGGCCCGCACGGTTCGGGTGCCGATTGGCACCCAACTCGACCTGGGGGCGACGGCCAAGGCGTGGGCGGCCGACCGCGTGGCCGCGCGGGTGTTCAGCCTCCTGGGCTGCGGGGTGTTGGTGTCGCTGGGTGGCGATATCGCCGTGGCCGGAGAACCACCCGAGGGTGGCTTTCGGATCGGCCTCGGGGACACCTCCGGCGGATCGCCGACCGGCGGGGTGGTGGCCATCAGTTCGGGTGGTCTCGCCACTTCGGGGATCGCAGTTCGTCAATGGCGGCTGGGGGGTCGTCGGGTGCATCACATCCTCGACCCGGCCACGGGTCTGCCGGTCAAGCCGATGTGGCGGACGGTGTCGGTCGCGGCCGCATCGTGTCTCGACGCCAACACCGCTTCCACCGCCGCCATGGTCAAAGGGCCGGACGCCCTCTCGTGGCTGGCGGCCCGGAGTCTCCCCTCCCGGCTGGTGGAATGGGACGGCACCGTGTCGTGCATCGCCGACTGGCCGATCGCGGCACCGGGCCTTGTCGACAACGGATCTCGATGACCCCACCCGTGGCGGCCACGGTCGGACACGGCTCCAGCTCTCTGTGGTATCTGACCCGAGCCACCCGACTGGTGTCCCTCGTCCTTCTGTCGGCAACCGTGGTCATTGGCGTCATGGCCTCGGTGGGTTGGACCACCAAGCAATGGCCGAGGTTCCTGTCCCAGACGGTGCACCGCAACCTCTCCTTGTTCTGCCTGGTGCGTTCTGCCTGGTGCTCATCGGCTTGCACATCGTCACCACGGTGACCGACGGCTACGTGCCCATCGGTTACCTCGGACCTTTTCTCCTCGTCGTCGCATCGCCGCGGCGGTCATCGGGGCCACGGCCCTCATCGGCATCGGGATTGTTGCCGTTGCCGGCCCCCTCCGTTCCGGGTGGTCACACCGGGCCGGAACTTCCGCGTCAGTGCTCGCCCAGCTGAACACCGGCTTCCAGTCCGGAGGTGGGTCCTCGGCCACGGCGACAGGCGCGTCGTCGAGCACAACACCGCCCTCGTCAACCGACGGGGTCCCTTCCCCGCCCTTCAGCCAAGCAGTCCAGGGCACCTACCGAACGTCGGCACCCGATCGGGAAGGCCACATCTCCGTCGTCTTGACGTTGTCGGCGTCAGGGTCCCCGGCCACGCCCCTGGTGGTCAAGCTCAACGGGGCGGCGGTCAACGGCGGGGTGGCCATGTCGTCCAGCCAAGTCACCTGGGGCTCTGACACCGGCACGGTCGCGGCACTGCAGGGTTCGACGATCGGAGCGAACCTCAGCGGGCCGAGGGGATCGGTGAACCTGACCATGCTCTTGAACCTTGATCAAACCAACGGGACAGTGACCGGGACCATCTCGGGAACCGCCGGGTCCGCATCGGGAGGCGGCCAGTGAGATCACCGGTCACCGCCAGGTCGGCGCCGGAGGCAACGGCTGTCCCTCGCCTGCTGAGCGGGCTCACCGCCGAGGGCGGGTCCATCGGCATCGACGAACATCTCGCTCGCTGGGGTGCCGCTCCCGTTCAGTCGGCCGCCGCCCATCTGGTCGATCAGCTGAGCGCCAGCGGTCTGGTGCCGAGCTGTTTCCCGAGCGGGTGAGGATGGACCGGTGGGGGTACCCGATCATCGACCAGAAGGACATCCCGTTGCAGCTGGGAGAGCATGCCGACCGCGCCGTCAGTTCGTGCCCCGGCTGGCGCTCCATCTGATAGAACGCCGCCAGTCATCCGGCCGCAGTGGCCGCAAGGGGAGGAACCTCGGACCATGACCGATCTGGCTCCATCCGACACCCAGCCGCCGGGGCGACGACTCCGTCGCCCGGGAGACGGCGTGGAGGCAAATGCCCGGCTCACCGCGTCGGTGGCCGTCGTCCTCTTCGTGGTGCTCGCCGCCGAAGGGGTGACGATCCTGCGGATCCGGCCGCTGCTCACCCCCCACGTGTTCATCGGCATGCTGCTGGTGCCTCCGGTGGTCCTCAAGATGGGGAGCACCACCTGGCGGTTCGCTCGCTACTACCTTGGCTCCCCCGAGTACCGGCGCAAGGGCCCTCCTCCCATCGTGCTTCGTCTGCTCGGCCCGGTCCTGGTGACACTGACACTGATCGTCTTCGCCTCGGGCATCGCCCTGTTGCTCACACCCACCGCCTGGCATGCCCGGATGCTGTTCCTCCATAAGGCCAGTTTCATCCTGTGGATCGCGGCCATGGCTGTCCATGTGCTGGGACACCTCCTCGACACCGCTCGGCTGGCGCCACGGGACTGGATGCACCGGACCCGCACAGAGGTGAGTGGCGCCGGCCTCCGTCAGTGGTCGATCGCCGCCAGCTTGGTGCTGGGTCTCCTCCTGGCGCTCATCACCGTTCCCGAGGTCGGTCGCTGGCTGGTCACCGGGGGATTCCACCCCGGAGGCTGACCTGACTCCTCCATCCTCGGATGCGCCCCTGACGCCGCGGGCAAAGATGAGGATTCTGTTAGGGATCGGGGATTGGAGCCACACGTGACCGGGGAAGTGCCAGGCTGGGTCGATGGGTGATCAGACCGGCACCATCGTCGTCATCGAAGACGATCCCCATATCGCCGACCTGGTCGATCTGTATTTGCGCAAGGACGGCTTCCGGGTGTTGCTGGCTCGAGACGGAGACGAAGGTCTGGCGCTCATCGCCCGGGAACCACCGATCTTCGTCATCCTCGATGTCGGTCTCCCTGGCGGGCGGAACGGGTTCGACATCTGCCGCGAGATTCGAGCCAAGGACAACGTCCCGGTCCTGTTTCTCACCGCTCGGGACGATGAAGTCGACCGGATCCTCGGCCTCGAGCTCGGTGCTGACGACTATCTGGTGAAGCCGTTCTCACCCAGGGAGCTGGTGGCCCGAGTCCGCACCATCCTTCGCCGGGCCGGAGACGCCCCTCGCGTCCAAGAGAACGTTACCTTGGGTGACCTGGAGGTCGACCTGCGTCGCCGGGAAGTGCTGCGGGCCGGAGTGGTGGTGGCGCTGACCACCCGCGAGTTCGACCTGCTCGGGTTCCTGATCCACAACATCGGTCTGGCGCTGACCCGGCAACAACTCCTCGACGCCGTCTGGGGTGCAGGCTGGTACGGGGACGAACGGACCGTCGACGTCCACGTCGCCCAGTTGCGAAAGAAACTCGGCAACTCCCTTCCCTTGGCCACGGTGTGGGGCGTTGGCTATCGATTGGGCTGAAAGCGCCCGCCCACGGACGAGGGGAACGGCATGCGACGACGGCTGATGATCGCTCTGGTCGGGTTGGTGGCCGGCGTGCTGCTGATCGCCGGGGCCGGAAGCCTGGTGTTGACCCGGAATTCCGCCCGTCAGCAGGCCACCCAGCAGCTGGTCGTCGAAGCCCAGTCGCTCACGTCGGGTACCGCCCACACCCAGTCGCTGGTGGTGCTCCGGGTCATCGGCCGGGTCCTCAATCTGGAGGATGCCAGGGTCGTGTCGATCAATGCCCGGGGCCAGGTGACCTCGTCGCTCCCCGCCGGCGTCACCGCCGCTGATCTGGACTCGGGGCTACTGCTCGACAGGCAGACGATCTCCGGTCGCAACGGCAATGTGGTGTTTGCCGCCGCCCCGGTGACATTGACAGCCCAGGATCGGGCCCGGCTCCATCTCAAGGGCCAGCTTGCCATTCTCCTGACCCGTCAGGTGGGAGACCTGGGTCCGAGTTGGAGCTACTTCACCATTGCCGGCGGGGTGACGCTTCTGGTGGCCGCGTTGGTGGCGTGGCAGATGAGCCGGCGGATGTCTCGGCCATTGATCGAGGCCATGGAGGTGACCGGGCAAATCGCCTCCGGCGATCTGCAGAGCCGGGTCGCGGTGCGAGGGCGCGACTACCCCGAGTTCTCCTCCCTCGCTCATTCGATCAACCTGATGGCCCAGAGCCTGGCCGATGCTCGGAGTCGCGAGCGCCAGCTGCTGCTGTCGGTGTCCCACGATCTCCGCACACCATTGACCTCGATCCGCGGATTTGCCGAAGCCATCCAGGACGGCGCCATCGACGACACCTCCCAGGCGGCCGAGGTCATCATCGCCGAGTCCCGCCGGTTGGAACGCCTGGTGGGTGACTTGCTCGACTTGGCCAAGCTCGAGACGAAGCAGCTGTCCATGGAGATCCGCCCGACCAACGGAGCCGAGGTGGTGACCATGGCTGCGAACGGATTCCGTCCCGTGGTCGAAAGGACCGGGTTGGATCTGCAGGTGGACGTCCCTGGCCAGCCGGCCGGCGAGTTGGCGGCTGACCCCGACCGCCTGGCCCAGCTCTTGGCCAATCTCATCGAGAACGCGCTCACCTACGCCCGCACGACCGTCACCGTGTCATTGTCGGACGCCAGCGATCCGCGGCATCCGTCGGCACAGACCATCGTCGTCCAAGACGACGGTCCCGGGATCGCGGCGGCAGACCTCCCGAGGGTGTTCGACCGGTTCTACCAGGCGGACCGGGGACCCAATCGCCAGATCGGATCAGGCCTCGGGCTGGCCATCGTGGCCGAGATTGCCGCCACCATGGGTGCTGCCGTCCGGGCCGAGTCTCCGATCAACGCCAACGGGGGCTCCCGCTTCATCGTGACAGTGCCATCGTGGGTCGGGTCCCGGGTGGTCAAGCCAGAGCCACCCGGCGACGGACCCGACTGACGTCAGGCCGACCCACTCGGTGGCGGGACGGTTGTCGGCGACGAGGTGCTCGGGGTCACCGCCCCACCCGGCGGGTTGGCGGGTGGGACGAACACCCTGGTGGCTGTCACCGCGGTCCCGTTTCGGGTCCCGATCACGCCGATCTGGCTTCCGAGAACGAACTGCGACGCCGACCCAGGCTGGCCGTTGGTCCCGAATCGAGTCGACGGGGAGATCTCCACGGTGACCGACTTGCCGGCTCGAGACATGACCGTCCACCTCGATCCGTTCTCACCGGTGATCTGACCTCTCACGCCTTGGGCGTGCTGTTGGCTCGGGGTGGCCGGCGTGGTGGCCGGGGTCGAATCCGCCACCGGGGAGGCCGACCCGCCCAGGTCCGAGATCCCGAGGCCGACACCCACCCCGCCGCCGAGGGCGATGACCGCCACCGCGGCCTCGGCCAGGACCCGATGGGACCGAATCAGTGCGGTGATCTTGGCCACGGCGATTTCCTTTCCCGGTTGACGACGAGCGAATGCCCCTACACGAACGACATGGTCTTGAACGAGCCATTGAGAAACGGTTTGGGATCGACGCCGAGGACGTTGTCGAACACGGTGGCGTAGACCGAGCGGAAGTCGGTGGTGTAGATCAGGTTCCCCTCGGAGAGCTTGGACAGGCTCGGAGGATCGCCGTAGAACCCGCCGCGAACTGGTTGTCCGGCGGCGAATACGACATTGGCCCAGCCGTGATCGGTACCCTCACTGGCGTTGGCCCATACCCGTCGCCCGAACTCGGTGTAGATCACGACCACCGCGCCCTTGCCGCGAGGGTGGGTGGAGATGGCATCCAGAAAGGCGGGTACCGCGGCATCGACCTGGCCCAGCAATGTCGTCTGGGTGTTGGTTTGGGCCGAATGGGTATCGAAGCCGCCGAGCTCGACGCTGTACACCTCGGTCTCGGTCCCGGCCAGAATCAGGTTGGCCACCATGCTCAGCTGGGTGGCCAGCACGTTGGCGCTGGAGAGCCCCCCGCCGCCGTTGGCGATGGCCAGGGCCGCTTGGCTCCCCCCGGAAAGGCTGTTGGCATCCGCACTGTGGAGATGGAGCGGATCGCTGTTCACCGTCCGGTTCAACGTCGGGCCGATGGTCCGCTGCACGTCGAGGAGGTTCGAGTTCGCCACCATGGCTTCGGCCAGCAGCCCGGTCTCGGCACTCCCGGATCGGGCCATCGAGGCGTACAGCGCCTGCTCGGTTGGGTCGCCGGGCAACACGAACGTGCCGGGAGGAACCGCGGCACCCTGGACCTTCTCGCCGGTCAGGGCGGTGGGCAAGGTGGGGCCGATCCCCATGGCCCGGAGTGGGCTGGCCCTGGTGCCGTCGAGCCAGCGCCCCAGCCAGCCCGAGCTCACCGGGGTGTCCGGGACTCCGCTCTGCCAGATGTCCATCGATTCGAAATGGCTGTAATTGGGATTGGCGAAGCCGACGCCTTGGACGATGGCCAGCTGCTTGGCGTCCCAGAGCTTCTTGAACCCGGTCAGGGCGGGATGAAGGCCGAAACCCTCCCCCAGCGGCAGCACCGTCGACCCCTTGACGGCCAGCTGGCCTCGATAAATGGCGTAGGCGGGATCCTGATAGGGGATGACGGTGTTCATCCCGTCGTTGCCGCCGTAGAGGGTCAGGAGCACCAAGGTCCTCCCCGTCGAGGAGCCGAGAGCCCCACCCGAACCGGTCCCCCCACCGAGCAGCGAGTCCCACGCCCGCGGACCGAGGGTCACCCCGAGGGCTCCCACTGCACCCATGCCGCCGGCCAGGGCCAGGAACCTCCGCCGGCTGAATCCTCCAGGAGCTCCGTCATGGTCGCCGTCTCCCGCCGCCGGCCCGACCGACTGGGCAAAGCTGGGAGCGGGGCGGAACGGGTTCTCGTCCGGAACGTGCACCATGGCGCCTCAGTTGCTCACGTACTCGGGGGAGACCAGACCCAGGGTCACCAGCGTCTCAGGATTGCCGGCCGCCTGCTGGAGGGCAGCCGCGGTGGTGGCCGACCACCCGGTCAGCGACAACAGGGCGGCGGTGGCGTCAACCCGGGCCGCCACCGGTTGGTCGGCAACCGACGAGATGTCGGCGGTGGATGCCAGCCGGTGGGCGAAGTCCCAACGGGTCAGGGCCGCCGCCGTCGACAGCCAGTACCCGTTCTGCTCCCAACCGCCGACACTGGGGGGATCGAACAGAACCTGCCCGAGCCCGGCCAAAACGGACTGCACCGCGCCAGCCTTGAGACTGGAGGCGGGAACCCCCAGAGCCCGCAGGGCGCCGACCACGTACTCGGTGGGCTGCTTGATCAGCCCGGTGAGCGAAGCGTTGGACACGAATGAAGGATGCTGGAAGATGGCCCGCAGCAAATTGGCGACGTTCCGATCCGCCGCGTACCCGGGCGACAGGTCAGCCACCACCGGGTCCTGGGTGGTGACCGGATAGGCCAGATGGCTCCAGAAGGCGGCGGGCACGAACTTTGCCGACGCACTGCTATGGGTGGCCAGGTCGATGGCCTGCTGACCGGAGTTGATCTGGTTCCCGAGGAACGTCTGTGGCGAATTGTTGTGCTGCTTGGCGTCGAAGGCGAATGCGTTGGTGACTCGGTTGAGCCGCCATCCCGAAAAACACGCGGCACCGGCCCGAACGTCATCTTCCGTATAGGTGCCGATGCCCATGGTGAAGCGCTCCATGAGCTCTCGGGCGAAGTTCTCGTTGGGACTCGACCCGATGTCGGAGGCAGCGTCGAGCCAGATGAGCATGGCCGGATCGATCGCCACGGCCTGGGTCAGGGTATCGAAATCGCCGGCTCCCTGGGTCCGGAACACCTGGTTCTGACCGTACATGTAGAGGGGAAATCGGACCTTGGAGATGGAGGTGGGAAAATGGCCGTGGAGGAGGAAGGTGAGCTTCTCCTGGAGCGGGTTGGTGGTGGCCACCATCCGGCCGAGCCACCAATTGGTGAGGGCGACCTTCTGGACGCCCAGGGTGCGGGCAAGCGCTTGCCGAGCCGTCGGATCGTTCTTCAGCTGGGCATAATTGGAGGGCGGCGGGGACAACTGAGGCAATGGGACGGCATCGGCGCCCGGGTCGGGGCCCCCGAGGGGTGCGATCAGCTGGTCCACGGTGGCCGAGTAGCCCTGGGCCGACAGGGTGGCGATCTGGGCGGCCGACGCCCCGAATCCCGCCCGGCGGTAGAGGAGGGCGACCGAGGAGGATGGATCGATGCTCACCTCGGCCGCGCGGTCCTCGGATCGGGCCCGACCAAACCGGGAGGAAGATGGCCACGTCTCACCACATCCCCATGGTGATGACCAGATGTGAGACGCCGGTGAACACCGTATGAGGAAACTGTGAGGATCGGGCCCGGGTCAACCTCCGGCACGTTCCGTCGCCATCCGGGCGGCCTCGGTGATGAGATAGTGCTGCTCCCGCAGATTGGTGGTCAGGGCGGCGGCGGTCCGGAACTCGGCCAAGGCCGACTTGGTATCTCCGGCCATCTCCAGAAGGTGCCCACGCACAGCATGAAGGCGGTGGTGGTCCCCGAGCTGCTGACCGAGGCCCTCGAGCAGCTCGAGGCCGGCCCTTGGCCCGTACGCCATGGCCATGGCCACCGCCCGGTTGACCGTCACCATCGGATTGCCAGTCATCCGTTCGAGCAGGCCGTAGAGGGACAGGATCTCGGCCCAGTCGGTGTCACCATAGCGGGGGGCCTGGTCGTGGACTGCGGCAATGGCTGCCTGCACCTGGTACTCCCCCACCCTCCCCTGTCGCAGGGCACCGGTGATGAGGGCCACCCCCTCGGCAACCAGCTTCGGGTCCCAGAGGGTCCGATCCTGCTCGGCCAGGGGGACCAGTTCGCCGTCTGGACGGGTGCGGGCAGGCCGGCGGGCGTCGGTCAGCAGCATGAGAGCGAGCAGACCGATGACCTCGGGGTCATCGGGCAGTGCGGCGTGCACGGTCCGGGCCAGGCGGATCCCCTCGCCGGACAGGTCGGAACGAGCCAGGTCAGAGCCGCTACTGCTGGTGTAGCCCTCGTTGAACAGGAGGTAGAGGACATGGAGCACCGAGCGAAGCCGCTCGGCTCGCTGGTCGGGTGACGGGAGCGCGAACGGTACGTCCGAGCCTTTGACCTTGGCCTTGGCCCGGCTGATCCGCTGGGCCATGGTCGACTCCGGGACCAGGAACGCGGTGGCGATCTCGCGAGTGGTGAGCCCGCCAACCGCTCGTAGGGTGAGCGGGATGGCCGACGCCGGAGACAGCGACGGATGACAGCACATGAAGATCAGGACCAGGGTGTCGTCGGTCCCCGAGGCCGGATCGGGGTGGGCAAGGGACCACGAGGCGGCGAGGTTCTCCCGGCGCCGGCGGTTGGCGTCCTGGCGGTAGTGGTCGGACATCCGACGGGAGGCGACCCGGATGAGCCAGCCCAAGGGGTTTTCCGGCTCCCCGTTGGCAGACCAGGTGGTGGCGGCAGCCACCAGTGCCTCCTGGACAGCGTCCTCGGCGTCAGCGAAGTTGCCGTAGCGGCGGACCACCGCACCGAGGACCCGCGGCGCCAGTTCGCGGAGCAGGCCCTCGGTGCTTCCGGTGATGGTCACACCTCGGGATCAGGGGCGCTCAACACCTCGCGCACCTCGATGCGCTGGCGGATCGGCAATCCCCCCTGGCCGGGTGCCGCCGACGCTTGGGCGGCAATCTCGATCGCACGCTCAGTGGTGTCGACATCCACCAGACGGTAACCGGCCAGCAGTTCCTTCGACTCCGGGAACGGGCCATCGGTGATCACCGGAGCACCGACCCCGTCCGACACCACGAACTTGGCCACTTCAGGCCCGGCCAACCCTTGGGCATCCACCAACTCACCGCGCTCGATGAGCTCCTGGTTCATCGCCTGCTGGAAGTCGATATGGGCCTTGACTTCCCCTGGGGTCCATTCCGACATCGGCTCGCAGTCCGACTCGACCCCTCCGTAGTTCTGCAACAGCATGAATCGCATAATTCCATCCTTCCTGATGTGACGACATCCTGGTGGCGCCGCTCACAGGTACATCGACTCTGCGAGCGGTTTCTCGACATGTGATGACCAGAAATGGGCAGCGAGCTGACAACGGAGTATCTCGAATGCCTTCGAGCCCCAGCCGTGCAACTAGCGGATCTCGTCCCCGCTCACCCGGGCCAGCTGAGACAGCCGGGGCAGCTGAGAGAGTCGGGTATACCCGGCATTGGTCAGTGCTCGACGGGCGGGAGCCGAAAGCCCGGCATTGCCGTGACCTTGCCGGTGTCGGGGCCATGCCAGGTCCGCACTGACGCCCTCATCCGATCGGACCTGCTCGGGCCTCGAAGGTTGGACGCCGAAGGTCGATCTGGCGCGACCTGCCCGGACGGGAACCCAAGCCCTGCCGGTCAGCACCATGACGAAGCCGACGGCTCATGCAATCTGTTCGATGATCATGGACGCATTGACGTTGGTCTGAGTGCCCCCCGCAAATGTTTGGAGGGTGACTGCGGCGGCCGACGAATGGTTGACCAATGTCAGAACATCACCAGCCACCAGCGTCACCATGACGTGGCCGTTGTCCTGTTGCGTGCCGGCGCCCGAACCGTATGTAGCCCCCGGGACGACAGCGCCATTGACAAACAGCGCGAATTGGCTCGGCTCGACACCGGAAACCGAGAAATTGACCAGGTAGGTGCCGGCGGAAACCACGGTGATCAATGCCGACCCGCCAGTGTGCGTGAACCCGGAAAGTGGACCGTTGGCGTCAAAGGTGACCGGAGCCTCGATAGCCACGGTTTGCGGGGTGAGATTGTAGACCTCCCCGTAGTTAGGATTGCCGGGAGGGCCCTGGGGTCCCGGAGGGCCCTGGGGACCGGTGGAACCGGTTGTACCCGTCGCTCCCCCTGGGCCTGTCGCTCCAGCGGGACCGGTGGCACCTGTCGGTCCCGTGGCACCTGTCGGTCCCGTGGCACCCGTCGGTCCCGTGGCACCCGTCGGTCCCGTGGCACCCGTCGGTCCCGTCGGTCCCGCGGGACCAGCAGCGCTGGTGGCACCCTGGATCGCCCCGGCGACGACCGGGGAGGACACGCCGGTTGCGCCCTGCGAACCAAAGAAGCTGGCGTCGCCGAAGGCGAACACCCCGCCGTCCCCACCGAACAACCAATAGCCGTTTCCGTCCGGGGTGGATGAGATGCCGATGATTGGCTCATTGAGTTGCTGGCCACTCATTCCGCCGTAGTACCCCGCGCCGCCGTAGGCGTATACCTGTCCGGACGACGTTACGAGCCAGTAGCCATTCCCGCCTGCCACCGACGTCCTCGCCACCACATCTTTGGTGGCAAGAGATGAAGTTCCAGGTGTCGCCGATCCAGAACTTGAAAGAACCACGCTCATCACTGCCAAGAGCACCACTGCGGCCAAGCTGGCGGACAGGCGGTTGATCCGCTTGCGACGTTCGGGTCGGGAAGAATGTGAGCGTGAACCACGCCTCACCGCGGCAGAGACAACTTTAGGAACCCTCATTGCTATGACCTCCTCGGTCTTGAGCTACAAACTGACTTGGCGTCGGCGTTGCTCACCCAAGTGTGCCCTGAATCGCGCTGGCGGGTTTGCCCAACCCGTTGCGCGCCAGGCTCGTTCGGCGTCGACACCACCAGTCATGTCCACCAACGGTCGATCTCGGCGTAGACCTCGGGCCGGTGGGCCAGCGCGATGTGGTTTGTCCTCGGGAACAGACGCACGGTCGAACCGGGGAAGAGGACGTCTCCGGCTGTTTGGCCGAGGCTTCCTGCAGCGCTGGATGTGGTCACGAAAGCATCGCCAAAGATCTGAGTCAACGGGTGGGCCGGGTCAGCGGCAACGCCGCCGGCGATGACCAGGTAGCGCGCCCGGCGGAGCGTGGCCACCCGGTGTGGCACCGGTCGTTCTCGGGCATCGGGGTCCTTTTCGACCCAGTCCTCGTCGGTGATCGCGCCGAACCGGAGATCCCGTATCCCCGCGCTGCGGGCGTCGAGACCCAGACCGACCAGGCGCGTGGCCGGGATTGGCAGCGACCACAGCGCGGCGCTGGTCAGGTTGGCGAGGACTTCGAGGGGCGCCCCGGTGTTGGGGACACCGATGAGAACCACCCGCCTGACCCTTGACGTCCATGATCGCCGGAGACTGACGTACTCACGCCAAGGACGAGTGGCGGCCGCGTAGTGACACGCCGATCTAATGACCAGGCCGCCCATGCTGTGTCCGATGAGGGTGAGATCACGGACGCGTTGGGGCCATGCCGCCAACAATTCATGAAGCAGTCGGGCGAGTTCCCGTCCGTTGGTCGAGACGTGCCGACCGGTGTTGTAGCGCAACCACACAGGGGTCACCCCGTGGTCGCGCTCCAGCAAGCTGCCGTAGCTGATCTGGCGATCCCCAGGGAAGGACCACACCGACTCGGTCGACATCAACCCGTGGACGAGCAGGGCGATCCGATTGGTGGCTTGGGGGAACGCGCGGGCCAGGCTGCCGCGGTCAAGGGAGACCTCGGCGGTTCCCGAGTGCAAGGTCATGGGGATGGCGAGGCCGGACCCCCGATCGGCGAGGGTATCACCGAACAAGCCGTTGACCAGGGAGAGCGCCTCTGTGCGTCGGCCGGGCACCGCCGTCAGCAGCCGCAGGAGCCGGGGCGCTCCGGTGGGGATGGCCCCGCCGCTCATCGACCCCGTCCCGTCCCACGACGTCCGCCCAACATGGACCAACCCTACGGCGGGCCCACACCCGATGGCACCGGCAGCATCGACGGGCCGGCCCGCTAACGAGCCGCGTCCACCGACTCGAGGAGGACCGCGCGTCGAGGGCATTCCGCCGCCGCCCGGGTAGCCAGCGCCACCAGATCCCCAGCGACCGGGGTACCGTCGACGATCGGGTAGCCCCACTCGTCGAGGGTGACCCGCTCGGGAAGCAGCTCGGCACAATACCCGTAGGCATCACAGGCCACTGGATCCACCCGGAGCCTGACCGCGGTTCGGGCTCGGACGGTCATGGTGTCCTCCGGCCGGTGGCCGAGGATTCGGGAACGGTCAACACTGTCGGGAGGTCGAACCCGGAGCAGGGACGACCCTGGGCGTGGGCCATGACGTCGGCGGCAAAGATGTTCAGCGCGCTCCGGACCAGCCGGACCACGCCGTCAGGGTGACGGCACCCCCGCGTCCCTCGACGGTGGCTGACCGCGTGGCGATCCGGTCGAGCACCTCGGCGTCGGCCCGCCCGGCGGACAGTTGCTCGAGGTCGCCAGCGATGGCCGGCAACCCGAACACACACGGTCCGCATTGGCCCGCACTCTCTCCCGCCATGTAGCCGGCGATCCGGGCGGTTTCGGCGATGCCGCACGAGATGGCCAGCCTGGGACGATTTCCGGTGTCAGGCGCCTACAGCCCTCTCCTTCGTCACCCGGTCTGAGGATGGGTTGGGGTGGTCCCGTTCGGGAGAAGCACGTCGAAGCCGTCGGGAATGCTCAGGAGCCCATCGGAAGTGCCAGCCTTGTCGGTCAAGCCGTACTGCCACACGATGGCGTTGTACTTCGGATCGATGACGACGACCCTGTTTCGATAGTCATCATTGACCATGATCAATCCGTTCGGCAGCCGTTCCGCCAGCGAGGGCTTCTTGAGCATCCCGCCACCGGCGGTCACGTCGTACGTCCAGGTGATCTGCCCTTCCCGAGTGAAGGAGAGTATGCGTCCCTCGGCCGGTGGGTCGTAATCGCACATCAAGTAGAGGTCCGCGCCGAGCTGCTGAGGGTCGGACGGGTAGTTGACGCTGGGTAGATGGATGGTCCACACCAATTGCCCTGCTGGGGTGTACTCGGTCACCCACGATCCATTGATTTCCGACACCAGCACGTTGCCATTGGCAAGTGGCGTATCGCCGTTCGGGTAGCCGATTCCGGTTGGTGGATTGTGCACCGCGACGCCATTGGTTCCGATCTGGCCGGTGACCGCGCCGCTCGGTGAGATGAAGAGGATCCGATCGTTCAGTGCATCGGCCACCGTGATGGTGCCGTTCTTCAACAGGTAGGCATCATCGGGCTGATCGAGATACCCCGGAGAGCTTCCCGGGCTTCCCGGGTGTCCGTACTGAAACAGGATCTTGCCGGAGGGGTAGCCGATCTCGACGATCGTGTGGTTGTCTTCCTGGTTTGAAATGATTCCCGTCCCATTTCCGAAGAAGAATGCGTCGTCGGGGAAGTAGAACCCCCCAGGTGGTGGAGGCATGGTGGCCGAGGGGTATTCCCATTGAAGGGTGCGGGCCGTATCCATGACCAGAAGTCGGTCGTTGCCCCGATCGGCGATGAGGAGCCGCCCGGAGTAGGGGGCCCCGGCCGAAGGTCCACCGACCGGGCCTCCGTAGCGGCTGGGGCGGAGGAAGATGACGGTCTGAAGGGACCCCGACGAGAGGCCGGCCTGATCAGGACCCGACTGGCTGGCGACTTCACCTCCGACCAGGTAACCCACCGCCGATGCCCCGGTTCCGATGGTGGCAGACCCGGCAAAGGCCACCGCCTGGGGAAGAAGCCCGGCATCGCTCACCTTGGAGCTGGTGTTGTCGAATTCGTACACCTGAGTCAGGGTCTGGCCGGCAGCGGTCTGCCCGCCGACCACATAGAGATGGTTGTCGATCACGAAGGCTGCCGCTCCATACAGCGGTTGGGGGAGCTTTCCCACCACCTTGGCCGACCGCGTGGACGGGTCGATCTCTTGGATGGAATCCGTCGCAGTAACCGTCGAGCCGGTTCCCCCCGTCTGGCCGCCAAACGCGTAGAGCTTGCCGCCGAGAGAAGCGACCGCCGGGTACCGCACCGGTACCGGAAGCTTGGCCGAATCGGTGAAATGCGAGCCATCACTGGTAGCGAGAACGGTAGGCAGATAGTTGGTGCCGTCGTAGCCGCCGACAATGTAGAGGGTGGTCGACGGATGCGATCCGCTGGAGGTGATCGAGGCGACGGCAAGGTCGGACCGGGGCTGAGGGAGTTGGCCCACCACCTGACTCGGCGCGGCGGCCGATGACGCGGTCGGGGGCTGGCTGACGGACTGCACCGTGGCAAAGGTGTTCGGCGACCCTCCCCCGAAGATGAACGACGACGTCCCGAGGGTTGCGCCGCCGCCGTCATGCACGACGGCGGGCAGGGACCCCGAGGCGGTGAAGGTCCCGGTCGCAGGATCGAGCGACGTCACACTGCCGATCGAACTTCCGGAAGGAGTCAATCCCCCGAGGATCCGGAGTTGACCGTGGTCGGTCGTCACCGTTTCCCTCGAGAGGGGCGCGGCCAGCTGCCAGGGTTCGCTGCCGGCCTCCAGCGACGGGGCGGCCGTGGACGAATTGGTCGACCCTCCCGACGTCGGCGCAGCGGTTCGAGAAGGGGCGACTGTCCCGCCGGTGGGCAGGGTAAGGAACAGGACTCCTCCTACCAGCACCAAGGCCAACAAGATCACGATGGACCGGCGCCTCCGGATTTGGGCACGGCGTTGCATTCGGGTCCGGGGCTGCATCCCCCTTTTGTACATGATCCAGTCGCCTGTGCCGCTGATGAGCCTGGCGGCAAGGACAACCTTCCCCGATCAGTTTCACCCCTGGGTCATGGGAATCAACCAACCGGGCTCGCGTAATCCCCAGGTCGGGCCCGCAAATCATCCTTTAGGTGGATGCCTTCCCACCTGGGATTGCGTACGCTGTGATGCAATGCGGAGGCTCGAGACGCCTTACACGCGGACCGTGTCTGGCTCATTGAGCGAAACCGGAGCCTCGTGGTTCGGGACCGGCGGCCCCCATGAAATTCCGAATGCATCAATCTGTCGAGGATCGGATCGCTAGGAGTACACCGTGGAGCACTTTCTGGAAACGTGGGGATACCTCGCCGTCTTCACCCTGAGTTTCATCTCGTCCATGGGGCTGCCGGTGGGGGCCGAAGCGGCGATCATCTTCGGGGGCGTGCTCGCCAGTGGGCAGATTGCCAACGAGCCGCACCATCTGAACTTGATTCTGGTGATCGCGCTGGCCACCCTGGCCGAGGTCCTCGGGTCTCTGGCCGGTTACCTGATCGGGTACTACGGCGGCCGACCCCTGGTGAACAAGCTCGGAAAGTACGTGCTCCTTACCCACCGAGATCTGGACCGGGCGGAAGCCTGGTTCGCCCACCGAGGGGAGCCCGTGGTCCTCTTCGGGAGATTCATCCCCCTTCTCAGGTCGTTTGTCTCCTTTGCCGCCGGTCTGGGCGAGATGGCCATGGCGAAGTTTGTGATCTTCACGGTCATCGGCTGTGCCGTGTGGTGCACGGTTCTCACCAGTGTGGGATACGGGCTCGGCAGTAGCTACAACCGAGTGCTGAAGGACTTCAGCTATGCCGGCTACGTGGCCGCTGTGCTGGCGGTCGGCGCGGTGGCCGTTCTCTTCGTTCATCGACTCCGGGTGGTACGCCTCGAACGTGCCGAGCAAATCGGGTAACCGACGCCTGCATTGGGCGGTGGCCTCTCGGATTCGCCGACCTCACGGCGTTACGACGACTTGACCGGCGTCTTCGCCACTCCGGCAGTGCTCAACTCTGCGGTGGTCACCGAGCTCGACGAGGCTCGCGGGCCCAGGACATCGTCGACCAGCCCATAGGCGACCGCCTCGTGACCACCGACGATGTAGTCGCGCTCGGTGTCCTTGGCGATGCGTTCGATGGGCTGCCCGCAGTGTCGGGCCAGGATCTCCTCCAGGCGACCGCGGAGGTAGCCGATCTCCCGGGCCTGGTTCTCGATGTCGATGGACTGCCCCTGGGCCCCGCCGTGGGGCTGATGGATGAGTATCCGGGCGTTGGGCAGTGCGAACCGCTTTCCCGGGGCTCCGCCGGCCAGCAGCACCGCCGCCCCGGAGGCCGCCATCCCCACACACATGGTCGAGACGTCGGGGTGAACGAACTGCATGGTGTCATAGATGCCCAAGGTGGCCGTGACCGATCCGCCGGGCGAATTGATGTACAGCGAGATGTCCTTGTCCGGGTCCTCGGCCTCGAGGTGGAGGAGCTGGGCGACGAGCAAACCGGCGCTGTCGTCGTTGATCTCGGTGTTCAACATGACAATCCTGTCCTTCAACAAGCGCGAGTAGATGTCGAAGGCTCGCTCGCCTCGAGGCGACTGTTCGACGACCGTCGGCACCAGGTAGTTGTTGACGCTGTCACTGTTCACTGTCGTTCTCCTCGCTGCCCGTTCATTTGCCAATGTCCAGTTCTGCAACCTACCAGTTGCACGTTAGACGGCCGGGGGGCGAGGTGCAACTGTGGAGTTGCGTATACTGTGGGACACAGCTGACCGAGACCAGGAGGGCACCGTGTTCCGTCGCCAGATCGCATTCCCCGTCCATGTCGACCGTCTGTGGGAGCTCCTTACCGATCCGTCATGGGTGGCCACCTGGTTCGGTTCCACCGTCGAGTGGGAGCTCGCGCCAGGCGGTGAGATCCGATTCGCGGCCGGCGAGGACGGAGCACTCACCGGTCGGGTGGAATCAGTCGACCCGCCACATCAGCTGCGATTCCAGTGGTGGCCGGAGGACCGCGACACCGAAATCTCAGAGGTGACGTACCACCTGGCATCAACCGAGGACGGTACGCAGCTGACGATCACCGAGGAACCGCTGCCAAGCCAGCGCATCCCCGCCATGGACTCAGCCGGGGGATCGGCTTCGGCGACGAGCGGCACGGTTGGCGGTGACACGTCTTCCTCCAACCGGACGGGTCGCTTCGGGTCCGCCGAATGGTCGCCATGGGATACCAGGCTGGCCGGCGTCTTGTGTATGGCCACTGGGCCGGCATTGCTCGTAACTGCCTGACTCGGATGGCGGATGATGATGCCGTCTTCGCAGCCCTCGGCGACCCCACCCGCCGTCGCATCCTCGACCGCCTGTCCGCCGACGGACCACTGACCGCCACCGAGTTGGCGCCGGACTACCCGATGTCCCGCCAAGCCATTGTCAAACATCTCGGAACCCTGACCGGGGCCGGGCTGCTGGTGCCCGAGCGGGTCGGACGCGACGTGCGATACCGGGTCCGCGCCGAGGCGATGAGCGAGGCGGCCGACTGGTTGGCCGACGTCAGCGCCCGGTGGGACCGACGGCTCACCGCCCTCGATCGCCAGGTCCGCAACGGGCCCTGAGTGCCGATTTGCCGGCAGCGGATGGGGTTTCGGGGATGCATCGTTCTTGGGTTCGATGGGTGGCACTCACCTCAATCAGCCGATTGCGGGAACGGCCGCGACTCGAGACGGGGGGGTACTGGCTGGTGGCGTCGGACGGTCGTCGGAACGGGCGCGAGCTGAGTTCGGACCCCGGTGGATCAGGAGACAGAGTCAGTGTTGACGGCACACGACACGTTTCGCTGACGCGGCACCAGGGCGAATTAGGGGTTTGTCTGTGGCCACCGCCGGCGGACCAGTATGGATCGGTAGGCTCGGTTGCGTGCCATTGCCCCCACAGACCGCGCGCAGCGAGCGAACCCGGGAGGCGCTTCGTCGGGCGGCGCAACTGCGGTTCTTGGCCCAGGGGATCGAGGACACTTCGGCGGAAGAGATCGCGCTCGACGCCGGCGTGACCCTGCGTACGTTCTACCGCCACTTTGCCTCCAAACATGATCTGCTCTTCGAGGATTACGACGCGAGCCTTCAGTGGTTCCGGTCCGCCCTGGAAGCCCGCCCGCTCGAAGAGACGATCACCGAGGCGGTCCTTGCCGCCATACATTCGTTCCCGTTTGATCGCGAGCAGATGTACGAGATCGCCGCCCTTCGCGATCGCGAGCTCGATCGCGAGCGGGTGGAGAAGCACATCAACCAGGTCCAGGGCGAGTTCGCGGTCGAGGTCGAGCGTCATCTGTTGCGCCGGGGCATTCCAGACCAAGGCGACGCCAAGTTCCTCTCCTCGGTCACCGCCCAGTGCGTCGCGGCCGCCACATTCGCCGCCCTGGACACGTGGATGCGATCAGACCACACCAATCTGGATGAACTGGCTCGGCTGACCGAACTGGCGCTGACGCAGCTGGAACGCGGACTCGCTCGAATTCCCAAGAACTCGCTCCGGCCATAATGTCAAATTAGACAAAACGTTCCAGCGTCACTACCGTCGCACAGATGTCGGACTACGACGCCATCGTTGTTGGGGCTGGCCACAACGGCCTCACCGCCGCCACGGTGATGGCCCGGGGTGGGATGCGGGTCCTGTGTCTGGAGAAGAACCACTTCATCGGCGGGATGGCCACCACCACCGAACTTGCCCGTGGTTACCGTTTCGAGTTGGCCGGATCGATCCAGTTCCCGATCCCCACCGAAATCTTCGACGACCTGGGTTTCGCCTCGTGCCCCATCTACGAGCCTGAAGTGCAGTCCGCCAGCATCGGGGCCGCGGGTGAGCCACCGATCCTGCTGTATAGCGACCCCGAACGGTTGCTCGAACATCTCAGCGACTCGTTCGGCCTCGACGCCGTTCTCGGCATGGCCGAGGTCGCCGCCTGGGCGGAGGCGCCGGCGCGGGCCATCGGCCGGCTTGACGTGCGGAAGCCACCAAAGTCACTCGACGAGATGTGGGCGTGCGCATCGAACGAGAGCGAGCGCCAGGCGATCCGCACCGCCATGTTCGGAAGCGTCATGGATGTTGTGGACAGGTTCCTCCCCGATCGCAAGAAGCATGCCCACATCCGCAGCATGCTGGCCTTTCTGGCGGTCAACTCCACCTACCGCGGCCCCTACTCCGCGGGAAGCGCCCTCTGCCTCGCCTTCGCCCTCGCCTCGCCGGGCGACGCAACGATGTCCAAAGTGCGGGGTGGCATCGGCACCATGTCCGACCATCTGCTGGGACTGTTCGAGCAGTACGGCGGTGAACTCCGCCGCCACGTGAAAGTTGCCGGCATTGTCACCGCCGGCGGGCGGGTGACGGGGGTGGCCCTGGCCGACGGGGAGATGGTGACGTCGCCGGTCGTGGTGTCGAATCTCGACCCCACCGCCACCTTCACCCAGTTGCTCGACCGCGAGAGTCTGCCCGAGGCCTTCGTTCAACGCATCGATGCCATCGACCATCGGGCGGCGTACTTTCAGATGCATTTCGCCCTCAGTGGCCTGCCCGAATATGCCGGCCCCAACGAGGCGCTCAACGAGGGGGGTCTTCGCCACAACGTGACGTTCTTCGGTACGGCCGAAGAGATGCAGCGCGACTTCGAGCGATCAGTCCGCGGGTTGGTTCCCGACGCGCCTTCGTTCAATCTGTCCATTCCGAGTTTGCGTGACCCGACACTCGCGCCGGCGGGAAAGCACGTGGCCAGCAGCTTCGCCTTCTACTCCCCGATCGGCACCACCCGGGCGGCTCAGGCGAGCCTGCGCGACGAAATGGCCGACCGGATCATGTCGAAGATCACTTCGATGGCGCCCAACTTCCCGGATCTCGTCGAGCGCCAGTTCAACTACCCCGCCTACACCTACGAGCTGATGTTCGGATGCACCGGCGGTGACTTCACCCACGGGCTGTTGCAGCCGGAGTTCATGGGCCCGTTCCGTCCGGGACCTCGGGGCTGGCCCGATGCTCCGATTCCCATTCAGGGTCTTTACCTCTGCGGCGCGGGATGCCATGGTGGTCCCGGGGTCACCTTCATCCCGGGTTACAACTGCGGGTACGAGGTGCTCGATTCGGCCGGCAATACCCGGTCGTAGCGAATCTGCCGTTCGACAAAAGCGAGGTACGCCGCCACCGAGAAGGCCAGACTGGTGAACAGGCTCATCACAAAAAAGATCCATGGGATTCGCAGGCCTCGCCGCCGCCCGTCGGTGATCGACCACAGCGGAAACAGGACGAGGTTGACCATGATGTAGTCCTGGGCAGCCGAGTCTGACGCCCAGTTCGAGAAGAGCGCCTTGGTGTACCCGAGGTAGGTCGCCTGGTGACCGTACTGGTGCACGTAACGGACGTTGAAGTACCAACCGAGTCCGAGCGACGCCAGACCGAACAGGTAGTACAGACACTCGAGCCCGGACGCTCGTCCGGCACCGCCACGCACGAAGAGGCGGCGATTGACGATGAAGGCGACGGCCGTACTGATGATCCCGAGGATCCCATAGAACACGAGCGAAGTAGTCATGATCCTCCCGATGCCGCCGGCTGTTGACCTCTGCTCATCCTAAGTGTCAATTTTGACAATTCAAGGATGATGTTGGTCTGCCCAGGGGGTTACACCTCGACCTTGGCCGCGACGTCGCTCGCCGATCTTGGCTACCCGGGCCGCCGGAACTCGTCGGCGGGTACCGGCCCGGCAGGCCGGGTTCGAGCCGAGAGCGCCGCCGACAGCCAAGGATGATCCACTCAACCAACCTGGTAGCTGCGATGCCCGGCGGCGGGTCCTAGCTGATCCGGCCGATCTCCCGGAGCCACCCGATGGTCGAGACCAGCCCTTCATCGAGGCTGATGGGGTCGTAGCCCAGTCGCTTGTAGGTTTTGGAGTCGGTCGAACGGCGCCGCACCGGACTCCCGGCCGCCGCCTTGGCGGCAATCGCCACCAGCGTCGGCCCGAACACTTCGGCCAACGCCGGATCGTCCGAGGGCTCGACATCGACAACGTGGTGATCCAGGCCGGCGAGTTGGCAGATGCGATTGCAGGCGTTGGCCACGCTGACCACGTCCTCCGGTTGGCCATCGAGCATGTAGCGCTCCCCCGCCACTCCCTTGTCGAGGGCGAGGATGCATCCCCGGGCGATGTCCTTGGCGAAGACCCAGCTCACCGGGAACATCAGGTAGCGGTCGATCCGCCGGCGGAGAGCCGACATAAGCACCCGGTTGAAACTCGTCCGGCCGAGGGCGTTGCTCTCGACCAGTGACGGCCCGAAAATCGCCCCGGGATGGGTGCTGACCACGTCCTGACCCTTGGCCGCCCGAGACATGGCGTCCAGGTACGCGGCCATCTTGGTGATGGTGTACGGATCCGAGCTCGGCTCCTTGGACACCCGGGCGTCCTCACGGTCGAGTCCCCCACCGGTATCGAAGAAGGTTCCGGTGCTGACCGCCACCACCCGCCGCAGACCCACGGCTTCGGCGGCGTCGAGCACATTCTTGGTGCCCCCGATGTTCACCGCCTCGAAGTCAGCCAGGTTCTGGCTGGCCCCACCCAACAACGCCGCGCAATGGATGGCGGCGTCGCTGCCGGTGGCTGCCCGCAGCACCGCATCGGCATCGGTCACGTCTCCGGTGACCACCTCCACCCCCAGGGCGACAATTGGATAGGTGTCGGCCGTCTCACGAGCCAGAGCACGCACATTGTCGCCGCGCTCAATCAGCAATCTGCAGATATTCGCTCCGGCCAGCCCGGTGGCTCCCGTCACCAGGACCGTCTCGCTCATGCCGAGGCGCGCGCCGACGGATCGACCCCGCCGGCATCAACCTGCTCGGCGCTGTAGGGGATGACCGGTGGGCTCTCCCCGAAGACGTCGAGCGTGTGAATGAAGCGGTGGAGCCCCATGGCGTTCGCACAGGTGAAGCCGAGCTCCACGATCTGAGCCGACGTGAACACTTCGCCGAGCCGCCGGTAGAAGTCGTCGTCGATGGCATGGTGGTCGGCCGAGAGGAGGTCGAGGAAGGCCACGGCCAGCCGTTCCTGTTCAGTCAGGTCCGAACCGGACGGACCGATGAGACAGGCAACATCCTCGTCGGTGATGGAGTCGTGCTTCCTCGACTGCATGCAAGGCTGGCACTCGCCCAGCTGGGCGCTCCGGATGCGCAGGAGCTCCAAGATCCTTCCCCCGAGGAGCGACTGCTGCCCCCAGGCGCCACGGGCGGCATTGGTCATCAGGATCTGCGACGTCTTGTAGGCAAATATCTGCAGGGGGATGGGCGTGGCGTAGGTGCCGTTGGCCACCCCTTCTTCAATGATCCGGCGCGGCTCGGGCGCCAGCTCTTCCAGCGGAATCGGCTCAATTCTCGGCACGCACTACCCCCGGTTCATTCCGGCACCGCCGGACGCACTTCCTCTTACGGAGGCGAACCTATTGTACTGTCGCCACTGTGTCCATCGACGCCTCGTCAGTGTTGCTCACCGATCGGGTAGCCGTAGTCACCGGCGGCGGCTCCGGGATCGGTCGGGGTATCGCTCGCGGCTTGGCCGCCTTCGGGGCGATCGTCGCGATCTGGGAACGCAATCCCGACACTGCGGCTGCCGCCGCCGACGACGTCGGGGGAATCGGCATCGCAACTGATGTCCGCGAGTCCGGTGAGGTGGACCTCGCGCTGGAACGCACTCTGGCGGAGTTGGGCCCGGTGAGCATCCTGGTGAACAACGCCGGGGGCGTCTTCTCCTCACCGATCCTCGAGACGTCCGAGAACGGCTGGGACGCCCTCTACCGTTCCAATCTCAAGCACGTCATGCTGTGTACCCAACGGGTCGCCCGAGTCATGGTCGAGAACGGAAGTGGGGGCAGCATCATGAGCGTGACGTCGATCGAGGGAGTACGCGCCGCGCCCGGGTATGCCGCCTATGCCGCGGCAAAGGCCGGGGTCATCAATTTCACCAAGACGGCGGCGCTGGAGCTGGCACCCCACGGCATCCGGGTGAATGCCCTGGCCCCGGACATCACCATGACCGAAGGGCTCGCAATGGTGGCCCCGCCCGGTGCCGAAGCAGGATTTGGGCTGACGATACCGATGGGGCGGGCCGGTCACGTTGACGAGATGGCCGGTGCCGCGGTGTTCCTGGCCGGGGAACTCTCCAGTTACGTGACGGGGCAGACCATCCACGTCGACGGTGGGACCCAGGCGTCAAGTGGCTGGTACCACCATCCGGACTCGGGTGACTACGTCCTCGGCCCCGCGTAGCCGACCCTCAGAGCCTCCTCAGTCGGTTCCCCCGAGTCCGACGTGGGCCGACATCCCGCCGTCGATGGTAATCATTTGCCCGGTGATGTATCGGGAAGCATCCGACGCCAAGAACACCACCAGGTCGGCGATATCGCCAGGCTGACCCAGATACGGCGTCAAGGTGGCCTTGCCCAGGCCGGCCAGTGTGTTGTCGTCCAGGTGGGCGCGCACCGCTCCGGTGATGATGAGTCCAGGGACGATCGTGTTGACCCGGATGCCTTGTTTGCCGTGGCTGGTCGCCACGTACATGGTGAGGGTGTTGACCCCCGCTTTGGAGACACCGTAGGACGTGCGGGTCCGGTCGCCTCTGAGCGAAGCGCCGGACGACATGTTGATGATCGAGCCACCCCCACCGCGCACCATCTCGGGGACGGCGTGCTTGGAGGTCAGCATCTGGCTGCGCAGGTTGACGGCCATGGTGCGCTCCCATACTTCGAGCGACAGATCGGCCACCGCGGTATCACGAGTGAGGAAATCAGATTCAGTGAGGGCGGCGTTGTTGTGGAGGACGTCCAGGCGCCCGAACCGTGAGGTGGCGGCGCCAATCGCGGAGATCACCTGGGCCTCTTCCGACAGGTCGGCCTGGAATGCGAGGGCGCTGCCCCCGGCGGCTGCGATTTCCGACGGCACCCGCTCGGCTGCCTCGCGGTCGATGTCAGCGACAACCACCGAGGCACCTTCCCTGGCCAGGGCCCGCGCTGTTGCCCGGCCGATGCCCCCTCCGCCTCCGGTCACGATGGCGACCCTGTCGATCAGTCGTTTCACGACGTTCCCCTCCGACCCGGGCAGGTGGCCCGCATCGCTTCTTCGCCTTTTCTTAGTCGTTTCTCAGTCGAGCCTCAGCTCCAAGGTCGAGAATGATCATTGTGCTAGTTGACCTGGAGCCCCGCATCGATCGAATGGAATTGGCCGCGATTTCGGCTGATTTGGAGACGGCCCGACCTGAGGACGTTATCGAATGGGCCGTGAACCGCTTCGGGAGAGACCTCACGATCGCTTGCTCGTTCCAGCACTGCGTGATAATCGACATGACCGTCCGGGTCGACCCCGAGGTGGAAGTGCTGTTTTTGGACACCGGCTACCACTTCCGCGAGACCCTGGCCTTTGTGGAGGAAGTCAGGCAACGCTATGACCTGAATCTGCGGATTCAAAGACCGGTGCCCGAGGCTGATGGCGTCACATGTGGCAGTGAGGGGTGCTGCGAACTGCGCAAGGTGCAGCCTCTCAACGCGGCGCTGGCGGGCAAAGCCGCGTGGATATCCGGCCTCAAGAGAGTGGATACGGAGCATCGCGCTGATGCGCCGGTCGTGGTGTGGGACGATCGTCGCCGAATGGTGAAGATCAACCCGCTTGCCGCCTGGACCGATGCTGACGTCGAGAACTACAGCGACGATCGTGCCCTGCCGGTGCATCCTCTCGCGGCGAGGGGCTACCTCTCGATCGGTTGCGCCCCCACCACCCGGCCGGTGCCCGCCGACGGGAACCGCCGTGCCGGTCGATGGTGGGGGGAAGCGAAGACCGAGTGCGGTCTGCACCTCTGAGACGGAAGGTCACATCTGATGTGGAGTCGCGACGATGCCCGGTCCGCGACGCAATCACATCGGTTCCTCAACGTCCCCAGGGCTGACTCGGCGGGCTGACCGACCCGCCTGGTCCTGGTCGTAATGTGGGCCCGTGCTTTCCGAGACATTCCACGATGTCGCCGTCATCGGGGCCGGGGCGGCGGGCGTGAGTGCCGCCATCGAGCTCTACGACATCAAGCTCGACGTCATAGTGTTCGAGGCCACCGGCAAGGTCGGGGGCCAGATCGAACACATCCCCCACGCCGTGCGCAACGTGGCGCCGGCACCCGAGGGCAACCAGGCCCTGGTCGATGCGCTGGCCCGCCACGCCTCAACCCTCGGTGATCGCTTGCATCTCGACCAGGTGGTGACTCGGGTGGATCTGGCCACCGGGCTCATCGAGGCGGGCGCCCATCGATACCGGGCTCGGAGTGTTCTGATGGCCACCGGATCGCGCCGACGAGAGCTCGAGCATGCCCCCGATGGATCATTCGGAGGGGATGTGACCTACCTGGTCGAGCCGCATCTGGCCCGCTTCGCGGGCCTGCCCATGGCAGTGTTCGGCGGCGGAGACAGCGCCCTGCTCGACGCGCTGGAGCTCGCCGAATCCGGGTCCCACGTGACGCTTGTTCACCGCTCGCCTCGTCCCACCGCCAGGCCGGACGTTGTCGACCGAGTCCGATCGGAAGGCCGCATCACGGAATTGGCCGGGTGGACGCTCGATTCGCTCGTCGGGTCCGACCACCTCGAACGGGTCGACCTCGTGGAGCCGAACAGCGACCAGCACCGGCAACTCGAGGTGGCCGGGGTGGTCCTCAAGCTGGGACGCGCCCACTGCGTCGACCTGGTCCGCGACCAGCTGGAGATCGGCGCCCATGGCGGGATTGTGGTCAACGGCGACCTCCGCACATCAGAGCCGCGAACCTTTGCCGCCGGGGATGTGGTGGAGGGCGCATACGAGCGCATCGCGACGGCAATTGGACAAGGTTCTCTCGCCGCCCGCTCGATCCTCGATTACCTTGCATCCGGCCTATGAGCGTCTCTGGGCCCCCCTCGGCCGCGACCATCCTCGATGCCCTGCTGCATCCACCGGCGATGAGCGGCGGGTATCCGCCGAGCGAAGGGCCAGGTGGGATCATCGACCCGATTCTGGCTCTGCACCGCAGTAACGCCGAGCAGTGGGATCGAGAGGACGATGTCCGCAAGAACCACGGGAACGACGCCTTGGTCGCCGCCGCGAAACGGGACATTGATCGGCTGAACCATTCCCGTCATGCTCATATCGAGACGATCGACCGGGCGATCTTGGACGTGATCCAACCACGCCGCGAGGCGCCGTTGGTGACGGAGAGCCCGGGGATGGCCATCGACCGTCTCTCGATCCTGGTGATCCGATTGGCCTCGACCGAGGCCGGGGCGGCTGCGGGAGCGACCGATGCCGGGCTTCTCCACGAGCGGGTTCCCCGATTGCAGAGCCAGCTTGCTGCGCTCGAGGAATCGATCGCCACCCTGCTCTGCGATTTGACGGACGGCACCCGGCGGTTCGTCGCCCACGAGAGCCTCAAACTCTACGGGCTGCCCGGTCCCGAACCAGACGGCTGATGATGGGCAACGGCACCTGGTGGAGCTGGTACCCGCCCCGGTTGAAGCCGATGACGAGCTGGGCACCGACCACGGCGGCATGGGCAATGCCCAGCGGGTCGGGGGCCAGCCCGGGTGTGAGCTGGGTTGTGACCCGCTCGCCCGGGGCCAACGCGTGCAGCTCCCCACGGCGGCCCACCCCACAGGGCACGCCGTCCGCCACCACCACCGCCACGCCGCCACTCCCCCAAGCGAGGTCGGCGCCGAACTGGGCAGAAGCCACGACGGCGCCACTGGCCAGATCGATCTGGGCCAGCCCCCCTCCCCCCAATCGCTCCCAGTCATAGTCATCGAGGCCGGCACCGCCGAGGGCGCTGCCCGCCGCCCACAGCGAGGTCCCACCGGCCACCAGCGCAGCCGGCAGGAAGTCGACAGCCACCTCCCATCGGGTAGCGCCGAGACGTCCGTGGTCCGCCTCGACCAGCCGGACCCGACCCTCACCGCCCAGAGCCACCCAGCCGGTGCCGTCCGGTGTCGAGCTGGCGGCGAGGGCGGTGACGAAGCCGAAGGACTCCTGTTCGGTCTCGGCGTCGAGGAATCGGTGCGAGGCGGCGATGGGTTCGGTCACCAGCACACCGCCCAGCCGCCGACTGCGGGGCCGAGACGTCACCAGGCGACCTCCGAGACTGATCACCCTCTCGATGTCCTCCAGATAGTCGAGCCGTCGCGCCGCTTCGAGATCGGGCCCGACGACGGATCCAGGTCCCCGGGACCACGGAGCTTCGAAGGTCCGGACGATGCCCAGGTGGTTCAGGACGGTGATCTGCCCGGTGTCGGCAAGCTCAACGATGGCGTGGATGTCAAGATCGAACTGCGAGGCGTCGTCGTCTTCGGGGAACTGGGTGTCCCCGAAAATCGCCAGCGGATGAAGTGCGGCGTCTGCGAAGACGACGTTTCGGCCCAGGTTGCTCCAGGCGCAGCGGCTACCGAAGGAGATGATCCGGCCGATGCCGGGCGCTTGAGAGTTCGACGCTCGGCTCACGGGGAACGAATCCGTCAACAGAGCTCACCCAACGTCTGCAAGACCAAGCTGGGCCCAACGGCATCCAGGCAGCCCACTTCCGCGGGACACACCCGAGGCGCCGGGTGCTCGGTGCCGAAGTGGACTCGCTGGTGGTAGGCGTAAGCTTGTTCCGCCTGCTGGCACACCGGATCGCAAGAAGCTCCGGCGACCAGGCGGGTGTGGTCCCAGTCCCGGAAGTAGGTGGCCGGCGACCGGGACAGGGTGACGGTGGGTGTCCCCTGCTGTGCGGCGATGTGGGTCAGTCCGGTGTCGACTCCGACGACCGCACGGCACGCGCTCAGCACGTCGACGGCGTCGCCGGGGGTCCCCGCCACCAATTCGGCGATTCCACGATCCACCAGGGCGTCGCCGCCCTGGCCACGGGTGATGACGGCGACGTCAAGGCCCCGGTGCCTGAGCAGGGCGGCAAGCTCGGCCCAGCATTCCGTCGCCCATCGCTTCGCGGCTCCACCGGAATCGGCGACAAACAGGACCAGGCCTTCGGCGTCAGGTCGGTCCCGGGACTCGAGAGGAACCGGTGTTGAGAACTCGCCGACCACTCCAAGATCGACCCCGATGCGGGCGATGATCTCGTTGATCGACAGGCTGCCGTAGGCAGCGACGAATTCCGGCGATCCCCACCAGTGGTCGCGCTGCAGCGGGTGGTCGCGGAGGTCGAGGAGTGCATCGAGTGGCCCGATGGCGGCGTCACCCTCGGGCACCGTTCCGGCGAGGCCGGCGATGCGCTGAGCGAGAGCCATTTGGCTTGGTGAGCGGGTCACCAGCCAGGTCTCGGTGCCCGACTGTCTGCCCGCGGTGACCGCTGCCTGGACCACCGGCAGGGAAACGACCAGGTCCCCGAGTCCGAATGAGATGGGGGCGATGAATCGTCGGCGGAGGTCAGTCATTGGGTCGCGTATTCCGTGGTGTCGGCCATGCCCAGCGCCTGGAAGGCGAGTCGACGCTCAGCGCATTTGTTGCAGAGTCCGCAATGGCGTTCCGACCGGGGGGCGATGCATGAGAATGTCAGATTGAGTGCGAATGGTCGCCCGATCTCGAGAACCTCGTGCTTGGCGAGACCCGCGAACGGAGTGACGACATCGACTCGGTGGCCGAGCGCGCGTCCGGCCAACGTCGAGTAGCCGGTAAAGAACTCACCGTCGGCATCGGGAAAGGGGTTGGCGGCCAGCGTGCCGAGCGCGATGGTCGTAATCCCGTTGAGCGCGCACCACACGCTCGACTTCGCCAGCAACAGAAGGTTGCGACCGGGAAGGTAGACAGCTTCGTCGGACGAGTGGCCATCAGGAGCATCTTGTCCCGTCACACTCCAGTGTGCCCCGTAGACGTCGGCCACCGGAAGGTCGAGTACGACGAGGGGTCGGATGTCAGGGGGCGGCAGTGACGTGAGGAACTGCTGGAGATGGCGAGCCTCGACGTCCTCCCACGCCAGACCGAAGCGCACGTAGATGGGCGTCACCTCGCGCCCCTCGCCTGCCAGCTGAGCGACCAGCACCGCGCTGTCGATGCCGCCGCTGGCTAACACGGCGACGCGATCCCCTACGACCACCGCACCTACGGCTCTCCCCGGTAGGTACAGCCGGAGGTGCATGTCTCGCGGACAACCACTTGGGAGAGCTCTGGCAGGGCAGAGTTCAGGCGGCTCCAGATCCAGCGGGCCAGCACCTCGCTGGTCGGGTTCTCCAGACCGTCGATCTCGTTGAGGTAGTAGTGATCGAGCACCCCGAGGAGAGGAGCCATGGCGCAGTTGATGTCACTGAAGTCGCGGACCCAGCCTTGGCGGGCGTCGACCGCGCCGTTGAGGTGGACCGAAACCTGATAGGAGTGTCCGTGCAAGCGGGCGCACTTATGGTCGGGTGCGACGTTCGGCAACCGATGGGCGGCCTCGAACGTGAACTCCTTGAAGATCTCCACGCTGAGACCCTAATGTCCGGCTCCGCTTGGGGTCGACCGGCAGCAGCCGACGGAATCTTTATCAGTACCGGTCTTCCGGCCCCGGGCTTGGTCGGATTCCTCACTGGGCCTGCCAGCGGGGCGCCCTACTCTCCGCGGCAGCACGGAAGCCCTCGGAGGCGTCCTCGGTGGCCATGGCCACGATGCGCATGGTCTCCCCGAATCGTAGGGCTTCGACCGGAGGCAGGTTCTGCGATCGCACCGCGACCTCCTTGGTAGCACGAGCCGCGAGCGGGGCGGCGGCAACCAACCGATCGGCGAACGAGCGGGCTTCGTCCATCAGTTGGTCGTGGGGCACCACCCAGCCAGCCAGACCGATCTCCTTGGCCCGAACCGCTCCGACCCGTTCTCCGGTCAGGAGCATCTCCATGGCGTACTGCCAGTTGATCCGTTGAGGAAGCCGGATGGCGCCGACGATCGTGGGTACCCCCAGCCGCACCTCGGGAAATCCGAACTCGGCCCGATCGCTGGCGATGACGAAGTCGCACCAGGTGACCAGGGTGAGCCCGTATCCAAGGCAGAAGCCGTTCACCGCGGCAATGACCGGCTTGTAGATCTCCCATCCGCTCTCGAAGGAATTGATGGTGGGCTTTTCCCAGAACGTCCCGGGGAACTCGCCGGTAGCCCCGCCCCCGCCGTGAATGTCTGCGCCTGCACAGAAGGCCTTGCCGGCGCCGGTGACGATCGCGACCCACGCTTCTTCGTCATCGCGAAATCGGGAGAACGCGTCATTGAGAGCTCGACGCATTTCCGCGTTGATGGAGTTGAGCGCATCAGGTCGGTTGTACGTAATGGTAGCGACGTGGCCCTCGATCTCATAGGTGGCAAGCGTGTTCATGCAACCAGCATGCCTCACCTGCATCGAGAGGGGCTCGTCAGTTGGCTTCCTTCGGGCCGCCATGGAGCCGAGATTCTCGGCGACCGGCCGGCAGCACATGAGTTTCGTTCCGGACCCCGACCGTCAGCGCCATCGTCTGAGTAGGTTCGGTCGGTAGGGTAACGGTGTGGATCGCATCGACAGGACCGGCGGCAGCGAGTCGCGAGGCTGTCGGGAATCGTGACCGGCGCGCCGCTGGGCAAGGCGGAACGGCCACACCTCCTCGACTCGATAGAAGAAGCAGTGCGGGATCAGTGTGGTGACCACGTCGACCTGCATTTCGTCGCCGGCCCGTACACGGCCCGCAACCCATAGGAGAGTCGCGTGACTTACCCTTGGGATTCGGCGGGTGGCCGGGTGGCCGGCGACCGAAGAGGGTGAAAAGGGAGTCAGAGTCCAGTGCCCAAGCGAAGTGCAGGGATACTTCCCTTCCGAGTCTCGTCCGATGAGGGCGTCGAGGTCCTGATCGTCCACCCGGGCGGACCGCTCTGGAAGAACAAGCAGGACCATGCGTGGTCGGTCGTCAAAGGGGAGCACGACCCGGATGAAGCACCGGAAGATGCGGCAGAACGGGAGTTCTTCGAAGAGCTCGGCTCGCCCGCCCCCCCCGGAGAACGCCTCGACCTGGGCGAAGTCCAACAGGCGGGAGGAAAACAGGTCCGGGTCTGGGCGGTTGAAGTTGAGGATCTTCCTGTCGGGGACATCCTCAGCAACCGGTTCGAGATCGAGTGGCCACCCAATTCGGGCCGGCGACAATCCTTTCCGGAAATCGACCAGGCCGAATGGGTCCCACTCGAATTCGCTCGAAGGCGGCTGGTCAAAGCCCAGGCTGAATTCCTCGATCGACTTCTGATGCTCCGTTTCCCGGGGTAGGTGGGTCGGTGCCGATGACGGCCTCAACCTGGGATGGTGGTCAGACGAATCGATGGGCGGGTCGGCGTGCCAACCCGCTCGGGGCTGTCAGGTCAGGCCGTCCAGCCACGGGGCCACGATGTCGGCCACCTCGGGCTCCACCTTCCGCAGCGAGTGGTCTCCGTCCACGAAGACAAGGGTGACGGGTCCGGGGATGGCCGCCGTCTCCTGTTCCAACTCGGCGGGGGCACCGAAGGGGTCCCGACGTCCGGATACGAAAAGGCACGGCAGGTGCAGATCGGGGAAATGGGCGGTCCGTAGCCGGTCGGGGCGCCCGGGCGGGTGGAGTGGATAGCTGATCAGGACGAGTGCGGCCACGTCCAGACCCTCAGCCGCGGCCATCGAGCACATCCGGCCGCCCATGGATCGACCACCAATGGCTATCCGGCTGGTGGAGACGGCAAGCCGGTCGGCCAATTCCGACGTGGCGGTGCGTACTGTTTGGATGCACACCTCCGGTGGGTCCGGGCGGCGCTTTCCGGCTGCCCGCCCGGGAAACTCGACTCGCTCCACCACCACGCCGATCCGGGTGACACCCCGGTCGATGGCCACCAAACCCGACTGGTCCCGTCCCGCGCTGGCGCCGGGCGTGAGGACAAGGCCGACAGGGCCCGATCGGGTCATCGCACCATGATGCTCCTCCGGCCCCCGCCCGTCACCTTGGGCCCGGGGGACATCGGGGCCAGGCTGGAGCTCTCAGGCCGACACCGGTGTCGGCACGTCGCACGCCAGGGCGTCGCACACGATGTCGGCCATCCCAAACCCGGGCTCGACCAGTCGCTGACCGAAGCGGCCGACCGGCACCCGGCGCAGCATGAGCGAGTGGTACACGCCGGCCGTCCGGATGTCCCCGGCCAGCTGCACACCCACCACCCGGTCGTCGCGCACATAGACCGAGCGCAGGTCGTCCCCGCCTTGCCAGCGCAGGACGAAGTCGGGTTCCTCGATCGTACCCATGGCCACGATGGGCACGCCCAGGTGCTTCAGGCTGTTCATGGCCTCGGCTCCCTCGTAGCGGATGTCGCCGCCGAGCAGGTTGGCCGCCGCAATGGGGGCCTGGGCGACGGCATTGGGGAAGATGGCGTGTACGAACCGCTTGCCGCTGAACCAGTCAGCCACCTCGGCCACATCGCCAGCGGCCACGATCCCGGGCACGGATGTCGACATGCGATCATCAACGTGGATGCCCCAGTCGGTCACGATCCCCGAGCCGTTCACGAACTCGGTGTGGGGCTTGACCCCCGTGGCCGCCACCACCAGATCGGACGTGAGGATCTCGCCGTTGGCCAATCGGACTCCGGTGGCCGAGGGGCTCCCGATGATGGCATCGGCCTCCATACCCAGCCGCAAGGTCACGCCGCGATGGGTAAGTGCAGCCTCGGCCACCGCTGACGTTGCTGGATCGAGCACCCGTGGCATGACCCAGTTGCGACGGCCGATGACCGTGACATCCACCCCGAGATCAGCCAGGAGGAGGGAGAGCTCGACGCCGATGAACCCGTTGCCCACGATCAGTGCGCTGGTCGCCTCGCCCCGGCGCACCCGGCCGACCAGCTCCTCCGCGGTGCGCAGGGACTTGAAGTCCAGAACTCCCCTGAGGTCGGCACCCTCGATTGGGGCGTGGAGGCGGCTGCCCGATGCCACCACGAGCCCCTCGTAAGCCACCCGCTGCCCCTCGGCCAGGACAACCTCGTGGTTGTCGGCATCAATCGCCTCCACCCGTGTCTCGCGCCGCTCGTCAATTCCGAGGCGTGCCGCCACGTCCTGACCCTTCCAGTAGAGGGTGTCGCTGCGGCCCGTGAGGTAGTGATCAGCCATGGCCGGCGGGGAGTACGGCGCGAACGGCTCGGTCGACAATGCCATCACGCTCCCCGACGGGTCGAGGTGGCGAAGGGTTTCGGCGGCGGTAATGCCGGCCGGACCGGTGCCGATGACGACGGCGCGCATCAGCCCGTCACGCCAACCGAGTGGCGGTCGGAGGCCAAGACCTCGACCGCCAGCACCGCGACGGCTTCGGCCAGCGAAGACCCGTCGAGGAGCAGACCGACCGAGGGCTCGCACACCATCGCCAACTCGTCGTAGGGCAGGCCGGTGACCGAGTCGAAACTCGCACCGCCCAGCTGATCGACGTAGGCCAGCACGCGAGGAAGATCGTCGTGCGATCTCGTCTGGTTGACCGCCAGATGGACGGTACCGATCCCCAGCCCGTGCGCCAGGCTGGCGGAGGCCACCCCGACCTGGACGGAGTTGAAGGTGGGCTCCACCACCACCACGGCTGAATCGAATCCCCGGGCCAGGGCCCGCCCGAAATGCTCGACGCCGGCGTGGGTGTCCATTACCACCACATCGTCGTCATGCAGGCGCATGCCGGCCACTGCGCTCGAGATCAGCGCGGTTTCCGGACAGAAGCACCCGCCCCCGGCCTGGCGAACGCCCCCCATCACGACTAAGCGAACCCCGTCCGGTGCCTCGACCGACAGTCGGTCGATCAGATCGGTCGTGTCGGGGTTGAGCACGAGCATCTCGCCGGCACCCCCACCCGGTCGTGCTCCCGTCTTCTCCTCCACGTAGTCGACGTCCTCGGCCACCGGAACGATGGAGCTGACCTCCCCGAAATCGACGCCCAGGGTGGCAGCCAGGTTGCACTGTTCGTCGGCATCGACAGCCACCACACGCAGCCCGGAACGGGCCAGCTGACGGGACAGGATGGCAGTAAGCGTCGATTTCCCGACGCCACCCTTGCCCACGATGACCACCCGTGTGCCCCGCCCCCTCCGCGCCTCCGGGTGTTCGCCGGGTGCGGGCCCCCTGCCACCACGAGAAGCTCCGGCCGGCCGGCCGGTCACGCCGTCGTGGCCGCCGCAGGTGTCACACACCTCGCTCAGCCCCCGCCGTCACTCCCACTGGGACGGTTTCCGGCGTCTCGCCGTCGTCGATGGCCATATCCGCGGCCACTTCGAACGGCAGACCCAGACCCTGGCGCTTGGTCTCGATGTGGCGGCGGATGAGCAGAGCAGCTTTGGCCGGGTCCGGCTCGACGATGAACTTGGCGCCCACCACACCGTCGAGCCCGTTGGCCAACAGGTCCACGACGTGGGGGCTGCCGAACACCGGTGGTTGGACCCCCAGCACGGTGGTGACGCCGGAAGCCACCACGTAGGTCCCGATCGCCACCGCTTTCTCCGAGTACCACTCGGGAGCCGCGCCCGCCACCGGCAGCTGATCGATGTCAACACCCAGGTAGTCGGCGAGGGCGGCCACCAGCACCATGACGCGGCTGTTGTCGACACAACTGCCGAGGTGCAGCACGGGTGGGATCCCCAGAGATTCACAGACCGAGCGCAGTCCCGCCCCAGCCATGGCGGCCGCCTCGGGGACCATGTGGCCCGACTTCCCGTTGGCCACCGCCGCGCAACCGGTCACCAGCACCAGGATGTCGTTCTCGATGAGACGGCGAGTGAGCTCGATGTGCTCGAGATCCTGCGGCAACTTGGGGTTGTTGCAGCCGACCACCGCCACCGCTCCCCGAATCGAGCCAGTGGCAATGGCGTCGACCAAAGGCTTGGGCGTGCCACCGAGCGCCCCCAAGATGGCCTCGACCGAGAACCCACCCATCATCTTCACCGGCTTGCCCGGGATCCGCACCCGCTCTTGGTTGCGTTCCGGATAGGCCTCGACGGCCATGCGCACGATCTGGTTGGCGATCTCGGCTCCATGCTCAGGGTCGAACGACACGTGAGTGGCCCCGGTGAACTTGGCCTTGTCCGCCGTGGAGATGATCTTGGTGTGGTAGCACTTCGACACGTCGACGATCGAGGGCATGATGCACTGGTAGTCGACCACCATCGCCTCCAGCGCCCCGGTGATCAGCGCCAGTTCCTGCATGAGGTGGTTGCCGGCTATCGGCACCCCGCGACGCATGAGCATCTCGTTGCCCGTACAGCACAGCCCGACGATGTTGATACCCACGGCGCCATAGGAGCGGGCCAACTCGAGGAGCTCATCGTCCTGGGCGGCAGCACAGATCACGTCGGAGAGCAGCGGGTTGTGCCCGTGCATGGCGATATTGACCTGGTCGGTCTTGAGCACACCCAGGTTGGCCTCGGTCATCACCGGCTTGGGGGTGCCGAACATCACATCAGAGAGCTCGGTGGCGATCATCGATCCGCCCCAACCGTCCGACAGCCCCGTACGCAACCCGTGCAGCAACGTGTTGACATAGTCATTGTCGACACCCATATGGGTGCGATGGAGCATTTCGACGTTCTCCCGGTCGACCCCTCGCGGCGTGATGCCCAGCGACTCCCACTTGGCACGTCGCACATCGGGAACCCGCCCGACAAAGGACAGGGTGCCGCGGCGCGAGCCATAGTCCTCCGTTAGCACATCGGCCACATCGCCGGCCACCTCCTCGGCCGTCCGTCCTTCGACCGCGACTCCGATCTCAACGGCGATGCGGCGCAGTTTCTCCTCGTCGGCGATGCGGTAGCCGGTGGTCTCCGCATGGGCCAGGTGGCCGAACGCCTCAAGGATGTCCCGGCCGTGATCGGAGTGCGCCGACGACCCGGCGGCAATGGTCCGACCCAGGTTCCGGGCCACGATGACATCGGCGTCGGCCCCGCACACGCCCTTTTGGGGCCCCTCGCCAAACGGGTCGATCCGGCAGGGTCCCATGGCGCAGTTGCGACAGCTCAATCCGAGAGAGCAGTAGCCACACTGGGGCTGCTGCGCGGCCAAGCGGTCCCAGACGGTGGTAACGCCCTCCTCTCTGGCCCGGTCGATCATGGCCTGGGCGTCCTGGTGGATGGTCAGGCGCCGCGCCTGGCCGTTTGGGCTGGTTCCACTCATGGTGGTCCTCCTTCGTTCTCGACTTCGACGGCTGGCGTGCGTCCGGCGTGACCGTTCGACTGGGCCACCTTGGTGACCCGGGTGACTGCCGCGTTTGCGGCGGCCGCTTCCGCCGCGCCCCAGGCATGCCAGCCCGCCAGCGGGTCTGTACTCGGGGGAATTGGAGTGTCGCTGTTTGCCGCGAGGACCGCGCCGGTCGTTCGCACCCGTCCGGCGGCAACCAGATCGTTCAGCTCGCCGAACACCAGGGCATCAACCTTGCAGACCTCAACGCACGCGGGAGTGTTGCCTCGACGTACCCGGTCGAGACACCCGTCACACTTGACGGCGACAGCCACGGCCGGTGTGGGCCCCTCGGCCAAGGGGTGGAATGTGAGTACGTCGAAGGGGCACACAACGGCGCACATCGCGCAGCCGATGCACTTCCTCTCGTCGACCAGGACCAAGCCGAGCTCGTCGTCTCGATAGATGGCCCCGGTAGGGCACACCTGCAGACAGGGAGCCGGGTCGCAGTGCCGGCACCGATTGGGGAAGGCAAAGGTGGGAACCGGGCCAGCCTGTACGTGGACGCGCTTGCGGGGCACGGGCATCTCAAGGAAGGCGACCGCCTCGTCCTTGCTCTCGGAGTGCTCGACAGCACATGCTATTTCGCACTGAAGACATCCGATGCACCGCTCAGGATTGATGAACACCGTCTTCATGACCTGGTCCTTCTTTGCCTTCGGGGGCCGAAGCACCCCATCCCCTGTTTCCAGATTGATCCACGGGTGCTTGAGCCACTAGGGCCAAAGGTCACGTCAGGCCGGCCGGAGGTCCCTGCGCCCCTACGTCCTCAATCGACGCCGCGAGCTGGCGTCACGTGAAGATGATCTGGCCTCCGGCGGCCTTCTCGTAGAACTCGCCGACGGTGATGATGTCCTGTACCTGATCGATGAAGTCGTTCTTCTCCAGCCCGAACAGGTCAACCGACGCCTTGCAGCCGTAGAGGCCGGCACCGGTGTCGGCGATCATCTCGATGAACTCGGGGATGGGGGGAATGTCCAGCTTCTCCATCTTGTGGTTCATGTAGTACGTCATCACCGTGGACACGCCCGGCAGACCACCGGCCATGGTTGCGAAGTGGAGGCCAGGGTTCCCGACCGTCGCCAGCTTGATGTGCTCGTTGCGAGCCTTGTGGATGGCGTCGAGGCCGAAGAAGGTGAAGAAGAGGTTGGCCTCGATCCCCTCGGCCCTTGCGCCGTTGGCCATGATCAGCCCCGGGTAGATTCCTTCCAGGGAACCCTTGGAAATGATGATCGAGACCTTTTTGATGGCGTCGCTCATGGCTAGCCCCTTTCTTAGATGCAGCCGCGGGGTTTGGGGATGCCGGCGATCTTGGCGGCCGTCTTGGCCGGACCCTTGGAGAACAGCTGGTACAGCTCTTTGATCGACACGCCCGACGTCTTGCCGAGGATCCGGACAGTCGGACCCATACCCTTGGCCAGGTACTCGGAGCGCATGAAACGAATGACCTGCCAGTGGGCATCGGTCAGCTCGTCGATGCCCTCCCGCCGGGCGAGCTCTGGCACCATGTCCTCGGTCCATTGCTCGGGATGGACAAAGAACCCCTCCTCGTTGAGCTCTACGTCGCTGTTGGCGATGGTCGTGGTCGACACTGGTCAGTCCTTTCCCGATACGACGGCCGTGGCTGGCTCTTTGCCCGCGGAGGGCATGGCTGAGCTGATTCCCGGGACGTTGCGGCCGGGCAACAGGCCGTGCCAGTAGAACCACTGGAACATGAGCTTGCCCAGATGATTGAGGTGGGATTCGGCCAGCAGCGGGAGCCCGAGGCTCGCCGGGTAGTGGCCGGGCAAGGGCTCGGTGTCATAGTTGAAGTCGATGAGCAGTGCCTTGTGGAAGCCGGTCTCGATGAAACAGTTGGTGTGGCCGTCGAAGCTGGCATCGAGCGGTTCTCCGGCCAGGTAGCGCCGCACGTTCTCGACCAGCACCTCGCCCTCGAAGTGGGTGACCGATCCGGCCTTCGAGGCTGGGACATCGGCGGCATCGCCGATGACGAACACATTGGGCGCTGCCTTGGCTTGCATGGTGTGCTCGTCGGTGGGTACGAAGTTGAGCTCGTCACCGAGGCCCGGCGATCTTCCGACGTAGGCGGCGCCGCCATGGAGCGGCACGACGACGGCCACGTCGAAACCCACCTCGCGGCCGTCGTAGGCGATGAGCCGACCGCCCTCCCCGTCCACCTCCCCGGTGTTGAACTCGGTCACCAGCTCCACGTCCTTCTGGGCCAGCATCCCCGCCAATCGCTTGGACGCCACCGGCGTGGTGAAGGCTCCGTCGAGCGGAGTCACGTAGGTCAGCTGCACCTGGTCGCGGATCCCCCGCTCGTGGAAGTACCAGTCGGCCAGGAAACAGAACTCCAGCGGCGCCACCGGGCACTTGATCGGCATGTCCACCACGTTGACGACCAGCCGTCCGCCATCGAATCTGGATAGAGCCGCGCCCAATGCGGCGGCGCCTTCGGGCGAGTAGAAGGTGAACACCTTCTCCATCCATCCCGAACCGCCAAGCCCGTCGGTCTCCTCGAGCACGAGGATCGCGCCGGTCGCGACAACCAGCACGTCGTAGCCAAGCCGGGACCCATCGCTGAGCTGGACAGTATTGTCCGCGAGATCGACGTGGTCGATCGCGCCGTTCACATAATCAATCCCATGGTGGAGCTGGCGCCCCCGCGGTCGCACGATGTCCTCAGGATGGGCCAGCCCGAACGGGACGAAGAGGAGGCCCGGCTGGTAGACGTGGCGGTCGTCCTGGTCGATGACCGTGATCTCCACCTCGGTGTCCGAATAGATGCGGCGCAGTCGGTTGGCGGTCACGGTCCCGCCCGTACCGCCACCGAGGATCACCATTTGCTTCGCCATCGCTTCAGTCAACGCCCATCTCAGGCCGCCGGACAGGGCCAAAAGTCCCTCTCTGCTGTTGCTACGCGGCATTGGCACCGTTGCCCCCCTGCTACGTCGCCGAGTACCTGCTCGGCGTGGACGATGCCCTTCGACGAAGCCTTGCCGGCCTTCTACCGGTCACCGCTCGAGATTCTTCTCTCTCCTCCTCACGCCAGCTTCATGAACATGCGTTGGACCTGTTCGATCGCGTAGCCGTCCGCTTCGGCCTGCTCGGGATTCTCGAGGCAGTAGGCCAGCCCTGACACGACCAGCTTGAAGCCGGCCTGCTCCAAAGCCTTGGTGGCCGCAGACAGCTGGGCGACAACGTCTCGGCACTCTCGGCCTTCGACCAGCATGCGCTCCACACCTTGGACCTGCCCGGCTATTCGCCGCAGGCGCTTGCACACATCATCGACAACGTCTTGGGGAAGCTCCATGTCTCGTTCCTTTCGTGCATCCTTCGCCATCAGCTGGTGACCGCTTGGTCACATCGGCCGCGACTCCGGCATTGGTCGAACGGCCCGCACCAGCGTGTCGATGGCTTCGCGGCCCCCTGCATCAGTCACCACGACGCGGACCACCTGTTCGGCCCGTTGGATAGTGAGGTCTTCGGCTTCGGCCACGTCGGTCACGTCGGTCACGGAGTAGAGGACGGCGTCGCTCGGTGGGCCGCCGAACCCTCTGGTCAAATTGGCGTGATCGTGGGCCACGACCAGCAACGTCCCGCCGGGCGCCACCGACGCCGCGGCCACGGTGAGGGCGGCAGAGCGTTCGGGCTGGGGAAGTTGCAGGTAGAAGACCGCGACGAGATCGAAGCCATCCAGCGGGGCTGTCCACTCCTGCACTGCCGACTCGACCCATCGCACATCCACGTGGCGCGACTGGGCCAGCCGCTGGGCCTTGGCCAGACCCACCGGTGAGAAGTCCACCCCGGTGACCTCCCATCCCTGTTCGGCCAGCCAGACCGAGTTGCGGCCCTCGCCACATGCCAGATCGAGGGCACGCCCCGGCGGCAGGCCGGCGACTTCTGAGACGAGGAACTGATTGGGTACGCTCGTCCACACCAACTCGTCCCCGCCGTAACGCTCGTCCCATTGCTCCCGGTCCACCGTTCAGACCCTCGCGGCGTGCGTCGTCCGGGGCCAATGGCCGGACTCCGGGCCGGGACGTAAGCCGCCGAGCCCCCCGGCTTCACCGGGGATCAGATCGACAGACGACTGCATCCGTCTTCCAGAGGTCAATGCCGGCCCAAGGACGATCACGCCCTGTCCGACCCCGACTGGAACCAACCTACCGACACTGCTCCCTGATAATCCGCTTGGTGCCACGTCGACCTCCTGAGTTCACCATCCATCTTATACCCATGGGGGTATCTATGGACATTGGCCACCGGATTCTCGATCGTTCCGGTTCCCCGAGCCGCCACCGCCCCGTCCACATCCGATCCGAACCGCACTCCAACCGGTCGGCCATGTTGCGCTCGGAGATGCTTTCGTGGCCGGTGACCATCATCATCCTGGTCATCGCCTTCGGAACCCTGGTGGCAGCGGGCCTTCCTCTACTCCTCACCATGGCCGGCCTGCTGGTGGCCGCGGGGGCGCTGGTGATCACGACGAAGTTCACGCCTGTCTCGATCTGGGCCCTGAACTTCGCCTTGATGTTCGCCCTGGCCCTCGGCATCGATTACGCCCTCTTCCTGGTGATGCGTTTCCGATCCGCTCTCAAGCGCCGAGGGGCCGGGCCCGGGGACCGAGATGCCGTGATCGCCTCGGTCGCCGGGACGGTCGACACTGCCGGGAAGGCCGTTGCCTTCAGCGCCCTCACGGTGCTTGCCTCCCTTGCCGCCATCCTGCTGGTTCCGAGCCCGGCTTTTCGGAGCATGGCCTTCGGGATCATGTTGTCGGTCGTCGCGGTGTTGGCGGCCACCCTCACTCTGTTGCCGGCCGTCCTCGGGCGCCTCGGGACGAGGGTCAACAAGGGAGCTATCCGCCTCCGGCGCACCAAGCTTCCCGAAGGTCCCGGACCGCTCGACCGGAGACTCCACGCCTGAGGTCGCTTCGTCTGGCGTCACCCCATCCCGACCGGCGCAGCCGCGCTGGTGCTGCTTCTCCTGGCTGCAGCTCCGATCATCGGGATGCGAACCAACATGCCCTCCATCACCATCATCCCGGCCAGTGCCAACGCCCGGATCGGCTACGGCGACGTGGTCAGCGGCTTCGGTCCGGGCGCCCCAGGGACGCTCCAGGTCCTGGTGCCGGCGTCGAGGCAGGCTGCCGCGCTCACCACCCTGGGCCGCACCCCCGGAGTGGCGGCCACCGTGCCCGGACCGACTCGGGCCGGATGGGTGCTCGACCAGGTGGTACCCACTACTGGACCCTCGACGTCAGCCACCGGGACGACCATCGACCATCTCCGACAGTCCCGACCCGCCGGCAGCCTCGTGGGTGGCGCCGCCGCCGAGAACCACGATCTTCAGGCGATGCTGTCCTCCCACACGCCGCTCGTGCTCGGACTGCTCGCCGTCCTCGGATTCCTCTTGCTGCTCGTCGCTCTCCAGGCACCACTCATCGCCGCCCTGGGCGTTGCCATCACCTCGCTGTCGGTTGCCGGCGCGTTCGGTATCGGCCGGCTGATCTTCCAGAACGGGTTCCTGTCCGGATTCCTCGGATTCCAGCCCCAAGGCTTCGTGGACGCCTGGGCGCCGCTGTTCTTCGGGGCCATGGTCTTCGGCGTGGCCATGGACTACACGTTGTTCATGTTGTCAGCGGCCAAGGAGCGCTTCGAAACTCACCCGGACCCCGAGCACGCCATGGTCGGTTCCATGCGCACCTCGGGGCGCGTCGTCCTCTCTGCTGCCGCAGTGATGGTCGCCGTCTTCTTGACGTTTGCACTTTCTGGACCCCTGGCCCCCAAGGAGATGGGAGTGATTCTGGCCGTCGCCGTCGTCCTCGACGCCTTCGTGGTGCGACTGGTCCTGCTACCGGTGCTCCTGCGCCTCGGCCGTCATCACAGCTGGCACCAGCCAAAGTGGCTGGGGAGGATCCTCCCCAAAGTGAAATTCTCCCACTGAACGCGTAGCTACCAACTCACGGGCCGGCTTCTGGCACTTCGTGGGCGGTGCCGGTCGTCGCCCGGCTCCACTGGGCATGTGCACCCGATCGCCCTTGTGCTACCCGGCGCGGTGGCCACCATGGGGGCGGTGCCCCCTGGCCCGGGGGCGCGTCACCTCGAGGATTGCTCGCCTGGCGGGGCCGTTCGAGCAACCTCTCGGCCCTTTGTCTCTCGCCTCCTGGGTTGCCTGGTCAGCTATTCGATCGACGTGAGGATGCCTGCCCTGGCTGACAAACAACTCGGGGATGTCATGGGGCGGGTATTTGGATCACCTTGGTCGATCGCGCTCACATGGTGTTGTTGATTGCCGTTGGCATCCTGCCAGTGGTCAACTGGCGGCCCTTTCTGGATCGGTCACCGACGACTTGAGGTGTTGCGACCATCGCCCTGTTCGAGCCGCGGATCGGTCCTCTTTGGCATCGTCGGCGAGCGACAGGTAGTTCTCGTCCTCTTGGGCGGTGTGCAACTTCAAGATGGCATGAAGGCCATAAAGCAGACTCCGGAGCTCGGTGATCTCTACCTCGTCGATCTTGTTGGGCCCGATGTCGTCGATCAGCTGGCCCAGCCGACGGATCTGGTGGGCAATCTCGATGTGCGCACGACTCATCGTGGCCATGGGATCCTTCCCGCCGAAGAACCGACCAAGTGCCGGATACAACTCCTGTTCCTCGGCTTCCTCATGAGGCTGGACTTTACCGACCAGCATCCGATGCACACCCCGCACCTCTTCCATCGCCGTCTCCGGATCGAGCGAGCCAAGGGCATCGGCGACCTCGTGGAGGCGACTGATCTCGCGCCGGATGGCCAAGTGCTCTTGGCGAAACCGCTGGGTGAGCAAGGTGTCCTTCTCATCGAGCCGGATCTCGCTCCTTCCGGCGCCCAACGCCCGTAGCGCGTTGACTATCACCGCTACGTCGATGAGCTCCTGGAGGATTGCACCCCAGACGGCGGGGAGGTAGCCGACTGCGGCGACAGCCATGGCCGCCAAAGAGAGGGCCATGCCCGCCACCATGCTCTCGATGGCGATCCGCCGGGTACGCCGAGCGAGCGCGGCTGCCTCACCCAGACGGTTCAGCCGGTCGACGGTCAGCACCACATCTGCGGCTTCGGACGCTGCAGTCGCCCCCCGGGCCCCAAGTGCGACTCCGACGTCGGCCAGAGCCAGAGCGGGCGCATCGTTGATGCCGTCACCGACCATCATGGTCGGCGCCCGGCGCGTCTCGAGCCGTACCACGTCGAGCTTCTCGGCCGGGGAACGTTCCGCCAGCACTTCGTCGACCCCGATCACAGCCCCGACGGTCTCGGCCACCTCGGTTCGGTCGCCGGTGACCATCACGATCCGGGTGATCCCGTTTGCCCTCAGCGAGCGGAGGGTCCGAGCCGCATCCGGTCTCAAGGGATCATCGAAGACCAGGACACCGGCCGGGACACCGTCGATACCCACGAAGACCGTGAGAGCCCCATCGAGGCGTGCCTTGCGTCGAGCCGAACGGGCCCAGGCCGGCGCGCCGGTCATTCCAGTCCAAGACGCCTTCCCCACCGCCACCCGATGCCCGGCCACAATCCCTCGGATCCCCTGGCCGGGGATCTCCTCGACCCCTTCCGGGAGGGAAAGATCGCAGTCCTGCTCAAGCGCTGATTGGAGCACAGCGCTGGCCAGGACGTGGGGGGAAACCTGGTCGAGGGAGGCTGCCATCTGCAGGACTCGGGCGGGGGTCACCGACTCGGTGCACACGACGTCAGTCAGCACTGGATGTCCTATGGTCATGGTCCCTGTCTTGTCGATCAACAAGGTCGTACAGGTGGCCAGACGTTCGAGCACCGCGCCACCCTTGACGATGACACCTCGCTTGGCGGCTCGGGAGAGCCCGGAAACGAGTGCCACCGGTGCGGCCAGGATGAGGGGGCACGGCGTGGCCACCACCAGAACCGCCACGGCCCGGCTTGCACCTCCGGCGATCCAAGCGGTGCCCGCAGTGACCAGGGTCACCGCGAGGAACCCCAGCGCGTAGCGGTCTGCCAGCCGGACCACGGGAGCTTGTGACCGTTCGGCCTCGGCGACAAGCCGGACGACGCCGGCATAGGTACTGTCCGTGGCAGTCGTCGTTGCTCGGAGGTCCAGCGGGGAGCCGGCATTGACCACACCGCTGCGCACCCGTTCTCCTCGTGATCTCTCGACAGGCAGCGGTTCCCCGGTGAGCGCCGACTCGTCGAGGACGGCCGAGGCGGAGACAAGGGAGCCGTCTACCGGCACCACTTCCCCCGATGTCACCAGGAGGAGGTCGCCGGGTACCACCTCGTCGAGCGCGACGATGGCGAGCCCGCTGTCCTCGTAGCGGTGCGCCGACTTCGGCGCCCGCTCGAGCAACGCCTCCAACTCCCGGCGGGCCTGGCCGGAAGCCCATCCTTCAAGGGCCCGACCGCTGGCCAGCATGACGCTGATGACCGCTCCGGCCAGGTACTCCCCGACGACCATGGCTCCTACGAGGGCCAGAAACGCGATGATGTCCACTCCGAGCCGACGTCGGAGGAGGGTGTCGACGACCGAATAAAGGGAAAGCACGCTGCCCGAACCAGCGGTCACGATCCAGACCAGGTTCCCTACAGCGCCTAACGCGGCCCAGTGGAGAAGGCCACCGGCGACCAACCCGCAGACAGTGATGCCGAGCAGCACAAACCCTTCTGGGCCGGATGCCAGCCATCCCGATCCGAACCTGGAATTCCTATTCACTGCCCCAATGATGTGCCTGGTCACCGGCTGGACGTAGGGCCAAAGGTCAACACCCGCCCGGAAAAGGCCGATCGAGCCTTGCTGCTCGATCCTGCCGGCCGGATGCCGGCGCTGTCGCGGGGAAGGACAGGCTCAGGTCGGCATTCGGCTCCGCTGCGCCGTCCTCTCAGGCCGCGTGACGTGCTCGTGTTGACGGGTTCAGTGGGCCCGGCTTGGTAAAGAACATCCCAGAAGCCCGGGCCATCGAATCTCCTCGACTGCGAGATGGAGGAGGAAGAGTCCAGGTC
>Ga0307374_10001063_pt1 | contig 51433 bp, 44 predicted proteins | sample OX3MG_FD_202532 | JGI IMG/M metagenome (GOLD analysis project Ga0307374, IMG submission 202532) | Soil microbial communities from Risofladan, Vaasa, Finland - OX-3 | ecosystem: Environmental > Terrestrial > Soil > Coastal area > Acid sulfate soil | place: Finland: Risofladan, Vaasa | collected...
TAGAGACGGTTGACCAGCGGGCTGAACCAGGTCATCAGTCCGATTAACAAGAGCGCCACGCCAAGAGGTATGAACACGTTCGCCTGCGTGTCGAAAAGTGGCAGCAGGACGAAGCCGCAGAGCAGCGCAGTCCAGAGCCACAGGATCACGACGGTGCGCCGATGACCGTGGCCCAGACGCATCAGACGGTGGTGGATGTGGTTCTTATCGGGGGTGTGGAATCCCTGTCCCGAGACTGTTCGGCGCACGAAGGCCCACACCGCGTCGATCAGCGGCACGCCGAGGATGAAGACCGGGATCAACAGGGGCGCGAAGAAGAAGAACGTCACTCCGCTCGCCGGAGGGGTCCTTCCACCGATCACCATCGTCGAGGCGCTCATCAAGAGCCCCAGCATCAATGCGCCCGCGTCACCCATGAACAGCTTGGCCGGATGAAAGTTGTCGCGCAAGAAGCCCAGGCAGATACCGCAGGTCAGCGCCGCGATGAGCGGTCCGACGTTGTTGCTCGGTAACAGTCCGAGGTCTTCGAGGCGCAACCCGTAAAGACAGAGCGTGCCCGAGGCGATCGCCACGATGCCGCCGGCGAGACCGTCGAGTCCGTCGATGAGGTTGACGGCGTTCGACAGTGCGAAGACCCAGACCGCGGTGATGATGGGCAGGATGGACGGACCCAACACGACGAAACCGGCGAAGGGCAGTTTCAGTTGGTACATCGTCGCTCCACTGAAATACAGGATCGACGCCGCGAGGAACTGACCGGCGACCTTGGCCGGCGCACTCATCTCTCGAAAGTCATCCAGGACCCCGACGACGAAGATCACGCCCGCCGCGAGGAGTACGCCGATCATCTCGTGCGAGGAGAGGATGACGTTGCGCAGCGTGGGTATCGCCATCGAGACGATCAACGCGACGCAGAAGCCGACCAACATCGCGGCCCCTCCGCCGTAAGGCGTGGTGACCTGGTGGACCTTACGTTCGTCCGGTGCCGCGGTATAGCCGATGCGCAACGAGATCTTCCTCGCCGGCACGTTCGCTACCAACGTCACGACCGCACCCACGGCGATGACGGCGACGTACGCGAGGACGTTGTGCATTTAGCGCTGCGTGAAGTTGGCGTAAGGGTTGAACGACGCGCACATGGCGGCGACGTCGGCGCGGACCTCGGAGACGATCTTTTCGTCGTCACGGTGTCGCAGCGCGCGCGACATCAGTGACGCGATCGTTTCGAACTCGCCTTCTTTCATGCCGGCGGTGGTCTCGGCGGCGCTACCCACGCGTAGCCCGGACGTGATGAAGGGGCTTCGCGGATCGTCCGGGATCGTGTTGCGGTTCGTCGTGATGCCGGCTCGATCGAGTACCTCTTGGGCGACCTTGCCGGTCAACTCCTCGTCGAACTCGCGCAGATCCAAGAGCACCATGTGGTTGTCGGTGCCGCCCGAGACGTTACGGAAACCTTCTTTGGCCAGCGCCGCGCCGAAGGCCCTCGAATTGGCGACGATCTGTTCGGTATACGTCGCGAAGCTCGGCAACGCAGCCTCCTTGAAGGAGACGGCCTTGGCGGCGATCACGTGCTCGAGCGGACCACCCTGTTGACCAGGGAAGACCGCCGAATCGATCTTCTTCGCATACTCCTCTCGACAGAGGATCGCGCCGCCGCGTGGACCGCGAAGTGTCTTGTGAGTGGTGAAGGCGACGACGTCGGCGTACGGCACGGGATTGGGATGTGAACCGCCAGCGACCAACCCGGCGACGTGGGCCGAGTCGAACATGAGCAATGCACCGATCTCGTCGGCGATCTCGCGAAACGGAGCGGGTTCGATGAGTCGTGAATACGCGGTCGCGCCGGCCAGGATCATCTTCGGCCGGTGCTGGAGAGCCAGCTCGCGCACGTTGTCGAAGTCGATCATCTCGCCGGGATTCTCGGGATCGTCCGAGCGCGGCGTCACGCCGTAGGAGACGAAGTTCCACCACTTCGAGGTGATCGAAGCGGGTGATCCGTGCGTGAGGTGGCCACCCTGGTCGAGGCGCATCGCGAGGATCGTGTCACCCGGTTCCAGAAGCGCCTGGTAGACCGCGACGTTCGCGTTGGCCCCGCTGTGCGGCTGCACGTTGGCGTGGTCGGCACCGAAGAGCGCGGTGAGACGACGCCGGGCCAGGTCTTCCACTTCGTCGACGATCTGATTGCCGCCGTAGTATCGGCGTCCCGGGTAGCCCTCGGCGTACTTGTTGGTGAGGATCGAGCCGGTTGCGGCGAGCACCGCCGCCGAGGCGAAATTCTCACTGGCGATCAACTGCAGCGTCGTCGTCTGACGCTCCCACTCCTGGGCCAGCAGCGCCGTCATCTCGTCGTCGTTGGTGATCCACGCGTTAAAGGGTGAGGGGGTCATTGATTACCTTTCATCGTCTACGAGTTGTTCGTCGAGCGCGACGAGTTTCGCAATTCGAGCCATGTGGCGGCCCACGGCTGGCGTCGCGTTCAACCACGCGTCGAGGGCCTCGACAGCAACCGTCGCGCCGGTGAGGCGAGAGCCCAGGCACAGGACGTTGGCGTGGTTGTGCTCGCGCGCCAAGTGCGCGGACGTCACGTCGTGGACGACAGCCGCGCGTACGCCGGGGACTTTGTTGGCCGCAATCGATATCCCGATCCCCGATCCGCACACCGCGACGCCGAGCTCGCATTCGCCTGACGCCACGCTACGGCCGACAGCAGAGCCGAAGTCGGGGTAATCGACCGAATCGGTGGCGTTGTCGGTACCGAGGTCGAGTGTGTCGTGACCCCAATCGGTCAGCGTCTTGACCAGCACGGTCTTTAAGTCAAAGCCAGCGTGATCAGATCCGAGGGCGATACGCATCACGTCCACCATACCTTTGGATATGAAGCCATCCATGGTGCGGCAATACTTCAGGAGTGATCGTTCCTGCTCTTACTCCAGTACTGGTCGGGGTGGGACAAGTCACCGAACGACCCAACGCGCACTCGAGTTACGCCACCAGAAAGCAACCACTGGATCTCATGGTCGAGGCGCTCGAACTGGCCGCGGCGGACTGTGGCGCCACCGCAATACTTGGGAATCTTGACGAGATCGTCGCTGCGTCCTCCTTTACCTGGCACACCAATGATCCGGCGCTTCTGGTCGCCGAGCGACTTGGTCTACAGGTCACCACGCGACTCTTGAGCGTCGGAGGGAACACTCCACAGAGGTTCGTTCACGACAGCGCCAAGCGAATCCTCGCCGGTGAAGTGCGATCCGTCGCGCTCGTCGGTGCCGAGGCCATGTACGCCAGGCTCCTGGCTCGACGTGAGGGCCGCGAACTCGGGTGGGTACGGCAGCCCGACGATGTTCCAAGCCCGTTGATCACCGCGGGTGATCCGGCGCCGTTAACGGCCGCCGAATACGGTCAGGGCCTCAATCTTCCCACGAACGTGTACCCACTCTTCGAAAACGCCAGACGAGCCCGACTCGGATGGACCATTAGTGAACATCGTGAGAATCTCGGGCGCCTCTGGTCGAACTTTGCCCACGTGGCCGCAAAGAATCCCTACGCCTGGATCCCAGACGCACCTTCGCCTGAAGACATCGTCACGCCCAGCACGAGTAATCGAATGGTCGCGTTTCCCTACACGAAGCTGTTGATGGCGAACATGCCCGTCGACATGGCAGCGAGTTACATCATGACCAACTTCGAGCACGCCACCTCACTCGGCATCGCGCGAGATCGGATGGTCTTTCCTCAATGTGGCGCCGACGCGAACGATCATTGGCTGATTTCGGACCGACCGAAACTCGACGACTCCCCCGCCATGCGAGCAATCTGGAAGACCCTTTCGGGCTTCGGGGTCACTACCGACGACCTTCACCATGTCGATCTCTATAGTTGCTTCCCGACCGTCGTCCAAACCGCCTGCGACGTGCTGGACATCGATGCTTTCGACGCCAGCCGCGTTCCGACGGTCACCGGCGGACTCACGTTTGGGGGTGGACCCGGTAACAACTACGTCACGCATTCCATTGCGTCCATGGTCGATGCGCTCCGCGACGACCCGACCGGCCGAGGTCTCGTCACCGCACTCGGATGGTTTTGCACGAAACACTCGTGGGGCGTCTACTCCGCGTCACCCCCTCAAGAGGGTTTCCGATGGGCTGACCCACAAAGCGAAATCGACCGCCTGCCTCGTTGCGTGAGCGAACAACGAGACGGTGAGGCGGCGGTGGAGAGTTACACCGTGACGCACGCGTCTGACGGCACACCGGATCGGCTCATCATCGCCGCACGCACGACGGATGACGTAAGGACATGGTGCCACAGTACGGACACGACGTTGATGGAAGAGGCCGAACGATCTGATCTCATCGGTCTTAATGGAGACATTCAGAACGACATATTCGCGCTCTGAACTACCTGCGACTCGTGGTCAACTAACCGGACTCGTCAACGTCGACTAACGGATGTTCGACCTCTCCAGGCGAGTCGAGAGAGCGAAACGTGAGAAAGAGTCCGAACGTCACGACGACCGCGCCAATGAATTCGAGCCACAAACTCAGCGTGATCCATAGACCGCCAAATGATCGAATTGGCGTGAAGATGAAGTTAAATCCGACTGCGGAAAGTAAATATTGGATTGCGAAGAAAAGATAAACGCTGCGCAGTATTCGGCGCTGCGCATCGTCACGCGGCACCACACAAGTGAGCCACACCCACGCGCATAGCGCGCTAATGGTCGTCAACGGACTCAGCAATGGATCCACCACTTCACCGAACGAGCCATATCTGTATCCAAGAGAAGTGACTTCATTGGCATACGCGATCACACCCGCAGCGGCGCTCAACAGAAAACCGAATATGACGATCGCTCGAATGCGCTCTCGAGAATATTGACTCATGAAACTCACGCTAGTGACGATTCCGAAATCGCCCGGGGTCTTTCACTCGATTCGAGGAAAGCGGAACTTAGTTGAGCACGCGGACTACTTCAGCCATCGAAACGGCTCCCTCTCGCAACATACGCCACGGTGTCGCGGTTAGATCGACGACGCTCGAAACTTCGCCTGAACGCTCACCGCCATCGATGACCCCCACCAGTTCGTCGCGAGAAGAGAATCGTTCCAGCACTTCGTAGGCGCTGTAACACGGCTTTTGACCGTGCTCGTTCGCGCTCGTCACCGCGAACGGTCCGAGTACCGCCATCATTCGGCGCAGGACGTCGTCATCCGGAATACGAAAGCCGGCCGTGTCATCGGTGCTGCCTAACATCTCGGCAAGCTCGTGCGGGACCGGGACGATGATCGTGAGCCCTCCGGGCCAGAACGCCTCGGCGAGCATTTGAGCTTCGTCGGGCCAATCGACGCCCAAAAACGCAATCTGCTCCACGGAGTCGACCATCACCGGAAGCGGAACGAGCGTCGGACGTTCCTTCAGCTTGAACAGCGTGGCGACCGCCGTCGGCTGGCTTATTTCAGCGGCGAGTCCGTAGACCGTGTCGGTCGGAATGGCGACGATGCCGCCGGCGTCCAACGCCGCGATTGCGGCCTCCACCTTCATCAGCCTGGGCATCAGCGTTTCGCGATCAAGAATCGGGGATTGCCGAACATGTCGTCGAGGTCGTCGACGTAGGAGAACATGGCCCGGTGTGCCGCTTGGAGAACCGCCTCGCGATGCATATTGCCATGTTCACATATCAACAACCCATTTGCCACGAGCCACGGGCACGATCGCCCGATTATCGCCTGGAGATCTGAGAATCCGTCGGCGTGATCCGTGTCCCTCGAAACCAACGCCGCCAATGGCTCGTAGCCGAGCACTGGATCGAGCGTTGCGAATTCGGCCGCGCTGACGTAGGGCGGATTGGCGACGATCAGGTCAACGCAACCACGCAACGACGGATCCAGGCCGTCGAACCACGAGGAGTGAACCGTGGTCACGTCGTCCAGATCGTGCTTCGTCGCATTGGCCCGAGTGACGTCGAGCGCGTCACGCGAGGAGTCCACCGCAACTAAGCGAGCACGAACGCCCAATTGACGCAGTTCGAAGAGCAATGAGAGACCGATGGCGCCCGAGCCGCATCCGAGATCCACGATGAGCGGTTCCTTCAGTCGTTGCTTCATGAGTTCATCGAAGGCGAGACCGACTAGTTCCTCGGTCTCGGGGCGCGGTATGAGCACGCGCGCGTCGAGATCGAGGTCGAGGGAGCGAAAGGGCCAATGCCCGAGCACGTACTGAATCGGTTCGCCTTCGAGTCGTCGCTGAGCAGCCGCTCGCATGGTGGAGATCCCCTCGTCGTCGTTCGGCGAGAACTCTTCAACCAACCACCGGGCCTCGCGTCGGTTCAGACCGGCCTGGATGAGTTCGGTCACTAGATACGAATTAGCGTCCATCGCTCTCAGCGAGCTGACGCGCGCGCTTTTCTGCGAGCAGCGCGTCGACGTAAGGGTCAAGGTAACCGGCCAGCACGTTGTCGAGCGTATAGGTCGTCAGGTTAATCCGATGATCCGTGACGCGGTTCTCCTTGAAGTTGTACGTGCGGATCTTCTCGCTGCGACCACCACTGCCCAACTGCGAACGCTTGAGGTCACCCTGCTCACTCGCCTGGGCGTCCTGGGCTGCTTTCAACAGTCGTGAACGAAGCACGATCAGGGCCTTGGCGCGGTTCTGGATCTGGCTCTTCTCGTCCTGCATCGACACGACGATGCCGGTCGGCAGGTGGGTGATGCGTACCGCCGAGTCCGTCGTGTTGACGCTCTGGCCGCCGGGACCGGATGATCGGTAGACGTCGATCTTGAGGTCGCTCTGGTTGATGTCGACGTCGACCTCTTCGGCTTCGGGCAAGACCGACACGGTCGCTGACGAAGTGTGGACGCGGCCCTTGGCTTCGGTCACCGGCACCCGTTGGACGCGGTGCACGCCGGCTTCGTGTTGCAGTCGGAACCACGCGTCCTCGCCCTTGATGAGATAGATGGCCTCATCCAGGCCACCTTGTTCGGACTCGCGCTCTTCGATGACCTCGAGTTTCCAACCGCGAAGCGCGGCGTAGCGCCGATACATCTGGGCTAAGTCGCCGGCGAAGAGGTTGGCCTCCTCGCCCCCTTCGGCGCCGCGGATCTCCAAGATCACGTTGCGACCTTCGTTGGGATCGTGCGGGAGCAGCAATGTCTCTAAGTTCAGCTCCAGGTCAGGGATCTTCGCCTCGGCGTTGTTCATCTCCTCGCGCCAGAGTTCTCGATCGTCACCGCTCGATTCGTTGAACATCTCCTTGGCGGTCGCGGCGTCGGACCGGGCGGCCTTGAGCTCGTTCCACGCATTGTTGATCTCGGCAAGTTCTTTGTGGCGTCGCGAGAGATCGCGAAGGCGCGTGAGGTCGCTGGCGACGTCGGGCTCGGAGAGCTGTGATTCGACGGTGCGAAGTTCTTCCTGAAGGGCGTTCAGGGTCTCGTCAACGGAGCGCACGGCGAAGGAGCGCTCGAGGACCTAAGCCCGGGGAGCGCGCGCCTTGGTCTTTTGCGCGTAGCGGCGCTGGAAGCGCTCCACGCGACCACCGGTGTCGACGAGCTTCTGCTTGCCGGTGAAGAACGGGTGGCATTCGTTGCACAGTTCGACGGTTATGGCTGACTTCGTGGACTGGGTCGTGAAAGTGTTGCCGCACGAGCATTTGACGGTCGCGTCGCCGTAGTTGGGGTGAATATCAGGCTTCATAGGTGCTCCTCGTTGCGAATATCAAGTTTAGCCGCAAATCAGCTTGTCGAAGCGGGGCCGCGCGCGATCTCGGCGAGGAACTCGTCGTTGGACTTGGTCGACTTCAGCTTGTCGATCAACAGTTCCAGGCCGGCCGCCTCGCGACCTTCCGAAGCCAGTCCGTTCAAGACGCGGCGCAACTTCCAGACCTGGGGCAGCGCCTCGCGGCTGAAGAGCAGCTCTTCGTGGCGCGTGGAAGACGCATTGACGTCGATGGCCGGGTAGATGCGGCGTTCGGCCAAACGGCGGTCGAGTCGCAACTCCATGTTGCCCGTTCCCTTGAACTCCTCGAAGATGACTTCATCCATCTTGGAGCCGGTTTCCACGAGCGCCGAGGCGATGATCGTGAGAGATCCGCCCTCTTCGATGTTGCGGGCCGCACCGAAGAACTTCTTCGGCGGATAGAGCGCACCAGAGTCGACGCCACCGGACATGATGCGCCCGGTCGCCGGGGCGGCCAGGTTGTAGGCGCGAGCGAGTCGTGTGATGCCGTCGAGGATGATCACGACGTCGCGAGCCTGCTCGACCAGGCGCTTGGCGCGCTCGATGCACAGTTCGGCGACGTGGGTGTGCTCTTCGGCCGGGCGGTCGAAGGTCGAGGCGATGACCTCGCCCTTCACGGTGCGCCGGATGTCGGTGACCTCTTCGGGACGCTCGTCGACCAAGAGCACCATCAGGTGCACTTCGGGGTTGTTCGACTCGATCGATTGGGCGATCTGCTTCATGATCGTGGTCTTGCCGGCTTTGGGCGGTGAGACGATCAGTCCGCGCTGGCCCTTGCCGATGGGCGAGAGAAGGTCGACGATGCGCGGCGTGAGGTCGGTCTTTCCTTCGTTCAGCTCGAGATTGAGCTTCTCGTCGGGGAAGAGCGGCGTGAGGTCTTCGAAACGGGGGCGAAGGCGCGCCACTTCGGGATCGAGACCGGCCACGCTGTCGACGCGCAGCAGCGCCGGGTACTTCTCGTTCGACGCGGCCGGTCGGTAACCACCGACAATCGTGTCGCCCTTGCGCAAGTGGTAGCGGCGTACCTGGTTGATCGAGACATAGACGTCGTTGGGCGACGGGTGGTAGCTCTTGGTGCGCAAGAAGCCGTAGCCGTCGTCGCGCAGGTCCAAGAGGCCCTCGATCTCGATGAGTTCACCGGCGTAGGGCTGGTCGGCATTGGGCATGGAGTCGCCGCCGAAGCGCTCGCGGCCATTGCGGTTGCGTCGATTGCGACGGTTGCGTCCGGCCGTGTCGTTACCGAAGTCGCGCGGTTGACGGTCCTGTCGAGGCTGGGTGTTCTGACGGGGGTTCGCCTGGCGCTCTGATCCGTTCGAGCTCGGAGCCGAAGGCGCTGCTTCGGTCGTCGATGCTTTGACGTCGCCGGCGGGCGTCGCGTGATCAGCGGACGCGTCGGCCACGAACTCACCGAGCAGGTCGTCGAAGTCGTCAGTCGGTGTGGCGACCGTGCGGCGTGAACGAACAGCGCGCGATGTCGATTCAGACGGATCACTTGAGACGGGGTCGCCCATGATCGCTTCGATGAGCGAGGCCTTGGAGGCGCGCGCCGAAACGTCGACGCCCTTCACCTTGGCAATGGTTTGGAGGTCTTCACGGGACTTGGACTCAAGGTCGGACCGGTCTGGGGAGGGCTTTACAGCCATGGTTAATCCTTTCGCTCCGCTCGCCAAAATTGAATGAGCGAAGAAGAAAATATCGGGAAACGTCGTCTCGGAAGAGTTCCTCACACCGGGGAAAGGCCGGGCGTGGACGACGTATTCAGTGTAGCGGAGTCGGCGGCAAATACCAACCATTGGTCGAATTCTTAGAAATCGATGTCGTCGATGGCTCGACCTCGTCGGCCCAAGCTTTACGCGGCGAGTGACATCGACTACGAGAGTTTCGCGAGCAGTGCCTTCAAGGTCGCGTCGACGACGTCGGGCGTGACGCTCGTTTCAACAGCGGTATCGGGGTCCTTGAGGCCGTTGCCGGTCAAGACACACACGACCGTCGATCCTTTCGGCACGCCGTATTTGATGATGCCGGCGATCGACGCAGCCGACGCCGGCTCGCAGAAAATCGACTCATAGCGAGCCACGTAACGATAGGCGTCCAAGATCTCGTCGTCGGTGACCGCGCGGATGTCACCGAGTGACTCGTGGATGACCTCGAGCGCGGGAACCCAGCTGGCGGGATTGCCGATTCGAATCGCGGTGGCGATGGTCTCGGGGTTCGTGACCGGATGACCGAGGACGATCGGTGCCGCACCGGCAGCCTGGAAGCCCCACATCTTGGGCAGTATCTTGCAGCGTTCGGCGAAGTGATACTGCGTGAACCCACGCCAGTACGCGGTGATGTTGCCGGCATTGCCAACGGGGATCGACAACACGTCGGGCGCTTTGCCGAGCACATCGACGATCTCGAAGGCGCCGGTCTTTTGCCCTTCGATGCGATCGGGGTTGATCGAGTTGACGATCGTGATCGGTAGATGCTGGGTGAGCTCGCGCGCCAGGTTGAGCGCCTGATCGAAGTTGCCGCGGATCTGGAGGACCTGGGCGCCGTAGACGATGGCCTGGGCCAGCTTGCCCTGGGCAATCTTGCCCTCGGGTACCAAGACGACACAGTCCATGCCGGCCTTTCCGGCGTAGGCCGCGGCCGAGGCCGACGTGTTGCCGGTCGATCCGCAGATGACCGAGGTTGCGCCACCGGCTTTGGCCTTGGTGATAGCCATCGTCATGCCGCGGTCCTTGAACGAGCCCGACGGATTCAGTCCTTCGAATTTCAACCACACGTCGGCGTTCAGTCGCTCTGAGAGTCGCTCGGCGTGAATGAGTGGGGTGTGGCCCTCCTGCAAGGTCACGATCTCGTCGACGCCGTCAAGGTTGAACCACTGTGCGTACTCGACCAGCAAGCCCTGCCATCCGATCACGGGCGTTCTCCGTCGATCACTCGTAGGCACGCACCGATCGAGTCGACCGACTTGTGCTTGGCCAGTTCCTTGATGGTCGCATTCACACTGTCGGTCAGCGCCATGTGTGTGAAAAACGAAAGACGAGCTTCGTCACCGAAGCCCGACTGCTCCATTGACTGGATTGACACGCCGTTGTCGCCGAATATCCCCGCCACGGCGGCCAAGACGCCCGGTCGGTCCACGACGTCGATGCTGATGTAGAAGACGCTCTTCAGTTCTCCGGCCTCGACGCTGTGCAACGTGCGCACCACTCGGAAGGGGACGTCGTGACGATCGCTGAATCGATTACGGGCCACGTCGAGCAGATCGCCGAGCACTGCGGTCGCCGTGGCATTTCCCCCGGCGCCTTGACCGAGCCACATCAGTGGTCCACTTCGAACGCCTTCGACGAACACCGCGTTCATAGCGCCATGCACCGACGCCAATGGATGATCGACCGGAATCATGGCGGGGTGGGCTCGTCGTGATAACCCAGACTCGCCAATGCGTTCAGCCACGCCGAGCATTTTGATGACGTAGCCCGAACGTCGAGCGAACTCGACGTCGACTGAACGGATACCGACGATCCCTTGACGGTAGATCGCCTCACCAACGAGTTCGGTCCCGAAGGCGAGCGAGGCCAGGATCTGGACCTTGGCCGCGGCGTCGTAACCCTCGACGTCGGCACTCGGATCGGCCTCGGCGTAGCCGAGCGCCTGGGCCTCCTTCAGAGCGGCCCCGTAGTCGCTGCCTTCGCTCGTCATTTTGGAGAGGATGAAGTTCGTCGTACCGTTCACGATGCCCATGACGCGGTTGATTCGCTCGCCGGCCAGTGACGTTCGAAGGGCGCGAAGGATTGGAATGCCGCCACCGACGGCCGCTTCATAGAACAGGTCGGCGCCGTTCTGGTGGGCCAGTTGGGCCAGTTCGGTGCCGCACTCGGCCATCAAGGCCTTGTTGGCGGTGACCACCGAGACGCCGTGGCGTAACGCCGTCTCTATGTAGACCCGCGCCGGCTTGATGCCGCCGGCCAGCTCGACCAGGACGTCGAGATCGTCGTTATTGATGAGTCCGGCCACGTCAGTCGTGAGCAAATGCTTGGGAATCCCCTTGCGTCGCTTGGCTGCGTCGCGCACGGCGACCCCGACCAATTCGATCGGGCCGGTCGCGGCGTCAATGAGGGCATCACGACGACTTTCGTCACTCAACAGTTCCACGAGCGCGCCGCCGACGTTGCCGGCACCAATGATTCCGACTCGAACGACCGGCTTGTTCACCTTCAAAGGCTAACCGAGTCCTTCAGCCGTATCGATTTCAAACTTCGAGTCGCGCCATGTCGTCGAAGGTCTCGCGGCGCAGGACTTCGTGCGCGACGCCGTCACGTACGAAGAGCACCGCCGGACGAGGTACGCGGTTGTAGTTCGACGCCATCGAGTAGCCGTAGGCACCGGTCACCGGCGTCGCCACGATGCTTCGCACGCCGGTCGATTCGGGCAACCATGCCTCGTCGATCAGCACGTCGCCGCTCTCGCAGTGCTTGCCGACGAGTCGCACGTTCTGGGGCCGAGCCGCCAGCGGCTCGGCGACGTCAAAGGCCTCGTAACCCGATCCGTAGAGCACCGGACGAGGATTGTCACTCATGCCCCCATCGACCGCCATATACGTGCGTTGCGCGACCGGCTTCACCGCCCCTACTTCATAGAGCGTCACCGCGGCCCGGGCCACGATGGCCCGGCCCGGTTCGGCGAGGAGCCGCACCTTGGAATCCAATCCGACTTCGAGCGCGGCCGCTCGCACCGCGTCACCCCACTGGTGAATCGAAGGGGCTGACTCACCGGTGACGTAGGCAACACCCAGTCCGCCGCCGATGCACAACTCGTCGAAATCATCATCGGCGATGAACTTGGCCAAGATCGTGAGTGACTCGACGAATCCGATCAATTCGAAGATCTGCGATCCGATGTGCGCGTGCACTCCGTGCAACGTGAGACCAGGGATCGCGCGCAGTTGGTCAATCGCTCTTCGAGCGTCCCCGGTCGCGACCGAGAAGCCGAACTTCGTGTCCTCTTGACCGGTGCGTACGAACTCGTGCGTGTGCGCTTCGACGCCGGGCGTGACCCGAACGAGACAGTCGAGCCGCGACGAATCGCTGACGAGCGCCGAGAGCAGCGCGATCTCTTCGAAGTTGTCGACGACCAGACGATGCACGCCGACGGCGATCGCTCGCTCGATCTCGTCCAACGATTTGTTGTTGCCGTGCATGATGATCCGTCCAGCCGGCACGCCGGAACGCAGTACGAGGTCGAGCTCTCCCCCGGTGGCGACGTCGATGCAGAGACCCTCTTCGAAGGCCAGTCGGGCCATCGCTCCGCAGAGGAAGGATTTCGAGGCGAAGGCGGCGCCATCGTCGAAGGCGCCGGCGGCCTCTCGACACCGAGCGCGCAACGTCTCTTCGTCGTACACGAAGAGTGGTGTTCCGTAAGAGCCTGCGAGACCACGCAACGACACCCCGCCGATGGAAACGTCATTCGCCGAGAATTCGGCGGTGTCCGGAAGGAGCGACAAGGGAATCGGCTCTGCACTCATAAATGAACATTACGAGATGACCTCGTCACTTACGAAATGGGGTCGCAAAATCTCAGAGGTAGGATTCGCCCATTGCCCTCGTAGCTCAGTGGATAGAGCATTGGCTTCCGAAGCCAAAGACGTTGATGGCTATCGGCACCTTCGATCCGGCTCTCCAAGTCGTGACTTCGACATCAATCCCCATTACGTCGTCGTTGGCAAGGGCGTGCCGAGCGAACGCAAGGTGAGTGCGGCTTCCGCGGCCGAAGCTGGCGTAGCTATCAGATAGCCCTGGATGCTTTCGCATCCCATCTCGACCAGTGCGGCGAGTTGGTCCGGAGTTTCGACTCCCTCTGCGATGCAGGACATCCCAAGAGCGCTCACTACATCAACGATGCTCATTACCATCGCCTCTCCAGACTTTTCGGCAGTCAACCGGTCTATGAAGGTCTTATCGATCTTGACGATGTCTACCGGAAGAGTCGCAAGTCGACTGAGAGACGAATAGCCGGTTCCATAATCGTCGAGAGCGATCCTCAGGCCCAATTCTCTCAAGCAGTGCAGGCGAGTCAACTCAGCATTGAAGTCGAGCATCAACGTGCTCTCCGTTATCTCCAACACCAAACAACTGGGCGGAAGACCCGAATCCAGAAGGGCGCGAGAGACACGGTTGACGATCTCCGGATCCCCAAGTTGGCGAGCGGACATATTTACGCTCACGTAAAAGGATTCGTCGACGACGCCGGACTCTCTCCACGACTGAGCTTGTGCACAGGCCATATTCAGGACCCAATCGCCGAGCACGATAATCAATCTGGTGGACTCGGCTACTTCAATGAACTCGATTGCTGGGATCATCCCGAATCGCTCATGGTTCCATCTGACCAGCGCTTCGGCGCCCATCACATTCAAATTGCGGGTGGAAACGATCGGCTGGTAGAACACTTGCAAATTCTTCTTTTCAAGGGCTCGAAATAGATCGGTAGCAATGTCATGCCGATGGACTACCTGGCTGTACATATCTGGTTGAAACAATTCACTGCGGCTTTTTCCAGCTCGCTTGGCTGAACCCATCGCCAGACTGGCGTTTCGCAAAAGGCTGTCCGGACTATCGTCTAGCGAACCATTTAGCGCGATTCCGACGCTCACGTGAACAGGCAGGCTCCCGTCACCGACGCGAATGGGTTGGTCGAACATGTTCACGATGCGATGAGCGACGGCCTGTGCCACATCGGCCAGACCGCTGATCTCAATCAGGATTGCGAACTCGTCTCCCTCGAGTCGAGCGAGTGTGTCACCAGGTCTCATCGCGAGCGCCAAGGTGTCGCCGGCTGCCGCGAGAACCTTGTTACCCGCATCGTGACCAATGCTGTCATTGATGTTCTTGAAGTTGTCGAGGTCGATGTACAGCACAGCGATGGAGTTGACCTGGCCACGAGTCCGATCAAGTTGATGACTCACCTGGTCAACGAAGAACGCCCTGTTCGCGAGTCCCGTCATCGAGTCGTGAAACGCCAGATCATGAAGTTGTAGTTCAAGGGAGTGATGTTCGGTTATGTCATGGCTGTTCAATACGATGGCGCTGACATCGGGATCCTCCAGCATGTTGGTCATGACGGTGATCACTATGCGTGTGCTGCCATCGCTTCGTATCCAGCGGCTCTGTCCTTCGACGGTAGCCAGACGACCCTCGGTCTGCACCTTCGCGAGCTGATCCCTGAAGGTGGGGGTGTCCTCAGGGAGAACGAACTCGCTCCAATGGTGCCCAATGGTTTCGTCGGATTGACGGCCCAGCATGGCGAACACGGGGGGGCTTAGATAAAGGATGCGGCCGCTACTCTCAACGAGGGTGACGAGGTCGGTCGACTTTTGCATCAGTGATCGGAATCTGCGTTCGTTTTTCTCTCGGATCCGCTCTTCCGTCAACTCGACACCCTTCAACGCCAAACCCATTTCGGCACATAACATCCGCACCGACGACGTCAGATTCAAAGCATTGTCTGAGGAGTAACTCACTCGGAGGTACCCGCGGATTTCGTTGCCCACCTTCACCGGCTCGGCGAACAGAAACACGGAAGCAGACCCACCGTTGGCCTGCCTCACGATGACCGGTATCTGACTCGCGACGTCTCTTCCGATTTCTTGGCCCGTCGCTCGCACGGGCCCGTCCGATCGGTCGCCGACTTTGACGGTTGCAGGTCCAGCTACGGCCACCACCGTTGGATTCAACCGGTCATCCTTGACGAACGTCGCCCACGACTCTCCACCACAAGCGAGCGATACCGCAGTGCGAACACCGGCGTCGGCAATCGTCCTTAAGTCGCTGGCACCCACGAATGCTTTGGCTGCGGTGATGAGCACCGTCTGGCGTATCGCGGCCTCAGCCAAGTTGCGGTTGGCCGTGTCGAGAGTCTTGGTGATAATCCAAAGTCGAAGCAAGATCATCATGAACACGAGAGCCGCGGCGCTCGTAAGAAGAACTAAATCGGAGCGCTGGCCGATCAGTTCTCGGGCGATGATCACGGCCGGCGTCGTCATCGCGGCTATCGACAGGACCACGAGCGCAGCGTGTGGGCGCCGTGGCTCACTTGACTCTGTGGGTTCGGCGAGGCGCACCATCGAGGGATGAAGTGCTGCCGCACCCCACAGCGCGTACGAAAGAAGCCATCCAGTATCGATCGGGGTGGCGTTCGTGAATGAGTACCAGCCGTGAACTTGAGCGAGTGCATAGAGACCATCCACCACGAGCAAGAGCGTCACGCTGGCGAAGAGCAGCCGGTAACTGAAGTTGCGCACTCCCGTGCTGAACACCAGACGAATGATGATGACGACCAGGAGCAGGTCCCACATCGGGTAGGCGATGGCCGTTAGACGTCCCCCCACGCTCAAGGCTGGTTCGTGCGCGTAGTGCCCGAGGATGCTGATCCACGCCAGGACACCGACCGCAACGGCGACGATGAGCCCATCGAGTGCAGAACTGAATCCTGCATTCGGCGTCCGGCTTCGGACAAGCAGCAGCGCGCCCACACCGATGACGGGGTACGCTGCGAGATAGAAGAAGTCCGCGACCGACGGCGTCGGAACCGTATGACCTACGAAGATGTAGACGTTGAATATGACGTCGCCTACCGCGAACAACGCCATTCCCGCCGCGAATGCCCACCAAGGTCCGCGTTTCTCAGGTCGATTAATTCGGATTCCAACCAAGATCGCAGCGACGGATGAAAACCCGTAAACGTCGTACACGACGCTCTGGGTCGTCCCACTTGTGGCAAAGAAATAGATCGGGACGCCAATCGTCAAAATCGCGAGGTAGTACCACCACGCCCGCGTCGCGGCCGTGTTCGGTCGCGACATCACGAACGTTTTCGCTTGATTCCCGGTGAGCTTGAGCTCAACATGGTGTGAGCCACTGTCGCAATCTCCCACGTCCCCACGGTGCCGCTCCCGGGAATGGTGGGAATTGCGCCAGAATTGTTCAAAGTACCACTTTCGGCCCCCAGAACGAGGAAAATGGGGGATGCTTACGACCCACTTTTGGGGTTTCGTGTGCCGACTAATCTTGCGTGGAGTGGGCGAGATCCACTACGGCCCTCGTAGCTCAGTGGATAGAGCATTGGCCTCCGAAGCCATGTGCGCAGGTTCGACTCCTGTCGGGGGCACACTGTCGGGGGCACACTGTCGGGGGCGCCAAACACTAATTACGTCGATGCATGATGTACCAGAATCTCGGACTCGTTACTGAGTAGCCTGCTACAGGCTGACCCTTTTGGACCGGCAACTCGTGAGCAGGAAGCGGGCTTATCGGTCAATGTACGCAGGCTCTTCGAGGCGAAGGTTGACGTTGTAGACCGTTACCAGTTGTTGAGCTACGAATGTGCCAATGACGAGTTCACCGGTCGAGGTGAAGTGAATTCCGTCGGGCTTTCTCAGTGCACTTTGTACATTGTTCACCACGGCACCTCCCCGGTAGTTGCCGCTTTTCGTTGTCAAGAGATGCCACATCGGCTGGAACGTAACGCCGGGCGTCGACGTGGCCAACTGACGATAAATGGCGTTCAACGTCCGAAGACCTTTGCTGTAGCTCTTCGGCGCAACGATTGGAAGACCGACCCAGAACGCGTACGCGCCCGCCTTAGTCACCATCCGATCGATCCGACGAACGCGCGCAACGTAGGCGCTACGCCACTTCGTCGAATCGAATGGTTGCGACACTCCGTCGACGGCAAGTGCATGTTCATCGTTCGCGCCAAACATGATGACGACGAGATTGGGACGGTAGTCGTGCAAGTCAGACTTCAGATGGGCTGGCCAATTGTAATACCACGACGCGGAAAGACCGGTCGACGTTTTATTGCGTTGGATCAATTTCAACCCCGGCGTGAACTGAAGTTCATGTCGAATGCCGTATTCGAGGTCGTCACCGAGCGAGTCGCCAATCTCGAGAAGTCGACAATGGCCCAGCGCGAACGGCACGTGATGAGGTGTTGTCGTTGATGTCGAAGTGCTCGTTCGCACCAGTGCTGACACCGGGGTGAAGCCGCATCCGCGCGAGGGCAGTCGAAATGCAGCGTTGTCCGCAACGGGAATATCCAACGGGTCCTTGAACGGCGATGTGATGCTTCGTGCCGAAATTGCCACCGTGCTCGATGAGGGATGCGACGTAGGTGTCGACATAACTTGATTGACGTGCGAGTCGCGCGACGACGCCGATGCAGCGTTAATTCTGGTGAACTGACACCCAGCGACTACCAGCGTAGCCAAGGTCGCCGCCCTCAGGCACCGCATCCGTGGGCGCCGGGACGTTGGACAAGAGGTCAAGGGAGTCTTCGTCGCGCATTCAACGCTAACAGGCAAGCGAAGCCGCGCGCACTTGTTGACAATTCCACCCCAAAGCCAAGTACGCCGGTTCGACACCTGTCCACTCTCTAGTGCAGTCATATAGCGTCGAGGCCGCCACGTAGTCTGGAAGGAAACGCACTTCTTGACTCCGCATTGATCCGACTCGTCGCGACCACTCACTCAGTGATGGATGTCATCTTCGTGCGCAGCGTGCGTGGTCGGTTCAAGCTGGAACGTCGAATGCGTGATCTTGAAATGTTCGGAGAGGCATGACTGCAGATCGTCCAGAACTTGCGGTGCGTGTCCGGTATCAAAACAGTGATCTTCGACAATCACGTGAGCGGAAAGGGTGACTGAACCAGACGTGAGGGTCCAGGCGTGAAGGTCATGGATATCCAGAACGTGCGCTAAGTCCATCAAGTGTGATCGAACCTCATTGAGATAGAGATCTTCGGGCGTGCCTTGGAGGAGAATGCGACCCGAATCGCGCAAGAGCCCCCATGACGAATAGAGCATCAAGATGACCACCAGAAGTGACGCGATGGAATCCGCTCTCGCCCAATGAGTCAAGGCAACGATTAGGCCCGAGGCGGCCGTTCCCACGAATGCAAACAGGTCCGTTCGAATGTGAGCGAAGGCAGCGCGCACGTTCAATTTGTTCCGATTCGCTCGCGCAAGGATGCGGACCGCCGCAACGTTGATGACCACTCCGATCAGGGCGATCGTCAAGACGAGTCCACCCGACACGTGTTGAGGTGTGACCAGCCTGAAGACCGCTTCCACGGCCACAGTGATCGCCACGGCAATGAGCAACATCCCGTTGGCCGCCGCGGCGAGAATCTCGGCTCGCTTAAAGCCGTACGTCCAGAGTTCACGAGCAGGTTTTCTGGCGAGGTGAATGGCCCACGCGCTCAGAACGAGGGCCACGACGTCGGTCACCATGTGCCCGGCGTCGGCGTAGAGGACCAGCGAATCACCGAAGATCGCCGCGGCGAGCTCGATGATGAGGAAAAGGACGATCAGCGAAAGCGCCACGAGGATGAGTCGCATGTCCGCGTCGGTTTCGATCCCATGGACCGAATCGTTCGGACCAGAACCCTTAGTCACGGCGTGCCCACCCCAAACCTGGCGATGCCGTATATCTCGCTCCGATGTCCGTATCAGCGGGCGGCGCCATTCGCCAAACCTACTCCTGACCCTGCGACGCCTTACGGCCCTATATCACCAAGGCCGGTCTCTTCGAAAACACGCATCACCACTTCTTCGGGAGTCAGATGGTCCACGTCGATAACGACGTCTTCCACCGACGCGTAGAGCGGATGACGCGCGACGTAGAGGTCGCGAAGTGACCGCTCGGGGTCGGCGCCGAGGCGGGGCCTCGCTTCAGACCGTTTGACGCGCTCGATGAGTGTGTCGATCGAAGCGCGCAGCCACACGACGACGCCGGAACGAACGAGTAATGCACGATCCGTCTCGGACAAGACGGCACCGCCGGCGACCGCGATCACCACTGGTGTTGGAGCGTTGACCGCCTCGACCAACACCTTGCTCTCCAACGAACGAAGCGCACCGTCGCCCTCTGTGTCATAGATCTCTTGAGCCGTGCGACCGGTATCGGCCAGTAGTTGGACGTCGGAGTCCAGGAACGACCACTCGAGTCTCTTCGCACAGAGTCTCCCGACCGTGGTCTTGCCGACCGCCATCATGCCGATCAACATCAGTCGGTCCGTCATACGGTCACTCGGATATCACACGTCTAGTCATGTCAACGTATTCTTCTCCACGGCGCATGCACTCCGCGATCGATCAAATCCCGAGGGACGATTTAGCCACTTCTTAGGCACCCACTAGGACCCGTTGAACTTCAGCCGCGATACTTAAACGCGAGTTGAGTGTGCCGAAAAGGAGATCCCGATGGATTGGGACGACGAGAAGTCAGAAGTTCCAACGAGTGACGAGGTCACAACTGACCCACCTCCGGCCAAGACGATCACCATGAGCAAAGTCCAGTGGCGCTTCGCCAAAGGTTTCAGCGCCCTCGTCCTGATCCTCGCAATCGGTGGTGCGGGATTCATCCTGGGCCACGACGTCGTCACGCCGAAACCGCTCCGCAGCGCGGCGCCCGGCTTCACGTACCCGTCCTTCCCGTCGGGCGGCTTCGGTAACGGGGGCTTCTCACCTTCGTTCCAGTATCCGACGGTGTCTCCGCAGAACACGAAGGCTCAGGCCGCGACCGCCAAGATCGCGAGCAAGGTCGACCCCGGTCTCGTTGACATCACCACGAGCTACGCCGGCGCGAGCGGTTCCGCCGAGGGAACCGGCATGATCCTCACTTCCAACGGCCTGGTCCTCACCAACAATCACGTCGTCGAAGGCGCCTCGTCGTTGTCGGTACGTGACATCGCCACCAACACGACGTACGTCGGCACAGTGGTCGGCTATGACTTGAACCAAGACGTGGCGCTCATCCAATTGAAGAACGCCAGTGGACTGACGACCATCAAGACGGCGAATTCGGACAAGGTCACCCCGGGCGAGAAGATCGTCGGAATCGGCAACGCCGGCGGACTCGGGGGCACGCCGAGCTACGTCGCCGGCAGCGTCGTCGCGCTCAATCAAGGAATCACCGCCGGTGATGAGACGAACCCGACCGGTTCAGAGCACTTGAGCGGACTCATTGAAGTGAATGCCGCGATCGAGCCGGGTGACTCCGGCGGACCGTTAGTGAATGACAAGGGCAAGGTCGTTGGCATGGACACCGCAGGCTCAGACCTCAACGGTGGATTCGGTTACCAATCCAACGGCACCTCGACGAACCGCGGCTACGCCATCCCCATCAACACCGCCCTCTCGATCGTCTCATCAATTCGAGAAGACAACGCCGTCTCGGGTGTCCACATCGGGGCGACGGCGTTTCTTGGTGTCGAATTCGCCTCGGCCACCTCAACGGGTGGCGGCGCGAATGCTTCAGGCGGTGTCACGATTGCCGGCACGGTGCCCGGCACTCCCGCGGCTCAAGCCGGACTCGTTGCCGGCGACACCATCACCGAAATAGCCGGTCAGCCCGTGACCTCGGGCAGTGGCCTCCAAAGCATCCTTTTGACGAAGAAGCCCGGCGACACCATCGAGGTGACATTCGTGAACACGAGCGGGACTTCCGAGACCGTGAGCGTCACTCTGCAGTCCGGTCCGGCTCAATGAGGATCGAGCACTTCTCCGGTGGGATTACTCCCGACCAGCGCCTGACCCGAGTGAATAACACCGAAATAGCGTCGGCGATCGAATCAATTGAGCCCAGTGGTACCAGAGGTGGAATGCCCCACGCCTGACGAGCCGTGCTTTTCGTCGTCGTACTCGTAGCCGGGGCGACGCGACCTTTTCGGGACAGGATCTCACGATAACGTCGGTTAACTGATGAGTAAACGTGAATAGCAGGCTGCACGCAATGCGATGGGTTGTTTTTGGTGAAGTGGCGTTTCTCTTCTTCATGGGAGTGAGCGTCGCGCTCCATCCGGGCTTCGTGCTCGCCCGACACGAAGGCGGGATCAGTGAGTACGGCGTGCACGTAAAGACTGCGGTGCTCTACACGCTCGCCTGGGTGATGCTCGCCGGCGCCAATATGCGCGCGGCGCGCGCGTGTGGTGGCCGTGGCGTGCGCTCGGAGAATATGCGAAAGTTGCTCTTGTCCTACAGCGTCGCCTCTTCCCTGGTGCTTATCAGCACCTACTTCTACTCTCTTGACGCGGTGTTGAAGTACATCCACTATGGCCTTGGGGCCCTACTCGTGGTGTTCATGAGCGCGGCGGCCTATTGGCTGTTTCGTCAGTTAGCGGACGTCCCCTGGGCCAGGGCTGCTCTCTGGGTCCAGTTGCTAGGAAGCACCGCCGCCCTCTTGAGTTTCGCAGGTGTGTTCCATGTGCTCTTTTGCGCCGAATCGTTCTCCAACGTGGGGTGTGCGATTTTGCTTGCCAAGACGTGCAGCAGGTCACATGATGAAGGAGTTGACGACATTGCGGTAGTTGCGGTGGCGCGGTAGTCGTTTGCGGCCACCCGTAACGTGGGTTGTCGATCGTCAAATGTCGGCGATGTACTTATCAACCACCTATCTCATCTCGTTGGAATGCGCCGCTACGGCACGATGAGCATGCGCACGGTGTCAGTGATCTGCGCACCACCCGAGGTCGAACCGGCCATGATCACGACCGGGTCGCCAGACTTTGCGGTGCCCGATTGCTTGAGACGCGTCACCGCAACCTCGCAAAGTTCATCGATGTCCTGGGCCGGAGAGACGTAGATCTCCTGCACCCCCCACGATGCGTGGAGCTGACGCGCGGTGGCGTCACTCGGCGTGATGGCGACGATGGGCATGGGCGGGCGGAATCTCGAGATGGCACGGGCGGTCATGCCGGAGCGGGTGCACGCGACGATCGCTACCGCATCTTCTTCCATCGCCGCACGCCAGGCAGCCCCCGTGATGGCGGCCGTAACCCGTGTCGAGCGCGTCCCGGCGCCGATCTGTTGGACGCCGAGGCCCGCTCCCCAACCCTTGTAGTCGAAGTACTCCTCGGCCCGACGAACGATGCGGTCCATCGTGGTCACTGTCGCCACCGGGTCGTCACCGATCGCCGTCTCACCACTGAGCATGACCGCGCTGGCTCCGTCGAGCACGGCGTTGGCGACGTCGGTCACCTCGGCGCGTGTCGGGACCCGCGAGTGCGTCATCGATTCAAGCATCTGAGTAGCTACGACGACCGGTCGCGCGTAGCGAACGCCGTGGCGCACGATCTCCTTTTGCAGGTGCGGGACCTCTTCGATCGGCATGCGAACACCGAGGTCGCCGCGCGCGACCATGATCGCATCGGAGACAGTGATGATCTCATCGAGGTTCTCAACGCCCTCGCCGGTCTCGATCTTGGCCATCATCATGACGTCGTCACGCGCCAGTGCGGTACGCACCGAGACCATATCGAACGCCGATCGCACGAAGGACACCGCGAGGATCTCGAAGGATTCAGTGTGGAGCGCCTCCAGGCGTTCGCGGTCGCCCTCGGTGGGAAGGCGGTCGTTGAGCAATGATGACGGCAACGACAGGCCGGGCTTTCCCATGACCGACCCACCCGACGTCACGCGCGCCCGGGCCTTTGATCCGGCCTGCTCGACCAAGAGCGAGACGCCGCCGTCGCCAATATGGATCTGGTCGCCGACGCTCAGCTGGGCCAACACGTTCAGGCGCTCCACGACGATACGCCCCGCACTCGAACTCTGGTCGAATCCCTCGCTTAGTTCGATCTCGTCGCCGACCGCGAGCGCAACCGGCGTCGTGCCAAAGGAGCCAGCGCGAATCTTCGGTCCCGGGATGTCCACCATGATTGCGCGGTCCGGCACGAGAGCTCGCACCCGGCGAAGTCGCTCGATGCCGGAGGGAATGTCACCGTGGGCGAAGGAGAGTCGAAAGACGTCAACGCCAGCCACGGCCAGGGCCTTGAGGACGTTGTCGCTCTCTGAGGACGGGCCGATGGTGGCTACGATTCGCGTGCGTCGCACGTGGTTCCCTTCGTTTACTTTGGTCAAGTCTAAGGGAAGAAAAAACGGGCTTCGAAAGGGTTCACCCTGCGTTCATGTTGATTCGTGACGAACCGGCACGACAACGTCGGATCCGTCGACGTCGACGACCCGCAGGTTCATGCCGTAGCGCTTCGCCAACTCGTCACTGCGAATGACGACGGCGGCCGTCCCGTCAAGCACCACTTCGCCGAGGTCGAGCAGCACGAGACGATCGGCGAACTGACCGGCCAGCGTCAGGTCGTGCAACGTCGCTACGACCGTGAGACCACACTCATGGACTTCGTGCTTCATCAGCTCGAGCATGTCCATTTGGTGGCGCAGGTCGAGCCCAGTAATCGGTTCGTCCAATACGACGACCATGGTGGACTGAGTGAGCGCGCGCGCGAGGACCATGCGTTGACGCTCCCCTCCCGAGAGCGTCGCCCCGTCACGATCGCGGAAGCCGACCAACGACAGTCGCTCCAGCACCGACTCGACGATCTTTCGGTCGCCCACACTTGGAGGATGGAAGAGACCGTGATGCGCGACGCGTCCAAGGGCGACGTAGTCATAGACGCTCATGCCGCTCGGCACGACCGGGTGTTGCGGGACCAGAGCCACTCGTAGCGCCCGCTCTCGTTCGTTCATCGTCGCGAGCGAGTGTCCAAGTATCGACACTGAACCGTGCGACGGTTGTCGAAGACCGGCGATCGTTTCGACCAACGTTGTCTTGCCGGCACCGTTGGGTCCGATGACCGTGGACCAGGTGCCCGGTTCGAACGCCAACGTCACGTTCGAGATCAACTCCTTGGCGCCGGCGCGAACGCTCAACTCGCGTACTTCGACCGAACTCATACCGCCACCGGTCGACGAAGACTGAGGATGATGACGAAGACCGGCGCGCCGATCAACGCGGTCACTACACCGAGGGGCAACTCCGACGGCGCGATCACCGTGCGCGCGACGGTGTCGGCGAAGACCAGAAATGCGGCCCCGAAGATCACCGAGATCGGAAGGATCCGTCGATACGACGTCCCGACCAACAGTCGCACAATGTGCGGCACGATGATGCCGACGAAGCCAACCAATCCAACGGCCGACACGATCGCCGCCGTGCCGAGCGACGAGGCGGCGATCACGACGAATCGCACTCGACGCACCGGCACGCCCAGCGAGCGCGACTCGTCTTCGCCCACGCTCATGACGTCGAGCGCTCTTCCGGCTCCGACGCAGATGATGATGCAGACGATGACGTAGGGAAAGACCAGCCAGACCGTGCCCCAGCCGGCACTCGCGAGCGATCCCAAGAGCCAGATGTAGACCCGGGTGATCGAATTGGCGCTGGATTGTTGCTGAAGGAACGTCTGAGCACTGGTGAGCAAGGATGCGACCGCCACGCCGGCCAAGATCAACGTCGCCGTATTCGAACGCATCGATCTCCCACCGATCAGCCAGGTCACGATCACCGCTCCCATCGCACCGACGAACGCGAGGAGCGGCGTCCAGGTCGGCGTGCCCACGCCGTGACTGATGTCGATGATCGCGAACGTGGCGCCGAGACCGGCGCCGGCGGCGACGCCCAGCAAATACGGATCGGCGAGCGGATTGCGAAAGACACCCTGGTAGGTCCCGCCAGCGACGGCCAACATCGACCCAGCGAGCAGTCCAATCACCATCCGGGGCCCTCGGATCTGCCAGACCACGTCCCACTGCAACGGCGTCAACGTGTTGTGACCGATACCGACGTGGGCGAACAGCTCACCTACCAATCGCCAAGTGGGAATCGAAGTTGGTCCAATGACCAACCCGCACACGATGGCGACGAGCAATGCCCCGAAGGTCACGGCCGCGACGATCGCCACTCGACGTTTCGTGGGCGGGTTGGTCCTCAATCGGCTACTGCCAGAGTTTGGAGTTCTTGAGCGCGCCCTTCACCGACGCCGTGAGTTGATTCATCAAGAGACTGAGGCGTGGACCCCAACGCGACGCGATGTCGTCGTTCAGGCCGATCACTTCGCCGTCTTTGACCGCAGCCACGTTAGAAAATCCGGGACGCTTGGCAACGGTCGCCGCCGACGCCTTGCAACAGATCGTGTCAGCGAGCAAGATCATCTTCGGATTCGCGCTCACGATGTACTCGGCACTCAACTGCGGATACCCCGCATCGGCCGTGGTGTTCTTCGGATCGGCGATATTGACTACCCCGAGTTCCTTCAACAGTGAGCCGACGAACGTGGAGCTCGTGAGCGAGTAGTACGTCGTGTCGAGCTCGTAGTACGCGGTGAGGGTCTTACCGGGGTGCTTGGGCACTGATGCGACGTCCGCGGCGATGGTCGTCTTGATCGAGGCGGCCAAGGTGTCGGCTTTCTTCAAGTGGCCGCTCAGCGTGCCGAGTTGCCTGATCTGGAAGAGGGCACCGGCCTCGTTCGTGGGCGCGTCTTGTTCGATGACCTTGATGCCCTGCGCCGTGAGCTTCTCCTTGATGTCGTTGGCGTCGTAGGAGATGATCACCAGGTTGGGCTTGGAAGAGGGGTGGGCGCTCGTGGTCTTGCAGATCCCGATGATGGCTTCGACACTGGGATCGAGCGCGTTGATGCGCTTCTTGGGCAGGCCGGTTTTCGGATAGTTCGAGTCGGTGTCGACCGCCTGGACCTGCTTTCCGGCACCGATGGCGTAGAGCGTCTCGGTGGCCGTGGGCGAGAGCGACACGACACAACTGGGTTTCGTCGCGGCGCTGGCCCCGCTCGAAACGATGAGCGGAATCGCCAACGCACTCAAGAAGAGCGCGAGAGTCAACCGTAGGGACTTGAACATTGATATCTCCTTTCCGTCGAAGTGGGTTGGGCGACGGATGGATATCCGAACGACCGCTCCTTACCTCGAGAGCTGTCTTCACATCTCCTCGCGGAAGGCGACCTGGCTACATGGTCGTAATGCGACCACTTACAGTTGCGGGACAGCGTTGGAGTCTCACCAACTTCGCTGCCGCGAGGCACATTTGACACTAGTGCATCCGTCAATGTCACCACGAGAAAATTTGATGTCGCGACCTAATGTGGCATTCATGGTCGATGCCCCGAAACGGTCCGTGGGCGAAACCATCACCCAGCTAGTGGTCATTGCGATCCTCATTGCCATCCTGATTGGCGCCATCATCATCTTTCGCCAGTACGTCGAATCGCACAATTCGAGTAACTCGATCTCGACGAAACCGACCTTCACGTTCACGTGTTGTGCCGGATTCAATTCCAACGTCGTCTATCACCCGGGCGACATGGTTCGCGTTGCGTGGACACCTGTCGAAGACAGTCCCGGTGATTATCCGAAGGGAATCGTCACGTTGAGCGCGTCGCTTTCGGACTCCTTCACCAGTGTCCAACTAATTAAGTCGAGCGCGATATCCGACCCGTCCATCTCCAAAGGGCCGTTCATCGCGACCGACCGACTTCGCGTGTCCAATCGATCCGGCATTTCGCCCATCACAAGCTTTCGGATACCAAACGATGCTCGCCCCGGTTACTACGACCTCGTCACCACGGTCAGTCAAACGGACTTGTCGACGAGCGGTGCTTCGATCTTCGTGATCCGACGACATTCGTGAACTTGGATTCGTGACGATGACACGCCGAAAGCGTCTTCCTCGAATTCGAGGCGTGCCGACACGTTTCTCGAGGCACCAGGCGACTCGTGAACATCATGGAGTCCGAGTGCTACATAACGACGATCACCTCATTGCTCGGACCCCAATCGAATCTCGTGCCCGCGAATGCGTTCATGTGGGCGTTCTTCCAAGCCCGTACCCTGCCGTAATTCGTTGACGACACTTAGACGCGAGCGTGGTCAGCCGACAGTCATTCCTCCGTCGACCGCCACGTCGGCGCCAGTGATGGCCGACGCCGCCGGCGAACATAGCCAAGTGATCGTCGAGGCGACTTCGGTCGGTTCGATGAGTCGGCCGATGGGTTGTTGCTGGGCGAACTCTTCGGCGCTGCCAAGGTCGTACACCTTGGCTGACGCATCAAGCAGCGCCGTTCGCGTCGACCCGGGACTGACGACGTTCGCGGTCACGCCGTAGTGCGCGAGGTCCATCGCAGTGCCGCGAATCAGACCGACCACGGCGTGCTTAGCCGCCGAATACGCCGCCAGGTGATAAAGCCCGGTGCGGCCGGCGGCCGAGGCGACAGCCACGATCCGACCGTGCGCGTCCTTGCCATTGGCGATCAACGTGGGTGCCGAGGCCTCGATGAGTCGACGGGTACCGAGGACATTCACCGACCACACCGCGTCCCACGCGGCGTCAGTCAACTCCCAAATCGGCGCGCCGCCCGCGACGACGCCGGCGCACGCGACGACGGCGTCGAGGCGTCCAAAGTGCCGCGTCGCGGTCTCAACCGCGAGTTGCATGTCCGAGGCGCTACGCACGTCGCCAACGAGACCGAGGACCGAATCGCCGTGGTGAGCCACGACGACGTCCAGGTCCGCTGACGTCGCCAAGGCATACGGGACCTCAGGGATGTCGCGACATCGATCCACCGCGATCACCCGATAACCGTCGTTGACCAGTGCGTCGACGGTCGCGGCACCGATGCCGCGCGCGGCGCCGGTGACGATGGCGACCCGAATCACTGGCCCAGCCTTCGAAAGAAGTCCTCAGGTGCGACGACGTCACTGCGAGTCAGTTCGCTCACGTCGGACTTGCCGAGGGCGAGCAGCGTCGAGTCGATGCCACCGCGCAGGATGTCGAGTACGTTCTCCACGCCGGCTTGACCTTCTGCCGCGAGTCCCCAGAGGTACGCTCGTCCGATCATGACCGCGTGCGCCCCGAGGGCCAGGGCCTTGACGACGTCGCTCCCCCGTCGGACTCCTCCGTCGAGGAGTACTTCGAGCTGGTCGCCGACGGCGTCGGCCACGGCCGGAAGGGCGCGAATCGGCGCCGGCGTGCCGTCGAGATTGTTGCCCCCGTGGTTCGAGACCGAGAGCGCCGTCGCGCCGAGATCGACGACACGCTTGGCGTCATCGACGCGGCTCACACCCTTCACCATGAAGGGGCCTTCCCAGTTGGAGCGCAGCCACGCGACGTCGTCCCAACCGGGCGGCGGACTCTGCATCCATTCGTAGTACGCACCGAAGAACGTCGGCGGCTTTTCACCGGACTTGGCCATGTTCGGCGTCAACAGCCCGGGCATATGACGGGTCTTCGCATAGGACCAGAACCAGCGCGGACGCATCGCCACTTCCGGGCCGAGCTTCACGACGGCCTTTAGTCCGATCTTGTCGGGGATCCATGGACTGCCCCAGTCACGCCCGTTGGCGAAGGACCAGTCGAGCGTGAGGATGATGCCCTTCGCGCCAGCGTCGCGTGCCCGAACTAGTCGCGCGAGCATCGTGTCGCGGTCCCCCGACCAGTACATCTGAAAGAGCACCTGGGAGTTCACGGCGCAGACCTCTTCGATCGACCTGCTGGCAAAAGAGCTGAGCCCCATCGCGACACCGCGATTCGCCGCAGCCCTGGCTACCGCCACCTCGCCGTCGGGGTGCACGGCCTGGACACCGGTCGGCGAGATCAGGACGGGCATCGAGACCTCTTGTCCCATCACTGTCGTGGCCATCGTGCGTTCAAGTTTGTTGCCGGCCACGTGCGGCGCGAATCCCAACTGGTCGAAGGATTCCAGATTGTCCCTTGACGAAAGTCCTTTTTCGGAACCGGCGACCAGCGCCGCGTACACCGACTTGGGGAGACGTTTCTCGGCTCGACGCTGGGCGACGGCCACCGACTCAAACCACTTGCTCGCCATCAATTACCCATCTCTCGACTCAATGCGACTTTCCCCTCCGGCATACCCAATTGGTGAAGGAGTAAGGCAAATATACCCACCCCAATCTCTTAGTTCTGAGCCGAAGTTTCTCCTAGACGCCAATGAGAGCCGACGCTTCGGTTGACGATTCTTCGGGGTGAGCCATCGCAACAAGGTTCTGATGCTTCGGTCTTACCTCCCCTCCACGTCCAGTAACGGAGCTTGTCCCCGCCAGGCCTTGTCGGGCCAGGTTGATGGCCGCGTTCACATCGCGGTTGATGCTGAGGCCGCAGGCCTCACAACAGAACACCCGTTCGCCAAGGGACAGCTTGGTTTTCACTGTTCCACAGCGGTTACAGGTTTTCGATGACGGGTAGAACCTGTCGACTTTGACCAACCTCGATCCGTGCCACTTGGTCTTGTACTCCAGTTGGCGCACGAACTCACCCCAGGCGGCATCGCCGACATGTTTGGCGAGGGAGTGGTTCTTCAACATGCCCGCGACGTTCAGTTTTTCAACCACGATGACGTCGCAGTTCTTGGCGAGACGCGTCGTCGTCTCGTGGATCAGGTTCTTGCGAGAGTTGGCCACGTCGGCGTGGACTTTCTGGACGCGAGCGTGGGCTTTCTTCCACCGGTTCGACGAAGCGATGCCGCTGCGCGGACCCTGCCGACGAGAGGCGATCCGTTGTACATGTGCCAACTTCGTCTCGGCTGAGACGAAATGTCGCGGGTTGGCAACGTCGAGCACGTGTTTTCCGTCGGGGGTGGCGCCGGTATAGAGGTTGGAGAGTCCCACGTCGACGCCGATGACTCTCTCTGGTGATCGGGTTGAGGGCATCCGACGTTCAACTTCAACTGTAAAAGAGATGGTCCATTTGCCAGCGCGTTCGGAGACGGTCGCGGCGAGGATCCGCCCGGTGCCACGATCGAGGTGTCGATAGAGCTTGCGGGTCGATTCGTAAGTCTTAACCTCTCCGATCCGATTGATGCGCACATGTTGGGCATCGGCGAGACATACAGCGCTGTTCTCGAATCTCACTGAGCCACCTCGAACTTTCGTCTTGAAAGTTGGATAACTGGACTTTCCTTTCCGCCAGTTGGCAAACGCGCTGCTCAGTCTCTGGGCAGCGTCGTTATAGGTACTTACGCCATTCTCGCTCCACCAGGGTGCCAACTCGTCTCGCTTCTTGGACCAAAGGTAGAGCAGGTCAAAGTGACTTGTCCCGAGATAGTCGTCACTGAAGACTTTCTCGCCAGAGTCTTTCTGTGCTCGATTCTCGTCCCAGTTAGCCTTGACGAGGCCCAGTAGAGCGTTGTAGGCAAAACGCGACCCCCCGATGTGGCTACGCAACACGGAGACCTGCTCAGGCGTGGGGTCAAGGGCGAAGCGATAGGCCTGGGTAATGACTGACAATGTCATCGTGGTAGCTGTTTTCCTAAAGGCATCCTTGGTCATTGGATCAGTTTCGACTCTGGGTATGACATTCGCCCTACTCCATGAGCCCAGCGCTGAATATCGCCTCGGGTCAGCGTGCGGAGATGGTGACCGGGATCCTTCGCGAGTGGTTCGGCGATGATGATGGCCGCAGCCGCACTTTCTTCGCCGCGAGCGCAGCCTCCCCGTAACCGAAGACGCATTCGGGGTCGGGATCGCTCATCTCGAGCCCGGTGAAGAACTTGGCCGCCATGCATCCACCGCGACACGCGTCATAGGAGCCGCACGAAGTGCACGCTCCCGCGTTGCCCGGCTCGCGAAGCGAACCAAAGAGTTCACTGTGTTGCCACACGTCTGCGAATCCCGCCGCACGCACGTTGCCCGCCAGAAATTCGTCATGAATCACGAAAGGGCACGCGTAGACATCGCCGACTGGATCGATGAGGCACACGACACGACCCGCGCCGCAAAGGTTCAGTCCCGAGAGCGGTTCGCCGAGCGCCGAGAGGTGGAAGAACGAGTCGCCGGTCAAGACGTTCGGTCGTTGGAGCAACCACCGATAGAGACGTCGATTCTGTTCCAGCGTCGGGTGCAGTTCCTCCCACACGTCGACCCCGCGACCCGAAGGTCGCAGCCGCGTGAGACGCAACTCCGCTCCGTAGTGCGCGGCCAGCGCTTCGAATGCGTCGAGCTGCTCGACCGACTCTCGAGTCATCACGACCGAGATCTTGAACTCACCGAAGTCGGCGGCCTTGAGGTTGTCCATCGCTCGACGGGCACTGTCGTAACTACCGGCACCGCGGATGCGGTCACTGGTTATCGAGTCAACACCATCGATCGATATCTGGATGTCGAGATAGTCAATGCCGGCGAGTCGCAGAGCCGCCTTCTCGTCGATGCGAGTTCCGTTCGTCGAGAACTTGACGCCGACGTGACGATTCACGGCGTGTTCGATGAGATCGAAGAAATCGCGTCGGATCATCGGCTCACCGCCGCCGATGTTGATGTAGAAGATCTGCATCGCCGCGATCTCGTCGATCAGTGACTTGGCTTCCTCGGTGCTCAGCTCGTTGGGGTCCCGTCGACCCGAGGAAGAGAGGCAGTGCGTGCACGCGAGATTGCACGCGTAGGTCAGCTCCCACGTGAGACAGATCGGCGCGGCGAGACCGCGTTCGAAGCGATCGCGTAGCGAGCTCTCAGCCTTCACAGAGGATCTCCGAACGAACGAGCGACGTCAGCGCCATCAGATATCGAGCGCGCTGATCGCCGGCGACCAGCTCCTCAAGGGCGGCGTCGGCGCTGTCGAATTCCGACATGCGTCGAACGACTTCGACGAGTTCGCGCGACTTGAGAAACACCAAGCGTCGCGTGCCGTGGTGGTACGCCAGCGCACCAAAAGACTCATCGCGCACCGAAACCTGTTCGTTGAGGCGCCACGGAGCCGTCGCGTCGAAGACGACAGTGGCTGAAAGGGTCACGTTTAGTAGACGCCGCAGAGTCCGTCAATCGAGACTTCTTCGACGAGAAGCTCCTCGACCTTTTCGGTCTCCTCAATCTCTTCTTCGATCAGCGTTTCAGTCGGCATTTATCCTCCCCGGACTTCTCCATTCTGACTCCAGTGGCGACACCCGCCGAACCAAGTCGTGACAGACTCCTCACGTGAGCCAACTTCTCCCACTGGCCCCGCTCCCGGTCGAGGTCCCACTACCCACGGGATCGAAGGTAATCCTCGACGAGGGCGCAAAGTTCCTCGATCGCGACCTCTTGAGCGGCGGATCGCCGTGGCGATTGCTTCGCCTTCCAGGCGGGTCACGCCCCGTCGCCGAGCGGTGGGTCAATGGTGGCGAAGTACAGGTCGGCGAAGAGCGATTCGCGCGCACACTGGTGCAACAGGGTCTCCTCCATCTCCTTCATCGGTCGGTGACGAACGTCGACGACGTCGACGTGGTGATTCCGGTGCACAACAACGTGGATGCCCTCCACGAGCTTCTGGAATCCCTCCGCGGACTGCACGTCATGGTCGTCGATGACGCCTCGAATGACGCCGACGAGGTCCTTCGGTGCGCTCAGCAATTCAGTGCGGACGTCGTGCGCCTCGTTGACAATGTGGGGCCCGGTAGCGCGCGAAACGCCGGAGCCCGCGCGACGTCACGCGCGCTGCTTTGGTTCATCGATGTCGACGTCGTCATCGATGACGCCCCGGAGGCCTTGTCGCGTCTGCAGGCTCACTTCGGAGACCCGCTCGAAGGTGCCGTCGCCCCGCGAATTCGCGGCGCTCAGGGTCCCTCGATACGCGACCGATTTGAAGAGCGGTTCAGTCCCCTCGACATGGGCGAGCGAAGTGCCCTCGTCATCCCCAATTCGGCGGTCCACTACGTGCCAAGCGCGTGCCTGCTCGTGCGAAGAAGCAGTTTCGGGGACGGCTTTGATGAGTCACTTCGCACCGGCGAAGACGTCGACCTCGTGTGGCGACTCCACGATCGCGGATGGCTGGTTCGCTACGTCGCCGACGTCGTCGTCACGCACCGCGCCAGAGCCACGTGGCGCGGTTGGTGGAGCCAGCGCAGTCGCTACGGGCAGTCATCGAGCGAGCTGGCGAAACGACACGGTACGAGACTGGCGCCTTTTCGAGCCGACACCTGGACGCTCCTCACGTGGACGAGCGCTCTCGTCGGGAAACCCATGGTCGGCATGCGCATCATCAGCGCGGCGCGCGATCAATTACGAGAACGAATGCTCACGACGACCGACAACGCCGACAGTGTCGCGGGCGAACTCGTCGGTCGAGGCATGGTCCGCGCCGGTCCTCTGATGGCCCGATCAGTGGTGCGTACATTTGGTCCCGCGGTAGTACTCTTCGCGCTCCATCCGAAACTTCGACGCCGTGCGCTGGCGCTCTTCATAGTCGGCACGGCGTATCGCTGGCGTTCGACCCGCCTTCGCGTGGCCGACATCCCGCTCGCCGTAGCCGACGACCTCGCCTACGGCACCGGTGTCATGAGCGGTGCGGTTCGTTCGCGTTCTCTCGGCGCATTGAAACCACACATCACGAAGTCAACGCTCGGACTGCGCAATGTCCTCGGGCTAAAACCAGGGGCTGGCAACGTCTAGTCATCGTCCGCCAGGTCCATGGCGTCACTGGATCACTTGGCCCGAGGCTCCTTTCGGTTCTCGCCACGCGAAGATCCACGCCACGGCGGCGGCCACCAACGGCATCGCCACGAGGATGGTCAAGAGATTCCCTACCGGAACGTACGTCAATGAATGGAGACCGTCCAAAGCGCTAGTTCGCGAGAATCCGATCATTGCGAGGTAGGCCGCAGCGGTTCCGACGACCGCTCCGATGAGCGCAAGTGCGCCGGCCGTCGCCGCGGTCAGATTGCGCCGCGTTCGGCTGCTGGCGCCGGTCGCCGAGAGTATTCGAAGGTCACCCGCCGTCTCGCTACGTATCAAGCCAATCGACATCGCCAGGATTCCCAAGGCGAGCAGGATGCCCACCACCGTGGCCCAGTTGACGATCGTGGCCGACGTCGGAATCGTCGACTTGGTTTCGATGCTCATGCCGGCGGCCGCGGCGGTCGCGCGAGCACCGCTCAGTTGGGATGCGCTGAGTGGTCCTGGGGTCTGTATCAACCAGCCCGCGGTGATCGGCTGGAGACCCAGACGGTGGACTGCGTATTCAGTGACGACAGTGTTGGGCGCCGACGTGCCCGCGGGCAGCGAACTGACCTGTTGCATGATCGGGTTCGCGAGGCATTCGCTCTTGGGACAGGGCCACCCACTCTGCCCTCTCCTTCCGCTTTGACGACTGAAGTAGTTGCCGTAGACGATCTGCATCTGAGTGAGACTGGCGAAGCCCGGTCGCATGGTGAGGATCTCGGCCGTCGGTTCAATGCTCGACTGCTCGATCCCGAATGCCTTGAGGATCTGCGGGGTTGCCACATAGACCGGTCCGGAGAAGCTGCGACCCGGCGCGGCGTGCTGCAAGGTCGCGCTGGTCGTTTCCAGTGTGACGACGGAACGGGACCCCAAGTCACGTGCGATGTCGCGCGCGTCTCGGGCCATCGTCGTGACCGACTGGGTCGACGCACCCTTTCCCGATCCGGCGTTGCCCGGTCCGGCCGGGCCGTACGGACCGTTCGGGGTATAGACGATCAACTGGGTCGGGGCCACTTTGGGGCCGGCGTAATCGAGGACGTTGCCGAAACGGGCGGCCGACGCGATGATGACGACCATTGAGATCAGCACTCCGACGCTGATTGCACCCAGCGCCGCGCCCGATCGCGCCCGGTAACGCGCGAGGTCGCGCATCGCCATACGGATCGAGAGCGGAGCATGACGCGACCATCGACTCAGAAGCGTGAGCAGGAAGGGGGCCAGTAGAACGACCGCGACTGTCAACGTGACAAATCCCCCGACAACTTCCAACGCCCCGCTGCCGTTGCCCCCCGAGGCACCGGCAGCCCCGAGCAAGAAGAACGCGGCGACGATAAAACTAATGCCGGGCACCGCGGAACGCCGTAGCTGCTTCGGCGATTCGGGACGCCCAGCGAGCGCCGCGACCAGTGAGATCCGCGCCATCGCACGAGCCGGTCTCGTTGAGGCGAAGTACGTCGCCACGACCGCGAGCGCCATGGACAGTCCGATGACCATCCAAGGAAGTTCCAGCGCGCCGATGACGTGATGCGCGCTCGTTTGTAGCGTCGGGCGATAGGCGAGCCACGCCGCAAAACCGATGACGAATCCGGCTAAGGCGCCCATTAGCCCGACGAACGCGCCGTTCGCGCGAACGACGAGCTTGATGTTTTGATCCGTGGCCCCAAGGGCGCCAAGCATGCCGATCGACCGAAGCCGGCGCTGTGCCAACACGGTGAAACCGGCGATCGAGACGAGCGCAATCAGGAGCATCGTCATAGTGACGAGCACGATCGAAATGGTTTGGGGGTTCAACACGTTGCCCTGCGCCGCTTCGGCGCTCGTGATCACGTTGGAGTTGACCCCTCCGCGACTACCACGAGCCGGCAACGGAAGGCCAGGAGCGTCGAAGAGTACCGTCACCTGGGTAGGCGTGGTCACCTGACCGGGCACGACGAGGGCGAATTCGTCCAACAAGTTCTCCGGGTTCTCCACGACGCCGACCACCGTGCGCGTCACTCCCGATTCGTGCCAGACACTTCCCACGTGAAGGTTGAAATCCGAAGCGACGGACGAAGTGACCGCTACCTCCGCCGCGTTCTTGGGATAGTGACCCGACACCACTGCCAGCAGCGACCTCCCGTAGCGGCCGTCGGGGTTTTGCGAACGTAAATCGTAGGTATTGACGGTTCCGGGAATCGTGATCGACTCGTTCTCGATCACATCAAGGGGTCCGTAGTGCGCACGCCACGAAGCGATTTTGTTCATCGTCTTCACACCGTCGTTCTGAAACGTCGCAAGGTCGTGGGCGGTGCCGAAACCGACGTAGGGCGACAACGGCGTATTGGTCGAGACGCCGACGCCCACTGTGGTCACGGCCACGGCGATCGTGATGAGGAGGAGGATAAGAAGTTGCTGGCGCCACTCACGTCGAAGCAGGCGCCACGCCCACCTCATCATGGCGCGCCGGGCCGGCATGCCGCCGTCCGACCGTGGACTCTCGGGTCGATCGACGTCGTCGGTCATGGCAGTGAGGGTTTCGGAACATCGGGGTTGAGTAGTTCTTCGGGAGTCGGTGGCGGCAACGTCTCATCGACCGCCTTGCCGTCTCGCAAGAACACCACCCGGTCGGCCCAGGACGCCAACTTCGCGTCGTGCGTCACCACGACCGCGGCGATACCACCGTGACACGCCGCCAGGATCATTCTCATCACGGACTCGCCGTTGACCGAATCCAATGCACCCGAGGGTTCATCAGCGAGGAGCAAACTGCGCTCGCCCACCACGGCACGTGCGATAGCAACACGTTGGCGTTCGCCCCCGGACAACTGGTCGGGATAACTCTGGGCACGATCGGCGAGTCCGAGTTCCTCGAGCGCGGCCATCCGCTTGGCCTGCGCTTTCTTCATGGCACCCCATCGAGTTCGAGCGGCAAGGAAACGTTCTCGACGGCGGTCAGTCCCGCCAGAAGGTTGAAATCTTGAAAGACGTAGCCGACGGTGCGACGGCGAAGGCGCGCCTTGTCGTTGCGCGACATACCTTGCACTCGCGACCCGTTGATGATCACGTCCCCGTTCGTCGGTTCCTCGAGACTCCCGGCGATGGTGAGCAACGTTGATTTGCCGGAACCGCTCGGACCCATGATGGCGACGAGCGAGCCGCGTTCGACGCTGAGGTCAATATCGGTAAGGGCGTCAACTTCCGTCTCCCCCTCGCCGTAGACCTTCGAAACCTTGCGAAGTTCGAGAATGCTCATTGGTGTGCTCCATTCCTACGTCGAATACGTGGCAGAACTTCTGTGACGTGCGTCGGTGATGTGCTTGATTCGAGGTATGCGCGTCGCAGGCGCCCGTCAGCTGAATCGAGCCAACGAACGACCGAGTCCAATCGGAACAGTTCGGCGTCGACCGCCAGCGCGAAGGCCGGATCGAGGTTCGACTCGTCTTCTTTCAGACGGGTCCACTGCTGCATCAACTGGACGAGGTAGCGGCGGTGCACCTGTATGACGTCGTAGACGTCAACGTCGGGCAAACGCGAAGCCACAAGAACCTTTATGACGAGTTCATCCCTGGGTGGGTGCGTCAAGTCCGGAGGCGTCCGCAGCCAATGAGCCAGTTCCCTGTCGCCGAGATCCGTGATGCGGTAGTTCTTCTGGCGCTCGTCGGCTTCGACGTCATCGGATTCGGCGAGACCGTCGCGCTCGAGGCGTTGCAGTGTCGTGTAAACCTGACCTACATTGAGCGGCCACACCTCTCCCGTGCTCGCTTCGAACTCCTGGCGTAGTTGGAAGCCGTATTTGGGGCCCTCGCTTAACAGCGCAAGTAAAGAATGGCGGATGCTCATAAGGACCTCGCAGAGTGAAACATACTGAGTATGGTACTCAGTATGCTACTCAGGGTCAAGCGGGAAAAACGCTCAAATAACTGAAGATCCGGTAAAAACCCCTATATGGTGACGGTTCGCCGACCAAAGACCAAAATGGGTCAGATTCACCACTCACCCCTTACCACGGTCGCTCTCCTTGGAGAGTACGTCGCAGCCCATTTATCGGCAATCGGGGAATACCACCATTTCGCGGCCAAGCACGTTGTTTGAATCAGGGTTTTCCCTCATCCACCTTCGCTGTACGCGGCAAACGTGCCACTCGTTTCTAGAACCGAACAACCCCGCGAATGTTCTCGCCCGCTTCGAGATCGTCGTAGCCCTTTTGCACCTCGTCGAGTGAGTACTCCTGAGTGACGAGCTCGTCGATCATGAATTTGCCTTCATTGTGCAATCGAAGGAGACGAGGAATCTGAATTCTCGGGGCTTCAGAACCGAAGACGGTGCCGCGAAGCTCCTGATTCATCATCGAGAACATGAAGAGGTTGAGGTCGACCGAAGTCTGGTCCCACGCCGCCAGCGCCGCCGCGACGACGACGCCACCCTTCGCAGTAATCGAGCGAGCTTGTTCGATGATCTCGCTCGTGGCCTCGCCGACGGTGATGATCACGACGTCGCAGTTCTTACCCCACGTCAAGTCGGGCAAGATCGTGAACGCCGCCTCCAGCGTCGTCGTCGAACCGTGCGTCGCGCCAAGTTTCATCGCTCGGTCAATCTTGGTCTGATTGGTGTCGATGGCGACCACGGCGCGCGCTCCAGCGTGCAGGGCCCCTTGGATCGCGGCCGACCCGAGGCCGCCACAGCCGATCACTGCGACCACGTCGCCCGACTTCACGCCTCCGCGGGTGACCGCGGCGCCGAAACCGGTGGAAATGCCACATGAAAGAAGTGCGGCGGCCCGAAGGTCATACCACGGTTCGACTCGTATTACCGAAGCCTCGTGGGCGACGATGTACTCAGCGAACGTTCCGAGGTTGCACATGCGATTCACGTTCGTGTCCCCGATGTGATGGCGCCACGTGCCATCAGAGATCATCGGACCGGCGAGCGTGCCGGCGGCCATGTCACAGATATACGGACGCCCGGAGATGCAGTACTCACACTTGCCGCATGACGGAATGAACGACGTCGCCACGTGGTCACCCTCTTTGACCGACGTCACGCCTTCGCCCACCGCCTCCACGACCCCCGAACCCTCGTGTCCGCCGATGATCGGGAACATCGTGGGGCGCCCGGAGATCATCTCCAAGGCAACAGGAGACTGAGAAAGAGCTCCGGTTTGCAGGTGAAGATCCGAGTGACACATCCCGGAAAAGGCCATCTTCACTCGCACTTCCAACGGGTGTGGATCGTCGATCTCGATCGTCTCGGTGTGCCACGGACCGTGTACTTCGCTAAGGATTGAGGCCCTGACGTCCATAACTTCCCCCGTTCAATGGGTCCTTCGACCCGCGATTGAACCTTATCGATGACGCGAGGAACGAAGCGAGTCGAACGATTTACATCGTTTCCGGCGCGTCGATACCGAGCACCGAGAGCCCGGTCGAGAGCGTTCGTGCGGTCAGGTCGCAGAGGGCGAGTCGTTGATCGCGGAGAGCGCCTTGGGACGTCAATACCGGGCAGGCGTCATAGAACGCAGTCAGGCGTTGAGCGAGGTCGAAGAGGAAGACGCACAGGCGATGCGGTTGGAGTGATGCGAGCGACGTCTCGAAGGCCTCGGGGAAGCCGAGCAGTCCGAGCGCCAGGTGACGTTCCTGGGGCGTGTCCAGTGCGAAGGTGACAGTCGAGGGATCCCAGGGCGCGCCGAGTCGACGAAAGATCGACTTCAGTCGCGCATGCGCGTACTGCAGATACGGTCCCGTGTCGCCTTCGAAGGCGATCATGCGATCGAGGTCAAAGATGTAATCGTGATGTCGATCGGTCGAGAGGTCGGCGTACTTGATCGCGGCGCGAGCGATCTGCACCGCGAGCTCGGTCCTGGCTAACTCGTCGAGGTCGGTGTCGCGCTCGATCAGCGCCGCGTCGGCGCGTTCGATCGCCTCTTCGAGGAGCGAGGCCAGCTTCACCGTGTCGCCGCTTCGCGACTTGAACATCTTGCGATCGGGACCGAGGACGTTGCCGAAGGTGACGTGCTCACAGCGCACACGCTCGGGCAGCCACCCGGCCATGCGCGCGACCGCGAAGACCATCTCGAAGTGCTGTGCTTGGGGTACGCCGACGACGTAGAGCATCTCGTCGGCGTGGAGGTGGTCGACCCGGTCGCGCACTGCGGCTAGGTCGCTCGCGGCATAGCCGAATCCCCCGTCACTCTTTTGGACGATGAGCGGTAGCGCCGCGCCGTCACGGTTAGTGAATCCCGGTGGAAAGACGCACAACGCGCCGTCGCTCTCGATGATGAGCCCATCGGCGTAAAGGTCGGCGACAATGTCACTCAGCATGGCGTTGTAGAAGGATTCACCCGCGACGTCATTCACCGTGAGCGTGATACCGAGGTCTTGGTAGACGAGATCGAGATAAGCGATCGACTGGTCGACGATGACCCGCCAGAGTCGTAGCGTTTCGGGGTCCCCGGACTGCAACGCGACGACGCGCGCCCGGGCACGTTCCTTAAACGCGTCGTCCGCGTCGAATTTGGCCCGAGCATCCTTGTAGAAGCCATCGAGGTCGCTAATGGAGAACGTCGCGCCGTCGCTCGCGTCGCGGTCCAAGAGATGTTCGATCAGCATCGCGAACGGCGTGCCCCAGTCGCCCACGTGATTTCGTGCGACGACGTAGTGCCCGGCGAACCGGTACATTCGTGCGAGCGCGTCGCCAATGACCGTCGAACGAAGGTTGCCGACGTGCATCTCTTTGGCGACGTTGGGGGCCGAATAGTCGATCACCACGGTTTTCGCAGTCGCCACCGCTTCGATTCCGAGACGATCATTGTGACGAAGATCACTGAGTTGACGACCAAGGAAATCGGGTGTCAGGGTCAGATTGACGAATCCCGGTCCGGCAATCTCGGTCGTGGCGATGCCAGAGAGTTCGGCCCGGCCAACGATCTCCTCGGCGACGTCGCGTGGGGTGCGACCTAGACGCTTGGCGAGGGCCATGACGCCGTTGGCCTGATAGTCGCTTCGATCCGAGGTGCGAAGGACCGGATCGGCGCCTTCTTCCAAGGTGTCGAACGCGGATTGCAGTCGTGACAAGAGGGTGTCGTAGGTCGACGTCATGGTTTCAAGTCTCGCACTTCATTGACATCGTCATCGCCCACGAGGCGAAACGGCGTCTCGTCGAACACGGCAGAATGGAGTCATGACCTCACTCAACTCCTTCGGCTCCAAGATGACGCTCAATGTAAACGGGCGTGAACTGACGTACTACTCGTTGCGCTCAGACGCTCTCTTGGCGCTCGGAGTCGATCGTCTTCCGTACTCGATCAAGGTGCTGTTGGAGAACCTCTTGCGACACGAAGACGGAGTCAGGGTGAGTGCCGCGGACATCGAGGCCCTCGCGCGGTGGGGCGAGAGTCCGACGCACCACGGCGAAGCGGCGGGCGACGACGCCAAGGAGATCGCCTTCACGCCCGAACGCGTCCTCATGCAGGACTTGACCGGCGTACCTGCGGTGGTCGACCTCGCGTCGATGCGCGACGCGATCATCGCTCTCGGCGGCGACCCGAACAAGATCAATCCCTTGGTGCCGGTCGAGCTCGTGATCGACCACTCCGTGATCCTCGAGCGCTCGGGCACGTCGGAGAGTTTCGATCAGAACGTGGTGATCGAATACGAGCGCAACATTGAGCGCTACACCTTCTTGAAGTGGGCCCAGAGCTCGTTCGAGAAGTTCCGCGTTGTGCCTCCGGGCATGGGCATCTGCCACCAGGTGAACCTCGAGCACCTCGCGCGCGTCGTCTTCGAACAAGACGGCGTCGCCTACCTCGACACCTTGGTCGGCACGGACTCGCACACGACCATGGTGAACGGCCTCGGCGTACTGGGCTGGGGCGTGGGCGGCATCGAAGCCGAAGCTGGCATGCTGGGTCAACCCACGTCGATGCTGATTCCACCGGTCGTCGGCCTGCGCCTCTCCGGTGCTCCGCGTGAAGGCGTCACCGCCACCGACGTCGTGTTGACGATCACCGAGTTACTTCGCAAGCACGGTGTCGTCGGCAAGTTCGTCGAGGCGAACGGGCCCGGCGTCGCGTCGCTCTCGCTCGAGACGCGCGCCACCATTGGCAACATGTCGCCCGAGTACGGTGCAACGTGCGCGATCTTCCCGATCGACCAGTTAACGGTGGACTATCTCGCCTTCACCGGGCGCTCGAAGGACCAGCTCGACCTCGTCGAGACCTACGCCAAGGTGCAGGGTCTCTGGCACGATCACACGCAGAGCGAACCGGTCTACTCCGAGTACGTCGAGCTCGACCTCTCGTCAGTGGAGCCGAGTCTGGCTGGACCCAAACGTCCGCAAGACCGCGTGTCGCTCTCGGGTGCGCGCGGCGCGTTCCGCGGCGCCCTGGGACACGAACCCAAAGAGGTGCACGGTGAAGAAATGGCCGAGACGCTGCGCGAAGGCGCCGTCGTCGTCGCGGCGATCACATCGTGTACCAACACCTCTAACCCCTCGGTCTTGGTCGCGGCAGGGCTGGTCGCCAAACGTGCCGTCGAGCTCGGGGTGACAGTGAAGCCGTGGGTGAAGACGTCGCTCGCTCCGGGGAGTCGAGTCGTGATGGACTACCTGGAGCACGCCGATCTCGTGAAGCCTCTCGATGCCCTGGGCTTTTACCTGGCCGGCTACGGCTGCACGACGTGCATCGGTAATACCGGACCATTGTTGGCCGGCGTATCGGAAGCGGTCAACGAACACGATCTCTCGGTCGTCTCGGTCTTGTCGGGCAACCGGAACTTCGAAGGTCGCATCCACCCCGACGTCAAGCAGAACTTCTTGGCCAGCCCTCCACTGGTCGTCGCCTACGCCTTGGCCGGCACGATGGACATCGACCTCGTCAACGAGCCGCTCGGGGTGGGCACCGATGAGAAGCCGGTCTTCTTGGCCGACCTGTGGCCAAGTGACGCCGACGTGGCCGAGGCCGTGCGCGCTTCGATCACGCCCGAGATGTTCAAAGAGCGTTACGCCAGCGCCTTCAGCGGCGACGAACGCTGGCAGAAGGTGCCGACCACGAAGGCCGTCACCTACGACTGGGACCCCAAGTCGACCTACGTGAAGCTCCCGCCGTACTTCGACGGCCTGACGATGGAGCCAGGCGTGGTCGAGGACTTTTCCGGCGCACGCGTGCTGGCCAAACTCGGTGACTCGGTGACGACCGATCACATCTCGCCGGCCGGCAGCATCCGCGCCTCGTCACCAGCCGGTCGATACCTAATCGACGGCGGCGTTGCCCAGGGCGACTTCAACAGCTACGGCACGCGCCGAGGGAATCACGAGATCATGATGCGCGGCACGTTCGCCAACATCCGTATCCGTAACCAGATGGCACCCGGGACCGAAGGCGGGGTGACGCTGAAACTGCCCGAGGGCACCGAGATGTCGATCTTCGACGCCGCTATGGCCTACCAGGCCGAAGGCACGCCACTCATGATCATCGCGGGAAAGGAATACGGATCGGGTTCGAGTCGCGACTGGGCCGCCAAGGGCACGAAGTTGCTCGGCGTGAAGGCCGTGCTCGTCGAGAGCTACGAACGAATTCACCGCGCGAACCTCGTAGGGATGGGCGTCTTGCCGCTGCAGTTCAACGCCGGCGAGAGCGCTGCGACCTATGACCTCGACGGCACCGAGACCTTCGCGATTGCGGGCCTCGAGGCGCTCAATCGCGGCGAGACCGTGCCGACGGTGACGCTCAGCACGACTCGCACGAACGGCGAAGTGGTCAGCTTCAATGTGCGCCTTCGCATCGACACGCCGACCGAGGCCGAGTACTTCCGCCACGGCGGTGTCCTCAACTTCGTGTTGCGACACCTGGCGCAGAGTTAACCCGTCGTCGCGCTTTCGGCCGCCACGGCCGCGGCGTCCGTGCTGTCGAAGAGTGCGATCGCGCTGATGGCCTTGTTCGTCGACTTCGCCAGCCGTTGGCGAACTTTGTCATTGGCGCGCGAGAACGAGATCGAGATCTTGTCCCCAATCAGGTCCGCCGCAACCTGGGCGAGCCCGGTCATACCTGTGAAGTCGATGTCCGCAATGGCCACGGCGTCGACGATGACGTGCTGGGTTCCAGGGAATTTGGCGAGGAAATCGTGTATCTCGCGTCGAAATACCCCGGCGTTGGCGAAGAACACCTCCTCACCGAAAAGCAGCACAAGCACGTGGTCAACGCGTTCGACACCTTCCTCTTCTTCGGGCTCCCAACTGGTCGTTCCCGCTCGACGGCCCAATTCGATCATCCGCGGACGCGCCGATCGCCACGTCTGATCGAGGATCGCGAGACCGACGGCAATGGCGAGACCCTGCTCGACGCCAATGAAGATCACACCGAGCGCCGACACGAGGGCGAGAGCGAACTCCCATCGACTCGCGGCCAGAATCTTGTGGAACTGGGCGACCTTGACGAGCCGACCGCCAACGAAGAGCAGCACACCGGCAAGAGCGGCGAGAGGGATAAGGTGCGCGAATTTTAATAGAGGTGATAGAACGAGAGCTCCGAGACCGGCCACCAGCAGGACCAGTTTCGTGCGGCCACCGGCCAACTTCGTCACGGTCGTTCGTGCCGGGCTGGCGTTGACAGGGAAGGCACCGACGAGACCGCACGCGACGTTCGCCAAACCGATGGCCACGAATTCCTGACTGATGTTGTCGGCAATCGCGAGGTCGTCGGCGGTGGTGCGGCAGGTGGCGGCGCTCTGGCTCAGAATCACGATCACCAGCGTCAGCGCCGTCGTGCACACGATCCCCCACTCGGACCCGCTGAGCCAGTGCAGCCTCCAGGTCGGGAGTCCCGCGTTGACGGTTCCGAGTTGTTGCACGCCGTGATGGGCGAGTGAACCGGTGGCCGTTACGATCGTCGCGGCGAAAACCGCCGCTAGAGCCCACGGCAACTTCGCGTTGAGCTTTTCGCCGACCACCATCACGACAAGTGTGCCTACGGAAATGATGATCGCCCATGTGCTCACGTGACCGAACTGGTGAGATATCCATTGGAGTCGCGAGATGAACGACTCACCGCCAGAGGGGACCCCGAGGACCCGAGGCAACTGGTGGATGATAATGATCACGCCGATCCCGGCCATGAAGCCAGCCACTATCGGCAGCGACAAGAAGTCGGCCAGCCAGCCGAGTTTCAACAGTCCGATGAGCATGACGATGAGTCCGGCGACCACGGCCGTGGCGGCGACCAGTTCCATGTATTCGGGCGAGGACGCCGGCGCGAGTCGAAGGAGTGCCACGGCAAAGAGCGGCGCGATGGTGGAATCCGCGCCCACGGAGACAATAGGGTTCGATCCAATGGCGAAGAAGACCAAGGTGGCCGTGACAAAGGCGATCATCGCCGTGAACGCGGGCACCTCGGCGAGCTGTGACGTGGCGAGTTGCTCGGGGATGGCGATGGCGAGAAGCGTGATTCCCGCAAGAAGTTGACTTGAGAAGTTTGCGCGCGTGAGACCGATGAAGATCTGGTTCACTCCGCGGGTGACGCGCCGTTGTGCAATGGGTGTGCGTTCGGTGACGGGCACGGAATCCATTGGCGTCACACTACGACGACGACACGTCGATTAATTGGTGATGACGACCCGGAAACCTTCGGCGAGACGACCCTTTTGCATGCCCGCGCTCTTCGCGACAGCCCGGGCCCATGACTTCAACAACTTCTTCAGTCCTTTGTTGTCCCCCACCTGGCTGACGTGACGCTTCAGAGCGGCGTGCTTGTACTTGAAGCGCTTGGTGATGTCGACGACCATCGTTGCGTTACTCCCGCTCAACCACACGAGCGGCACGGTGTGCGGGGTGAGACCCTCGCGCAACAGTTCCGGAAAGGCGTGGGGATTTCGCGCGTCGGGATAGACCGCGCGCATGGTCGCCTCCCCCGAGGCCATGTGGTCGGGATGACTGGCACGCATCCGCTCCCAATTTCGTTCGGGACTCTGGGTGATGACCAGGTCTGGGCGGTGCGTACGAATGACTCGCGCGATTTCTCGACGGAGCAACAACGTGGGCTCCACCTGGCCGTCGGGCCATCGCAGGAATGAGATATTCGTCACTCCGATCTCACGACCGGCAGCGCGTTGCTCGGTCTCGCGGATCTGGGTGCGTTCTTCGCGAGTGTGTGTGGAACCGTCACCACCGGCGTCGCCGGAGGTCACGAGGCAGTACGCAACATCGACCCCTTTGGCGGTCAAAGTTGCAACCGTGCCCGCGCAGCCGAAATCGACGTCATCCGGGTGGGCGACCACCACGAGAGCGCGTTTGATGGACTTGTTGTACTTGAACACTGGCAGCGACTTCTTTTTGCTCACAGTACAGAGTCCTCCCTGGTCGGATCCCAACTCGCGAGATCCTTCAAGTGCGGGTCGTTGGAAAAGACCTCCACGATCGGCCGCTTGAGTCCCAGGCGGCGCATGATCACTTCAGCCTCAATAATTTGGTTCCACAGTAACAAAGAGACCACGACGCCCGTCGAGCCGGCCCGTGCCGTGCGTCCGGAGCGGTGCAGATAGGCCTTGTGGTCCTCCGGGGGGTCGAAGTGAATTACGCAGTCAACTGCGTCAATATGCAGTCCCCGAGCGGCCACGTCGGTCGCCACCAACACAGCCAGTCGGTCCGCCGAGAAGTCGGCCAGCGCCTTTTCTCGTTGGCTCTGGCGCAGGTCACCGTGGATCGCCGCCGCGTCGACGCCCTCTTTTTGGAGTTGCTCGACCAGTCGGTCGGCTCCACGCTTGGTGCGACAAAAGATCAGTGTCTTGCCGAAAGATGAACAGATCGTGGCCGCGACCTTGATCCGGTCCATCTGGTGGACGTTCAAGAAGTGGTGCGCCATCAACGACACGGTCTGACTGTCGCTCGCCACCTCGTGGAAGACGGGATCGGTGAGATAGCGCTTCACCAGCCGGTCGATGGCGCCGTCGAGAGTGGCCGAGAACAACAACGTCTGGTGCGGTCGTTCGGCGATGCGCCGGAGCACCCACTCGACTTGGGGCATGAAGCCCATGTCGGCCATGCGATCGGCCTCGTCCAAGACGAGCACGTCGAGGTTCTCGACGTTGACTTCGCCTCGGTCGCCCAGGTCGATGAGGCGACCGGGTGTGGCGATGATCACGTCACAACCCTTGCGCAGCGATTTCACCTGGCGCTCAATGTCGGCGCCACCATAGACGGCGTTCACGTGCAGACCCAGCGCCGCGCCGAGCGGTTTCAGTACCTCATGGACCTGCACCGCCAGTTCGCGCGTAGGCAGCAAGACAAGCGCGCGCGGTCGTGCGGGTCCGCCATCTTTCGATTTGAAGGTCTCTCCCGCCGAAATGCGCTGGAGCATCGGAAGTCCGAAGCCGAGCGTCTTGCCCGACCCGGTCTTCGCCTTGCCACAGACGTCTCGACCGGCGAGCGCGTCGCTGATCGTGAGGGCCTGGATCGGGAAAGCCGTCGTGATTCCTTGCTCGGTTAAGACGGCGACGAGTTCTGGGGCGACGCCCAATTCGGCGAAGGTTTTGTTGGTGGCGTACGAGTCCTGTACCGACGGCACGGACTTCTTGATTTCACTACTCACTGGACAACGACGTTTCTCGGTTGGACCCGGAACCGGCGTTGGTAAGTGTGGGCCCAAGCTCAATTCCTAGAGCTTCGTAACAAGTCTACGACATAATGTTGGATTTTCGACCCATCGTCCGAAGGAGGACCATGCCACGACTCGTCGTTGGCGCGAAGGCACCGGCCTTTTCGCTTCCAAACCAAGTGGGAAAGACCGTTTCGACGAAGGATCTCGCCGGTGAACGCTTCGTGGTGTACTTCTATCCCGCTGACGACACCCCCGGCTGCACGAAGGAAGCCTGCCAGTTCAACGATGGACTCTCTTCGTTTCGCAAGCTGGGCGTGAAGGTGATCGGCGTCTCACCCGACAACGCCGAGAAGCACGTCGCCTTTCGCCAGAAATACGTCTTGACTTTCGACCTCTTGAGCGACCCCGAGAAGAAGGTCATGACGAAATACGGGGCCTACGGCGAGAAGATGATGTACGGCAAGAAGGTGACCGGCGTCATCCGCTCCACCTTCGTCATCGGGCCCACGGGCCGGATCGAACACGCCTGGTACGGCGTTCGTGCCGACGGTCACGCCGATAAAGTACTCGCCACCTTGACGAGTTAATTGGCGTGTTCTCGCTGCACGCTTCGCCAGCGCATAATCACTGCGAACACGATGCCGAGGATGACGACGGCGATGATCGGGTACTCCGAATAGTGGAAGTCACTGCTCACGTGCTTCCAGTTCGAACCGGCCGCGTAACCCAAACCGCCGAGCAGGGCGACCCACGCGGCTGAACCGATAGCGGTGAGAATCGCGAATCGCGCGCGGTTCATCTCAGCGATGCCGGCGGGCAGCGAGACGAAACTTCGCACCACCGGGACGCAGCGCCCGATCAACACCGAAACCGAACCGAAGCGCTCGAACCAGCGCTCGGAACGGTCGAGGTCCTTCGTCGAGAGCAACAGCCATTTGCCCCAGCGTTCGATGATCGTGCGCCCGGCGCTTCGTCCCACTTCGTACGCGATGATCGCGCCGACTAGTGAACCGATCGTTCCGACGACGATGACCGCCCAGAGCGAGAAGCGCGCGTGCCCGGTGATCGCGGTGGTGCAGAGCGCGCCGGCGAATCCGTAGGCGACTTCCGACGGGATCGGAATGCACGCCGAAGAGAGCACCGAGAGGACGAAGAGCGCGAAGTAGCCGTAGTGGGTGATGAAGGATTCCACCACGACATTCTTACCGCTGTGGAGTCATGGGACTGGTTGGCCGCAGTTATGTCTGGTGTTTCGAACACCAGTAGGTCGTTCGCCCGCCAATCGTCGCCGAGAGCATTGGCGCACCGTCGCGGGGACAGAACGCGCCCGGGAAGCGACCTTCCATGTGATCGCCCAGGTGCGATCCACCCCGACGCTGCAGAGTACGCATGGTTTGCGTGAACGTCTTATACAGTGCGGCGCGCTGTTCGAGACTCAAAAGACCGGTCGGCGTCCGTGGATCGATACCCGCGCGATAGAGCATCTCGTCGGCGAGGAGGTTCCCCACACCGGCGACCGACGACTGGTCCATCAATCGGGCTTTGATCGCCGGTCCGTCGCCGCGGGTCTTGACCATTTCGTCGAACTGTTTGCGCGTGAGGCTCAATGCGTCGGGTCCGAGTTCACTCAAATCCGGTGCGATCTCGAAGCGACCCATTCGTCTCGGGTCATGCAGGATCAGTTTGCGACCGTCGTCGAACTCCATACCGCCGCGGATCCAATCGGCTCGGTAGTCGTGTGGCCCGTAGAACAGTCCGTCGATACCAGCGTCGTCGTCGATAAGTAACACGCCGGTCATGCCAAAACGCACGCCGAGCCGCACGCCGTCGGTGTCCAGGAGCAATAACTTTCCCCGTCGATCGGTACCGGTGATCGTGAGCCCTTTGACGGCTCTCGCCCACGCACCGACACTCGTCAGTTTCTTCGCGGTATAGGCGTCGGCCCAACCACGTTTGATCTTTGCGCCGACGACTCGATTCGCGAGTTGGCGATAGGACTCGACTTCGAGAATCTCGGGCACGCGGCGAGCGTATCGTCAAATCGATACGGCGGCCCCGTCGATAAGGTCTATCCATGGCACTCGAGAAGCCGCAGTGGAAAGAACTCTTCAGTGAAGTCGTGACCTCGGGGCTCTGCACGGGCTGTGCGGCCTGCGTCATCGCCTGTCCCCACCCCGTACTCGATTACGAAACCGACAACGGCGTCTACCGTCCCTTTCACCTCGACATCGACGGTGGACCTGAAGACTGCACCCACGGGCAAAAAGGCTGCACCATGTGCACGAGGGCCTGTCCGCGCTTTCGAAACTGGGAATCCGAGATCGACACGCACAAGTTCGCGCGCGAACGCACCGAAGACGAGGTCTCGGGTATCGGTGACGTCCTCTTGGCACGAGCCACAGACGAGTCGCTGGTCGAGAACGGCCAGGACGGTGGATTCGTCTCGGCATTGTTGATCTACGCCCTGGAGAACGACGTCATCGACGCCGCGCTCGTGAGCGGCCTCGAGGGCGACGGCTCAACCTGGCGAGCCGTGCCCCAAGTGGCGCGCACGCGCCGCGACGTGATCGAGACGTCAAAGTCGCGCTACACCTACAGCGCCAATCTCCTGGCCTACCCCGAAGCGGCCGAAGGTGGCGCCGAGCGCATCGCACTGGTCGGCATGGGCTGCATGGCCTCTGCTCCCGGCGCGATGCAATCGCGCAAGGCCGGCAAACTCGCACGGCGCCTCTGTCTCACCATTGGCCTGATGTGTTCCAAGACATTCGACGACTCGATCTTCGAAGAACTCTTCGACGCGAAATACGGAATCAAGCGCGCCGACATCTTGAAGATGAACATCAAGGGCGTCTTCCAGATTTGGACGACCGACGGCAGCTTCCACGAGGTGCCGTTGAAAGAAGCGCACGCCTTCACCCGAGAAGGCTGCAAGTTGTGTCCGGACTTCGCCGCCGAGCACGCCGACATCTCGACCGGCGGTATCGGCGCCTTCGGTGACTGGACATTGGTCATCGTTCGAACCGATCAGGGCCGTGAACTGATGAACGCGTTGAAAGAGAACGGCTTGATCGAAACGCGACCGGGTGATGACGACCCGGGCGCGGTGGCGTTGTTGCACAAGTTGGCGGTCGTCTCGCGAAAGCGCTGGCCCGACGCGGCCGCTCCAGGTCCGCGCCGCATCCCAGTTGTCATTAAATAATCGACCGTTAAGTTAGGTCCGTGCCTCCTCGTCCTACGTTCACCACGGTGCTGCTCGTGCGTCACGGTGTCACCGCGACGACGGGCATGATCTTGCCGGGACGCACGCCCGGCCTGCATCTGTCTGAACGCGGCGTCGCGCAGGCCGAACACGTCGCTGAGCGACTGAGCGACCTCCCGCGAAAGCCCGTGGCGCTGTACGCGTCGCCGTTGGAGCGCACGCGAGAGACCGCTGCACCAATAGCGCGAGCCCTGCGTCTTCGACCGCAAATCGATCGCGGGCTCATTGAGTGCGACTTCGGTCTCTGGACCGGTAAGAAGTTGCATCTCCTCGCGAAGAAACCAGAGTGGCGTGCCGTGCAACACGCCCCGAGCACTTTTCGATTCCCTCACGGCGAATCGTTCACCGAGTTGCAACTTCGAATGTGGACGACGTTGGAGAAGATCGCGGCCAAACACCGCAATCGCACGATCGTCGTCGTGAGTCACGCCGATCCGATCAAGGCCGCCGTCACGTACGCCCAAGGTGTGCCGCTCGACCTCTTTCAGCGAACGGTGATCTCGACGTGTTCGATCAGTGCGATCGGTTTCACCAATGGAGCACCCATCGTGTTGAGTGTCAACAACACCGATTCCTTGAAGGACCTCGCGCCCTCGTGAACTACGTCTTC
>Ga0307374_10001064_pt1 | contig 51425 bp, 45 predicted proteins | sample OX3MG_FD_202532 | JGI IMG/M metagenome (GOLD analysis project Ga0307374, IMG submission 202532) | Soil microbial communities from Risofladan, Vaasa, Finland - OX-3 | ecosystem: Environmental > Terrestrial > Soil > Coastal area > Acid sulfate soil | place: Finland: Risofladan, Vaasa | collected...
CGCGAGAAGATCAGCTCGAGCGAACGCCTGTTGCAGTTCGACGTCCCACGCCGTCGCTTGCGCGCGTGCAGCGCCGATCTGCGCCGCCGTGATGGTGGAACTCTTCTGGAGGCGGGCGGCGACGTCGGGGGAGAGCTCGCCGGCGTGCTCGCGCCAGAGCGCTTCATGGATGCTCCACGCCTCGGAACCGAGGATCACGGCTGTCGCCTCGGTGGCTGCGTCCCAACCGTCGAGCGCCAGGTCGGCTGTGCGCAGGCCGGCTGCCCGCAGCGCCGAATCGATCGCGGTGTCGACCCAGTCTTCGGCCGGGAGCCTGACGCGACCGACCGTGGAGGCGATGCCACTGGCGGGTTGGAAACCGGGCTCGAGCAGTCGCATGCCAGCGACGACGCCGGCGACCGTCGCCGCCATCGGGCCGACCGTGTCGAGCGACGGAGCCAGCGGCAGGACGCCGTCCAGCGGCACTCGGCCGAGCGTCGTCTTGAGCCCGACGATCCCGCAGCACGCGGCAGGGATGCGGATCGAACCGCCGGTGTCGCTGCCGTAGGCGACGTCGGCCTGGTCGGTCGCCACCGCGGTGGCCGACCCGCTGGAGGATCCTCCTGGGACGAGGCGCGGGTCGAACGGGTTGGCCGGGGTGCCGAACCACGGGTTGATCCCGGTGACACCGAAGGCGAGCTCGTGCATGTTGGTCTTGCCGACGATGGCGACTTCGCCGGCGGCCTCCGCTACCCGGGTGCCGGCGAGGCAAGCGGCGTCGTGGCCGGCCGGCAGGGCCCGCGCGGCGATGACCTTGGACCCGCTGGTGGTGGGCAGGCCGGCCATGTCGATCAGGTCCTTGACGGCGACCCACAGCCGGGCGCCATCAGCGTGGTCGAGGCGGGTTATGAACGTCGCCTCCTGCGGCATGCGGTTCACCCTAGCGGATCGAACATCTGTTCGATAGCGTGGCAGGGGTGGGTTACCAGAACCCCCCTGTGCCCTGGCGGGAGTTGGAGGCGAGGCTGTCGGGCCGCGCTCGTGGGTCGCAGCGTCCGGGCGACGGGGGGGACAGCCCGGCGTGGTCGTACAAACGTCCCGTTTACGAGCCGCCGGCGGAGCTGTCAGGGCGCCGGGGTTCGCCGCCGGCGCTGCCCTACGCCGAGCTTCACTGCCACTCCAACTTCAGCTTCCTCGACGGCGGTTCGCACCCGGAGGAACTGGTGGAGGAGGCGGCGCGCCTGGGCCTCGAAGCGCTCGCGTTGACGGATCACGACGGGATGTACGGGGTGGTCCGTTTTGCGGAAGCGGCGAGGGCGTTGGGTATGCGCACGGTGTTCGGCGCCGAGGTATCCCTCGGGCTTACCCGCCCGCAGAACGGTGTCGCCGATCCCGAAGGCGCGCACCTGGTCGTGTTGGCGCGTGACCCGGTCGGCTACACCCGGCTGTGCCGCGCTCTGTCGGTGGCGCACATGTCCGGTCGCGAGAAAGGCCGCCCGGCTGTGTCGCTCGAGACCCTGTCCGCGATCGGCCGCGGCGCGCTGCCGGACCTGGGTGCCGACCCGGTCGCGGTCGGAGAGCCTGTTGAGGGCCCGTCGGACCACTGGGTCGTGCTGACCGGTTGCCGCAAGGGGACCGTGCCGGCGGCGCTGGTGTCCGGCGGACCCTCGGCCGGTCTTTTCGAGCTGCGCCGGCTGCAGAGCCTGTTCGGCCAGCCGAACGTCTTCGTGGAGCTGTGGGACCACGGCGACCCGCTCGACTCCGCCCGCAACGACGGGCTCGTCCTCCTGGCCGACCGCGCCGGTGCCGATCTCGTCGCGACCAACAACGTCCACTACCACCACAGCTCCCGCCGGCGGTTGGCGACCGCGCTGGCTGCGGTGAGGGCGCGGCGTTCGCTAGACGAGCTCGACGGGTGGTTGCCGCCGGCGAGCGCTGCCGGTCTGCGCGGAGGCCCCGAGCAGGCCAGGCGCTTCGCCAGGTATCCGGGAGTGGTGGAGCGGGCCGCGGTGTTGGCCCGGGACTGCGCGTTCGACCTCTCGCTCGTCGCGCCGAACCTGCCACCGTGGCCGGTCCCCTTCGGGCACACGGAGATGAGCTGGCTGCGGGTGTTGGTGGAGGAGGGGGGCACGCGACGCTATGGGCCGAGAGGAGCAGCCGGCGCGAAGGCATGGCAGCAGATCGACTACGAGCTCGACATGATCGAGCGGCTCGGCTTCGCGGGCTACTTCCTGATCGTGTGGGACATCGTCGAGTTCTGCCGGCGCAACGACATCTACTGCCAGGGCCGCGGCTCTGCTGCGAACTCTGCGGTGTGCTACGCCCTCGGAGTCACCAACGCGGACGCTGTCGCGCTGGGCCTTCTGTTCGAAAGGTTCTTGTCGCCTGAGCGCGACGGGCCGCCTGACATCGACGTGGACATAGAGAGCGGCAGGCGGGAGGAGGCGATCCAGTACGTGTACCGCCGCTACGGGCGCGGTTGCGCCGCGCAGGTCGCCAACGTGATCACCTACCGGCCGCGCTCTTCCGTGCGCGACATGGGCAAGGCGCTCGGAGCGTCGCAAGGACAGGTCGACGCGTGGGCGAAGCAGGTCGACCACTGGGGGCCGCTGGCCACGATGGACACCACCGGCATCCCGCCGGCGGTGCTCGGAATGGCCGCCGAGGTACAGCACTTCCCCCGGCATCTCGGCATCCACTCGGGCGGCATGGTCATATGCGACCGGCCCGTCGCGGAGGTCTGCCCGGTCGAGTGGGCGCGCATGGCGGACCGCAGCGTGCTGCAGTGGGACAAGGACGACTGCGCCGCCGCCGGCCTCGTCAAGTTCGACATGCTCGGTCTCGGCATGCTCACGGTCCTGCACGCGACCGTCGACCATGTGCGGGACTTCCACGGTGTGTCGGTCGACCTGGGCCGCCTTCCGCAGGAGGACTGTATCTACGAGATGCTCTCGCGCGCGGACTCGGTCGGCGTGTTCCAGGTGGAGAGTCGCGCGCAGATGGCGACGCTCCCGCGGCTGAAACCTCGCGAGTTCTACGACCTGGTAGTCGAGGTGGCCCTGATCCGCCCCGGCCCGATCCAGGGCGGGTCGGTGCACCCCTATATCCGCCGGCGCAACGGTGACGAGGACGTCACCTACCTGCACCCGCTGCTCGAACGCAGCCTGGCCAAGACGCTAGGGATACCGCTGTTCCAGGAGCAGCTGATGCAGATGGCGATCGACGTCGCCGGCTTCACGCCGGCGGAGTCGGACCGGTTGCGCCAGGCGATGGGCTCGAAGCGCAGTGTCGAGCGGATGGAGCAGCTGCGCTCGCGCTTCTACGACGGCATGCGAGAGCGGGGCATCGTCGGGGAGGTGGCTGATGCGATCTGGGAGAAGCTGGTCGCGTTCGCCAACTTCGGGTTCCCCGAGAGCCACTCGGTGTCGTTTGCCTATCTCGTGTATTCCTCCGCGTGGCTGAAGTTCCACTACCCCTCGGCGTTCTTGGCGGGTCTGCTGGATGGGCAGCCGATGGGGTTCTGGTCGCCGCAGACACTCGTCGCCGACGCCCGCCGGCACGGGGTGGTGGTGCGCCGGCCGTGCGTCAACGCGAGCGGAGACAAGTCGAAGCTGGAGGCATGCCCCGACTCCGTCGGCGGAGCAGCGGTGAGGCTGGGTTTGTCGTACGTGCGCGGGTTGGGGACCGCGATCGCCGCTCGTGTCGCCGCCGGCGCCGCCGAGCGGCCCTACCGAGACATCGAGGACGTGGTGCGCCGGGCCGGGCTGACCGCCGCGCAGGCAGAGGCGCTGGCGACCGCCGGCGCGTTCGAGTGCTTCGGGCTGTCGCGCCGGGCTGCGTTGTGGAGCGCGGGGGCGGTCGCCGCAGCGGGCTGCGGGCTCGAAGGTGTCGTTACCGGAGCCGACGCCCCGCCCCTTCCCGATATGCACCCGGCGGAGGTCAACCACGCCGATCTCTGGGCCACCGGGCTCTCGCCGGACAGCTACCCGACAGAGTTCGTCCGCGAGGAACTCGCCGCCGGCGGCGTGGTGACGGCTTCGCGGTTGGTCGACCTGGTGCCCGGCCAGAAGGTGTCGGTCGCCGGCGTGGTCACCCACCGGCAGAGGCCGGCGACCGCTCAGGGAGTGACGTTCATGAACCTCGAGGACGAGACGGGCCTGGTGAACGTGGTGTGCTCGGCGGGGGCGTGGGTGCGCTTCGGGCGGGTCGCGCGCAACAGCCCGGCGATCATCGTCGACGGGCGACTCGAGCGGGTCGAAACGGTCATCAACGTGGTGGTGGAGCGGATCCGGCCCCTGCCCCTGCGGCTACGCAGAGCGGTGCTGCCCTCACGCGACTTCCGCTGAGGGCCGGCACCGCTTCGCCGGCGCCGGATGGCAGGCTGGAGTGGTGCCGGAGGAGACCCGCGCTACTGGGCCCCTGCGGCCGATCGAACTGGCGACCGCGTCGGTCCTCGCCGGCGTGGCCGTGGCACTCACGGTCATCGGATGGTTTCTCCCGCACCTCGGCCCCGTGGCCGCTCTCGCCGTGGTGCCTCTCGGGGTCGTCGCGCACCGCCACCGATTCCGTGCCCTCGCGGCATCGGCCTTCGCCGCGTCGATCCTGAGCTTCCTCGTCGCCGGGACTGGAACGGTGTCGAACGTCGTCGAGTGCGCAGTCGTCGGAGGTTTCGTCGGGACAGCCCTGCGCCGGAACTGGGGCTTCGGTGTGGTTGCCGCCGCGATGGCGGTCATCGGTCCGGTGCTGGCGGCGATAAGTGTCGGTCTGCTCTACGTCTTCTCTTCCGTGCGCAAACTCACCCTGGACCAGATCCGCAACACCTGGAAGGGAATCGAGAGGCTCCTCAGAGGATTCACCATCTTGGACGGCGTGCTGCGCCGACTGGACCATTTCGTGGCGGCGGCAATACGAGATTGGTGGATCACGGTGGGGGTGATAGTCGTCGTCGCGACGTTCTGGTTCGCCGCGCTCGCGTGGGTTCTCCTCGGGCCGGTCCTGGAGCGGCTCAACTGGTTGCGCGCGGTGGACCGGCTCGAGGCGGACCGGGACGTACAAGACTCGTCCGCGACCACCCAGCCGGTCCCGGTCACTCTCGAGCACGCCGGCTTCCGGTATCAACGCGCTGACGTAGATGCTCTCCAGGACATCAACCTGCGCATAGAGCCCGCCACCTTCGTGGCGCTCGTCGGCGACAACGGATCAGGCAAGTCGACCCTCGCGAGGATCATCGCCGGCCGTGCACCGACGAGCGGGACGGTGATCCGCGATGGGAGCGCCGCCTTGGGAAAGCCGGGCGGCACCGCGATGGTGATGCAGCACCCGGAGACGCAGATCCTCGGAGTACGCGTGGCCGACGATGTCGTGTGGGGTTTACGCGATGCCGCCGGCGTCGACGTCGACGCGCTGCTGCACGCCGTCGGCCTCGACGGCATGGACGACCGCGAGACCTCGACACTCTCCGGCGGGGAGCTCCAACGGTTGGCGGTCGCGGCGGCGCTTGCGAGACGGCCGCGCCTGATCATCTCGGACGAGTCGACCGCGATGGTCGACGCGCCGGGACGGCAGCGCCTCATGTCGCTGCTCTCAGGATTGCCGGCGTCGCGTGGCGTGACGGTGGTGCACGTAACCCACCGGCCGGAGGAGACCGCCGACGCCGACCACAAGTACCGCTTGGCCGCTGGCCGTCTCTCTGAGGCGAACGGGGCGGTCACGACACGCCCCGAAGCAGACGGAGCACGGTCGGCGACCGCCGGGCCGCGTCTCAGCCCTGCGGGCCGGCGCAGCTTGGAGCTACGAGGCGTCTGGCACACGTACGGAGCGGGAAGCCCGTGGGCCCACAAGGCCCTCGAGTCCGTCGATCTGGCGGTCGCGCCCGGTGAGGGCGTACTCGTGGTCGGCAGCAACGGTTCGGGAAAGTCGACGCTCGCCTGGATCATGGCCGGCGTCTTGCGACCGAGCCGCGGTTCGTGCCTGCTCGGCGGAGAACCCGTGAGGAGCCGCCCCGGTTCTGTCGGGCTCGCATTCCAGCACGCCAGGCTCCAGCTTCAGCGCCCGACGGTCAAAGCCGACCTGCTCGCCGCCGGTGCCAAAGACGAGAGCGACGCAGCCACCCACTTGTCATCCGTCGGGCTCGACTGGTCCGAGCTGTCGGAGCGACGCATCGACGAGCTCAGCGGCGGGCAGCAGCGCCGAGTCGCCCTCGCGGGGGTACTTGCACGCAACCCCGAAGTGCTGGTCCTCGACGAGCCACTCGCCGGGCTCGACCAACCCAGCCAGGAGTCGATCGTGGCGCTACTTGGCCGGCTGCGGCACGACAGGGGCATGACCGTCGTGGTGATCTCGCACGATCTAGAGGGCATGGATCAGGTGTGCGACCGTGCGGTGCACCTCGATGAAGGCCGTGTGATGTTCGATGGGCCGAGAACGGATGCCCCGTGCTGAGCCCCACGCGACCCAACAGCAAGCACTCGAAGGATCCGGAGGACCGCGATGCCGAGCGCCGGCCGCCCAGGGTCATCTTGCTGCGCGAGATCAAGGGCGACTCTGCGGTCCATCGCTTGTGGGCCGGAACCAAGCTTGTATCGGTCGCCGGCCTGAGCGTCGTGCTGTCGTACTACCCCTCCTGGGGTGCGCTGGGATTGACGACGGCATTGCTGCTGAGCGCGGGCCTGGTCGCCCGCATTCCCGGCGGTGCCTTGCCACGGCCGCCGCGTTGGTTCTGGATCACCATCGCGGTGACCGGGGCTCTGGCGTCGCTCGCGGGCGGCTCGCCGCACGTCAGCATCGCGGGTGCTCGGCTCGGCCTCGGGGGCATAGACGCGTACTGCCGTTTCGTGAGCGTGGGGATCGTGCTCCTTCTGGCCGCCGCGATGGTCGGGTGGACCACTCCCCTCGGCGAGATAGCTCCGGCGGTGGCGCGACTGATGTGGCCGCTGCGATTGGTGAAGGTGCCCGTCGACGAGGCGTCGGTCGCGGTCGCGTTGTGCGTGAGGAGCTTGCCGCTTCTAGTCGGGGAGATGAGGATTCTGATCGCGGCCCGGCGCCTGCGCCCACCACCGAAAGCGCGGCCCGGCCGATCGAATATCGAAAGGTGGCTCGACGAGCTGATCGACCTGCTCGTCGCGGCCCTCGCCGTGTCGGTTCGGCGTGCAGGGGAGCTCGCCGAGGCGATCACTGCGCGCGGCGGCACCGGGCTGATCGCTGCTAAGACGAGATCGCCAAAGCTGGCCGACGGCGTGACGATCGCACTTGTCGCGGCGGTCTGCGTGGGCGCCGCGCTAATTCCCGGCTGAGCCCGGCTCGACCGCCGCTTCCACCACACCCATCCGGCCTGAAAGGGAGTTCCCGAGGTTGGCTGCGATGACCAGTCCCATGGCGGCGAGCTCCCGTGCGCCTGGTTGCTGGCCGAGGACCACGAGCCCCGCAAGCGCGGCTACACCCGGATCGAGGCTGAGCATGACCCCGAACGCACGGGGCGTGACTCTTCGGAGGACGATCAGCTCGAGGGTGTAGGGGACGACCGACGACAGCAACGCGACCAGCGCGCCGAGACCGAGCACATAAGGGGAAAAGAGACGGCCGCCTCCGCTGACCAGCCCTCCAGGTAGCAGGACCAGCGCGCCGGTCACCATGGCGATGGCCAGTCCGCGTCGGGTGTCGAACCGCCGTCCCGTCTGCTTGCTCAGGAGTATGTAGGCGATCCAGAACGCGCCGGCAAGCGCGGCGAGCCCGATGCCACCCGGCGCCAGCCGCCCGCCTCCGGCGGTTGCGAGCAATGCCACGCCGGTTCCCGCCATCCCGGCCCACAGGCCGTCGACCCACCGCCGCGAGCCAACCACCGCGACAGCCAGCGGCCCGGAGAACTCGATGGTGACTGCGGCCCCGAGCGGGATCCGGGAGATCGCCTCGTAGAAGCAGAGGTTCATTCCTGCGAGGACCAGACCGAACGCCACTGCCACGGCGAGATCACCGCGGGCGGCCGCGCTGCGCGCTCCCGGCGCGCGCGAAAGAAGCCCGAAGCCGACCAGCACCACCGCCGCGATCGCGACGCGCAGCGTCACAGCACCCAGTGGCCCCACCCGGTCGAAGAGCTTGGTCGCGAACGCCGCACCGAACTGGACGGACAGGGCGCCGGCTCCAACGAGGACGAGAGGGGAGGCAGCCGGCTGCTTCACCGGCCGAGTGTAGGTGCGCGGCCCGGTGCGGAGATCTCCCGCTTGAACGGCGTGGTCGCCCACCACGGAGCCAACCCGACGTGCACCGGTGGTGCCGCACCGGCGAGCAGCAGCGCCCCGCCGGCCGGCTGCTGGTTCACCGCGTCCGGGGGCAGCCGGCGTTGGCGCTGGGTAGACCATGTCACCGTCTCCGAACCGAACAGTGGGCCGACGGCCGGGTTGCGGCTCACGCTTCGCGCCGGTACGTCGATCTCGCCCGCCAAGCGCGACACCATCTCCAACGTTCCCATGTCGCCGATTCCCGGCAGCACCAGCTTTGTCCCGAACAACGACAAGAACCCCTCCGCCGCCCGTCCCCACCTCACTCTCGCCTGCGACAGGTCCTGGAGGCAAGCGATCGTCAGCACACCCTGGCTTCCGCCCTCGCTCACGAGCGAAGGCAGGTCGGGGAGCGGAGCGATGTTGGCCACCTCGTCGAGCACGAGCGACAAAGGCGCCTCGCCTCTGCCGCTTGCCGCTGCCGCGTAGGCGGCGGAGCGCACCTGCTCCAAGAAAGCGACGACGATCGGTGCAGCGAGGTCCTGTTGGCGGGCGGGAGCGCAGATGTAGACGGTGTCGTCGCTGCCCGGCAAAGAAGCCGGGTCGAAATTCACCGCGGACGCGTTGTCCAACACGGCGTCTGAACGGTACGCGGCGAGCACCCCCGCGAGGCTGGACCAGATGCCCGACTGCTCCCTCGGGTCGGTGGCCGAGATCCCGGCGAGAACGTCGCACGCGGTGGTGGCCCCGTGGATCTTCAGGACCGTGTGCGCCGGGCTCACCTCCTGGCGCAACGTCCAGCGCGCGACGGTGTCCATGCCCATCTGGGAGAGGCTCGCGGCATGAAGTAGCGGTGCCAGGAGGGCTTCGGCGCGCTCGGTCCAGTGCGCCGACTCTCCGACACGCCCCTGCGGCCTGGCGGCTCCTGTCATCGATCGTGCCATGAGGAGGGACTCGTCCCAGGTCGCCGCGCCGGCTACCGGGGACCAGCGGAGCCTGGTGGCACCGGGCGGGTCGTTGCGTATGGAGCCGGTCGGGTCCAGCAGCCAGCGGCGCCCCGCCTGGCGCTTGTCGAGGGTCGACATCATCAAGTCGAGCTTGGTCGAGGTGGCGATGACGGGTCCCGGAGCGCAGAGGACGTTCGGGACCGCCACCGCCGAGGTCTTGCCCGAGCGCGGGGGCCCGAGGACCAGCAGCGCCTGCTGCGGGTCGGTCAGGGCGAGCCCACCGGGCAGCACGCCTGCGTAGAGCCTCCCGCCCGAGTCGTTCAGGTAGCTGCGGAGACGGTCGAGTTCCGTCTCGTGTGCGGGCTTTTGCATTCGCGGCGGAACCCCCGGGTGCTTGCGGTGCATGGGCGGAGGGGGAAGCCGGTCGCGAGCGTACCGGCCGCTACGACCACGCCGCTACGCTCGCGTCGTGCCCGCACAACTTCTCGATGACGCCGCGATCGAGGCGGCACTGGCCGGCCTCGCGTGGACCCGCGAGGGCAACGAGATCGTCAAGACCGTCCAGAGGGGTGACTTCGTCGGGGCTCTGGCGTATGTCAACGAGGTCGGGCAGCTTGCCGAAGCCCGCAACCACCACCCAGATATCGCCATCTCGTGGAACAAGGTCACCCTCCGGCTCAGCACCCACTCCGCAGGCGGGTTGACCCGCTCCGACATGGACCTGGCGGCCGAGATAGACCGCCTCCCTGACCAAGCCTGACAGCGGCTGGTCGCCGCAATTGCCGGGTCTTTTCCGTAGCATCGAAGAATGACGCAGTTGTGCCTCCTGACGGTGCACGCCCACCCAGACGACGAGTCCTCGAAGGGTGCCGCCACCATCGCCCGATATCACGCCGCCGGCGTCCGTACCGTCCTGGTGACCTGCACCGGCGGGGAGGAGGGCGACATCCTCAACCCGGCCATGGATACACCGGAGGTGCGGGGCGATCTCTCCGCCATCCGTCGCAAGGAGCTCGACCGCGCGGCCGAGATCATCGGCTACGACGAGGTCGTGATGCTCGGCTACCGGGACTCCGGCATGCCGGGCAGCGACGCGAACTCCGACCCGCGCTGCTTCGCGGCGGCTCCCCTCGACGAGGCCGCCGGGCGGCTGGTCGAGGTGATCCGCAGGGTGCGGCCGCAAGTGGTCGTCACCTACCCGCAGGATCAGAGCGGCTACCCGCACCCCGACCACCTCCGCGTCAACGAGATCTCGGAGATCGCGTTCGACGCCGCCGGTGATCCGGAGTGCTTCCCCGGCACGGGCGAGCCGTGGCAGCCCAGCCGCCTCTGCTACGTGAGGTGGTCGGCGCGGCGCATGCTCGCGATGCACGAGAAGTTCCTCGAACTGGGTCTCGAGTCGCCGTACACGGACGAGCGTCTCCAGCGCTGGATCGAGTCAGCCGCCGAGATCGAAGGTGACCAGGACGGCGCCGAACGGCGTCATGTCGCCGTCGACGTGAGGGGCTTCACCTACGTGACACGCGAGGCCCTTCTCGCGCACGAGACACAGGTCGACCCGAACTCACGGCACTGGTTCGGCCTGCCTCCCGAGATCGCCGACGCGATCCACCCGTGGGAGGAGTACGAGATCGTCCGGGACCTCGCCGGGGGTATCAGCGACGACGATCTCTTCGCGGGGATCGGCTCCGTCCGCGCGGGCCGGCGTTAGCGAGATGGCGCAATGTGCCTGGATGAGCGCCGAGTGGGCTGAAGCTGCCGCTCCACTGACGAAGTTGCTTCCCGACATTCCCGGGGCCAAGGGGACCGTGTCGTTCGCGGTGAGCGGCGGCCGGCGCCAGGAGGCGGGCTTCCATTGGATCTACAAAGACGGCGTCGCCGCGGCCGGCGAGGCGGGCAGCGACGCGTCCGCTGATCTGGTTCTGCTCCTTGCGAGCGAGGACGCTCTCGACATGGTCAGGGGCGACGTGGAGCCGAGCGTGTCGTTCATGCGCGGCAGGTTGAAGGCGTCGGGTGACGGTGCCCTCTTGCTCGGGTTCCTCAAGTCGACGACCGGGACCGGTTTCATCGCGTGGCGAGAGAAGGTCGCCTCACTGGCGGCCGAGACCGCGCGGTAGCGACCGGCTGTCAGAAGGCGGTGATCCCCTCCCGGCGGAGGAGGGCCACCTTGTTGTCGAGCCCACCCCCGAAGCCCGTGAGCGCACCGTCCGCCCCGATAACCCTGTGGCACGGGATGACGATGCCGATCGGGTTGGACCCGACGGCCGCTCCGACCGCCCTTCCGCTCCCGCGCCGTCCGATGGCGTCGGCAACCCTTCCGTAGCTCGTAGTCGTGCCGTAGGGGATCGCGGTCAACTCTGCCCACACCTTCATCTGGAACTCGGTTCCCGACGGCCGCAACGGCAGGTCGAACTCCTTGAGGTTGCCGGCTCCGTATTCGGCCAGCTGCTCGGCGGCTTCGCGGACGGCCTTGCGGTCGCGCACCCAGCTCTCGGCGACGGGGGACTTGCCCGACTTCGAGTGGCCGAAACGTATGGCCGTGATCGCTTCCCCATCGGAGACGACGACCATGCCTATACGTGCGTTGCCCACCTTTACGGGTACGTCGTCCCACCAGCGTCTGCCCGTGTCACGGGGGTCGACGTCGAGGAAGGGGATGGTGTTCATCGGGTCGTGGTTCCTTTCTCCTGTCGGCTTTGCTGTCGGCCACGCGGGGATCGCACATCCGGTGCCGATGCCGGTGCCGCCGGCGTGGCGGCCGATGCGCCATTGCTCGCGCCGTTCCAGAGGTGCGCCGTCGCGTACGACCTCCACGGCCGCCACCCATCGGGAGAGGCCGGTCCTTGCAGCCCGGACAACTGCCTTCTCACAGCGAGGTCGCTGCCGAGGAACACATCCGGGTCTCCCAGGCCGCGCATCCTGATGTAACCAGCAGTCCACGCGCCGATGCCCGGTAACCGTCTGAGGATCTGCTCGGATTCGTCACGGTCGGCGCCGGGATCGAGCACTACGGTGCCGTCGCACACTGCGCCGGCGAGCCGGCGCAGCGCGTCCGCGCGCGTCGATGGAAGAGGCAGGCTCGACGCAGCGGCCGCGGCGATCGCTTCGGCCGAGGGGAACTGGTGGGTGAGCTCACCCGCTGGCGTCCCGAGCGGCTTTCCGTACATCTCGGTGATGCGTCCGATCAGCCCTCGCGCCGCCTTCAGGGAGACCTGCTGACCGGCGACGGCTCGCAAGGCTGTCTCGAACCCGTCAGCAGAGCCGGGGACCCGCAAGCCCGGTCGTGCATCGACGAGCACCCCCAGCGCGGGATCCGCGCCGAGCAGCGTCCCGACCGCCACGGGATCCGCGTCGAGGTCGAACAGGCGCCTCGCGCGTGCCACTGCGGCGACGAAGTCGCGGTGGTCGTCGAGCGCGATGTTGCAGGCGAGGTAAGCGACCCGCCGGTTCGTGCTCCTCGAGCGGAGGTCGCCCTGCTGGTCCGCCCGGACCGACAGCACACCCGATCCGTGGGGGAGGCCGAGCACGCGGCGGTAGACGGAACCGTCGAAGCTCTCGACCCCCCGGATCGCCCTCATGGCGAAGAACCCGATCAGCCCATTGAGATCCAGCGGCGGCCGGTACGAGAGGTGGACGTCGATGCCGCCGGGACGGTTGGCACCGGCCGTGGGCGTGCTGCTGCGGTGCTTGGGCGGCCCAGCGCGTCTCAGGTCCGTGGGTGTCATGCCGTAGACGAGACGGACGCAGTCGTTGAACTGCCGGACGCTGCGGAAGCCTGCTGCGAGAGCGACCTCGGTGACCTGCAGGTCGGTGGTCTCGAGCAGCATCCGGGCGTGCTGCACACGGTGAGCTCTGGCGAGGGTCAGCGGGCCGGTTCCCAGCTCTGCGAAGACGATCCGGTGCAGCTGACGTGTGCTGTAGCCGATCCGTTTACCCAGGCCGGAGATGCCCTCGCGGTCCACGACACCGTCCGCGATGAGACGCACCGCGCGCGCCACGGTGTCCTGCCGGCCCAGCCACTCGGGTGAGCCCGGCGCGGCATCCGGGCGGCAGCGCTTGCAGGCACGGAACCCCGCGTCCTGGGCGGTGGCAGCGGTGGTGTAGAACCTGACGTTCACACGCTTCGGCGTTACGGCAGGGCAGCTCGGCCTGCAGTAGATGCCCGTCGTGAGCACCGCGGTGAAGAAGGCCCCGTCGAAGCGCCCGTCGCGGCTGCAGACCGCCCTGTAACAGCGTTCCTCGTCGATCACTGCTCTCAGCCTGGCATGCTGGCGGGCCTGGCGCTGGCGGCTTTCGGACATCGACGCCCGGGCTCTGCATGCCGGCCGGTCCCGGCTTCCGCAGCGGTCTGGCGCCGGCGCTCGGGTCGCTGTATCAGGTGTGCCGGGTGTCGAACCGCCGCCGGCGCTCGGCTCGCCGGATCGCCTGGTCGACGAGCTCGTCCACCAGCTGCGGGTAGGGGACCCCGGACGCCGCCCACATCTGCGGGTACATCGAGATGGGGGTGAAGCCGGGGATGGTGTTGATCTCGTTGATCAACAGGCCGCGGCCAGGATGCTCCCAGAAGAAGTCGACCCTGGCCATGCTGTCCACCCGCACCGCCCTGCACGCCGTGATCGCGAGCCGGCTCATCTCCGCGGCGATCTCGTCGGGGATCTGCGCCGGAACTTCCAGACCGGCGGCCCCGTCGACGTACTTGTCGGCGAAGTCGTAGAAGTCGTGGCTGGGCTTGATCTCACCCGGTACCGAAGTGCGCAGCTCAGGCCACCCGAGGACGCCGATCTCGAGTTCCCGTGCGCCGGCGACGGCCTCCTCGATCACCGCGAACTCGTCGTAGCGGAAGGCGAGGTCCAGGGCTGCGCGCAGCTCATCCTCCCCGGCCGCGCGGGTGATCCCGATGGACGACCCCATGTTGGCCGGCTTGACGAACACCGGCCATCCCAGCTCCGTCGCCACGCGATCCGAGACAAGGTCGTCGACCTCTCCCTCGCGCAGCAGCAGATACCGGGCTTGAGGAATGCCCGCAGATGCGAGAAGGGACTTGGTGAGCCCCTTGTCCATCGCGGCGGCCGAGCCGGCCACGCCGGCGCCGCAGTAGGGGATACCGGCGACTTCGAGCAGCCCTTGCACGGTGCCGTCCTCTCCCATGGGACCGTGCAGCAGAGGTAGCACGACGACCTGTCCTTGCGAAGGCGTGGTGGTCTCGGATCCCGACCTTGTGATCTCGGCCGACGGCGGGGGTTCGGCCGCGAGCTCCAGCACGGACCGGAAGCTGCCGCTCGAGCGATCCGCCCGCCCCGGATCGGGGTCTTCGCCGGCGGGCCCGGACCGCTTCGCGCCCGCGACCTCGATCGTGTCCGGAGATGGGAGGGCGCGAACCTCTCCGGCTGCCTGGTCGAGCGCTTCGCCCGGCACCTCTATCCAACGACCTTCCGTCGTGATCCCCACGACCTTCACGTCGTAGCGGGCGGGGTCCACGGCGCGCACGACATGCAGGGCCGAAACGCATGACACCTCGTGCTCGGCGGAACGCCCGCCGTATATGACTATCAAGCGGGTCTTGTTCGCCGGTGCCTGAGCGGACATCACCAAGACGCTACCGGCCTGCCATGATCGTCGGATGCATTGGAGCCCGGCGGATGTGGCGGGTGCGACGGGAGGCACGTTCACCGGGCCAGGCCGAGCGGACCTCACCGGGGTTGCAGTCGACTCACGGACGATCGCCCCGGGTGAGCTCTTCGTGGCCCTCCGTGGCGAGCGCGACGGGCACGATTTCGTGCGCGACGCGCTGCAAGCAGGCGCGGGCGGGGTCCTTGTGGAGACCGGACACGGCCCCGGCGGTGAAGGCCTCGTGATCGAAGTTGCCGACACGGGGAAGGCCCTCCTCGCTATCGGTTCAGCAGCCCGAGACCGTCTCGAAGCCGACGTCGTCGGTATCACGGGATCGGTCGGCAAGACATCGACGAAGGACCTCGTCGCCGCTGCGCTCTGCGCGGCGCGCAGGGTCACCTCGAGCGTCAGGTCGTTCAACAACGAGATCGGCGTCCCCCTCACCCTCGCAAACGCGCCAGAGGACACCGAGGTCGCGGTGATCGAAATGGGCGCACGCGGTCCTGGTCACATCGCGCTCCTGTGCGGGATCGCGCGCCCGACCATCGCGGTCGTGACGGCGGTTGTCGCCGCCCACACCGAGGCCTTCGGCGGCCTCGAAGCCATCGCTGAAGCCAAGGGCGAGCTCGTAGCCGCGCTCCCCAGTGGCGGCACAGCGGTCCTCAACCACGACGATCGACGGGTCAGGTCGATGGCATCGCGATCGTCGTCTGCCTCGCACATCTTCTACTCGGCATCGGGTGCCGCAGCTGCCGACGTCGTGGCTGAACGCGCAGCGCTTGACGGCGAGCTGCGCGCCAGTTTCACGGCGCGGACGCCATGGGGAAACACGGACGTACGTCTCGAAGCGCGAGGTCTCCACCAGGTCGGCAACGCTCTGGCGGCGCTCGCGGTATCGGGGGTGTCGGGAGTCCCCATGGAGAGTGCCGCGGCGGCGCTGCGGGACGCGCGCCTGTCGCCGTGGCGGATGGAGATCTCGCGCGCCGCGTCGGGCGCGACCCTCATCAACGACGCCTACAACTCCAACCCCACCTCCCTCGCCGCGGCGCTCGACGCGCTTCAGGCCGTCCCCGCCTCGCGACGGATAGCGGTGCTGGGGGAGATGGCGGAGCTGGGCGAGCGCAGCGCGGAGGAGCATCTCCGGATGGCCGGCGAAGCCGCCTCCCGCGGGATCGAACTGATCGCAGTCGGGACTGACGCGTACGGCGTGGTACCGGCACCCGACGTCGATTCGGCTCTTGACGTCCTGCGCCGGATGGACCTGAGCGCCGGCGACGCCGTTCTCGTGAAAGCGAGCCGGGTGGCGGGGCTCGAGCGTCTCGCCGCCTGCCTGCAGGCCGGCCACTAGACGGTTGGTTCAGCCGGTGACCACGACCGTGCCGGTCATGTACTTGTGGACGCCGCAGATGTAGGGGTAGGTCCCGGGCGTGTTGAACGTGTGCGAGTACTTGCCGCCCTGGTTCAAGTTGGAGCTCGACGGAAATGTGTCATGGTCGGCAACGACCGTGTGGACGACGCTGTCCTCGTTGACCCACGTCACCGTTGTCCCTGCCTTCACCGTGATCGTGTGAGGGACGAAGGCGAAGTTCTTGATCACCACTTCATTCGCGGACTGCGTTGCCGTGGTGCTCGACGACGAGGGACCGGACGACCCGCATGCCGCCGCGACCACAACAAGCACAAGGGCGGTAGCCACGGCTGCGATCCGGTACCTGATCATCGGGCTTCTTCTTCTACGTAGATGAGGTGGATTCAGATTGACAAGATCCGGGCCGTCGCGCCCGACGAGGTCACCTTGCACGTTGGAGATCGCGCAGCTCACGGTAGCCGATGAGGTGAACGCCTGAACGTGTGGCAAGGACGCGTAACGAATCCGCCATCATGGCAAGGTCGTGGTCCGCGACGCGAGCCGCCCAGTCGGGTGCCACGGCTCGTAACTCGGCGGTGTCGAGAGCCGGCCGCAGGACGACCTCGGTCACGCCGGGCTTGATATCGGCGAGAAGCTGATCGAGAGCGCCCCTCGTCCCGTGCTGCCTAGGAACACGCACGAGGTGGTCGGGGGACAGGACGCCCTCTTGCGCGGCCAGCTCCCTGAACGGGAACCCCCACTGCTTCTCCGCGCCAGCGTTCGGCAGCCTCAGCGGCAGGCTGAACTCCGTCGCCATCTCCAATGCGACGTCGAAGAACTCGGGGCGGAAGTCCAGCGCTCCCAGGTGGGCGCTCAGGTGGCTGACGTCGAAACCCCAGTAGATCGCCCGCTCGATCTGCGCGCGGCACTCACGCCGCACCTCGTCGGTGTCGGCGTGATCCCACAGATCGTCCAGCGTCCGAGGGAACCCGCCATCCCCGTCCAGCAACGACGGGCAGTGCGTGATCGGGCCCCACCTGAACAGGTCGTACTCCGCGTTCAGGGTCAGGTGCACGCCGACATCCTCGCCCCGGTAGCGCGCGGCGGCTTCGCGCGCCCACGGGCCCGGCACCACGAGGCCGGCGGTCTTTCCCATGCCCTCGCGTATCGCGCTGTACACGCCCGCGTTGCTCGCGAACGTCACCCCCAACTCGTCGCAGGTGACGATCACCAACGACGCACCGGGTGGGTAGCCGAGCGCTTCGGCCAGGGACGTCAATCAGCGCTCGATGATGGTGCCGGTGCCCAGCCCGCCTCCGCAGCACATGCTGATGAGGGCCCGCCGGCCACTGATGCGCTCGAGCTCGTGCAGTGCCTTGGTCAGCAGGACCACGCCCGTCCCGCCGAGGGGATGGCCAAGCGCGATGGCCCCGCCGTTGGGGTTGACGGCCTCGGGATCCGGCTTCACCTCGCGCTCCCACGCGAGCACCACCGAGGCGAAGGCCTCGTTGATCTCGAACACGTCGATGTCGGCTATGCCAAGACCGGTCCGCTCGAGCAGCAGGTTCGTCGCGTCGATCGGGCCGGTGAGCATGAGCACCGGGTCGACGCCGACAAGGCAGTGATCCACGATCCGGGCCTTCGGGGTGAGGCCGAGCTGAGCGGCGCGCTCGGGCGTGGTCATCAGGATCGCTGCGGCGCCGTCGGAGATCTGCGAGGAGCTGCCCGCGGTGTGTACGCCGTCAGGGCGGCCCACCGGCTTGAGTCCTGCGAGCGCTTCCAGCGTGGTCTCGCGGAGCCCCTCGTCGCGCGTGACGGTCTTGGTGTCGCCGGTCGGCTTGCCATCTTCGTCGACGATCGGCGCCTCCACCGGGGTGATCTGCGTGTCGAAGCGCCCCTCGGCCCACGCCTGCGCGGCGAGTTGCTGGGAGCGCAGCCCGAAGGCATCGGTGTCCTCGCGGGTGATGCCCCACTTGTCGGCGATGCGCTCGGCTCCTTCGAACTGCGACGTGAACTCGTAGCGGTCGAAGTAGCTCTTCGGGATCGGCACGCCAAGCCCGAGCTTTTTGGACGAGTTCGAGCCGATGGGGATCCGCGTCATCGACTCGACGCCGCAGGCCACTGCGATGTCCACGGTGCCCGACGCGACAAGGCTCGCTGCGAGGTTCGCCGCCTGCTGGCTCGACCCGCACTGCGCGTCGACTGTGGCGGCGGCTGTCGTCAGCGGAAACCCGGCCGAGAGCCACGCGGTGCGGGCGATGTTGAACGATTGCTCGCCGACCTGCGACACGCATCCGCTGACAACCTGCCCGACGGCGGCCGGGTCGACGCCGGCCCTGTCGAACAGTGCCGTCAGTGCGGTGCCGAGCAGTTCGGCGGGGTGGACTGTCGCGAGCCCCCCGTTGCGCTTGCCAACAGGGGTCCGGACAGCATCGACTATCACGACTTCGGCCATGGTGCCGATGCTACCGGCGGGCCGTCCCCCTTCGCCCCCGGGGAGGGTTGCCTCTCAGGTCATGCGGCTGTGCGCTGGTGCTCGGAGCGGTTCATGGCGTCGAGAAGGATGCGCTTCGCCTCGGCGATGCCGCGCAGGCCGATCTCCTTGGTCTCGGTGTCGAGGCGCCAGTCGTCCCCTTCGGGTTGGAGGAGCAGGAGCTGTTCGGCCATGCCATATATGTTCCCAGGAGGGTGTGACAGTCACCCTCACCGGGCGGGTCCGGTGGATTGGTGGCATCCGGCCCGGTGGCATCCGGCCCGGTGGCACCCGGCCCGGTAGCATCCGGCGATGGGCTACGGCATGACGATCCCCTTCGACGGGATCCCGCTGGCGGACCACCGCGAGTGGTTCGAGGACCTGGTCGAGCTTGGCTACACCGACGTCTGGTCAGCCGAAGCCGACGGGACCGACGCCTTCACCCCGCTGGCGCTGGCCGCGGCCTGGGCACCGCAACTGAGGCTGGGAACCGCCATCGTCCCGGCCTTCACCCGGGGGCCGGCGCTGCTCGCGCAGAGCGCCGCCGCGATGGCCGAGGCGGCGCCGGGCAGGTTCGCCCTCGGCGTGGGCACCTCGTCGAACGTGATAGTCGAGCGCTGGAACGGCATCCCCTTCGAGGAGCCCTACAAGCGGACCCGTGACGTCGTACGGTTCCTGCGCCGGGCACTGACCGGGGAGAAGGTGGACGAGCAATACGAAACCTTCACCGTCCGGGGCTTCCGCCTCGGTAGGCCACCGGCGGTCGTGCCGCAGATCCTCGTCGCCGGCTTGCGACCAGGAATGCTGCGTCTGGCCGGCCGAGAATCGGACGGGGCGATCATCAACTGGTTGGGTGCAGACGACGTTCCGAAGGTGGTAGCCGAAGTCGGACCGGGCAAGGAGGTCGTGGCGCGGATCTTCGTCTGCCCGACCGAGGACACAGCCACGGCTCGCGCGGTGGGGCGCCGCCTCGTCGCCGCCTACCTCAACGTCCCCGTCTACGCCGCCTTCCACGAGTGGTTGGGCCGCGGTCCGTTGCTGGAAGGCATGTGGAAGGCGTGGAATGCCGGTGACCGCAAGGCGGCGCTCGACGAGATCCCCGACGAGGTGGTCGACGATCTCATCATCCACGGCTCGCCGGCGGGCGTCCGCGCAACCGTCAAGCGCTACATGGACAACGGGGTCACCACGCCGGCGCTGGCCGTGATCCCCGTGGGCGTCGACCTCCGCCAAGCGGTTCGTGATCTAGCCCCTACCGCCGGCGGATGAGCCCCGGGTAGGCACCCCCTAGAGCAGCCGGAGCTGCTCGCTGCGGGCCGCACGCTCGGAGAGTGGCTCCCACTGCCTCGCGCCACGCCGGCCGGTGCAGGCCACCTCCAGACGTTCGACGCTCAGGCTCCGGGACAGGCCACGGCCGTCGGTGACCCCGATGCTCCCGTCGCGCTCGCGCCGCACCACCGTGCCCGTCTGCCAGCGGCCCCCGTTCGGGGGACGCCAACGGACCGTCTCGCCTTCAGCCAGACCGAGTATCGCCAGGCCGTCCGCCACCGCCGGCGAAGATAGCCGGGGCCGGCTGGTGCCCGGGAGCCGGCGGGGTGTCCGGCGGCCTTCCCTGGACGAGTGGGTAGCCCAAATATCCTGGGAGAATACTCAGGCTACCCAGTTCGACTTGCGCCATGCGTCGAGCGAGGCGAGCAGCGATGACCGCCCCCGCCGGGGTTCACCGCGTGGCGCGGGTGTATTTGAACTCGTTGAGCTCGGGCCAGCCTTCGGCCAACTCGAGGACACGCTCGATAGCGGCGGTGGCCTTCTTGGCATCGCCCTCCGGGCGGTCCATCAACCGTACGAACACCGCCCGGTCCCCGAGCATGAAAGTGGGGACGCCGAAAACGTCGAGGGTCTCGACGGCCCGGCTGTGCTCGTCCCGGAGCACCTCGAGGGGCCAGCCGGCGTCGATCTCGGACAGCACGCTGGCTCCGTCGACGCCGGCCTCGTCCAGCGTCGTGCCGATTACCTCGCGCTGGCGCAAATCGAGGGCTCTGTCGTGACGTGCCGCGAAGAGGGCGAGATGGGCCCGGTGGAACAATTGGGGTTGGCGGTCGCGGACCACGAGGCCCGCTTCGTTGGCGAGCAAGCCGGGATAGCGGTCCGGCTCCTCCCACACGGGTGGCCGGCCTTCGTGGACGTGGGCCTGGTCGAGGGCGAATACCCGGAACCCCACCTGCCATTCGGCGCCGGCCTCCAATGCGGTCACGAGATGCTCGTGGGCGTTGCGGGCGAACGGGCAGCGGTAATCCCAGGTGACTTCGAAAGTGTTGATCATCCCCTGGTTAAACCCAGGAGCCATCAGCGGGATTCCTCGCCGACCGTCAGGGGCAGCACACGACGGCCCAGTTCCCCGAGCACGACGCCTATCAGGACCCCTCCCGTCACGTCCGAGGCGTGATGGATCTTGACGTGGATGCGGCTGGCCGCGACGACGACCGCCACCGCGTAGTACAAGGGCGCCCACATCGGGTCCTCTTCGCTCAGGATGGCTGCGCCGAAGAAGGCGGCCGTAGCATGCCCGCTCGGGAAACTGCTCGTGCGGGGCCGGCGCAGCGAGTGCGGCCTGGGACCCTCGTGCACCGGTCGGGTACGGCGGAACATCCACTTGACCGGGCCGTTGACCAGTGCCGACTCGATGCCCAGCCCGGCGGCAGTCGTCGTCAGCCGTCGCTGCCACGGCAGGCCCGATCGGGCGCGCCGTGCCGCCTGGACGCCGGCCAGGCCCACCCAGATGATGCCGTGGTCGCCGAGAGCGCTGGCCGCGTACATCACCACGTCGACCAGCGGGCGCCCCCGCATGTGCTCCTCGAACCAGCTGTCAACCAGCGAGTCGAAGCGGTCGAACGCCTTAGGGATGGGCACCGCGGGGGGCACCCATCTCTTCTCTGTCATGCCTGGGTGGCCACCAACGGCAATTCTGCGAACCCCTTTAGGTCGACGCTCTGCCAGGCCGGCGCCGGCAGCCGCCCGAGGTCTCCGCCGACGGCAGGGCAGTACTCGTGGTAGGCGCAGTAATCGCACAGCCGACCCGGCTTGGGCCGGAAGTCCTCACGCCGGCAGGCCTGCTCGACGGCCGCCCAGATGGCGAGAGTCTGCTGCTGCAGGCCGCGGATCGACTGGTCCGACGGGACCGTCGAGATGGAGATCGGCTCCCGGAGGTAGAGCAGCTGGATCCGCGCCGGGCGCCGCCCGAGCACACGCTCGCAGAGGAAGGCGTAGAAATGGACTCCGGTCAACCGCGCCTGTTCGAGGTTCGTGGGCGGAGCTTTGCCCGTCTTGTAGTCGGTGACGACGAGTTGGCCTTCGGAATCGATCTCGAGGCGGTCGATGATCCCCGAGAGCCGCAGGGTTCCCAGCTCGACGGACATCCGGAGCTCCGTCCCGATGACGTTCACGGTCTTGGGGTCCTCGAGCGTGAAGTAGTTGCGGATCAGGGTCGCCGCGTCTTCGACGAACTCCGCCCTCTCGTCGGCCCCGAGCCCCAACTCCGCGTATTCCTCCCCGTCGAGGATCTCGGGGACCGCCCTCGAGAGCTTCTCCAGCGCAGCCCGCTCCGTCCTCTCCGCCGGGTCCTCCTCCCACATCAGCAACTCGAGGGCGCGGTGCACCAGCGTCCCCTTCGCAGCCTGGACCGACGGAGGTTCCGGCAGCCGGTCGATGTTCGACAACCGAAACGACAGGGCGCAGTCCTTGAACGACGACACCTTCGACGGCGAAAGCGACGCCGGGAGGGGAAGCGACATCGACCTCAGGCTAACCAGGGGCTGAGACGGTCGTGGGGGACCGGCCGCGGCCGGCCCCCAGGCCCTCGGCCGCCAACTCGCCCACGAGCTCCGGTTCCTCGAAGGGGCCGAAGTGCCCGACGCCCTCCACCCGCAACGCCGCGCCTCGCGGGATCCTTCGCGCCACGTCCTCCACGATCCGTCCGACCGGATCAGCAGGATCCTGGCCGCCGAGAACGGTGACCGGAACGCGGACCGATCCGAGGCGGTCCCACGCCCCATTCGTGGGAGCGCCCTCGTAGACGGACGCCTCGTCCTCGCGGGCGCATGCGAGAGTCACGCCGCCTTCTGACTCCACGAAGCCGTACTCCACGTAGGCGTCGAGTGCAGCCGGGTGGAACCTGGAGAAGGGCGGCTTGGAGGCAAAGTTCCGCCGTGCGGCAGCCTTCGAAGCGAAGACGGCGCGGCGCTTGCGGGCGATCTCGACCATCGGCGACCCGCCGTTTGCCGCCCCGGTCGCCAGCGCGGTCGGTGGCATGACGACGGGCTCGTAGCAGCACAGGCTGACGAAGGTGCCCGGCCGGCGGGCCTCGGCGAGGAGCAGCACGGCACCTCCCATCGAATGGCCGATTGCCCGCCATTCGTCCCCCCCGAGTTCGTCCAGCACGACCAGAAGGTCGTCGACGAAGACCGACCAGTCGTCGTAACGCCCCCGCGGGTCCTTGCCCGAGTCGCCGTGACCCCGGTGGTCGACGGCCCACACGCTGAACCTGTCGGTGAGCACCTGCGCCATCGGGAGCCAGCACCTGCCATGGAAGCCGGTGGCGTGCGCGAGCATGAGGGGCGGGCCGTCGCCTCCGAAGTTGTAGGTCGCTATCTCGACTCCGTCGGCTGTACGGACCCGGGGGCCCACCGTGATCGACTCCCGGCCACTCATGGTGATCGAAGCTAGACGACGTGGGAAAAGACCCCGCGTCACGCCTTGCCCGCGCACCGCCGGCGGTAGCGTCAGGCGGTGGACGACCCCGGGTTGGCCGAAGACGCGCGAGCGGTCCTGGATGCGAACCGCCAGTACTACGAGGCGTTCGAATCCAAGGACATGGATGCGATGTCGGACCTGTGGGAGCGATCCGACCGGGCGATCTGCACGCACCCGGGGTGGGCGACGCTGGAAGGCTGGGGGCCGGTGGCGGCGTCTTTTTTCGCCCTGTTCCAAGGCGGCCAGCAGATCCAGTTCGTGCTCACCCGCGAGCTCGTCTTCGTGTCCGGGGACACGGCCTGGGTCTCCCTGGACGAGAACCTTCTCGGGGACCAGGGCGGCGTGACGGTCGCGACCGTCAACATCTTCTCCAGGCATGATGGCGACGGCTGGCGGATGGTCTGCCATCACGGCTCGGTGGTCCAGGGCGGTTCGCCGCGCTAGTACCGCCGGAGCATCTCCGCCAGGGTGAGCGCGTTGTCGACAGCGTCGCTGCCCCAGGTGTTGTCCATGATCACGTGGACACGGGGGGCCGACTCGGCGAGCGACACCAGCTTCGGCAGCCATCCCGACAGGTCGTCGGTGCCGTAACGGTACGGGTACGTCCACGGGTCCGTGTCCGAGAGGCGGCGACCGACGAAGCGAACGACCGCCAGGTCCGACGTAGCAGCCGCGACCGGCGGGAGCGAGCGGGGGCCGGCGCTCGGTCCGTCGGTGCACACGTAGGCGAGCCCGTGTTCCTCGAGCCATTCGAGTGTCGCCTCGCAAGCGTCGCCCTCCGTCCACTTTGGGCTGCGCAGCTCCACCGCGAGATGAACGCCTGGCAGCCTCTTGGCTACCAGCGCCAACTCTGCCCAAGCCTCCGGGCGGGGAGTGAACCAGCTCGGGTACTGCAGGATCACCGAGCCGAGACGCTCCGCTTCGATGAGCGGCCCGAGGGCGTGGTCGAAGCGGTCCCAGCATTCCTCGACGGCTTCGGGCGTCAGATGGCCACGGTAGAGCCGGCGCTGATCTCGCGACCGGTCACGCACCTGGTCCTGCAGGTCGGGCCACAAGGAATCAGGAAGTGTCGGCGCGCCCGTGAGCAGCGACCACGCACGTATGTCGAAGACGAACCCGGCCGGTGTGCGCTCGACCCACTGGCGCGCAAGGTCCGGCGTCGGCGGGAAGCGGTAGGTGGTGGCGATCTCAGCCATCGGGAACCGCGTCGCGTAGAACGCAAGTCGGTCACGGGCGGTCATCGTCTTTCTGGGGTAGAACGCACCGGATTGAACGAGCCCCTTGTCCGCCCACGACGTCGTCCCGAACAGCACCTCGCTCCCGCCGATCGCGACGCGCCCCGGCTCGCCGTTCGATCCGTCGTGACCGGTCGTCCCGTCCGCGCCGGCGGACTCGTCCACCATTGCGGTCGAGCGTAGGGCTCACGTGAGATGACGATCGCCGATCCGGGGAGGTGGGGGGTCTCGCACGGCTACTGGGACGTGTCGGGCAACTGGCGCGACGCCCCAGTGGAGACGGTCGAGGCGATCCTCGCCCAGATGGGTGCCGAGGGCGATGACGAGCCGCCTCACGGCGGGGTGATCACCGTGCGTCTCGACCGGCCACCAGCCGAGTTGCCGCCGGGGCGGATCATCCTCGAAGACGGCGGAGAGGTCGGCGCCGGCGCCGGCAGTGCGGCAGTGGCGGATCTTCCGCCGGGCTACCACACCCTCGAACATCCGGACGGCTCGACCGTGTCGCTGATCGCGAGCCCCGGCGGTTGCCCGTTGCCACGTTCACGCCAGTGGGGTTTCGCGACCCAGCTCTACGGGGTCCGGTCCGAGAACAGCTGGGGGATGGGTGACCTAGCGGACCTCCGGTCGTTGGCGGAGTGGTCTGCCGGTCTCGGAGCGGGGTTGGTGGTCGTGAACCCTCTCCACGCGACGGCGCCCACCCCTGTGCAGGAGGCCAGCCCGTATTCGCCTGGGAGCCGTTGTTTCCTGAACCCGATCTACCTCGCGGTCGAGCAGGTTCCGGGTGCGTCGGAGTCGCGCGAGGTCGCCCGTCTGGCCGCGATCGGCCGTGCCCTCAACGAGGAGCCTCTCATCGACCGCGACCGCGTGTGGGCGCTCAAATCGGATGCCCTGCGGTCGATCTTCGCCTCGTCGCCGGCGTCACGTTCGAGCGACCGGGCGTTCGAGGCGTTCCGGTCCGAGCGCGGCGCGCCTCTCGAAAGCTTCGCCATCTACTCCGCGCTGTCCGAGCTCCACGGGAGCGACTGGAAGGAATGGCCGGCCGGGCTGCGCCACCCCGATGGGCCCGCCGTGCGTGCCTTCGCCGGTAGTGATGAAGGATCTCTGCGCGTTGGCTTCCACGCGTGGCTGCAGTGGTTGGCGGAGCGACAGTTGGAGGAGGCGGGTCGTTTCGGGCCGGGGTCGGTCGGTGTCGTGCAGGACCTAGCGGTGGGGATCAACCGTGACGGCGCCGACGGGTGGATGTGGCAGGACGTGTTCGCGCTCGGGATGGACTTCGGGGCGCCGCCCGACGAGTTCAACACGCGCGGGCAGAACTGGGCGCTTCCCCCGTTCGACCCCTGGCGGCTGCGCTCGAGCGGTTACCGGCCGTTGATCGAGTCGCTCCGCGGCGTGCTTCGCCACGCCGGCGGTGTCCGCGTCGACCACGTGATGGGCCTGTTCCGGCTCTTTTGGATACCCGCCGGCTGCGAGCCGTCGCAGGGGGCCTACGTTCGCTACCCCAGCGCGGAGATGCTCGACATCCTCGCCCTGGAGGCGCAGCGTGCCGGTGCGGTGGTGGTGGGGGAAGACCTGGGCACCGTGGAGGACGAGGTGCGTCACGAGCTCTACGAGCGCCGCGTCCTGTCCTACAGGGTTTGGTGGTTCGAGCAGCAGAGAACGCCGGCCTGGCCAGAGAGGGCTCTCGGCGCCATCACCACCCACGACCTCCCTACGGTCGCCGGCGTGCTCGACGGATCGGATCTCGAGGCGCAGCGGGCGTGCGGCATGAACCCGAGCGACGATGCAGTTGAGGGGCTTCGCCGCCGGCTGCTCGACTGGACCGGAAGCGACGCGGGCGATGATGCCGGTCTGGTGATCGAAAGGGCGTATGCGGACCTGGCACGCGCGCCTTGCCTGCTGCTGGTCGCGAGCCTCGAGGACTCGCTCGCGGTCAGGGAGCGGCCGAACATGCCGGGCACCACCGACGAGTGGCCCAACTGGCGCCAGCGCCTGCCCGTTCCGATCGAGGTCATCGAGCAAGAGCAACTTCCCCGCTCGGTCGCCTCGCGTCTGGACAGTTGCGTGCACGTAGAGCCGGGTAGCGAGGCGGGCGAACCGTAGGATCTCGGCAGTGGACCTGCCCGTGAACCCTCCGGTTTCCCCGATGCTGGCCAAGCTCTCGAGGGACCTGCCGGAGGGGAGCTTCCTCTACGAGCCGAAGTGGGACGGCTTCCGCTGCATCGTCTTCCGCGACCGGGACGAGGTGATCCTGGGCAGCCGCAACGAGCGGCCGCTCACCCGTTACTTTCCCGACGTCGTGTCAGCAGTGCGCGACAACCTCCCCGAGCGCTGTGTGGTGGACGGCGAGGTCGTGATCGCAGGGGACTCGGGCCTCGATTTCGACGCGCTGTCCCAGAGGATCCATCCGGCTGACTCGAGGGTGCGGATGCTGGCCGAGCAGACGCCGGCGTCGTTTGTGGCGTTCGACCTCCTAGCCCTCGGGGATCGCGATCTTCGCGAGGAACCCTTCGGCGAGCGGCGCAGCGTGTTGGAGGGCGCGCTGGGTGCCGCCGAACCACCTGTTCATTTGACCCCGTTGACGGCCGATCCCGCGGTGGCTCGCCGGTGGTTCGAGCGCTTCGAGGGAGCCGGTCTCGACGGGGTGGTCGCCAAGGATGCAGGCTTGTTCTACCAGCCTGGGCAGCGGGTGATGTGGAAGGTGAAACACGAGCGGACCGGGGACTTCGTGGTCGCCGGCTTCCGCTGGTACCAGGCGAATCGGTCTGTGGTCGGCTCGCTCATGCTGGGACTCTACGAAGGCGAAGACCTGCAACACGTGGGAGTCATCGGCGCGTTCCCGGCGGAGCAGCGCCGCCAGCTGGTCGGCGATCTCGAGCCGTACCGGAACCCGATCGATCACCCGTGGGCCGGGTGGGCGGAATGGGCCGTCACCGGCGCCGAGGACGGCCGGCGCCTGCCGGGGGCGGTCAGCCGCTGGAACGCCAAGAAGGATCTGAGCTTCGAGTTGCTTCGCCCCGAGCTCGTGGTGGAAGCCGCCTTCGAGCACCTGCAGGGCAGGCGGTTGCGCCACACCGCCCGGTTCCGCCGCTGGCGACCGGATCGCGAACCGCGCAGCTGTACCTACGACCAGCTGGACGTGGCGGTACCCGCCCTGCTCTCCGAGGTGTTCGGTGCCCGGGGTTGACCGTTGCGCCGATCTGCGGGCCGGTGACGTCGACCGCTGACGCTAGCTTGGGCGCCCGATGAACGCGGGTACCAGCAGCGGGAGGACTCAGAGCGCGCTGCTCATTCCGGTGCCGGAGGCCGACTCGGTGGTCGGTCGCTGGCGCCACGAGCACGACCCCGTGGCCGCCGCCGGGGTCCCGGCACACATCACCCTGGTCGTGCCCTGGCTCCCGCCGGCGGAGATCACCGAAGCGGACCTGGCGGAGCTCGACGCGGAGCTGTCGGACGTAAAGGCCTTCGATTTCGAGCTCACCCACGTCGACTGGTTCGGCCGGCGGGTTCTCTGGGTGGCGCCCGAGCCGGCGACGCCTTTCCTCGAGCTAACCAACCGCCTGGCCGGCCAGTTCGGCACGCCGCCGTGGGAGGACGAGTTCGACGAAGTAGTGCCGCATCTCACGGTCGCTCACGCGAGCGACGGAGTCGAGCTCGTACCCATCGCCTCCGCTGTGAGCGCCAACCTGCCGCTGCGTTGCCACGCGAGCGAGGTCTGGGTCATGGTCGGCGACGGGACGCGCTGGACGAGGCGCCACCGCACCGTGCTTGTCGAGTAGGGCTCTGTGCTTGGGCGCCTGGCGGGGTCAGGCGTTGCCGGAGATGATGTCGAACATCAGCTTCATCTCATCGCCCGGGTTCGCCGGAACCGTGTAGCCCTTCTCGTCGCGGATCTCGGCGAAATGGTCGCGCACGTCCTCGACGGTCATCTTGGGGTTGTAGTAGCCGTGCGTCATCCCGATGAAGAAGCGCGCGACCCGACCCCCGCCGACGGTGAAGATCTCACCGGTTACCGGCGTGTCCTCGTGGACGAGCCACGCGACGATCGGCGACACGAGCTCCGGGTCGAGCTTGTCTGCAGCGGGACCCATCAGTTCCTCGGTCATCCGCGTGCGCGCGATCGGAGCGATCGCATTGACCTTGATGTTGTACTTGGCACCCTCGTTGGCGAGGACCCTCGTGAGGCCGACGAGGCCCATCTTCGCCGCGCCGTAGTTACTCTGGCCGAAGTTGCCGAGGATCCCGGAGCCCGATGACGTGTTGACGATGCGGCCGTATCCCTGCTCGCGCATCTTCACCCACGCAGGACGGGTGACGTAGAACGCGCCCTTCAGGTGGACGTCGATGACCGGCTCCAGCAGGTCGCGCGTCATGTTGTGGAAGGTCTTGTCGCGCAGGATGCCCGCGTTGTTGATGACGATGTCGACCTTCCCGTAGGCGTCGAGGGCGGTCTGCACGATCCCTTCGCCGCCCTCGGGCGTCGACACGCTGTTGGCGTCCGAGACGGCTTCGCCGCCGAGGTCGCGTATCTCCTGGGCAGCCGTCTCCGCTGGGCCCTTGTCGGCACCCTCGCCCGAGACCGAGCCGCCGAGGTCGTTGACCACGACCCGGGCGCCCCTGGACGCGAGCAGCAGGGCGTGCTGGCGCCCGAGACCGCCCCCGGCGCCCGTGATGATCGCTACCTTCCCGTCGTAACCGAGATCAGCCATGGGGACCGAACGTAGCCCTCCCGGGCTTGGACAGGCCAACCAGCCGGCGCCCCGACGGCCGCCCGGTGGGCCGGCCAACCCGGTCGCCCGGTGCGCCGCCCGGCGGCTCCGCCGGGGCGGCTGGCGCAGGCGCCCAGACCGTGGTCGAATTGCCGGATCGCTCCCATTCACACCACTCGACGCTTATCGGCCCGGTCGCAGGCTCTTGTGCTGCTATCCGCCGCGCTCGGCTCGCTGGCGCTGCTCGTCAGCGGGGTCGCCGCACCGGCGGGGGCCTCGGCGGCCGGGCCCTCGGGACCCTGCGGGCCGGCCGGCCAACCTTGCACCTGGAACTTCAGCCCCGACGCCGGATCCACCCACGGAGCTGACGTGTACGCCGGGCAGGCTCTCGGGCGCGAGGGCGCCGGCGTGCTCGTCGCCGTCATAGACACCTGGGTGGACCCGAGCCACCCCGACTTCACCGGCAGGGTGGTCGACGAGGCGGATTGCATCGGCGGTGCCTGCACCGACCACACCTACGCCAAGGACAGCTGCACCCACGGGACCCACGTTGCCGGCACGATCGCGTCGGCCAGCTTCGGCGTCGCGCCTGAAGCCGACATCCTTGCCGTGCAGGTCCTGAGCGACGGCGGCAGCTCCGGCGCATCGTGCTCGGGGGCACCAGCTGACATCGCGAACGGCATCAACTTCGCCGTCGCGCACCACGCGCGGGTCATCAACCTCTCGGTGGGTGAACTCGTTCCGGGCGTCCTGCAGGATTCCGGCGTCACCGCGGCGGTCCATGCCGCGGCCAGCGCCGGCGCAGTCGTCGTGTTCGCAGCCGGCAACAGCTCTTCGCCCGGCGTCACCGACACCTATGGCAACGACGCGCTCCTCGTCGCCGCCACCGGACCCGACGGCAACATCGCCGGCTACAGCAACAGCGGAGGGTCCGTCGCGCTCGGAGCCCCGGGAGGCGACGACGGCGCCGTGGTCGTCGACTTGAGCGGTTGCAGTCCGGCCAACTCGGACGGCTCCAACATGAATGGAGACTGCGTCCTGTCGACGTTTCCGAACAGTCAGTACGGCTTGGACGAGGGAACGTCGATGGCCTCTCCCCACGTCTCCGGGGCGGCCGCGCTGCTGTTCGCCGAAAACCCGAACCGCAGCCGGGATGACGTGATCCACGCTCTGGAGTCGACCGCGCATCCCCTCGCCGGCGCCGGCAGCGGGCTGCTCGACGTCGGCAAGGCGCTCGCCCTCGAGCCTCCGGCCACCGCCGGCGCCGGTGCCGGGACTCAGCCATCCGTGCCGGCCGGCGCTGCCACCAGCAGTCGATCGTCTACCGCGGCGCGCTCGCCTGTGTACAGCTCGTCTGCGGCGCTCGGTATCTCGAACGGAGCCGGCCAGCCCGCACCGACGACCGCGCCCGTCCCGACAACCACGTCGTCGATCCCGCCGTACACGGTTCCCGACGGCCAAGGTTCGCACCGCAGCGCAGCGGGTCCGGAAGGAGCGTCGAAGGGCTCGTCGGTGGCGATCCCCGGTGGCATCGCCGCGGCACTGCTCGCAGCCGCGGGAGCCGGCACTGGAGTGCTCGGCCGGCGCCGGCGCGGCCGGCAGCACCGGTCGGGGGAAGGCGTCCCGGTCAGGCCCGGTAGGCGCCGGGCCGGGTGAACATTCCGCTGCTCCACCGGTGCGGGGTCGCGAGCACAGCCCTCGGGTAGTCCTCGAACATCCACCGGGCGAAGTTGCGCCGGCTCCACGCGGACTTGTCGGCGATAGCGAGCGCTCTGCTCGAACCGGAACGGCGGGCGAGGACGTTGGACAGCGCCCTGGCCAGCTTGTCGTCGAGTGACATGCCCCAGCGGACCTGCCGCTCGTAACGGCGCGCTGCTGCGGCCGGATTTCGCGGGCCGGCGGCGGCGACCGCCCTTGCCGCCAGCTCCCCGGTCTCGAGGGCCTGGGCTATCCCCTCGCCGGTCATCGGATCGCACGCCCTCGCCGCGTCGCCGGCGAAGAGCACTCTGCCGTCCAGCGCGGACATGGCCGCGTCTCCTATGCGCGCCGGGATCGGCCACGCCTTCCACCCCGAAGCCGGCGCCGCGTCGGGGCCCAGCACCGCGGCTATGTGAGGGCGGTCCAGGAAATCGATCTGCTGCCCTTTCAGCTCACCTCCAAGCTTGCCGTCGCCGTCGCGCAGCACCCCGTACCCGACGTTCACCATCCCGCCCGCCAACGGAAACGACCACGCGTAACCCGGCACCATCTCCGGCTCGAACCACACCCACAGCTTCTTCGCCGCCGGGCCCGCTCCGGCGTAGTACTGGCGGCCCGCCTGCCAGTCGCCGAGATAGCCGCTGGTGCCGGCGCCGACTGCCTTGCGCACCGGGGACCAGGCGCCGTCCGCGGCGATCAAGTAAGCGCAGGTGAGCGACGAGCCGTCCGCCAGGTTCACCCCGATCGCACCACCGGCGTGTGCCGGCGACACGCCGGTGACGGCGACGCCTTCGAGGAGCGCCGCCCCGCTCGACACGGCGACCTGAACCAGCGCGGCGTCCAGGTCGACGCGGCGTGCCGAAGCGGCGAACTGGGTGCCGTCGTCCGGGAGCGGCAACTCGGCCTGCCGGCCGTCGCTGCCGACCACGACCACGTCACCGACCGGTTCCCAGGACCCGACATCGGCCGGGTCGAGGCCGAGACTCTCCAGCCGGCGCAGCGCCGCCGTGGTCAGGCCGTCGCCGCAGCACTTGTCCCGCGGGAACGTCGCCTTGTCGACCATTGCCACCCGCAACCCCAGCCTGGCCAGCGTGATCGCTGCGGCGGCGCCGGCCGGGCCGGCGCCGACGACGACCACATGGCACGGCTCGCGTCGCGGGTCCATCCCCCCATGGTCCCACCCGTACCTCGCCCGCAGCCAGGCAAGCCCACCCTGGTCGGCTCCGCGTTCCCTACGCGAGGTCGGCCGCCCGCCGGATCAGTGCCGCCAGATCCGCCGGGTGCGTCAGGTGCGCCCCGTGTGCGGCGTCGGTGATCTCGACCAGCTCGGCCCGAGGCAAGGAAACAGCCAACTCACGCGACGAGCGCCGCTGGTGCACCTTCGACCTGCCACCCCGCCCGACCAGCACCGGCACCTTGACGTCGCGCGCCTCGAATACAGGCCCGTGGGCCAGGCTGGCCATCTCCGCCCGTAGAGTCGGTCCCTCCGCGCGCCGCTGCCTGCGAGTCGACTCGGGCAGCCGCTCCCACACCCGATCGCCGACTACGCGGCGCATGAACCACTCGGCTTGGTCTTCGGGGTCCATGCCCGACAGGCCGGCGCCTGCGCTGGCGCTGGAACCCGGCCACCAGTCCAACCACGGCTGGGGCGGCTCCCATACGAAGGCGACCGGTATCAGCCCGGGTGACGATGCAGCCGCCGCCAGCACGATGTCCCCACCGTAACTGTGCCCGAACACCACCGCCGGCTCTCCCCCCAACACCACGGTCAGGTCAGCCACTTGCTCGTCGAAGGAGACGGGGGGCCCGAGCCGGCTCGAACCCGCGTACCCGCGCCGGTCGTACGTGACGACGGAGAAGTCCGCCAGTCGCGACGTCAAGCGGGAAAAGCTCGACCCCCGGTCCATCGACCCGTGTACCAGCACGAGGCGCCGGCCGGCGCCCGGCCCGTCTGCGGACGGCGAACGCTCTACTACCCGCAGCGAATGCGAGGTCACGTCAACCGCGCACCAGCGGCTTGTAGCGGATCCGGTGGGGCTGGTCCGCCTCGACCCCGAGTCGCTTCTTGCGGTCCGCCTCGTAGTCGGAGAAGTTCCCCTCCCACCAGCGGACCTCGGAGTCGCCTTCGAAAGCGAGGACGTGCGTGGCGATGCGGTCGAGGAACCAGCGGTCGTGGCTCACCACCACCGCGCAGCCCGGGAACTCGACAAGCGCGTCCTCGAGAGCACGCAACGTGTCAACGTCGAGGTCGTTGGTCGGCTCGTCGAGCAGCAGAACGTTGCCGCCCGAGCGCAGTACCTTCGCCAGCTGCACCCGGTTGCGCTCTCCGCCGGATAGGTCGCCGACGAGTTTCTGCTGGTCGCTTCCCTTGAAACCGAAGCTCGACACGTACGCGCGACCGTGGATCTCGCGGCCGCCGACGACCAAGTGGTCTTGGCCGCCGGTGATCTCCTCGAACACGGTCTTCTTCGGGTCCAGCGCGTCGCGTGACTGGTCGACGTACGCGAGCGACACCGTCGAGCCGACTCGTATGTCGCCGGCGTCAGGCTTCTCGGACCCGACGATCATCCGGAACAGCGTCGTCTTGCCCGCCCCGTTCGGACCGATGACCCCGACGATCCCTCCCGGTGGCAGCAAGAACGACATCCCCTCGAACAGCAACCGCTCCCCATAACCCTTCGCCAGCGCGTCGGTCTCGATGACCATGTCGCCCAGTCGGGGACCAGGCGGGATGGTGAGCTCCAGCTTGTCCGGGCGTTTCTCGGCGGCCGCCGCTTCGGCGACGAGGTCGTTGTAGGCGGTGATGCGCGCCTTGCCCTTGCTCTGGCGTGCGCGGGGTGACATCCGCACCCAGTCGAGCTCGCGTTCCAGCGTGCGTTGCCGCGCTTTGTCGGCCTTCTCCTCGCCCGCCAGCCGAGCCTGCTTCTGCTCCAGCCAGGACGAGTAGTTGCCCTCCCAGGGGACCCCGAACCCGCGGTCGAGCTCGAGGATCCAGCCGGCGACGTTGTCGAGGAAGTAGCGGTCGTGGGTGACCGCGACGACGGTGCCCGGGTACTCCTGCAGCGTCCGTTCCAGCCATGCGACCGACTCTGCGTCGAGATGGTTGGTCGGCTCGTCCAGCAGCAACAGGTCCGGGCTCGACAGCAGGAGCTTGCAGAGCGCGACGCGGCGTCTTTCTCCCCCTGAAAGCGTCGTGACGTCAGCGTCGGCCGGCGGCAGCCGCAGCGCGTCCATCGCGATGTCCAGCTTGCGGTCGAGTTCCCACGCGCCGGCGGCGTCGATCTTGTCCTGCAACTGCGCCTGCTCCGCCATGAGCTTGTCGAAATCCGCGTCGGGCTCGCCCATCGCGGCGCACACCTCGTCGAACCGCACGAGAAGCTGCTTGATCTCCGCGACGCCGTCTGTGACGTTGCCCGCCACGTCTTTGCCCGGGTCGAGCTGCGGCTCCTGGGGCAGGTAGCCGACAGTGAAGCCGGGTGTGAGGCGCGCCTCGCCCGTGTACCCATCGTCGACACCGGCCATGATCCTCAGCAGCGACGACTTGCCGGACCCGTTGCCGCCGATGACTCCGATCTTGGCACCCGGGTAGAACGAGAGGTTTATGCCTCGCAGCACCTCTCGGTCAGGCGGATAGAACCGTCTCAGGTCGCGCATCGTGAAGATGAACTGTGCCGGCATCCTTCCAGTGTGGCTGAAGGGGGCATCAGGGCGCGCTACAGGGACGGGAGTGCGGCGTACGCTGGCTGTTGCTATGAGCGATCAGTCCCAGCCCCCCGCGTTCGGGCCCAACGCCTGGCTCGTCGACGACATGTACGAGCAGTACCGGGAGGATCCGAGCTCGGTCAGCGAGAGCTGGCGGGAGTTCTTCGAGGGTTACCGGCCCGGCGGCGCGAATCTGGCACGGCCGTCGACGCCCGAAACCGGCCCGGCGGAAACGACCGCCGAGGTTCCGCCGGCAGCGCATCCCGCGGTACCCGCACCGGCGCCGACGGCCCCGGCTGCAGTTTCGGAAAAAGACGCCGCGGCGCGCCCCGAAGCTTCTGTCGAGCACGCAGAGCCCGACGCCACACCGCTTCGGGGCGCGGCCGGGAGGATCGCCGCCAACATGACCGCCAGCCTGGGCGTGCCGACCGCCACGAGCTTCAGGGTCGTGCCGGCACGCCTGCTAGAGGTGAACCGCCGCATCCTCAACAACCAGCTCAGCCGGACGGGAAGTGCCGGCAAGGTCAGCTTCACCCACCTGATCGGATACGCCATCGTCGAGGCCGTCAAGGCGGTGCCGGTGATGAACTCGACGTTCGTCCCGGCGGACGGCGACGATCCGAAAGCAACGCCGTCGGTGATGCACCACTCGCGGATAGGCCTGGGTATCGCCGTCGACGTCGAGAAGCCCGACGGCAGCCGCACGCTCATGGTGCCGGTGATCAAAGACGCCGACTCGCTCGACTTCCGCGGCTTCTGGTCCGCATACGAGGACCTGATCCGCAAGGTGCGTGGGGGCAAGATCGGCGCGGACGACCTCGCCGGCGCCACAATGAGCCTGACCAATCCGGGGACCATCGGCACGGTGCAATCGGTCCCGCGTCTCATGCCCGGCCAGGGTGTGATCGTCGGTGTCGGGACAATCGACTACCCGGCGGAGTGGCAGTCCGCCGACCCGCGAGTCCTGGCGGAGTTGGGCGTGTCGAAGGTGGTAACCATCACGTCGACGTACGACCACCGCATCATCCAGGGAGCCGAGTCGGGCTTGTTCCTGCAGAAGGTGCACCAGCTGCTGAGTGGTGCGGAGTCGTTCTACGAGCGGGTGTTCAAGGCGATGGGGGTGCCCTACGAGCCCGTTCGGGGCCAACGCGACCGCAACGACCTCGTCGACTCCTCGACGATCCACGCCAAGAAGCAGATGGAGGTGGACACCCTCATCAACCTCTACCGGGTGCGCGGCCACCTGATAGCGCACCTCGACCCGCTCGACTGGAAAGACCCCCAGATGCACCCGGAGCTCGACCCGGCCACGCACAGCTTGAGCGTCTGGGATCTCGACCGCGAGTTCCTCACCAACGGCCTCGCAGGCTCCGAGCGGATGCGCTTGGGCGACATCCTCGGCGTTCTGCGCGACGCCTACTGCCGCACCGTCGGCGTCGAGTACATGCACATCCAGGAACCCGAGCAGAAGCGGTGGATCCAGGATCACGTGGAGGGTGTACCGACGCAGCTGCCTCTCGACGATCAGCGGTGGATACTCGACCGGCTGAACGCCGCGGAGGCACTGGAGCAGTTCCTCAACACCAAGTACATCGGCCAGAAACGCTTTGGGCTCGAAGGAGGGGAGTCGGCGATCCCGCTCATCGACGCTGTCATCGACGATGCCGCCACCGCCGACCAGTCGCAGGTCGTGATCGGCATGGCCCACCGCGGACGGCTGAACGTGCTCATCAACATCGTCGGCAAGAGCTACGGCGACCTGTTCGAGGAGTTCGAGGGCAATATCGACCCCGGAACGGTGCAGGGCTCGGGCGACGTCAAGTACCACAAGGGTTTCAAGGGCAAGTTCACCAGCCGCGCGGGTCAAACGGTCGACGTGGTTCTCGCTTCCAACCCGTCGCACCTCGAGGCGGTAGACCCGGTCGTGGAAGGAATGGCGCGCGCCTTACAGGACCGGATCGTCGGAGAGGACGCCGGCGACGAGCACCCGGTGCTGCCCCTGCTGATCCACGGAGACGCCGCGTTTGCCGGGCAGGGTGTTGTGGCCGAGACGCTGAACATGTCAGCGCTCCCCGGTTACGAGACCGGCGGGACTGTGCATCTGGTCATCAACAACCAACTCGGCTTCACCACCAACCCCGAGTCGGCGCGCTCATCCGTGTACGCAACCGACGTCGCCAAGATGGTCCAGGCGCCGATCTTTCACGTGAACGGCGATGATCCCGAAGCGTGCGTGCGAGTCGGGCGGCTCGCGTTCGCGTTCAGGCAGCAGTTCCACAAGGACGTCGTCATCGACATGGTCTGCTACCGCCGCTACGGGCACAACGAGCAGGATGATCCGAGCCTCACCCAGCCACTTCTCTACCAGCTCATCAAGGAGCACCGCAGCGTCCGCAAGCTCTACACCGAAGCCCTCGTACGACGTGGCGACATCGACATGGACGAGGCCGAACGCGTCTTGGACGACTTCTCCAAACGGTTGCAGTCGGCGCTCGACGAGACCCGCGCCTCCGCCCCGCCCAAGCCGACTCGCCTCCCGCCGCCGGCGGCGCCGGCGCCCGTGCTTGCGCCCATCGAGACGGGGGTCGAGATGGCGGGACTCCAGAAGGTCGTCGACGCGCTGGGATCCTTCCCCGAGGGCTTCACCGTCCACCCCAAGCTCCTGAGGGTCTTCCAGAACCGGCAGAAGCTCTGGGAATCCGGCGAAGTCGACTGGGCCCTGGGAGAGGCTCTCGCTTACGGGACGCTCGTGCTGGACGGGCGCGACGTGCGCGTCGCCGGGCAGGACACCCGGCGCGGCACGTTCGGGCACCGCAACGCAGCGGTCGTCGACTACGTGACCGGAGCGGAGCATCTGCCGTTGGAGACGTTGGGGCCGGGCCGTTTTGCGATCTACGACTCGCTGCTCTCCGAGTACGCAGCGCTGGCATTCGAATACGGGTACTCGTTGGTGGCTCGGGACGGGCTCGTGGCGTGGGAGGCCCAGTTCGGCGACTTCGTCAACGGGGCTCAGACGATCGTCGACGAGTTCCTGGCGGCCGCTGAGATCAAGTGGGGCCAGACCTCCGGTCTTGTGCTCCTTCTGCCCCACGGCTACGAGGGCCAGGGCCCCGACCACTCCTCGGGGAGGATGGAAAGGTTCCTCGACCTGTGCGCTGAGGACAACATCCAGGTGGCGAACGTGACCACCGCGGCGCAGCTGTTCCATCTCCTGCGTCGGCAGGTGTTGAGATCCGGGCGCAAGCCGCTGGTCCTCTTCACGCCGAAGCGCTACCTACGCGGGCGCGAGGCTTACAGCCCGGTCACGGACCTCGAGCGGGGGCACTTCCGCGAGGTGCTCGGCGACCCAGGGGTGGGCGACCGCGAGTCGGTGAGGCGGGTGTTGCTGGCGTCGGGGAAGGTCGCCCTAGACGTGATCGGTGCCCGCGACAAGGGTGGCCGCAGCGACATCGCCATCGTGCGGGTCGAGCAGCTGCACCCCTGGCCCGCCGACCAGATCGCGGCGGCGGTCGCCGGATACGAGCGGGCCTCCGAGGTGGTGTGGCTGCAGGAGGAGCCCGAGAACATGGGTGCCTGGACGTTTGTCCGCGACCGGCTGGACACCATGCTCGGCGGCGACTTCAAGCTGGAACGGGTGAGCCGGGTGGCGTCGGGGTCGCCGGCGACCGGCAGCCACGCCATGCACGAACTCGAGCAGGAGGATCTGCTGGAGCGGGCACTCGGCTGAACTGTCCCGCCGGCGCTTGGCTGCCGCCGATCCGGCCACCCTGGCCGATCCGGCGAGGGTCATTGCGCCCGCAAGTGGGTAGGTTAAGTATCGAAATGGGATAGCTAACCTACCCAGTCCGCCGTTGGCTTCCCGCCGCGGGAGCTGACTCTCGCAGCCGTCGAGCCACGCGGCTCAGCGCAGGGGGAAACCCACCACCGACTCGAGTTCGTCGATCGCGGCATCGGGGTCCACGACCTTGATGGTGCGCATCCCCATCGCCCTGGCCGGCTTGAGGTTCACGCCCAGGTCGTCGAGGAAGACCGCCTCATCTGGCTCGATCGCGAGCTTCTCGCAGGCCAACTTGTAGAACCCGGGGTCCGGCTTGCGGTGGCCGACCTCCGAGGACTGGACGACGGCGTGGAAGAGATCGAACACCGCGCTGTAGCCCGCAGCGTTCCCGGAGGCAGGTTCGAAGTTGTTGGTTAGCAGGCCGGTCAGGAGACGGTCGTGGCAGCGCCGCAGCGCCTCGACCATCGCCGGGCGCAGCTCGCCGCGAAGGCTTGCGAGCACCTGCAAAGCGTCGACCCGGTGGCCAACGGCGGCCGCTTCGGCCTCGAACACCGTGACGAACGAGTCGACGTCCAGTTCGCCGCGCTCGAAGCGCGCCCACGCGTTGCTGTCGGGGTTGGTCGCGTTCAACTGCCGGATGACGCCGGCGGGCAGCCCGCTCGCCTCTTCGTACGCGGCGAACGCGTCGAAAGGGCTGGTGGTGAGCACCCCGCCGAAGTCCCAAAGCACCGCCCGGACAGTTGTCTCTGACACGGGCGAGGACTCTAGGGTCAGGGGGTTCCACTGTCGCAAGTGGCGGGGCTGCTTGACTCTAGGGAAGTCATGAGCCCCCGCCATGTTGTCGTAGACGGGTCGAACATCGCGACGGAGGGTCGTTCGCTGCCGAGCCTCGCGCAGCTCGACCAGGCTGTACGCGAGTTCGTCGCCGAGAATCCCCACGACGTCGTGACCGTCGTGGTGGACGCGTCGTTCGGGCACCGCGTCGATCCGTCCGAACTCCCGATGTTCGAGGAAGCCGAGGCGGCCGGCGAGATCGTGTCCCCGCCGGCGGGCGCCGTAGGGAGGGGCGACGCCTTCCTGCTGCGAATAGCGGAGAAGATCGGCGCGACCGTCCTATCGAACGACTCGTTCCAGGAGTTCCACGTCGAGCACCAGTGGCTCTTCGACAAAGACCGCCTGATCGGCGGTAAACCGGTGCCCGGCGTCGGCTGGATCTTCATGGACCGGACCCCGGTCCGCGGCCAGAAGAGCCGCGAGGTGACCAAGGAGGCGAAGCGTAAGAAGAAGGCTGAGGCCGGCGGCGGCTTGGAAACCGTGGCGCCGAAGATCAAGCCGCGCGACAAGAAGGTCGACCAGGCGATCGCTCGTGCCACGCAAGAGGCGGTCAAGCCCGACGATGGGAAGCGTTCACGCCGGAGGCGTTCAGTCGCTCCGCCGGCGGAGCCGGTGAACGAGCCGTTGCCGTTCATCACGTTCATCGCAGCCCACCCCTTGGGGAGCGAGGTGTCCGGCCAGGTTGCGGAGTTCTCCTCGCATGGCGCGTTCGTGGACGCCTTCGGGGCTCGCTGCTACGTGCCGCTGTCGGCGATGGGTGAACCACCTCCGAGGCGGGCGCGAGAGGTCGTGTCGAAGGGGGAGGAGCGGACTTTCGTAGTCCAGGCCTTCGATCCGCAGCGGCGCGGTATCGAACTTGCGCTTCCCGGCTTCGAGAAGGTGGCAGGTTCGCCGACCGAGGAGACAGTCGAAGCCGAGATTCACCCGTTGCCGGCGAGGGGCGCCAAGAAGACCGGCGTGAAGAAGGCAGCCGCGAAGAAGGCGGCGGCGAAGAAGGCAGGCGCGAAGAAGACGGCGGCGGAGAAGCGGCCGGCCAAGAAGGTGGCCGCATCCGACGAGCCGGCTCCGGCCAAGAAGGCTGCAGCCCCCAAGAGGGCGGGAGCGGCGAAGAAGGCGGCGGCGGAGAAGGCGGCGGCGGAGACGGCCGAACCCGCGAGGGCCCAAGCCGCCAAGAAGGCCGCGCCCGTCAAGAAGGCTGCGCCCGTCAAGAAGGCTGCGCCCGTCAAGAAGGCCCCGGCCGCCAAGAAGAACGAGCCCACCAGGCAGGCGGCGGCGAAGAACGCCGCTGGCAAGAAGACCCCGGCGGTCGTCGAGAAGGCGGCTGCCGAGAGGGCCTCCCCGGTCGCCAAGCGCCCGGGGAAGCGGCTGTCGCCGACGTAAGTCGGGAGCCGCGCCGTCTTTTCCCTACGATGGCGCGGCCATGCGGATAGCCACCTGGAACGTCAACTCGCTGAAGGCGCGCCTGCCGAGGGTCGAGGAGTGGCTCGCGTACGCCCGCCCGGACGTGGTCTGCCTGCAGGAAACCAAGCTGGCCGATGCCGCTTTCCCGCACATGGCCTTCTCGTCGCTCGGTTACGAGAGCGTGCACCACGGCGACGGCCAGTGGAACGGCGTGGCGATCCTGTCGCGCGAGACGATCGAGGAGACCACCTTCGGGTTCGCCGACACCATCGAACCGGATTCCGATACGAGATTGGTGACTGCTCGCACCTTCGGGGTCTCGGTGACGAGCGTGTACGTGCCCAACGGACGCAGCCTCGACTCCGACCACTACGTCTACAAGCTCGAGTGGCTGGCGAAGCTGCGCCGGCACCTCGACCTGCTGAGCGCGCCCGGCGACGAGGTTGCAGTTTGCGGCGATTTCAACATCGCCCCGGCGGACGCTGACGTTTGGAAGCCGGAGGCGTTCGTCGGGTCCACGCACGTCAGCGAGCCCGAGCGGAAGGTGCTGCAGGAGCTCGAGTCATGGGGGTTGGAGGACGCCTTCCGCCGGCGGTGGGCGCAGGACCGGCTGTATTCGTACTGGGACTACCGCGCCGGCGACTTCCACGAGCACCGGGGCATGCGGATAGACCTGGTCCTGTTGTCGAAGTCGCTGGTGGACCGGGTCAGCTGGGCGCTCGTGGACCGCAATGCTCGCAAGGGCAAGCAGCCGTCGGATCACGCCCCGGTGTTCGTCGACATCGAAGCGGAGGCCGCGTGACGGGCGACAAGGAGCAGGCTGAAGGTGGAACTGGATGGCCGTATGACGGAGTGGATCCGTCGTTGGCGCGGCGTTTGCAGGAGCAGCTCGAAGAGGCGCGCGCCATACGTGTCGACAAGAGGGCGGCCTCTGCACGCGAGGTAGGGGAGTCGTTCCGGCGTGCGATCGACCTGCTCACTGCTACGCCGGCGCCTCCGGAGGTGCTCGCCGAGGTCGCCGAGCTGATGTCGAGCGTCGTGTCACGGCTCGAGGGCTACGGCGCGAGCCGCCGGTACGAGGGGTTGGCGGAGGCGTCCGGTCTGGGCCACGACCCGGCGCATTTCGACTGGTCCCCCCTGTTGGGAGCGTCGAACCCGCTCGCGCCCCCGCTGATCCTTGACGTGGAGGACGACATCGTCGTCGGGCGAGGACGGTTCGGCTCGGCGTACGAGGGTCCGCCGGGGTGCGTGCACGGCGGGTTGGTGGCGGCTGCGTTCGACGAGGTTCTCGGTCTCACGCAGTCACTGTCAGGCCAGGTCGGGATGACCGGGACACTTACGGTCCGCTACCGCCGTCCGACGCCGCTGCACACCGACCTCCGCTGGGAGGGTCGCCTCGAATCGGTTAGCGGCCGGAAGGTGACGACGTCGGCGATCGTCATTGCGAAAGGCGAGGTGACAGCGGAGGCTACTGGGCTGTTCATCACGGTAAGCCCCGAACGGTTCGCGGCTCTGGCAGCGTTGAGAGAGCGCCACGGCGAGTAGCGGGGCCGCCCTCTGGCCTACCGAGTAAGCGCCGGTTGTCTAGCGGCGATACGCCCCTACGTCGGCCAACATCGGCCGCGGCAGCGCGATCGGCGAGGAGGACTGCACCTCGTCGACGGTGAAATCCCAAGGCAGGGGTAGGGCGGCGGACCCCGAACCCGCGAGCGGCCGTGGCCGTCGGGGAAAAGACGCCCCCGAACTGCCGCCACGACCCTTGTAGACGATCAGCCCCGTCACCGGGTCGGGTACGGCGTCGAGCGCTGCTGTCACGACCGGCAGGTTCGCGTAGGACTCCCACGCCTGCTCGTCGGCGAACGAGACCTCGAAGACCACGCCCCATGTGTGCCGGTGCCAGGACCAGTCCGTGGCGCCATGGGTGAGCGCGGCCTCGATCAAGGCGTCGCGGTACGCCTCGGCCCAAACCAAAGCCGGGGCGGCGCCGTCGAAGACCTCGATGGAATACCAGGCGCTCACGGTTTGCCAGGTTATCCCCAAGGGGCCCGGCGCGGGAGACCCAATCGCGGGAACTGGGAGGTCCTTTGTGGCAAGCCGGTCGAAGCAGAAGCGAGTTTCAGGCGGTAGCCGCCTGGTCGGCGACCAGTGCCAGCAGGGCGGGCCCGTACCGGTCGGCCTTGATGGGCCCGAGTCCAGGGACGGTGAGCAGCTCGTCGAGGTTCGCCGGACGCAGCGAGGCCAGTGCTTTCAGCGTGGTGTCGTGCATTACCACGTAGGCGGGGACCCCCGATGCCCTGGCCGTCTCGGATCGCCACGACCGCAGAGCATCCACCGTGTGCTGGTCGGGATCCGGAAGGCGGATGGCAGTGGCGGCGCTGCGCCGCTGTGGCCGTTCGTGGGGGATCCGGTCGTGGGCCGGCCCCTGGCCGGCCAAGCGCTCGCGCTGCTCACGGATCCGGCGTCGCCACTCGGCGGTGGTGACTTCCGCGGGGCCGCGTCGGGCGGGATCGCCGGCCGACGCCGCCCCGGGGCACACCGCGTCCAGCCAGGCGGAGGGCTCCCGCGGGACCGGACGCGAACCGAACGTGCGGGTCCGCGCCCAAGAGCAGTGCAGCTCCCGGGCTGCCCGCGTCAGGGCGACGTAGAGCAGCCGGCGCTCTTCGGCCAACTGGTGGTCACGGCCGCCCACGGCTGGTCCGGCACTCCTGGCGGCGGCACGTGCGATCGGCACCAGGCCCGCCTCCAGCCCCGCCACCCACACGGCCTCCCATTCCAGACCTTTGGCCCGATGGAACGAGCAAAGCGTGACGGCATCACGCGGCCCCTCCGGGCCAGCGTCGTCGCGCAGGGCGGTCGGTAGCCAGGAGAGCCACTGGCGTGCGGTGGCGGCGGTGTCCTGCCGTTGGAACGCCCGCGCCAGGCCCGCCAGTGCCGAAACGGCCGAGCGCTCCACCTCGTCGAGAGACCGCTCCATGCGCAGGCCCACACGATCCTCGCCGCCGGCGAGGTCCTCGAGGTCCGCGGCCAGCGTCTGTAGAGAGCGGCCGCCCTCGCCGGCCGCCCAGCGCATCACTTCTCGAGTGATCGGCTCCTGCAACAGCGCCTTCCGGCCCGGCGCCCAGAACGGCACGCCGGCCGCTTCCAGGGCATCCCCGATCGTCACCAACTGCGCGTTGGTCCTGGTCAACACCGCCATCGACGTCCACGGGCGGCCGGCGTCGTGGGCCCTCACCAGCTCCGCCGCTATACCTCTCGCCTCGGCGGCATCCGAGGCAAACGACCGCACCCTCGGCTCGGGGCCCTCCTCCCCGGCAGACCGCAATCGATCACCGGCCGGGCCAAGGACCCGCGCTGCGGCCGCAACCACCTGCGGCGTGCAGCGATGGTTGTGGTCCAGGTGCACCACATCGCCCTGCGGCCACCGCCGCGAGAACCCGGCGAGCAGGCTCGGGTCGGCGCCGTTCCAGCCGTAGATGGCTTGGTTCGGGTCTCCGACGACGAACAGGTCGTCGGAGGTGCCGAGCCAGGCGAGCAGGAGCCGGTGCTGCAGAGGGTTGAGGTCCTGGAATTCGTCGACGAAGAGATGCCTCCACTTCCACCGTTGAGCGCCGGCGAACTGCGGATCCGACTCGATCGCGGCAGCGCATTGGGAGAGCAGGTCGTCGAAGTCAACGAGACCCCGTCGCAGCTTCTCGTGCTCGTAGCGGGCATAGAGCGCCGCGATATCTGCCGCCCGCGCGCCAGCGGGCATCTGACGGCGCTCTTCATGAGCGGCGGCTTCGAAGTCCTCGGGGCTCACCAATCTTGCCTTCGCCCATTCGATGTGGCCCGCCAGGTCCGACAGGGACGCGCCGGCGAGACCGGGGCGCGATGAAACGAGCGGCCCCAGGACACGCGCCTTGCGCTCGAGCAGAACGGGAGGCTGCTTGCGCCGGTCCGCCCACCAGCGTTGCAGCTGCGCCGACGCGAGCGCGTGGAAGGTCCCCGCGGAGACGTGCTCGCGCATGCCGAGAGCACGCAGCCTCGACTGCAACTCGCCGGCGGCCTTGCGGGTGAAGGTCAGCGAGAGCGAGTGCACCGGGCTCGCGCTGCCGACGGCAATCCGGTACGCGATCCGCCTCGTGAGCACCCGGGTCTTGCCGGACCCGGCTGAAGCCACGACACACAAAGGCTGTGCCTCGCTCGTCACCGCCGCCACCTGAGCGTCGGTCAAGCCCGACAGGATCTCGTCCAGCGGTGGCGTGAAACTCACCGGGGCGAAGATACGGAAGGGGTGTGACGATCTGGTGGATCCCCCTGCGGCGGTTGTCCACCGGTCCGCAAAACGAAAGGCGCCGGTTGCGCGCCTGGCGATGATCCCCCCGAATCATCGAGCCGGCGCTGCAACCGGGCACCTGTCGAGGCCAGGACTATGCCCTTTGACCACCCTTGGCGTCAAGAACCTTGGCGATTCACCGCTTCCCGTTCTTCCGGAGCATGCTGCGGGGGTTAGTTTCTCGTACATGGCTCTGCGAAGCCGCCGACTCAACGAAGGCGAGGAGGTTGTCCTCGACCTCCACCCGCACTGGTGGTACCTCGCCGGGCCGGTGGCCACGATCGTTGCTGTAATTGCCGGCGCCATAGCGGCATTGGCCGAATCGGCGCCTCCCGCGGCCGGCTGGGCGGTGGTGGCGGCGCTCGTCGCCAGCGCGGGATGGCTGCTGCTCCGCTACCTGAGGTGGCGGACCTCGAGGTTCATTCTCACGACCAGCCGCCTCATCGAGCGCCGAGGTGTTCTGTCGCGCACGAGCCGCGAGATCCCGTTGATGGGTTTGAGCGACATCAGCTACCGGCAGTCGTTGTTCGAGCGGGTGATCGGCGCGGGCTGCGTACTGGTGGAATCGCCGGGCAAGGACTCGCCCGAATACTTCCCCGACCTCCCCCGCCCCGCTCGGGTCCAGAACGAGATATTCCGGCTGATGGACGGCGTGCGCAAAGTCCAACCTGTGCAGCTCCCGCCGAGCCACGGATCGTCGATTCCCGAGCAGATCGACCAGCTCGACCAGCTCCGCCGGCGGGGAGTGATATCCGATGCCGACTTCGAGCAGAAGAAGGCGCAGCTGCTGGACCGCATGTGAACGACCCGCCCCGCGTCGTCAGCCTCGTACCTTCTGTCACGGAGACCTTGCTGAGCTGGGGCGTGACACCCGTCGCGGTGACGCGATTCTGCGAAACGGACGGGTTGAAGACGGTCGGCGGGACGAAGAACCCGGATATCGGTTCGATCGTCTCTCTTGGTCCCGACGTCGTCTTCATGGACGAGGAGGAGAACCGCATCGAGGACGCGCGGGCGTTGCGTGACGCGGGGGTCGTCGTTCACGCGACGTGCGTGCGGAACCTCGCCGGGGCGGCCGTCGCGTTGGACCAACTGGCGGGGATCGTCGGTGTCCGATCGAGATCGGACCGGCCGGAGGAACCGGACCCGCCGGTGGTGCGGGTCTGGGTTCCCATCTGGCGCCGTCCTTGGATGACGGTCAACGGCGACACCTACGGGTCGGATCTGCTCGCGCATGCAGGTCTCGATAACGTCTGCTCGGCCGAATCGGAGCGCTACCCGACCGTCACGATCGACGAAGCGCGGGCGCGGGAGCCCGACGTGGTGCTCGCCCCCTCGGAGCCGTACCGCTTCTCGGAGCGTCACCGCGCGGAGCTGGAAGAGGTTGCGCGCGTGGAGTTCGTCGACGGCCGGGATCTTTTCTGGTGGGGAACGAGGACGCCCGGCGCGATCGGCCGGATGCGTGCGTTGGCGGCCCGGATCCCGGGCCGGTAAGTATCAGGTCGGAAAAAGACCCCGCGCCGCGCCGAGCAGGCCTGCGGGTTCGGGAGGGAGTCACGTGGCAGGACCGCTGAAGGGATACCGGGTTGTCGAGCTTGCCGGCATCGGCCCCGGGCCGTTCGCCGGCATGATGCTGGCCGACATGGGCGCCGAGGTGCTGCGGGTCGATCGCGCCGCTGCAGTCCGGGAGGGCGCATCGCCGCCGTTCGCCGATGTCCTGGGGCGTGGCCGGCGTTCCGTCGGCGTGGATTTGAAGCACCCCGAAGGTCGCGACGCGGTCCTGCGCCTCGTGGAGAGCGCGGACGCGCTCATCGAGGGTTTCCGCCCGGGCGTCACCGAGCGGTTGGGTCTCGGCCCTGACGACTGCATGGCGCGCAACCCGCGCCTCGTCTACGGGCGGATGACAGGCTGGGGTCAGGACGGCCCGTACGCGAACGCCGCGGGTCACGACATCAACTACATCGCTCTCAGCGGGACCCTTGGCATGATCGGCCGCAAGGGCGAGGCGCCGGTGCCGCCGCTGAACTTGGTGGGCGACTTCGGCGGCGGGGGGATGCTTCTGGCATTCGGGATCGTCTGCGCCATGCTCGAAGCGACACGTTCCGGGCAGGGTCAGGTGATCGACGCCGCGATGGTCGACGGGGCGGCGCTTCTCGCCGCCATGATGCACGGCTTGCGAGCTACCGGCATGTGGCAGGAGCGCGGCACGAACCTGCTCGACACGGGAGCGTTCTTCTACGAGGTCTACGAGACCGCGGACGGCCGCCACATCTCGCTCGGGTCCATAGAGCCGCAGTTCTACGCACAGATGGCGGAGCTCAGCGGCCTGGCCCAGGAACCCGGCGGTGTCCCCGAGCAAAACGACCGGTCCTCCTGGCCATCCCTCAAGCAGCGCATGGCCGGGCTCATCAAGACCAAGACCCGTGACGAGTGGTGCGCACTGATGGAGGGGACCGACGCGTGCTTCGCGCCGGTCCTCGACCCGGACGAGGCTCCGTCACATCCTCACAACCGGCACCGCGCCACGTTCGTTGACATCGCCGGGGTGACGCAGCCGGCGCCGGCGCCTCGATTCAGCCGGACGGTAGCGGAAGTCGAGCGCCCGCCTGCTCGTGCGGGCCAGCACACCGACGAGGCGCTGGCCGATTGGGGGTTCGCCGCCGACGAGCTCTCCAAGCTGCGCGAGGTCGGCGCCATCAAGTAAGTGCCAAGCGGGCACGGCCAGGCCCGGGCGATCTCAGTCTTCGAGGTGTACGACCGGACAGGTCAGGGTACGGGTGATCCCTTCGATCATCTGCAGCCGGCTGACGATCATGCGTCCCAGCTCGTCGACCGAGTCGGCCTCAGCCTTGACGATCACGTCGTAGGGGCCGGTGACGTCGTCAGCGGACACGATGCCCGGTATCTGACGTACGTGCTCCGCTACTGAAGCAGCCTTGCCCACCTCGGTTTGGATCAGGACATAAGCGCTGACGGCCATCGGTTGTTCCTCCTCGGGTGCGGCGGGCGAATGCTACCCGCGGCGTGCGTTCACCCGAGACGCTTCTCGAGGCGGGCCAGTTCGTCGCGCAGGGCAGCCGGGACGTGTTCGCCGAGCGAGTCGTAGTGCCCGGCGATGAGCGGGATCTCCTGTTTCCAACCCTCCACGTCGACGCTGAGGAGATGTTCCATGTCCGACTCGTCGATGCCGAGGCCTTCGGTAGGAATTGCGCCCTTGGCCGGCAGGAGCCCGATCGGCGTCTCGACGGCCTCGCCGCGGCCCGCGCAGCGCTCGAAGACCCATTCGAGGACTCGGCTGTTGTCGCCGTAGCCGGGCCACAGGAACTTGCCGTCGGGTCCTTTGCGGAACCAGTTCACGTAGAACAAGCGCGGCAGCTTGGACGCGTCGGTGTGCTCGCCGATCTCGAGCCAGTGGTCGAAGTATTCGGCCATGTTGTATCCGCAGAAGGGAAGCATCGCGAACGGGTCGCGGCGGAGCTTGCCGACGGCGCCGGCAGCGGCCGCGGTCGTCTCGGAGGCCATGATCGACCCGAGGAACACGCCGTGCTGCCAGTCGAACGCTTCGGTTACCAGCGGCACCACACCCGAGCGGCGACCGCCGAAGAGGATCGCCGAGATGGGAACGCCCGAGGAGGACTCCCACTCAGGCGCGATGGCGGGATCTTGGGATGCCGGGGCGGTGAACCGCGCGTTCGGGTGGGCGGCGGGCGTCTCGCTCTCGGGTGTCCAGTCCTGGCGTTTCCAGTCGGTCAAGTGGATTGGCTTGTCGTCGGTCATGCCCTCCCACCACACGTCGCCGTCGTCGGTGAGCGCCGTGTTCGTGAAGATGCAGTTCTCCGCGAGGGTGAGCATCGCGTTGAGGTTCGTCTTGTTGTTCGTGCCGGGGGCGACGCCGAAGAACCCGTATTCGGGGTTGATCGCCCACAGGCGTCCGTCCTCACCGAATTTCATCCAGCAGATGTCGTCACCGATCGTCTCGACCTTCCAATCGGGGAGCGTCGGTATCAACATCGCGAGGTTCGTCTTGCCGCAGGCCGAGGGGAACGCGCCGGTCACGTAGCGCACCTCGCCCTTGGGGGAAGTCAGCTTCAGGATCAGCATGTGCTCTGCGAGCCAGCCGTCGTCGCGCGCCATGACGGACGCGATCCGCAAGGCGAAGCACTTCTTGCCCAGGAGGGCGTTGCCGCCGTAACCCGAACCGTAAGACCAGATCTCACGGGTTTCTGGGAAGTGGGCGATGTACTTGTTGTCGCTGTTGCACGGCCACGGGACGTCCTGCTGACCGGGTTCCAGCGGAGCCCCAACCGAGTGGACGCAGGGGACGAAGATGCCATCGTCGCCTAGGACCTCGAGGGCGCCCTTGCCCATACGGGTCATGATCCGCATGTTGGCGGCGACATAGGCGGAGTCGGTCAGCTGAACCCCGATGTGGGCGATCGGCGAGCCGAGCGGACCCATCGAGAAGGGGACGACGTACATGGTGCGCCCCCTCATACTGCCGGAGTAGAGGTCGCGCAGGGCCCTCTTCATCTCCGCCGGATCGCGCCAGTTGTTCGTCGCTCCGGCGTCTTCTTCTTTCTCCGAGCAGATGAAGGTTCGATCCTCCACACGCGCTACGTCGGCCGGATCGGATGTGGCCCAATAGCTGTTGGGACGCTTCGCATCGGAGAGCCTTCGGAACGTCCCGACCTCGACGAGCTCAGCGCACAGAGAGTCGTACTCTTCCGCCGAGCCGTCACACCACAGGACCCGATCGGGCTGGAGAAGCTTGGCCCATTCGTCGACCCAGTCCCGCAGTCGGCGGTTGTTCGATAGGGGCTCTGTGGAGGTCACGGCTCGAAATTTCTCCCTCGTCCGGCTTTTGGAAACATCGGTGCCTACGCTTCCCCCCTGTGGAAGACGACGATAACGGATCGCCCCGTTGACAGGCGAGTTCGCGGTTATCGAGGCGATCCGCTCTCTGCTGCCGGGGCCAGGCGACGCGGGCCAGGTCTGGATCGGCGACGACTCGGCGGTGCTTCCGGTACCTGCCGGGGATCGCCTGCTCCTCGCTGCCGATACTGTCGTCGCCGGAGTCCACGCGGATCTCGGTTTGACCGGGCTCGACGACCTCGGTTGGAAGGCGATGGCTGCGTGCGTGAGCGACATCGCGGCGATGGGAGGCGATCCTCTGTGGGCTCTGGTGACCGTGGCGGGGGCGAGCGGGGAGGAGGTCCGGTCGTTGTACGCGGGTGTGGCTGACGCGTCCAGGTGTTTCGGATGCCCCGTTGTCGGCGGAGACCTGACAGGCGGGCCGGGTTTGGTTGTGACCGTTGCTGTGGCGGGAACCTGTGACGGCGCGCCGGTCCTTCGAAGCGGCGCGCGGGCCGGCGACGAGGTCTGGGTCACGGGCCCGCTCGGTGCATCAGCGGCGGGCCTGCGCCGGCTCCGTTCCGGTGGGTCTTCGGCGCGGGATGCCGAAGGTGCCGACCTGGTGCGATCGCACGCGCGCCCGGTGCCCAGGTTGGCCGAGGGCAGGGCAGCTCGATCGGCGGGAGCGACAGCGATGATCGATGTCTCAGATGGATTGGCCGCGGACGTGGGTCACATATGCCGCCAGTCGGGGATCGGGGTGTCGCTCGATTACGTGCCCGCGGCGAAGGGGGCGACCACCGATGAGGCCATGTCGGGAGGAGAGGATTTCGAGCTCGTGTTCTGTGCGCCACCCGGGGCACCAGTGGGTTCGGCGTTCGAAGGTCTACGCCCGCCGGTGAGGATCGGTGAGTGCAGGGACAACCATCAGGGTGTCCGGCTTGCCGGAGCCGAGGTGGCCCCTGCGGGCTGGGAGCACCAGTTGTGAGGCGACCCCGGGTCCCAGTTGCCCTGACGATCGCCGGCTCTGACTCGGGTGGGGGAGCGGGGATCCAGGCAGACTTGAAGACCTTCGAGGCGCTCGGAGTGTGGGGAACGTGCGCGCTCACGGGAGTGACAGCCCAGAACACGCTCGGTGTCCTCGACTCGCTCGTGCTTCCGCCGCCGCTCGTGCGGGCCCAGATCGAAGCGGTCTGCGACGACATCGGCGTCTCGGCCGCCAAGACCGGCATGCTGGGAACGGCAGAAGTGATCGTCACGGTTGCCCAAGCGGCCGTCGATCATCGTTTTCCATGGCTCGTGGTGGACCCGGTTCTGGTGACCAGCCACGGGGAGCTGCTGCTCGAGGAAGGTGCGGTGAAGGTTCTGCTCGAGGAGCTTGTCCCCCTGTGCAGCGTCGTCACCCCGAACATCCCGGAGGCGGAGGCGCTGCTCGGCCACCCGATCGACGGGCGCGAGGGTATGGCGGCTGCCGCCGAAGAGCTGGCAGCGGCGGGGGCGCCGGCGGTGCTCCTCAAAGGAGGTCACCTCCGCTCCGACGAGTCGCCCGACGTCCTGTACTCCGAGGGACGCATCCAATGGCTCTC
>Ga0307374_10001065_pt1 | contig 51414 bp, 63 predicted proteins | sample OX3MG_FD_202532 | JGI IMG/M metagenome (GOLD analysis project Ga0307374, IMG submission 202532) | Soil microbial communities from Risofladan, Vaasa, Finland - OX-3 | ecosystem: Environmental > Terrestrial > Soil > Coastal area > Acid sulfate soil | place: Finland: Risofladan, Vaasa | collected...
CGGATCGGCCCGTCGTGCACGTCGCGAGCGATCGAGGCGCGAAGTCTAAGTCGGTATTGGAGATCGGCCGGCCCGCGAGCCTCGGAGGTGGTCAACTCGGACTTCACCTGTGGGGGGCGGTGCCACGCCATCTGACCATGAACAAAGCCTCCCGTGAGGCGGCCTTCAATGACAGGGGCGAACGGCCCGGGACGGCAGGGCATGCGGAGGCGGCCCGGCGCCAGAAGAAGGGGAACCCCAAATGAATGGGCAAGGCTCCCGATCCTCGGCGGAGGGAAGCGTCCACCAGCTGTAGCCATTACGCATGGCGGTTCTTCAACGGCCGGCGCCGCCGTCAGGTCCGGACTGTCGGCATTCCTTGAGAGGATCCTTACGCGCTGGGTCCGGCATCGGCTGTCCGGGCTGCAACATTGCCGTCCTGAATCGGTCGGTCGGCCCAAGTTCCCGGGCTGAAGGAGTCCGGGCCGGTCGAGACCAACCTGGAGGAACCGAAGTCTTGACCTGGATCGCAAAGCTGCTGGCAGGTTTAGTCGCCTTGCTGACGATGACTGTGAGCGGGCAACCGGTTACGGTGCCGGTTCGCCATCCGGTTCGGGAGGCAGGGCCTACAACCCAGCTTCTTGTCGCCGGTTGGCACCGACGCCTTCACCTGGATGCACGGCCACAACAACAAGGCCGTCTTCCCGCCCCCGGCCCCGCCGGCTCTGCCGGCCGACCCGGCTCCGGTGGTGGCCGCATCCGGCCACGTGGCGCCTGTCGTCGCCGCCCCGCCCCGCGCCGCCGCCGCCCGTCGTGGTCGGCTCCGCCCAGCAGGCGTACATCAACTCCGACCGTGCCTCGGCCGGCCTCGGCCCGCTGACCTGGAACTCCTGCCTCGCCGGGATCGCCTACCAGCGCACTCCGGATGGCCAACCAGGGCTTCATCTCCCATGTCCGCGGTTCCAGCCAGGACCTCGGCTGCGGGCTTAGCGGCCAGGCCGGTGAGAACGTCGGCTATTGGACGGGCGGGATTAACGACGCCCAGCTCAACGCCATGTTCATGAACAGTCCCGATCATCGGGCCAACATCATGGGTCCCCATCACTACGTGGGAGCCGCCTGGGTCGTCGCGGGCAACGGCTACGCCTACATCGCAGTCGAGTTCAGCTGAAGCCCTCTGGCTCAGTCGATGCTTGGCGACGGAAGGAGCTCCTTTTCGATCGCCTCGAGGAGCGCGTCGCGGAAGCCGATCTCGGACTTGGCCGTGTCCGGTTCGCCTTCGGGCCGGTCAGCCTGCCGGTCCTAGGTCCGGGACAGGCCATTCGACAGGCTTGGCGCCTCCGCCCCGCCGGCGCCGCGGGTGGAATCGTAAGGAGAGATGAGTTCGAACGATTCAGCCAGCTCCTGCGACCTCCACCAGCGTTTGACGACATCGCCGGGCCCACACGACGGGGCCGCGAGGCTGGCTGCCTCGTGGCCGAGTCGCGGGTTGGATTCTCGTCAGTCAAGCGCTGACGGGCTCTGCGGCTGGCTTCTTCTCCTGCAGCGTCCCGGGGGCATGCTGGGGTGGCGAATAGATGGTGAAGAGCTTCAGGCTCTCGTCGTCGGTGTTGATCACGTTGTGGCGCGAGTGGGCGGGGACCAAAACGGCATCCCCCTTCTCGAACTCCACCGGCTGACCGCCGATCTCGATCCGTCCCCTGCCGTCCACCGCATAGAAGAACTGGTCCACCTCGTGGACCTCGTCGCCGATCTCCTCGCCAGGTTTCAGGCTCATCAGCACCAACTGCGCGTGTGCGCCGGTATAGAGCACCTGGCGATAGAAGTCATTGTCCTTGGCCAACTCTTTCAGGTCGCCGTGAAAACCGTCCATGATTGCCTCCTGTGCGGTTCCGAGCCGTATTCGGTTCGACCCTAACTAGCCGAACTCCGGAGCCCAAGAGGCGAATGGCCCGGCCAGGTTGGTCCCTACCGCCGCGGGCCCGCTTGCGCATCCGCTAGATGAGGTAGTCGGCGACCGCCGCCAACCGGTAGCCGCGCGCTCGAATCTCCTCGATGACTCTGGACGGGCGCCCGCATCGAGGGTCGTCCCGTCCTCGGCGCACTTAGAGGGGAGGCGGCGATCGAGAACGCCACCGGCCAAGATCCGCATCCGCTCTTCCGCTTCCGTATGGCGCCCACGACGCTCGCACCATCGCGGATGTCAACGCGATGGGCTGCGGCGGCATCCGGTGGACGGATGAGGTCGCGGCGACGGCGGCCGCGACCTCATCCTTGAGCAATCCTCGAGCGATTTCCTGGGAGACCGAGTACTCCGTCATCCAGAACTCGCGCCCACCCACGCTTGTCTCATAAGCGACGGAGGGCAGCCCTGCCGGCACCGTCGCCACCGCCTGGCCGGTGTCGAGGTCGAGGAGGGCGACCGACCGACTGATCAGGAAGGTTTGGGGGTTGGAACGCAGGTTGGCCTGCCACTCGGCGGTAATTGGAGAGGCAAGCGTCGGGGGGGCCGGTGACTCTGGCAGTACCATTCGTGCGGCGCCGGCTCGGCGGTGGGAGGCACAGAGGAACTGGGCGATGGCGTCCGCTGGCTTGCCAGTGGGCTCGGGGTCAGATGCGCTCCGCTTTGCCCGGAGCCGCAGGCCATGACGACCAGCCCGCCGAGGACGCCGGTCAGCAGGCGCGCCAGCGGCGATCCGGTCCCAGCCATTAAGACAACTTGGGCCGACGCCTATCCGCTGGGCGAGGGCCGAAGGGCCCGAGCCTGATGGCCCCGCCGACCATCTGACCCGGTGGCGGCGGAGGACGCCTGTCTGATCAAGGAGCCGTGATGGAGAGCACGTGAACGTCGGCTCGGCCGTCTGGCGCAAACCGACATGGCCGCGTTGACCCTAGCTAAGCTAGCTGCCGAAATCGATCCAGACCCAGCCAGATTTCGCGCCTTCCTCAGAACTCCCCGGAGCAATCGGGCGCGGTCCTGCGGCAGGTAAGGTCCTTTGCGCCGGCCCCGCATAAGCCGACCGCAGTCTCTCTTCCGCGACAGGAGTCGATGACGACTAAGAGTGCGCCCGGAATCGGTCACGGCGTGGTAGCGCGCGGCCAGCCAATCGCCCGCCACGACCGGGCAGTCGATCCTGCGCATCGGGGTGCCGGGGCCTTCGTAGACGAAGGACAAACGGTAATCAGAGGGATCGGAGCTATTGCCCAGCAACCCGGCGGCGGCAACGTAGCCGCGGACACAGCCGCGGCTGCCCGAGGTTACGTCGGCCACGGTGGGGCCGTCCACCACCAACAGCCCGGAGCCGTGTGACGGGCCTCCGCCAGCGGCGACCCCCGACCCCCGTATGCCCCTCCACGGTCTCGCCGGCGCCTCCTGGTGCTGGCCGGCGCCCTGGCGGCCCTTGTGGTCCTCGTCGCCGCGGCGACCGCGCTCTACCGCGTGCTCACGCCGGCCCGCTTAGACCGCTGGCAGCCGCTTCTCACGCTTGTCCAATGGCGAAGAATTGTCGCTGTCGAAGTCAGGAGTGGCCAAACGGAGCCTCCGGCACCAGACGCCGGACCGCTCGGATCCTCGAATCGATCGCCAAGAAAGATCGCGTAGAGGGCTCAGCGACGAGCTCGAAACCGGGGGACACGTTTCCCGCGACGCGAATTCCTTTCACTCCCTGATGAGGACGGCGTCGCCCAGCGCCGCCCAGGCATAGATAGTCGGCATCGCGCCGACCGGGACGTTGACGCAGCCGTGCGAGCCCGTGATCGCGTTCGCGCCCGGCCCCCAACGGGTCTGCCAGTCGGCGTCATGGATCCAGTAGCCACCGTCGCGAAAGAGCAATCCCTGCTGAGACCAGAGCGTGGGCGGGAAGTAGAACGGGCTCCCGATCGGGAAGGGCGAGATCCAGTGGATCGGCGACTTCTTCTCCAGCACCGAGAAGTCTCCGACCGGGGTCGGCAGTGCTGGCATGCCGGTCGTTACCAGGGTGGTGAACACCACCTGGCGGCCGGACTCAATCCACAGGCGTCCCTGGGAGAGGCTGACCACGATCGCGCGGTCCGCCAGCACCGGTGGTTGACTAACGGCAGGGGTCGGCGTCGGCGCCGTCGTGGGGGTCTCGGTCGGCGTGGGGACCGGCGACGTGCTCGGGCTGGGCGAGGGCGAAGGCTCGCAGCTGACACTTGCGCTAGGCTCCGGCGAAGCGGTCGGAACGCCGCCGGTGCCGGATTGCGGACGCGGGCCACAAGCGATAAGCAGCCATGCAAGGGTCACCGCGAACACCGTCCTTCCGACGCCGGACCTCATGCTGCAAAGGTGGTCGCGGATTGGGAGCGGAGACAGTGCCGATCGTCAGGTGCAAGACGATCCAGGAGTCGCATCTTCGGAAGAGGAGCGATGCGGCCGTCTAGTTGTGGAGAGGAAGGGTGCATGGACGAGGGACCGACGGCCGAGACCCCGCCAACGGCGATGAAGAGCTCGCGGAGGCTGGTCGGCATCGCCGCCGCCGGCCTTGCGCTCGTGGCCGTAGCGGCGGCTGTGCGCCACCGGCGTAACGGTTCATCCCCCACCAGGAGGCCAATGAGCCATACAAAGAGAACCCGACCCCTCGAGCACCGCGACCGGTACCGCGACCGCGACGCCGCCCAAGTACCTGCACGTGATCATCGACGGGAACGACCCCCAGGCTGGGGAGCCGGTCCACGTCAACGTGCGGGTGCCCATCGCGCTCCTCCGTTTCGGGGTGCATTTTGCGAACTTCATCCCGCCATCGGCCCGGCAGCGGGTCAACGAGGAGCTACGCGGGCGAGGGATGGACGTGGACCTGAGCCAGATCACGGCCAAAGACCTGGACGAACTGGTCGAGAACCTCAAAGATCTTTCGATCGACGTCGAGCACAAAGCAGGACAACGTCAGGGTCAAGTTCTTCGCCGAGTAGGAAGGCCGCCCAATTCACCGATCCAGGCCTGGTCGATCGACCCGGCCTGGCCAGGCACTCCGGCCCTTGGTGCTCGGCCCCGCGTGATCGGAAGATGGGAATAGTCATGAGCTGGCTGCGCCTCGTTTGGTCCGACGTCACCGGTCGCTCCCGGCTTGCGGTGGTGCTGGGCGGCGGAGCGACGCTGGGCGCCTTTGAGGTCGGCGTCATCGGCGCGTTGGCCGAGCGAGGCGTTAGGCCGGACCTCCTGGTGGGAACCAGCGTCGGGGCGATCAACGCCGCCTTCTGGGGTTTCGACCCGAGCCCGACCATGGGCCGGCGCCTACTGGCCTTCTGGCTGCGGGCGCACAACTCGTTGTTCTTCCCCGAGGGCCCGGTCCCGATGGTCGGCCGCCTCGTCCAGGGCAAAGATCACCTCACCACCCAAAGCGCCCTGGCCGCGATGCTCACGCACGCCCTTCCAGGGGGGGCCCGTTTCGAGGACGCATCGATTCCGCTCGCCTTCACGGCCACCGAGGTTGGCCGCGGAGAGAGGGTCGTCATCCGCACTGGCCCTGTCCTGCCGGCGGTTCTGGCCTCATCGGCCATCCCGGCGCTCTTCCCGCCGGTGGAGATCGACGGAACAAGGCTCGCCGATGGCGGCATGGTCGCCAACTGTGACATCGAGACTGCGGTGGCGGCCGGCATGACCGACGTCCTTGTCGTGGATGTCATGGGCGACGGCGTCGGCACGTCACCGCGGAATTTCTGGGCGACGGCCGAGGACGCGCTCGGCGTCATGGCCCGGCGCCAGACCGAGCTGGCCCTCCGCCTATTCCAGGACCGCGCCCGGATCGCCTTGATCCGGCCCCGGCTGGCGCAGCGCGGCCGCGTCCTGGACTTCGGACGCACCGCCGATCTTTATGCCGACGGGTATGCCGTCGGCGACCGGTTCTTTGCCGAGGGACTGGTCGGAAGGCGGGTCCGGCCCGGCCTCTTCGAAGCGGGAGCGGAGCGTGTTCCCAGCGTGGCGGCTGGCCGCCAGCGGCCGGTGGCTCACTCCACCGGATAGGCGCCGCCGGTTCCGCGGTGGCCGGGACGTTCAGCACTGAGGATGAACAGCTCACGAGCCGTTCAGGCCCAGGGCGTCCGTCTCACTTCTTCTTGGGGTGCTCCGCGTCGTAGGCGAGGCTCTTGACGCTCTGCTCGACGTTGCCAACCGCCTTCTGGACCTTCCCCTTCAGCTCCTCGCGCTTGTTGCCCGTGACCTTGCCCTTCAGCTCGGTCGCCCTGCCCTTGATCTTGTTCTTCATTTCTTGAATTCCTTCTCTTTACGCGTGGATAATGCGGCGCCCGGTCAGCAGCCGGAAGACGGCCAATAGGACCATGGCGCCCACGAACGCCGAGATGACCCCTCCCCAAGTGAAAGTGCCGGTGCTAACTGCGATGCCGGCCAGGCCTGCCAGCCAGCCGCCCAGGAAGGCCCCCACCACACCGACCACGATGTCCCAAAGGAGACCCATTCCCTTCCCGGACAGCACCTTGCTGGCCAGGAACCCGGCGATGGCTCCGACGACGATCCAAACCAGGATTCCCCACATGAAGCGATCACCTCACTGGACGAGTCGAATCTGACACCTCGACACTGACCGAAGGACCCGCCGGTCTCCCAGTGCCGTTGGTCGCTGCCTGCCAGGTCCGTAAGTCCCGCCCAAGATCGGCAGGTTGCCATTCGCCGAGGCCGCAAGCGGCTCAGTCCAGGCCGGAGTAGGTGGCCTCCACGACCAGCCGCTCGTCGCAGGTCTTGCTCTTGTCGTTGAAATCCCGGAGCAGGTGATGACGGAGAGCCGGGGCGGCCCGTCGGGCTGGAAGGGGCCGGTCGGATGCGAGCGGACGGGCCAGGTTCTCATCGAGTCACGACAAAGGCCCGCCGGCTCCCGTCGGCAAGAACCACACGATCTTGTCGCCTGACCGGGGACTGACCAACCGGGCGAAGACCAGGGGCTGGTCGGAGTACCCGGCGTCACCGTCGATCACCGCGTCACCGAGATCTCCCGGCACCGCGGCGGCGTTGTACCAGGCGGCGGCGAAGTAGTTGTAAGTCACCGCCATCGCTCCGATGCGGTCGACGCCGACCGGTTCCAACCGAGGATGCCGGTTGATCTTGGCGATCAGCAGCCGCACCGGTAGCGCAGAGGGCATCGGCTTCGGAGCCGTCACACCTCTGCCGGGGAACTCGTCGATAGCCAACCGGGACACGGCGCCCACCGCGCCGGCCGTATCTACCGCCGTGTCGGAGGGCGGCCCGGCCAGCCAGTAAGGGCCCGCCCGGCCACCAAGAGCACGGCCACCAGCAACCTCGGCGAAGAGCTGCCCCGGAAAGCGGACGGACTCCTCCGGCGCCGCACCGAGATGCGCGCCACGGCCTCCTACGCGGTGCGGCGGCGAGCCCTAACCCGGGAACTCAGAACCACGACCAGCTTCCAGGGGACCGTGATGGCCCTGGCCAGCATCACCATGACGACAGGAGCGACATTGATCGGGCGCGCCCTGGCGCGAAACGCAGCGCATCGCTGTCCACCACCGGTATTCCTGCCAGGCTCCTCGACGGGCCTCCCCTGGCAGCTGATCCTGATCGGCATTTGTGGCGTCCTCGGCGTGGTCGGCGCAGCTGACCGGGCCGCTAACCCTCAGCGGCTTTGGCACCTATATCTTCCAGATCGGCAGCACGCTCACCAACGGAGCCCAGGCGTGCGGCGTCTTCGGCGACCTTCGGTAAGACGACGACGAGAAGTGGTAGGTGCCTGGAGTCAGATTCTGGCCGCCGAGGTCGACGCCGGTCTTGTCGACGAATGGCGTCTGATTGGCGGCGTCGTTGTAGGCGGTCACCAGGTCGCTCTTCGCCTGCACGGCCAACGCGTCGGCGTAATGGGTCCCGCCGTTGATCACCCCGGGCGGAAACCCGGTGACCGAGGAGGAGCCGCCCGGACTCAGTCCGACGTCGCCGTTGACGGTGCTGGAGCCCGTGTTGGTGATGGCGGAGCCGCCAAGAACCGCAAAGCTTGTGGCGGTCCCGAGCCGGGGCTGGGTGGACGCCAGGGCGGTAATCGGCCAGGCTGACCCGAATAACACAGCAACTGAGATCGAAAGCCATAGCGCTGTGCGACTCTTCGTGGCGGGCATGTTGATCGAACATGTGTGCTCCGGGGGGCCAGGCGGTGTTCCGGACCCGTAGGGCCCGCGGCCCGCGGGACGAGCAGCACTCGACCGGCAGCGGAACGGAGCGGGATGCTGACGATGGACGCATACAAAGCCTACCGAGAGAGGAAGCGCTGTGGCCAGGTTCGCCGTGGACAACGCTCGGGATGATCGGATGCAGAGGGCGCGCTCTGCCTGGTTTCACGTGGGGGATGCTCCACCGACGCTCGAAATGCGGCTGCGGACGATTCGCAGGAGGCGGATGGCTTCGCGGCTCGCGGTTGCGACCAGTTCCGCCATTTGGATCGCGGGTCTGTCAGCGCTCATGGCCATCGCCGGCGCTGGGATCCTGAGCATCCATTGAGCAAGGAGGCAATCTCGCGAAATGAAAAGCAGAGTTGATCAAGGCCCCAACCCCGGAGCAGGGTCATACCGGGGCGAGCGCCAGACGCGACTGAGCGCGATCTGGATGGCGATCGCGGTCGCCGTGGTGGCACTGGCTGCCGTCCTCGTCTTCATCCTGCAGAATCCCCGCGACGTCGACCTGACCTTCCTCTTCTTCCACGGACGGCTGCCGCTGGCCATAGCGCTGCTCTTCGCGGTGGTACTCGGAGCCGTGATAGTGCTGGCGTCGGGAGCGGCCCGCATCCTTCAGCTCCGGGGAGTTGCCAGAAGGGCGCGTCGCGCGCAAGCCGATGCGAGCGCGGCGGCCGATTCCCCGGCAACCGGCAGCTCAAGAGCACAGGGAGCGTAGAGACGAAGGTCGCGGTTCAACTTCCTGACCGCGTTGCAAGGAACTGATCTCGCGGACAGCCGGAGGGACGGGTCTTTCGTTGGACCCGTCCCTCCGGCCTTCTTTGAGCTTGGCTGTTCCGGTTGTGCGTGCGGCTTAGGAGGCGGTCGAGCGGCCGCGGAAGAGGCCGACCAGCCAGGCGATCACCACCACGGCGATGGCGATCCAGAGCAGGTTGACCATCGCACCCGCCGCGTGGAACAACAGCCAGAGAACGAAGAGAACGGCGGCGGCGACCAGCAGTAGGTGGATCATTTCCTCGAGCTTCTCCTTCTTGAAACGAGCCGAATGGCTCGCCCTCTTTTCATCACCACGGTTGCGCAGGCTCTCCAGACCAAATAGGGCCTAACGCCCCTCGGCGTAGGTGTCCTTTCTCGTTGTGGCAATCCTCAAGGGGTCTGGCTGGGGCTCGGTGGGAACGAGGAGCCTGCTCGAGGAGACTTTCGGACTACTCGAGGAGACCCCGGGGCTCAGGAAGGCGGATCGCCTGAAGCTGCGGCATAGCCGCGCCGAGGCGCTCGCCGCGGGCGTCGCCCGCGATGCGGACGACCGCGAGATGGAGTTGGAACCCTAGCCCAACCTTGATAGCGCCGCGCATGGCCCCGTGCCGCAATTGGGCTGGGAAGCCATGATAATCGAGGGTACTCATCGGAATTCGGCGAATTCACAATTGATAGTCCGAAGGGACTTCCTAGAACTCCGGACCGCAAGTAGCTGGTTCGATTCCTGCGGGCGCACCATCTTTCGCAACCGGGCGAGGTTCCAAGCGGCTACTAACGATTGCTTACATAGCAACAGGGGTAACCGTCGCCGTCGGTTCCCGGAGTTGCGGATTGCGACCGCGTTCCCGCGGCGCAGTCCGGCTTCGAGTTCTGCCTCGACCGCCCGAATTTGGCTGAACCATCCCCATGGAAGGGTGCCCGAGCGTCTTCTTGAAGTCGCATGACACGCATCCGCTCGCTACTTAGCTCGGCTTGAAGCCGCGGCATATGCTCCGACTGGAGTCTTCGTGTCGGCGGCCGCGTCGCGAGAGTTGTGCTTCCGCCAGAGCAGAAGCAGCCATGCCACCAGCGAAGCCTCAATCGGGAGCGGCGTCAAGAATTGCGGCGACTCACCGGCGACCAGCACGATCAAGGGCCAGAATTGAAGCACGCGCTCGGGGCGGGTACCTGCCAGCAACCAAGCCGCGACCACCAGGATCGCGAGATCGTCCTGGTGAAGGTGCGGCGCCACCAAGATGCTGCCGATGATGCCGATTGACAGCACTATCGCCGCGCCGCGACCGCGGTTGTGGAATGCAATCGCGAGGGCACTGACGCCGGCAACCACCTGCAAAGAGAGCGTTAACGGGTTGATGCCGACCAGACGCGCGGACGGCGACAGGTAGCCGGATCGGACCACGGGATCGGCTATGTAAGCGAGTGTCAGGTAACTGTTATACGGATAGACCTGGACCTTGCGAACCAGCTCAAGCCCATGTTCGATACCGACAACTCCGACTAGCCCGACCGAGAGGCCGATCAATACTGCAGTTCCTGTCAGCCACCCGCTCGCAAAGACCATCTCGCCCCCGAAAAGCAGCGTGGGCCCAACGAGGAGTGCGAGCTGCGGTTTTAGCAGGGTCAAGGAAAGTACGACGCCGGCCGCGAACTTCCGATTGCGTTGCGCCAGCCAGGCAGCGGCAGCGACCGAAAGCATCACGAAGGCCACCGGTTGACCGAGAACCAGGCCAATGAACACCGGGAACCAAGCGAGGAGGGGCAGGGCGTAGAGCCAGGGCCATTTGACAGGTCTGGGCGCGACTAGTCTCCATGCGCCTACCAGCGCAACTACCGAAATAGCGGTCCAGACGAGATAGGCGGGGGTAGGAGGTACGAGGGTGAAAGGCGCGGCGAGCCAGGCAAGGGGCGGCGGGCTTATGTAGACGGAGAGAGGGCTCAAAGCACCGTTGACATGCTGCAGCTGGCGGATCATTTGCTCTTGGCGGTCGGCGTCGTAGAGATGATTCCAGCCATCGGTCAGACCTACCCGCGCCGCGGCGTACCAGAGGGTGAAATCTTGGTCGAGTGGATTCGCGGTGAAGGCGCGAGCCCAGAGAAAGAGCTGTCCCGCGCAAAGCAGGACCGACCCGAAAACCGCCGCAAACAGAGCCAGCCGCTGAGCCCGCGTCAGAAAGGTCACGATCTTGGTGTTGAAGCTTGACCAGATTCGACGGATACCTCAACACCTGGATCCACGAGCCTGCAGAAGCGTTCCACCATTCGTATCGCTTTCATGGCGTGGCTGCTGTTTCGATGACCGGTCAAGATCAGGCGGGCAAGCCTCTTCACCCTGTAGAGCCGGTCCCACGCCATGTCGATCTGCGGGGCCCGACAACCCTCTATAGTGCGACCCTTCCAATCGAGGTGCAGCATTTGGTGTCCGCTTCTCTGAATATCTATCCGTCGTGAGCGAGGGATTTATTGGCGAGCGGCTCGGCCGCAAGGCCCTGGCCAGGCTGCCGCTCGGCTTTGGGCTGCTCGTGGCACTGAGTGCGATCACCCTCTTCAACCTCCAGCTGATCTTCCGGGCGCTCGCGATCGGCTACCCGGTCAGCGACTACCGGTTCCCTGAGGTGGCAGTCCGCATCGCTTTCGAGCGCGGCTGGAGCCACCTCTACGATACGGCGCTTCCCAACCCGCCTCCCATGGCCTGGCTGGTCGCCCCCTTTGCGCTATTGCCGAGCGCGGTCGGCTACGCCCTCTTCGCGATCCTGATGCTGGGCTGCCTGGTCGCGTCGAGCCAGGTGCTGTCGAATTCGGGCTGGTCGTCCCGCCTCCGCGCGCTGACCTTGGTGCTGGCCCTCCTGCCCGCGATGGCGATCGTGATCTTCGCGCAGGTGGCAGCGGTCGTGATCCTGGCCGTATCCCTCTGTTGGGCGCTCTTGCGAAGCGGTCGTGAGGTCGAGGCGGGGGTGATCCTGGCGGCCGCGGCCGTCAAACCGCACCTACTGCTCATCGTGCCGTTCTCTCTGCTCCTGGCCGGCTATCGCCGCTCCTTCGTGAGCTGGGTCGTCGCGTCTGCGGTGCTGGTGGCGCTCAGCCTCCTCAACGTCGGGCCCGTCGCGCTGGTCCACTACGCAACCCAATTACTGAACTTCGACACCGGGAAGCGCGGGGCCTATTCCCTAACGTTGTTCTTGGGGTACGGCGCTCCGACCCTGGCCGCGCGGGCAGTCGTCCTTGGCCTGGCGTTGCTGATCGGGTGGCTCTCGCGCGGTCGGAGCCTGACCGCGCCGATCGCGGCGGGAGTGGCCGGCTCGCTGTTGATCAGCGGCTACCTCAACGCCTTTGACCTCGCGCTCTACTCCGCGGTCCTGCTGATGCTGCTGCGCGAGGGCGAGCATTGGTTGTTGCCGACGGTGGTGCTGGTGATTCTCTGGATCACTCTGGAGACGGCGATCAGCTCTGGCATTCTCGTCGTGCTGCTGGAGGTCGTCTTCCTGCTCTCGCTCATCGTGCCGCTGCTCATCGCTTCCAGGGCGGAGCAACGCGGCCGACAATCGGTTTCTACAAAGGTCCTTCAGCAGACATGAGCGAAATCACCCGGGCGACGTTCGCAACCGAGTTCCTGGCCGAGACCGTCGCCATTCTGGCCGCGATCGACGTCGGTGAGGTCGAGCGGGTGGCGCGCGGATTGGCCGCGGTGAAAAGACGTGGTGGGAGGCTCTTCATCCTCGGCGTGGGCGGCTCGGCCGGCCATGCCAGTCACGCCGTCAACGATTTCCGAAAGATCTGCGGCATCGAGGCGTACGCGCCGACCGACAACGTCAGCGAACTGACGGCGCGTGCCAACGACGATGGCTGGGAGACGACCTTCAGCGGGTGGCTCCGTGCTTCCCGGATCGGTCCCGCCGATGCGCTACTCGTCCTCTCGGTGGGCGGCGGCGACCTAGAGAGGGCGGTTTCGACCAACATCGTGCGGGCTGTCGAACTGGCCAAGTCGGTGGACGCGTCGGTGTTCGGGATCGTCGGACGTGACGGCGGCTTCACTCGCCGTTCAGCCGACGAGTCCGTCTTGGTTCCGCCCCTCTTCCCAGACCACATCACACCTCAGACCGAAGGCGTCTGCGCGGTGCTCTGGCACCTGCTGGTGACACACCCCGTCCTGAGCCGGTGACCTCCTACCTTGTCGTCGGGGGAGCCGGCTTCATCGGCGGCCACCTTGTCGATCGCCTGCTTACCGACCCGGCCACGACGACGGTTACCGTCTTCGACAATTTCAGCAGCGGCCGCCGCACCCATCTCGAAGAGCACGCGAGTGATCCGCGGCTGACAGTCGTCAGCGCCGACGCGCGCAACCTGCCGGCCCTGGTCGATGCGACCAAAGGCAGCGACACCGTCGTCCACCTCGCGTCCAACCCGGACATCGCGCGGGCGGTCAGCGAACCGGCGATCGACTTCGACCAGGGCACCCTCCTCACCCACCACGTGCTCGAAGCGGCGCGCCTCGCGGGCGCGCGTACGCTCCTCTACGCTTCCGGCAGCGGCGTTTACGGAGACCTGGGCGAGGAGGTCGTCGCCGAGGACCGGGGCCCGCTGGAGCCGATCTCCACCTACGGTGCCAGCAAGCTCGCCGGCGAGGCAATGCTGAGCGCCTACTGCCACCTTTATGACCGGAAAGGCGTCGCCTTTCGTTTCGCCAACGTGGTCGGTCCCCGGCAGACACACGGCGTCGGTTTCGACTTCCTCCGCAAACTGGCGGCGGATCCGAGTTTCCTGAAGGTCATGGGCGACGGCAGCCAGAGCAAGTCCTATCTCCACGTCTCCGACGCACTCGACGCGGTGCTTCTGGCCGGGGCCGAGTCAAGGCCATCGTTCGCCGCCTACAACGTAGGCACCGACGACTACCTGACCGTGCGCGAGATCAGCGAGCTGGCGATCGAGGTCGCCGGGATCGAGCCCGGGCGGACCAGGGTCGTCTTTGACACCGCCGACAGGGGCTGGAAAGGCGACGTACCGGTGATCCGCCTCGACACGTCGAGGATGCGCGCGCTCGGGTGGAGCAACCGGATGTCTAGCCGCCAGGCGTTGGAGAGTTCGATGCGCGCGATGTGGGCTCAGGGCGGATGAGCCGGCCTGCCGTTTTTCTCGACCGTGACGGCGTACTCAACCGGGCACCGGTGGAGAACGGCAGGCCGCAGACCGTGACCTCAGCAGAAATGGAGCTGGAGCCCGGCGCCGCGGAGGCTTGCGCGTCGCTGGCGGAGGCGGGGCTGCCGCTGGTCGTGGTCACCAACCAGCCCGACGTCGGCCGCGGGCGCCTCCAGCGGAGTACGGTCGAGCAGGCCCACCGGAGGCTGGGCGCACTGATATCCCTGACCGCCGTCTACACCTGCTACCACGATGATCCTGACAACTGCGACTGCCGGAAGCCCAAGCCGGGCATGCTGCTGCGCGCGGCCGCCGAGCACGACCTCGACCTCCGCCGGAGCGTGATGGTCGGCGACCGCTGGCGCGACGTCGAGGCGGGGCGCGCGGCCGGCTGCGCTACCGTTTTGGTCGACCACGGCTACGACGAACGCCGGGCCGACGCACCGGATCTGGTCGTCCCTTCGCTCCGCGAGGCGGTGGACTGGATCCTCGAGCGGACCTCGTCATGACCGTCGCCGACCTGAAGGTCAAGCTTTTCGTCGACGGCGCCGACCTCGCCGCGATGATCGGGTTCGCCGCCAACCCACTGATCAAGGGTTTCACCACCAACCCGACGCTCATGCGCAACGCGGCGGTGGGCGACTACGAGGCGTTCGCGAAATCGGTGTTGGAGCGGATCACGGACCTACCCATCTCCTTCGAGGTCTTCGCCGACGACGCCGACGGCATGGATCGGCAGGCCCGGCTCATCGCCGGCTGGGGCGACAACGTCTATGTCAAGGTGCCTGTTACGAACACGGCGGGGGAGGCGACCACAGAGACGGTCCGGAGGCTCGCGGCCGACGGGGTCAAGGTCAACGTAACGGCCGTCCTCCTCCCGGAGCAGGTGAGGGAAGTCTCGGCCGCCCTGGCCGGCGGGGCGCCCGCCTTCATCTCCGTCTTCGCGGGCCGCATCGCCGACACCGGCCGCGACCCGCTGCCCGTGATCTGTGAGTCGCTCGCGATCATGGCCCGATACCCGAGCCAGGAGCTGATCTGGGCCAGCCCTCGCGAGCTACTCAACGTGGTTCAGGCCGATGACGTCGGCTGCCACGTGATCACTGTCACCGCCGAGCTGATGCGAAAGCTGGAGCTGCTCGGCCGCGATCTCGCGGAATACTCGCTGGCGACGGTGCGGATGTTCCATGACGACGCCGCGGCCGCCGGCTACGATCTTTGACCCGGTGCTGATCACCAGGACGCCCCTGCGGGCCAGCCTCGGCGGCGGCGGCACCGACCTGCCCAGCTATTACAGCCGCTTCGGGGCGACCGTGATCGCGGCGGCGATCAACAAGTACATCTACGTGGGAATCAACCGGACCTTCACGCCCAACTACTTCCTCAAGTACTCCGAGCTGGAGTTGGTCGAGAGCCCCTCCGAAATCCGCCACCCGCTGATCCGGGAGGCGTTCGTCGCCCACGACCTCGAGCCGGGAGTGGAGCTGGTGAGCTTGGCCGACATCCCCGACGGCACCGGGCTGGGCTCCTCGGGCACCTTCACAGTTGGGGTCCTGAAGGCGATCTATGCCTTCCGGCGACTCCACGTCAGCACCTCCGCGCTGGCCGAGGAGGCGTGCGACATCGAGATGAACCGTCTCGGCCGCGCCGTCGGAAAGCAGGACCAGTACATCGCGGCCATGGGCGGCTTGATCTGCCTCGAGTTCTCGCGAGGCGGCGAGGTGACCGCTTCGCCTCTCAGGATCTCGACGGCAACCCTTCACGACTTGGACGAGCACCTGCTGCTTTTCTTCACCGGCTACTCGCGCCGGTCGGTGACCATCCTCGAGGACCAGCAGAAGCGCTCAGAAGCGGGCGATACGGCCATGCTGGAGAACCTCCATGCGATCGGGCGCATCGGAATCCGCGTCAAGGCGGCGCTGGAGGCTGGCGACACCCAGGGCTTCGGCCGGCTCCTGGATGAGCATTGGCGCATTAAGCGAGCGCGCACCACCGGCATCTCCACCTCCGACATCGACCGCTGGTATGAGGCTGGCATGGCCAGCGGTGCGCTGGGCGGCAAGCTAGTGGGCGCTGGCGCCGGCGGGTTCTTGATGTTCTACTCCCGGCATCCCCAGGAGCTTCGCCAGGCGATGGCCGCGGTGGGCCTGATGGAGCTGCGGTTCAACTTTGACCACGACGGCTCGACCGTGATCGTCCGGGACTGAGTCACCCACAGTGCTCCAGGTCGCGATCCTCGCGGGCGGTCTCGGGACTCGGTTGGGACCCATGACCGAGCGGTTGCCGAAGTCGCTGGTGGAGGTGGCCGGCCGACCCTTCATCGATTGGCAGCTCGACCTGCTGGCAAGCCAGGGAGTGAAGCGGGTGACCGTCTGCGCCGGGCACCTGGCCGGCTCGCTGCGCAGCCACCTCGGCGGCGGCTCTCGCTCGGGTCTCGAGCTGGTCTGGGTGGACGAGGGAGAGAGCCGGCTGGGTACCGCAGGTGCGCTCCGTCTCGCCCTCGACCGAGGGGCGCTCGACAAGGCCTTCTTCGTCCTCTTCGGCGACTCCTACCTGGAGGCCCCGATGGCGCCAGTCGAGTTGGCCTGGCGGCGCAGCGGCCTCCCGGCGCTGATGACCGTCTATCGAAACCAGGACCGGCTGGCTCCGAGCAACGCAATCTATTCGGGGGCTCGTATCACCGCCTACGACAAGGCGCGGCCCATGAACCTCAGAGCCGCTATGGAGTGGATCGACTACGGCCTGTCAATCCTCACCGCCGAGGAGCTGCGGCGCCGGGTCGCCGGAGGCTCCGCCGACCTGGCCGCCGTCATGCGTGAGCTGAGCCGGGGAGGGCAGCTGGCGGGCTTCGAGGTCGCCGAACGCTTCTACGAAGTGGGTTCCCGGGAGGGAATCGCTGAGCTCGAAGGCCACCTCGCCAGCCGCTATCCTCACTCGTCTGATGAGCCCGCCGCGACAGCTCGGAATCCTCGGCGCGGGCGCCAGCGGCTTGTCCCTCGCCCTCCTGAGCGGCCTTGACTTCGAGCTGCTCGAAAAGAAGCCACGTGCCGGCGGCCACGCTTCCTCGACCGAGGTCGATGGCTGGGTCTTCGACGAAGGACCCCATATCATGTTCTCCCGGGAGCAGCTCCTCCTCCAGTGCCTGGTTTCCAGCCTGGGCCGGAACATCCACCTCAGCCGGCGCAACAACCGGGTTGCGCTCTCCGGCGCCATGGCCCGATACCCGATCGAGAACGACCTCGCCGCGCTCCCTCCGGACCTGCGCTCGGACTGCCTGATCGACATGGTCCGGGCTCGGGAACGCCCGCGCGAGACGGCCAACCTGGCCGAATGGTTCGAAGCCAACTTCGGCGAGGCGCTCACCGCCTCCTACTTCCGACCTTACAACGAGAAGCTCTGGAAGACGCCACTGGAGAGCCTGTCCATGACCTGGGCGGATCGGATTCCGCAACCGCCCCTGGAGGACGTGATCAGGGGCGCGCTGGGCGAGGTCTCGGAGGGCTACCTGCACCAGCTCCACTACTCCTACCCTCTGCGGGGCGGCTTTTCGGCCATCATGGACGCCTGGGCCGGCGGCATCCCCGAGGGAAGGCTCGCCCTCGGCGTCGAGGTGACCGGACTGCGCCGCGAGGCCGAAGGAGTGCGGGCCGCCACAAGCCAGGGCGAACGCCTCTTTGAACGGGTGGTCTCGACGATCCCGCTGTCGCGGCTGGCCGACCTGATGGAGGACGTGCCCGATCACGTCGCAAATGCCGTGGCGCGGCTGCGGGTGAACCCGATCATCACAACGACCATCGGCTTCGCAGGCGAGGACCCTAACCAGTACACGGCCGTCTACATCCCCGACCCTGACTACCTGGTGAACCGGGTTTCCTTTCCCGCCGTGTTCTCGCCGCACAATGCGCCGCCGGGCTGTTTCAGCGTCCAAGCCGAGATCACCTGCGCGCCGGGCTCAGAGGTTCTGGTGGCCGGCGACGACTTTATCTCGACCCACGTGCTCGACGGGCTCCGGGCGCGGACGCTGGTCCCCGAGAACGCCACGCCGATCTTCACCTCGGTGCAGCGCTTCGACCAGGGTTATGTCGTTTACACCAATGGCTACGAGGAGGACCTGCGGGCCGCGACCGACTGGTTCGAGAGCCAGGGCGTCATCCTCCACGGTCGTTTCGGCAGCCACGACTATCTGAACGTGGACGGCTGCCTGCGGCGCTCGATCGACCTGGCCCGCAAGCTGGGCACCAGCGTGGGCGACGAGGACGTGCTCCAGCGCTTCCAGGCCCTGGCGACAGATTCCTGATTGGCTGCCAGCAGCGACTTTGGTGACGTCGCCGTCGTGATGATCACGCGCAACGAGGAGGGCGCCGTGGCCAAGGTCATCGGGGACGCGCTCCGAGCCCTCCCGGGGGCGGAGGTATTCGTCATCGACGGCAGCGACGACAGCACGCCGGCAGTCGCTCGTAAGGCGGGCGCCACCGTCATCCGAGAGCCGGGGGGCGGGTTCGGTCCGGCTTTCCACGCGGCCCTGATGGCGCCCAGTCGGCCATTCGTGGTCACCGTGGACGCCGACGACACCTATCCCGCCTCGGTCTTTCCTCGTCTCGTCGAGCTGGTTCGCCAGGGGTTCGACGTGGCAGGCACCGACCGCCTCGGCCGGCGGCCTCCTCCCGCCATGCCGCTCGCCAATTGGCTGGCGAACCGGCTCTTCGGCGCCCTCGGCTCATTGCGTGCCCGCCGGCGCCTCTTCGATCTTCACTCCGGTCAACGGGCCTACCGGGCCGAGGTGCTGCATCGGTTCGACTGGGACTTCCAGGGCCTAGCCTTTCCCGTCGACCTCCTGCTCTGGCCCGCCCTCGACGGCTGTCGGGTCACCGAGATAGAGATCGCCTACCAGGAGCGGGTCGGTGAATCCAAGCTGCAGCGCTGGCCCAGCACGATCGCGACCCTGAAGCGGCTCGTCAGACCGCGCTCGGCGATCAAAACCAAGCCTTCAAGATGACAACTGAGGGCCGCACCGCACCGAAACGTTCCTCCCCAGCTTCGGCTTGGGGGATCAGCGGCCTGGCGCGGGAAAGGCTGCTGACCTGGGGTGCGTCAGCCCTGGCGAGAACGGCTCGCCTACTCTGGTACCTGGAGACGCTGGTCCTCTCGGCCCGCTACCAGCAACTGCTCGACCGGGCGCCCTGGGCCAGGGGACCGGTCCGCCACCCCCATCGCGCCCAGCTCTGGCTGAAGGCAGCGGCACCTCGCCTGCGCGGAGGCGGCTTCACTGCGCTCGAGTTCGGTGTTGCCAGCGGCCTGGCCACGGGCTGGTGGGCCGCCAGCGGGGTTCCCTTCCTCGCCTGGCATGGCTTCGACACCTTCGAGGGCCTGCCCTCCGACTGGCGGCGAGGAGACGTCGCGGTCATGGCCGCGGGCGAATTCACGCCGGCCGCGGGCGTGGGTTCGGTTCCCGATCTCGAGGCGCCCTTCCCCTATACCTGGCACGCCGGCCTGATCGGCGACACCCTGCCCGGCTTCGATCGCCCTCCAGGGAGCTTGTTCATCCTCATCGACACCGACCTCCTCGAACCGGCCGAGGAGGTGCTCGGATGGCTCCTCGTTCACGGCAGGCCAGGAGACGTCGTCTACCTCGACGAGGCCTTCGACCCCTGGAACGAGGGACTCGCCCTGCGCCGGGCGATAGCGGCGGGCCTGGCCGTCAACGCGGTGGCCTACACCGGCTCCGCCCTACTGATCGAATTGGTATAGCCCGGGCGTCCGGAACGTCTTTTCGAGATGCCGACAGGCCTCGAGGCCGGCGAGGTGCTGGCCTCAACGGTGGTCATCGACGTCACCGGACATGAACGGTCAGCGAGGAGCTGAGCCGGAGGTCGCGCGAGGAGCGGCCCGCGTGGCTCGTGTACTCACCGGCCGGCCACACCCAGCGGGAAGGGCCGTCTTCGTAGCGGGCGAAGGCCCGGGCCGGAATCGTCAGCCGGGCCGCTACCGACTCACCCGGCTCTTCCTGCTGCTCAGCGAGCCGACGGCTCGACACCTCGATGCGGACACCGCGGGCGCCATAGTCGCCGGCGGCAACCGAGGCATGCTTGCCGGCGACGCCATAACGCTCGTCGCGCGGGAGGTCGGTCCTTCCGCGGGGAGCTGCCCCGAGAGCTCAACGGCCATCCGCCAGGAGGTGCGCGCGGTGCTGTCGGGGTTTCTCAGCCTTGGCAGTCCGGCTCGATCCCGAGGGCCTCCCGGGGCAGGTGGCGCGGAGCCGTTCTCCGCCACCGAGGCGCAAACCGCCGCACTCCGTTGTCTCACCCGCTGGGGTGCGGACGCGGCCGCCCGCCGCGACGCAATGGCCACGGTGATCATGCGGGAATGGGCTCTTAACCTTGCCCGGCTGGAGGCCGACCTCGAGGAGCCGGGTGAGCCGGACGGTCGAGGCTTCGCGGATCCCCTGGTGGCGCTGAATCCCTCTGGAGACCAGGAGCAGAGGGATGCTCTTTCAGCTCCGGCTGAACTCCAGGTTGGGGAGTCGGTGACCTCTCAGCAGCCAGATTCCCGTCACCACGAACCAGGCGGTCAGCGCGAGTGTGAAGGGGCGTTGGAAGAGCCCGTTGGGTACGCTCAGAGGCACTCGCAGCAGGATGTTGAACGCTTCGATCAGCACCACGCTGGTGGCGACCCCGATCCACAGCCGAAGCGGTGGCTTGGCGTGTCCCTGTCGCGGGGCGCCGATAGCGAGGGCGACCATCGACACGGTGGCTACCACGAAGCAGATCTGAGAGACGACGACGTGCAGGACCCCTGAGAGGTGAGAGTTGGGATCTTGCGGAAAGACGCCGGTCAGGGTGAGAAAAACTCCCGCGAGTCCGACCAGCACGGCCCCGACCCGCCAGGTCCGGCTCTCGCGATGCGCGATCCACAGCCCCGCGGCGACGACCAGGGTTAGCAGTCCGGGCAGGAAGAAGAAGCCGGCGCTGAAGAGCGCAGCGTTCGGAGTGCCGCGCGTGGCGAGGTCGCTCGCGGCGCCGGTCAGCAGGTTGTAGCCGTGGCGGAGCATCCCCATGGTGAGGAAGTCGGTCCACATCAGGGCCGGTGCAGCCAATGCGGCGAAGCCGGCTAGGCGAGGAAGATGGCGCGTCGCGGTGGCAAGGGGCGGCCGCACGCCGGTGCTGATCACAACCGGAAGCTTTCCCCGCGCCGAGGCAGTCCGAAACCAACGCACGTCCCGAGCCAGGCCGCTCCTCGCTCGGCGGTCAGATGGGAGGCTGGAGCGCGCCGTTCGCTGCCAGGAAGGCGAAGGTGGGGGCGATCGTGGCCAGGTCGACGATGCCGAGCACGATCGCGACCGCAGCCAGCAACGGCCCGGGCCCTGGAGATCGCAGCTCGGCCGCAAGCGCGTACAGCCCTCCCAGAGCCATGGCGACGCTAAGGATCAAGAGACCCGCAAGCTTCGGCAGAGGCGACGCGAGCGCGACCACCGCCAGCGCGACTCCGGCCACGGCGTAGACCTCGGCCCGCTGCGGCCAGCGCCGGTGCTGGGCCCAGCAGCCGCCGATGATCGCAAGCGCTCCCAGGCTGGAGCTGATCATCTCGTGCCGCCAGCCGGCACCCAGGTGCGCACCGTATGGGAGGGTGAGGATCAGCCAGAGTCCGATTCCGCCCACCGCCACCGAAACAGCGCTGACCGCCTGGGATCCTCGGGACGCATGGATCGACATCGCGAACCGAATCCTGGCCCCGCCGGCGCCGGCAAGTGACGGGCTAAAGCCCCCGCCCGGAGGGCCGAAGGTCCCTTTCGTCGCCTCGGCGGCCCCTGCAGCATCTGAGCATGGGAAGCCCCTCGCCCGGCCGCCGCCTCTTCTTCATCGACTGGCTGAAGGTGCTGGTCGTGCTGGGGATCTTCTACTACCACGCCGCGATGCCGTTCGCCTACTCGAGCTGGATGATCGTCAACGTCCAGAAGAGCGCCGCGCTGTCGATCTACGCCGTGATCGGCTACCAGTTCGGCATTCCTCTGCTGTTCGTCATCGCGGGCGCCAACGGCTGGCTGTCCCTCGGGGTTCGTGGAGCCGTCCGCTTTGTGCGGGAACGGTTCTGGCGCCTGCTGGTGCCGCTGGGGGTCGGGATCGTCCTCCTGAGCCCGATCCAGAGCTACTTCATGGTCGTCAACCACGGCCGCTACAGCGGCAGCTTCCTCAGCTACATCCCCGTCTTCTTCCGGGGCATCGAGTTCTACTTAAATCCGACCTGGTTCGGTAACTACGGCTACCACCTCTGGTTCCTAGCCTTTCTCTTTCTCTACTCGCTGGCCGCGGTGCCGATCGACACCTGGCTGCGATCGCCGGCCGCCCGCCACTGGATCGACATCGCCGCGACGGCAAGCCAGCAACCGGGCGGGGTCTTCCTCGCCGTCATTCCGGTGGCGCTCGTCCAGATGGCATTCAAGGCGCGGTTTCCCGCCTACCAGGACTGGGCCGACCTCGTCTACTGGCTCGTCCTCTTCCTCTGCGGCGCGCTCTTGGTGAGCGATCCCCGGATAACCGCGGCCGTCAAGGCCCAGGGGGGCCGAGCGCTGCTCTGGACCCTGGGCGTCGGGTTGATACTGCTGCCGCTGGCCGCCGCCGGCCTGATCGGCGGCTGGGAGGCCCGGCCCACCTATTCGCCGGGCTACTTCTTCTACCAGGCGTTGCGTTCGCTGTTCACCTACGGATGGGTGCTGATCTGCCTCAACATCGGGCTGCGCTGGCTCGACTTCGGAAACCGTTTCCTGACCTATGCCAATGAAGCTGTGATGCCCTTCTACGTGATCCATCACCCGGTGATCGTGGTCATCGCGTTCTACGTCGTGCAGTGGCAGGCTGGGGTGTGGACCAAGAACGTCTTCCTGGTCGTTACCGCCCTCGCCGTGACGATCGCCATCTACGAGCTGGTCATCCGTCCCTTCGATCCGGTGAGGGCGATCTTCGGACTCAAGCCGAAGAGGCGCCCGCTACCCCGCGATGGATCCGCTACGGCGGCCAGTACCAGGGTTGCGGCCTAGAGCCACGTGAACCGGCTGTCGCGCGGCTACCCCCACGGCTGTGTCAGCGAGAAACCCAGCGAAACCAGCGAATCCCGATCACCGCGAAGGCCACCGTGTAGCCGACGCTGGCGAAGAGCGCACCCCAGCTCTGATCGCTCCAAGCATTCGCACCCATTGCGGCCGAGAGCAACGTCTCCAGACAGCCACCGGGAGACCAGCGGGACACCATCTCGACCGTAGTTCCGAGCCGATCTGTATCTCCGAAGACGCTGAGTCCGATCAGCGGTACGTAGAGGAGGCGGCCGGCGGCGTTGAGCGTGTCCGCCGACGCTATCAGTCCCGTAATCGCCTGGCCGATGCTGAGGAAGACGGCAGACCCGAGCAAGGCGACCAGGACTGTGAACAGGTAGTCCTGCGCGGGCAGGGTGATACCCAGGAAGAGGGCGGCAACCACGAGAACCACGATCGACATGATCAGAACCGCGCCGAGTTGCACGATCCAGCGACTGCCCATGATGGTCCAGGTCGGGACCGGTGTCACCCGGAGCCGCTGAAAGACGCCGGTGTCGCGGTCGCGCGCGATCGACAGCGAATAGCCGACGGTCCCGATCGAGACCAGCCCCACGGTGAGCGCGAGGCTGATACGGAACTCGGGGCCGCCCAGCGCAGCCGAGTTCTTGCCGAGCCCGGTGGCCACCAACAGGATGAGAGGAAGGGCAAAGGTGAGCACTAGGGACATGGAAGTGCGCAGCTGAGTCGTGATGTCCGCACGCAGGAGAACCTTGAGCGATGCCGACCAGGCGGGAACGGCGACCGACCGACGCCGGGGAAGCGTTATGTCCTCAGTCACGGAGTTCTCAGTCACGGAGTTCTCAGTCACGGAGTTCCCGTCCGGTGAGTGCGATGAAGACGTCCTCCAAAGTGACATCTCCGTGGGCCGCCTGGCGGACTTGAGGGTCGTCGCGATGCGCTGCAATGAGATCGGCCGGCGTCCCAACGGTCAGTATCTTGCCGTGGTCCATGATGGCGACGCGATCACAAATTGCCTGCGCCTCCTCCATCGAATGCGTGGTGAGAAGGATGCTGCGCCCCTCCTTGCGGAACCGCTCGATACGGTCCCAGAGCTGGCGTCGCGCCTGGGGGTCGAGACCCGCGGTGGGCTCGTCGAGCAGCACGAGCGCCGGATCATGGATGGTCGCGATCAGAAGGGAGAAGCGTTGCTGCTGCCCCCCCGACAACTCCCGAAAGCGCTTCGGCGCCTCGTCCTGCAGATTGATCTCTTCCAAGCGGTCGTGTATCTGCGCGGGAGAGAGTGCCACGCCGTAGAGGCCAGCGAACAATCGCACGAGCTCGACCAACCTCAGGTTCGACTGAAAGCTCGTTGCCTGCAGTTGGACCCCGAGCTGAGCCTTGGCTTGCAGCGGGTGAGCGCGGGCATCTATGTCTCCGATCACTATGTCGCCCGCCGCCGGACGCTGCAGTCCTTCGATGGCGCTCAGCACGCTCGTCTTGCCCGCACCGTTGGGACCCAGCAGTCCAAAGATCTCCCCTTCGCGAACCTCGAGATCAACGCCGTCAACGGCGACGACCGGACCGTAGGAGACGCGCAGCCCGGCGATCCGAAGCGCTGACGTCAGGGCGGGGGCAGGTTGTTTCGTGGTCATCCGAGGTGACGCCATTGTCTCTCACACGTCGTCACCATTCACGTCGAGAGGCCACCCGAATCTCAGCCGACCGGTTGTGGGGATCGACTTTCCCAGCCGCGAATGCGGAATGCGACGGCGATGAGCAGCATGCCGAGCACGACCGCGTAGAGGCTGATCAGCCAGACGATCGCGAGCATCGCGGCGCCGGGGAAGAAGATGACCACGATGCCGAAGAGGATCGACAGCGCGCCCGCCACCATGAACAGGAGCTGCCGGCCGAACACGCGGCCCATCTGGGTCCCGACGACGATCTCCCCCGCTCCGCGAAAAATGGCCCAGAAGGCGATCAGGTAGACGAGGGCGACGGCGACGGCCCCGGGGACCAGGATCGCGACCAACCCGAACACCGCGCCCAGAAGGCCTGGGACCACCAGCCACCAACCCCGGTGTCCCCAGAGTCCATAACCGACCGCCATGAGGCCGTCGACGAACATGAACGCGCCGAAGAGAACGGTCAGCACGAGTACGGTTGCAAGCGGCCAGAGGAGCGCGAGAACGCCGAAAGCGATGGCCAGCAGGCCGCGGAGCGCCAGAAGCCACCAGTTGCGCGCGAGAACCTGGGAGAGCATTTCAGATCGACCTCCAATTTCGAATCACTGAGATTCAGGATGCAAGAGGTCGATCGTGGGGAACGGGGACCAACGCTCCCCTCCGGTCAGGACCTTTCGTCGATAGGCGGTGAACGCCGGCGGCCCTGGGGCACGACTCTTCTGGGCCGGGCGACCCTATCCGCCTCGACCGCCGGCGGCTGACGAGAGGTGGAGGGCCCGGCGCGGCTGATTTCCGTGGCCCCCAGACACACAAAGGAGCTTTAGCCATGGCGATCGATACAGCGGAGGTCGAGGTCAGCTCGACGACGGCAAAGGTCTACACCCCGCCCGGGCGGCCGGGCAGCGTGGTCGAGGTCAAGCACAGATACGACAACTTCATCGGCGGCAGATGGGTGCCGCCCGTCAAGGGCCAGTACTCGAAGAACCTGGGCCGGCGACGGCCGGCCTGATCTGTGAGTTGCCGGCCTCCACCGCGGATGACGTCGAGCTCGCTCTCGACGCAGCCCATGCGGCCAAGGGAGCCTGGGGCGAAGCCTCTCTACCCGAGCGTGCAAAGGTGTTGAACGCCATCGCCGACACGATGGAGAGATGCTCGCGGTGGCGGAGAGCTGGGACAACGGAAAGCCCGTCCGCGAGACGCTCGCGGCCGACCTGCCGCTGGCGATCGATCACTTTCGCTACTTCGCCGGCGCGACGCGATCCCTCCAGGGCTCGATCACCGAGATCGACAAGGACACCATCGCCTACCACTTCCACCAGCCCCTCGGAGTCGTCGGCCAGATAATCCCGTTCAACTTCCCGATCCTGATGGCGGCCTGGAAGATGGCTCCGGCGCTCGCCGCCGGGAACTGCGTGGTGCTCAAGCCCGCCTCGCCAACACCGTGGTCGATCCTGAAGTTGATGGAGATGGTCCAGGGGGTCGTTCCGGCTGGTGTCATCAACGTGGTCAACGGACCCGGAGCTGAGATCGGCAAGGCACTGGCGACCAGCCCTCGTATCGCCAAGGTGGCGTTCACCGGCGAGACGGTCACCGGCCGGCTGATCATGCAAGTACGCGTCCCAGAACATCATCCCGGTAACGCCGGAGCTGGGCGGCAAGTCACCTAACATCTTCTTCTCGGACGTCATGGCAGAGGACGACGCGTTCCTCGACAAGGCGATCGAAGGGCTGGTTCTCTTTGCGTTCAACAAGGGAGAGGTCTGCACCGCCCCGAGCCGGGCGCTGATCCAAGAGGACATCTACGACGCATTCATGGCGCGCTGCCTGGCGCGGAAAGAGAAGATCAAGCAGGGCGACCCGCTCGATCCGTCAACGATGATCGGGGCCCAGGTCTCGCCTCAGCAGCTGGAGAAGATCACGCGCTACGTGAAGATCGGCCTCGACGAGGGCGCCGAGTGCCTCATCGGCGGCAAGCACGAGGTCGTCGAAGGCGGCTTCGAAAACGGCTACTACTTCCAGCCAACGGCCCTTAAGGGCAACAACAAGATGCGGGTCTTCCAGGAGGAGATCTTCGGACCCGTGCTCGCGGTGACGACCTTCAAGGACGAGGCCGAGGCGCTGGCGATCGCCAACGACACCCTCTACGGCCTGGGCGCCGGCGTCTGGACGCGGGACTCGAACCGCGCGTACCGAATGGGTCGCGCGATCAAGGCCGGACGAGTCTGGACCAACTGCTACCACCTCTACCCCGCCGGCGCGGCGTTCGGTGGCTACAAGGTCTCAGGCATCGGAAGGGAGACGCACCTGATGATGCTCGAGCACTACTCGCAGACGAAGAACCTCCTCGTCAGCTACAGCCCGAACGCGCTCGGGTTCTTTTAAACGCGATGGCCGCGACCGTCGTTCCCCAGCGGGTGGATGCGACTGAGGCCGCCCTGGAGGCGATCGATCGTCTCCAGGCGGCCCGCCGCCCCGTGATGTTCTTCATGTCGGGAGGCTGCTGTGATGGCAGCCTCCCAATCTGCCTTCCCGAGCACGAGCTGATCACCGGTCCGACGGACGTGCTCCTGGGCCGGATCGGCGGTTGTGAGTTCTGGATCGACACCGCCCAGGACGCAGCATGGGGTCAGCCACGATTCCTGCTCGACATCGCGCCCGGGGCCCCGGAAGGCTTCTCGCTCGGGACCCTGGATGGTGACCACTTCGTGGCTCATTCCTCCGGGTCGCCCGATCCACGCTGTGCGTTACCTTCAGATCCCGGAGGAGATGGATCAGCCTTCGCCTGCGCGCCGGATGAGCCAGCCGAAAACGTCGTCTAGCGTCGCCGGCTCCTCCCTCGCCTTGAGCAGCAAGCCAGCCCCGATCGGGCGTGACAGGACCTCGCTCGCGTCGTTCTTCGCTGACAGGGCAACTCGGATGTCCGTTCCGCGCAGGGAGGTGTCGGGCCAGCGCTTCTTCAACTCTGCGTAGGCCGGCCGCCACGGATCTGCCCTGACGACGACGCAATGCAGCCCGGCATCGCGGAGCAGGCTGGCGGGCGATCCCACCGCGAGCATGCGCCCGCCGGCCATCAGCCCGACCCGATCGCACCTCTCCGCCTCGGCCATCACGTGGGTGGTGACGAGGACGGTTGAGCCGGCGCTGGCGAGACCGCGGAAGAGGGCCCACAGGTCGCGGCGCCCAGCCGGGTCGACGCCGCTGGTCGGCTCGTCGAGGAAGACGAGGGAGGGTTCATGGAGAACGGCGGCGGCCAGTGCCGCCCGCTGGCGGACGCCAGTGGCAAGCTCTCCGACCAGCCTCCCCCGCTGGGTGCTGGACAGGCCGACATCAGTGCAGGCGCGGTCCACCCGGGCAGCCGAGCGCACCCCGTACACCTCGCCGTAGAAGCGCAGGTTCTCGTCCACGGTGAGGTCGCTGTAGAGCGAGAACGACTGGGACATGTAGCCGATCCGGTGGCGGATGGCTTCCCGGTCGCGCACCGACTCGAGGCCGAGCACCTCCGACGAGCCGCCCGTCGGCACGAGGAGCCCGCACAGGATCCGTATCAGCGTCGTCTTGCCCGCCCCGTTGGGCCCGATGAGCCCGAACACGTCTCCGGCACTCACCTCGAGGGTCACATCCTCGACGGCGGAGCGCTTTCCGAAGTGCCGCGACAGGTGACTCGTGCTGATCGCCGCTGTCACGCCGTCAACGCCAGGAAGGCGTCCTCCAGTGACGCGTGGTCGCCCCGGAGCCGGGCGGGCGGCCCGCCCGCCAGGACCCTGCCCTCACTCAGGTAGACGACCTCGTCGCAGCGCTCGACCTCGTCGAAATACGCGCTGGCAAGGAGAATCGTCGAGCCGTCTGAACGAAGCTGCTCGACGAGGTCCCAGAACTCGAGGCGGGAAAGCGGATCCACGCCGGTCGTCGGCTCGTCGAGCAGAAGCACCGGTGGTCGATGGAGGATCGAGCACACAAGCGTCAGCTTCTGCTTCATTCCGCCGGACAGCTCGCCTGCGAAGGTCGATCGTCGGTCGCTCAACCCGGCGAAGCTGAGAAGCTCTTCGGACCGCGCCGCCAGATCTCTTTCGGTCATCCCGTAGACGGTGCCGAAGAACTGGATGTTCTCGTCCACCCTCAGGTCCGAATAGAGGTGGAAGCCCTGCTGAGCGAAGCCGATGCGGCTCTGACCTGCCGCGCCAGGCGCCACCCGGCCGCCGTCGAGACGCAACAGGCCGGCGATGCAGCGGAGCAGCGTGGTCTTGCCCGCGCCGTCAGCTCCGACCAGGCCCCAGAGCGCGCCGGCGGGAACGGCCACACTGACGCCGGCGAGAGCAAGCTTGCCTCCCAGGCGCTTGGTCACCTGCTCGGCGAGGATCTCAATCAAGGGTCTTCCGGAACCTCATCGCCGCCAGCCCCACGAAGAGGACCGCCATCAGGGCGAGGACCCCGGTCTCGAACCAGAGGTCGGAAAGGCCGATCCCCTTTAAGAAGATGCCGCGAGTGATCGGCACGAAATAGGTGAGTGGAAAGAGGTAGCTCATCCAGCGGACGCCCCACGGCATCGAGGCCAGCGGAAACACGAGCCCCGAAAGGAGCATCTGTGGCAGCTGGATGAACACCGCCATCTGCATCGCCTGCTGCTGCGTCTGGGCGACCGTCGAAATGAGGAGGCCGAGGCCGAGGGTGGCGGTGAGGAAGAGCAGCGACTCGAACATCAGCAGGCCCAGGTTGCCCAGCAACGGCACGCCGAAGAGCACTCGCCCGAGAACGATCACCGCCGCCATGTCCACAAGCGAGATCAGCAGATAGGGCAGCGTCTTGCCGACCATCAGCTCGAGCCGCGTCAGAGGCGTGATCATCAGCTGCTCGATCGTCCCCCGCTCCCGCTCGCGGACGATCCCGACGGCAGTCAGGACCATCGCCACCTGGACCATGATCTGGCCCACCAGGCCGGGGACCATGAAGTCGACCGACTGCAGGGACGGGTTGTAAAGGACGTCTACGCTGACCGCGGCTCCGGCGGACTGGGGCTCGAGCACTGCGAGGTGGCGCTCGGCGGTCATCGCCTCGAGCAGCTTGGAGCCGTCCAGCAGCACCGTCGTCGGCTGGCCCTGGGCGCCGACCACGATCGCGACCACGACGCGCCCGTGCTTGAGGTCGTCCTTCGCCGCGGCCACCGAGGCAGCCACCGGCGACGCGACCTTGAAGGCGTCTCCGGCCTGGAGCACGCTCCGGAGGGGCGCCGAGTCCGCTCCCACCAGCTCGGCCGGGATCTCCTTGACGTCGAAGGTGGCGGCGTAACCGAAGATCACCATCAGGGTCAGCGGCACGAAGAAGATGAGGGCCAGCGTTCGGCGGTCGCGGCTGATCTGGATGAACTCTTTGACGACAAGTGCAACCAACCGTCGCCAGCTCGGGGCTGAATTGGTGGGCTGCGCCGGCACCTCGGAGCGGCGACGTGAGCTGAGCGCCATGAGAAAAGTGGAGTGTCGGCCGACGGCGGTGGGCGGACAGCGGTCGATGGTCACCCCCATCGGGGGCTGTTTGGTTCGGGGTCAAGGCTAGCGAACTGCCCTGCCCGAACGGGCCGAAAGTTGCTCGGAATCGGACGGAGCGGCGCCGCCTCTCGGGCGTCGGGCGCACCACCCGACAGGCTCCGCACGGTCCTCGGTCGCCGGGACCTTCAGCACTTGGGTGACGATCGTCCGGGTTTGACAATCGATCCTGAGGACGGCAGCATCCAGGATGCGAGCAGCCGCCCCTCCTGAAAGAAGTTTGTCGCATCCAGGAGGTGAATACAAAGTGATTGCTTCAAGGCGTTGGCAAGATTGGGCTGATGCGGCCATCGGGGTCGTGCTGGTTATTGCGCCCTTCGCACTGGCCTCCACGCTCACCGGCGTGGCGGCGTACGCCGCCTACACGCTCGGCGCGCTGATCTTCATCGTCGGCCTCGTCACGCTGTTCCTCCCGGAATTCCAGTTCGCCGAGTTCGGACAGATGTTCCTCGGCCTGGTGCTGTTCTTCAGCCCCTGGCTGGTCGGGTTCACCGGTGACGGGGCGATGTCCTGGACCGCCTGGATCCTGGGCGTCGTGATGGTCCTGATCGTCGGCAGCGAGTACATCCCGAACCAGAGCCAGAGTAGGGCCGCCACCACCTGACGGCCGCCATCTCAGCTGGGGCGATGCGAGGTGCATCGCCCCCGCGGCCCCGGCGGGCGCGAGGTGAGCCTCGGGTGTCGCGACCGGCCGGGTTAGAACCGCTGCCTTGCGGTCCCGAGTTCCAGAGCCGAGGACGCAGCTGTTGCGATGAGCTCCGATGGCCGCGAAGGCCAATTTCGGATGCTGCTTGACTCGATCGCCGACTACGCGATCTTGCTCCTCGACGCCGACGGCAGGGTGGCCAGTTGGAGCTCGGGTGCTGAGAGGATTAAGGGCTACACCGAAAAGGAGATCATCGGAGTTCACTTCTCCGTGTTCTACCCGGTTGAAGAAGCGGCCGACGGCAAGCTCGACCGCGAGCTCCAGGTATGGCTTCGCGACGGCCGCTCCGAGGAGGACGGGTGGCGGGTCCGCAAGGACGGCAGCCGGTTCTGGGCGAACCGTCGTGATCACCCCGATGTATGAGGGCGGGCAGTTCCGGGGCTTCGCGAAGATCACCCGTGACCTGACCCAACGAAAGCAGGCCGAGGTGGCCGCCCAGCACGTCGCCCTGATAGAGCAGCGGGAGAGGATCGCTCTCGACGTTCGGGACGAGATCATCAGCGGCTTGTTCAGGGTCGGAATGAGCCTGCAGAGCCTCGCCACCTCGGTCCGGGACGACCCGGACCGGGGGAAATTGGAAGCGGCCGTCGCCGATATCGACACGGCGATAAGAGCGCTGAGGAACTACATATTCGGAGCCGAGGCGCTGTCCAGCCAGGCGCACGGCCACAGTCGGCGGCCAGGAAACCACCAGCAGGCCTGAGGCACGACTTGCGCGGATCGGGTGGTTCCGAAAGGCCCCGCCGGAACCCTGGATGGAGGCCCTTTCGCACCCCTCTGCTCCGATTCGCCTGTCAAACCGTGGGCCAGCCCATCGGAGAACGCGTCAGCGGCTTGCATCGACCTGGCCGGAATCGCGATGGGGTCTGATCTCAAGGACCCGTCGCCACCGCCGGCGCTTGGCGAGGGTCGACTGAGACACGCGCTGGTCCGCGTCATCGAGCACATCGAGGATGGCATCTACGCCCTGGTCGGGGTCCTCCTTGGCCTTCGCGGCTCTCCTGCTCACCATCAGCGCCACGGTCTCCGCCTACCAGGACCTGAGCAGGGCGGTGAATCCGCTGACGGTGGTGATAACCCTGCTGGACAAGGGCCCTCGTGATGTTCATGGTGGCCGAGTTGCTCCACACGGTGCGGATCACCCTCCGCCAGCACACGCTTGCCGCGGAGCCGTTCCTCATCGTGGGTTTGATCGCCGGCATCCGGCGAGTGCTGGTGCTCACGGCGGAGTCCACGGATCGGACGGCCGAGCAGACCGTCGAGCTCGGGATCCTGGTGCTCCTCATCCTGGTGATGTCGGTGGCGATCCTGGTTTGGCGCCGGTCCCTCTCCCCGGTGGACGCCGGCAGCGGGTGACGTCGCCGGGACACGGAGGCGATCAGGCAGCGCGCTGCTAGGACGAGTCGTCGTCTACCGCGATTCACCTAGCGTCGAGGCGTGCCTGTCGGTCGTCGGCGCCGACGCCGAGCGCGGCGTCACCTGGGTCCTCTCGTACGTCACGGACGACCACCGGAAGACGTTCTGCATCTACGACGCCCCTGACGCGGAGAGGATCAGGAAGGCGGCCAAGCTGAACCAAGCTGCCAGTCGACAGGATCACACCCGTCAGCGTGCTCGACCCGTGCTTTTCCCGGTAGGCAGCGAACCGACGAAGGGGCCGCAGGTCCCGCGACAGACCGGCCGAAGGTCATGGTTGGGCCAGCGGTCGGTCTGTCATCGTCCTCACCATGCCGCGAACCCTGTTCGCAGAGGCTCACGAGGTGCGCCGGGAGGTCGGTCACGCTCGCCGCTGAGGCGACGATCCGGCTCTGGATCGGCTAAACGGAGAGAGCCAAGGAGGCAGCGCGAATGACGGCAGCGATCACGACCCAGGGACTGACCAAGGACTACCACGGCGGAAGAGGCCTCTTCGACCTTGACCTCGAGGTCGCCGAGGGCGAGGCGTTCGGCTACCTCGGGCCCAACGGCGCCGGCAAGAGCACGACCATCCGCCTCCTGATGGGGTTCATCCACGCGACGCGTGGATCGGCCACCGTCCTCGGCCTCGACAGCATGCGGAAGGCAGTCGAGGTGAAGAGGCTGATCGGCTACATCCCAGGAGAGTTGCCCCAGTTCGGCGGTCTCCGCGGCCGGGACATCGTCGGCCATTTCGGAGCTCTTCGCGGTGGCGTGGACCAGGCGCGGGTGAAAGCCATCTCGGACCGGTTTGACCTCGACCTCGGACTCAAGTTCCGCCAGTACTCGACCGGCAACAAACGCAAGCTGGCCGTCCTGCTCGCCTTCATGCACCGGCCCAAGCTGCTGATCCTCGACGAACCCTCGAGCGGGCTCGACCCGCTCAACCAGCAGGAGTTCTTCAAGCTGGTCCAGGAGTCGCAGAAGGATGGCGCGACCGTCTTCCTGTCCTCCCACGTGCTCTCCGAGGTCGAGCACGTCTGCCAGCGGGTGGGGATCATCCGGCGCGGGAGGCTGGTCAAGGTCGCGCGGCTGGAGGAGCTTCACGAGATGCACGTCCGCAAGATCGAGGTGGAGTTCGCGGGCCCGGCTCAGCCGGCCCTCTTCAGCCACCTGCCGGGGATCGAGAACCTGGAATCCAACACGCACCACGTGAGCTTCACAGCACGGGGGTCGATGGAGCCGATCGTCAACGCGCTCGCAGGTCAGCACGTCGTCAACCTGGCCAGCCGCGAGCCGAGCCTGGAGGAGATCTTCCTCACCTTCTACGAGGATCGGACGGTGGCGGTGCCGGCATGATCCGCTGGATGGCCTGGCATCTGCACCGGCGCGGGTTCCTCGGCTTCACCATCGGCGGCTTCCTCATCTCCTTCGCCTACGGCGGCGCCTACGCCTCGGCCGCCGGGGACACCACCGCCTCGCGGGCGGCCTTCGGCCAGGCAATCTCCTCGGTCGCGGGCCAGTTCGCCTTCATCATCCCGATCCCGGTCCATCCGGAGACACTCGGCGGATACGAGCAGTACAAGTGGATCTCGGGCGCGATCGTGGTGATGATGATCTGGGCCGCGGTCGCCGGCCTCGCCGCCGGCCGGGGCGAGGAGGACCGCGGGATCGTCGACGAGTGGCTCGCCAGCGGGGTTTCGCGGGCTCGCCTTCTGCTGAGTCGGGGCGCCGCCTTCTTGGTCGTGCTGACGATCGCCTGTTTCGCTTCGACGCTGGGCATCTCCGCCGTCGCCCCACTGGTGCAATCCGACCCCTACGTCGCCGGCGAGATCGGCAAGGCCCTCTCGATGACCGCGGGCCTCTTCTGCTGCTACACCATCGCGCTGCTCATCTCCCAGCTGCCCGGCGAGCGGCAGACCGCCACCTCCTTCGGGGTGGGCGCGCTGGTCGTGCTGCTCGTTGTCAACGGTATCGCCGACACCATCAGCTCCGCCTCCTGGATCGGCGTCATATCACCCTTCCACTGGATGGAGAGGACGACCTCGGCGGCGCCCGGCGGCACTTTCGACGCCGGTGCGACCATCGGCCTGGCCGTGGCGGCCCTGGTGCTGCTGGGCATCACCGTCCTTGTCTTTCAGCGCCGCGACGTCGGCAGCGGGGTGATCAGCTGGGGCCGGCGCGCGAGCGCGGCGGTGCGGGTCGCCTCCCGCAACGTCATGCTCCGGCAACCCTTCACCGAAGGCCTGTGGGAACAGCGGGTCGGCCTCTCCGTCTGGGCCGTGAGCACCTTCCTGCTGGGCGCGATCATGGTCTCCGTCACCAAGTCGGTGGCCGACGCCCTTTACTCCGATCCCAACCTGGCGGCGCTCTTCACGAAAGCCCTGGGCAGCAACATCTACGACGCCCTCATGGGGCTCGTGTGGTTCGGCTTTGCGCTGCTCATCCTGGCCGGCTACGCCGTGGTCCAGGTCTCCAGGTGGTCCGCCCAGGACTCGGAAGGACGGGTGGAGATGCTCCTCAGCACGCCGGTCTCGCGCACGCGCGTCGTCATCGACCGCGCCCTCGAGTTCGCCATCGCGAGCCTCGTGATCGTGGTCGCCGGCTCCCTCGGGGTGGTTGCCAAAGCGCCGTCATCGGGACTCAATCTCGACACCGGCCACCTGTTCACATCGTCGTTGCTGATGTGGCCCTTCGCGCTCGCCTTCGGCGGGCTGGGAGTCGCCGTGGTCAGCCGCTGGCCGCGGATCGCCGTCCCCGCGCTCGCCGCCTTCGCAGTCATCGAGTACTTCCTGGGGGACCTGGCGCCGCTCTTCAAGTTCCCCGGGTGGGTGGCGAACCTGTCCGTCTTCCACCTCTTCGGAAACCCGCTGTCGACCAATGCGATCTCGTGGACGCCCCCGCTGACCATGATCCTGGTCTTCGTGGCAGGGTTCGCCGCCGCCCTCTACCTGATGCGGCAGCGCGACGTGTCGGGCGCCTGAAAGAAACTCGTCGCCTTGACCACCCCCGGAGGCGGGCTCTAGACTCGCCTGAATTTGCCGGGCACCGACCTGGCGAGGGCGGCTAATCGCCCAGCACCGAAGAAGACGGGAGGTTTCGGTTGCCGGGCGACGAGTCCCAAGGTCCCACCCAGCCCTCTGCTCCGCCGTCACGGGGCCGTCAACCCCGGGGCCCGACGCTGCGGCGGGCACCGGCGGGGCGCTCGCTGGCGGCTCGGTCTCGGGAGCCTTCAGCGGCGGCGGCGTTCTCGACTCGCTCGGCGACGAGCTCTCGGTGCGCGACAGGGAAGACGAGCAGCACGTACGGGAGCGCGCTATCTTCGAGGATAAGCTCGGCGATGAGCCGCTGGCTCTCCAGCACCCCGCCCACGAGCTCGGCCGCGGCCCGAAGCAGGACCTCGCCGGCCGGCGGACGTCGCGCGCGGGCGAGCGTGTCCCGGCTCAGCACGGCCAGGTAGCCGAGCGGCTCCGAGCCGCTGCCCAGCGGCAGGATGTCGAGCGGGCGCAGGCCTGCCTCGCCCATCGTCTGCTCCAAGGTGCGGGTCAGCGCCGCCGCCCAGGCGTCCGCTGCCTCGCCGGGGGGCACCCTGACCGGGGCCGCGGCCGGCGCGTTGGCGGTGACGAGGTCGAGGTGCCTGCGATCTTCGGTGAACTGGTAGATCGCGGCCGCGTTGAGGCCGGAGGCCCTCCGCCTGTCGGCGAGGACGATGGACAGGGTCCGCCGGAGGCTGGCGTCGTTCTCGGGCCACCAGCCCTTGGCGCTGACTGTACTCCCGGCCGCCTCGAAGCTGGCGCACGTTTGTATTGATCGCGCGCTCGCGGGTGGGCCCGGATGGCAGGGGTCCAAAGGCCCTGTCTCGAGGTGCTCCCGGCGACGAAGGTGACCTCCATGACCACCGGAGCGTTCCAGGTCCGCATTCATGGCAGAGGCGGTCAGGGCGTCGTCACCGCGGCCGAGCTTCTCTCCGTCGCGGCGTTCATCGACGGCCGCTACGCCCAGGCCTTCCCGAGTTTCGGGTCAGAGCGGACCGGCGCCCCGGTGGTTTCTTTCTGCCGCATCTCCGATCGCCCGATCCAGAGCCGCGAACCGATCGCCAATCCCGACGCGCTGATCGTCCAGGACCCGACGCTCCTCCACCTGTCCGACCTGCTGGCCGGCCTGGACGCCGACGGCTACCTCCTCGTCAATTCTCCCCGCCCACCGGCGGAACTTCCGCTTGGCGCGCTCGGCCACGACCTCGACCCCAACCGGGTCCAGTCGGTCCCGGCTACCGAGATGGCGCTCCAGCGCGTCGGCAGGCCGGTGCCGAACACCGTTCTGCTGGGCGGCTTTGCAGCGCTGACGCGCCAGGTCTCGCTGGAGTCGGTTCTGGAGGCGATCCGCCAGCGCTTCCCGGGCGCGATGGGCGAGGCCAACGTCATCGCCGCGACCGACGCCCACGACTTCGTTTCCTCTCACCTGGAGGCCTTCGTCGGTGCTCCGGCAGATTGAGGGCTCGTGGGCGGTCGCCCACTCGGTCGCCCTCTGCCGGCCCGAGGTGATCTGCGCCTACCCGATCACGCCGCAGACGCACATCGTCGAGGCGCTGGGCGTCCTGGTCAAGCGCGGCGAGCTGGCTCCCTGCGAGTTCGTCAACGTCGAGTCGGAGTTCGCTGCGATGTCGGTGGCCATCGGCGCCTCCGCGACCGGCGCCCGCTCCTACACCGCGACCGCCAGCCAGGGGCTGCTCTACATGACCGAGGCCGTCTACAACGCGGCCGGGCTCGGGCTGCCGATCGTGATGACCGTCGCCAACCGTGCCATCGGGGCGCCGATCAACATCTGGAACGACCAATCCGACTCGATGGCGCTTCGCGACGCGGGCTGGGTCCAGCTCTACGCGCGCGACAACCAGGAGGCCGCCGACCTTCACATCCAGGCCTTCCGCCTCGCCGAGGAGCTGTCGCAGCCGGTGATGGTCTGCATGGACGGCTTCATCCTCACCCACGCCTTCGAGCCGGTCGATGTACCCGACCAGGAGCTGGTCGACGCCTACCTGCCCCCCTACGAACCTCGCCAGGTGCTCGACGTCGCGAACCCGGTGTCGATCGGCGCGATGGTCGGACCGGAGGCTTTCACCGAGGTCCGCTACCTCGCCGATCACCGCCTCTACCAGGCGCTGGACCGGATCCCCGCCCACCAGGCGGCCTTCTCCGAGATCTTCGGCCGCGACTCGGGCGGCCTCCTCCGGCCCCACGGGCTGGACGGCGCCGAGACGGTGGCGGTCGCGCTCGGCTCGGTGCTGGGCACGATCGACGTGGTGGTCGACCAGCTCCGGGCACGAGGCGTCCCGATCGGCTCGCTCGGCATCACGACCTTCCGTCCCTTCCCCGCCGCCGCCGTCCGCGCTGCGCTGGCGGGCGCGAAGCGGGTGGTTGTCATCGAGAAGGCCTTCGCCCCCGGAGCGGGAGGCATTGTCTCCGGCGACGTCAAGCTGGCGCTGGGCGCCTCCGCCGACGTCCACACCGTGGTAGCCGGTCTCGGCGGAAGGCCGATCACCGCCGCCTCGCTGCGTGGGCTCTTCGAGACCGCCGTGGCCGGCGAGCTGGAGCCGATGAAGTTCCTCGACCTGCAGACCAAGCTCGTCGATCGCGAGCTCGGCCGCGTCGCCGCCGGCCGCCGCTCCGGCCCCTCGGCCGAGAACATCCTCCAGGACCTGGCCACCGCGCTCGGTCCGCTGGATTGAGGGGAGACCCAAGGTGAGCGTTCAGCCGGTGAAGTTCTACCAAACTGGAACCTTCGCGGCGGGCAACCGCCTGCTCGACCCCGCGCTCCGCTCCATCCAGTCGAGCCCCGACCGGGCGAACTCGATCACCTCCGGCCACCGTGCCTGCCAGGGCTGCGGCGAGGCCCTGGGCGCTCGCTACGTCATCGACGCGGCGATGCGGGCGACAGCGAACGACATGGTCGCCGTCAATGCGACCGGCTGCCTGGAGGTCTTCTCCACCCCCTACCCGGAGTCCTCCTGGCGGTTGCCCTGGCTGCACTCCCTCTTTGCCAACGCGCCCTCGGTGGCGACCGGAGTCGCCGCGGCATTGCGGGCAAAGGGGTCGCAGATTCGGGTGGTCGCGCAGGGCGGCGACGGCGGCACCGTCGACATCGGCTTCGCCTGCCTCTCCGGGATGTTCGAGCGCAACGACGACGTCCTCTACGTCTGCTACGACAACCAGGGCTACATGAACACCGGCGTCCAGAGGTCCGGCGCGACGCCCCCGGCCGCGCGGACGGCCACCACCGAGGCGGTCGGGAGCCAACCGGGAAACGCCTTCGGTCAGGGCAAGAACGTGCCCCGGATCGCGATGGCCCACGACATCCCCTACGTGGCCACCGCGACGGTGGCCGACCTCCGCGACCTCGAGGCCAAGGTTGCGAAGGCGATGACGTTCCACGGCGCCCGCTACCTGCACGTGCTGGTGCCCTGTCCACTGGGCTGGGGTACCGCCGCCCGGGAGACGATCCGGATGGCCCGGCTGGCCGTCGAGAGCGGCTTCTTCCCGGTCTTCGAGGCCGAGCGCGGAGAGGTCACCGCCGCGACGAAGATCCGCTCCCGGGTCCCCGTCGAGGAGTTCCTCAAGACCCAGAGCCGGTTCGGCCACCTGTTCCATCCCCAGCGCAGCGAGGACGTCATCGCCCGGCTGCAGTCCCAGGCGGATCGCAACATCGCTCGCTACGGACTGGAGTGACGGAGATGCCGACCCCCTTCGCGATCACCCTCGACCCCGCCTCAAGCCGGCGCAATCTGACCGGCACCTGGCGGGTCGAGCGGCCGGTCTACGTGGACCACCAGCCGCCCTGCAACACCGCCTGCCCGGCCGGCGAGAACGTCCAGGCGTGGCTCTACCGGGCCGAGGAGGGCGACTACGAAGGTGCCTGGCGGAGGCTCATGGAGGACAATCCGCTGCCCGCGACGATGGGCCGGGTCTGCTACCACCCCTGCGAGGACGCCTGCAACCGCGTGCACCTGGACGAGGCTGTCGGCATCAACGCCGTTGAGCGGTTCCTCGGCGACGAGGCGATCCGGCAGGGCTGGAAGGTGGATCCGCCCACCGTCGAGTCCGGCAAGCGGGTGCTGATCATCGGCGCCGGTCCCGCCGGCCTCTCCGCCGCCTATCACCTCCGCCGGCTCGGCCACTCGGTCACGCTGGCCGACGGGTCCGATCGCGCCGGCGGCATGATGCGGTTCGGCATCCCCGCCTACCGCCTGCCCCGAACCGTCCTCGACGCCGAGGTCGACAGGATCCTCGCGATGGGCGTGGAGCTCCGGCTGGAAGAGACGGTCGGTGACATCCGGCAGTCGATGCGCCAGGGCGGTTATGACGCGGCCTTCCTGGCGGTCGGCGCCCGGCTCGGCCACCGCGCCTTCATCCCCGCCGGCGATTCGGCTCACGTCCTCGACGCGCTCGAGCTCCTCCGCGACGTCGCCGGCGATGAGCCGCCGCAGCTCGGCCGCCGGGTGGTCGTCTACGGCGGCGGCAACACGGCGCTGGACGCGGCCCGGACCGCCAAGCGGCTCGGCGCCGCCGAGTCCGTGGTCGTCTACCGGCGCACCCGCGATCGGATGCCGGCGCACCCGATCGAGGTCGAGGAGGCCCTCGCCGAGGGGGTCAGGATGCGCTGGCTCTCGACCATCACCCAGGCCGGCAGCGGCAGCCTGGTGGTGGAGAAGATGAAGCTCGACGAGAGTGGCTTCCCTCAGCCGACCGGTGATCTCGAGGAGCTCCCCGCCGACTCACTGGTGCTGGCGCTGGGCCAGGACACCGACCTCTCGCTGGTCGAGGGCATTCCCGAGATCGACGTGGCCGACGGCGTCGTCAAGGTCACCCCGAACCTGATGACCGGCCTGCCCGGCGTGTTCGCCGGCGGCGACATGGTCCCTGCCCAGCGCACGGTTACCACCGCGATCGGTCACGGCAAGAGGGCGGCGCGAAGCATCGACGCCTGGTTGCGGGCACTCACGGTCGAGGCGCCGCCTAAGCTTCCCGAGGCGACCGCCGACAAGCTCAACCCCTGGTACTACTCCGACGCCCCGCGAACGCTGCAGCCGGTCCTCGACGCCGTCCGCCGGCAGTCCACCTTCGACGAGGTGGTGGGTGGCCTCGATGCCTCCAACGCGCTCTTCGAGGCCCGGCGCTGTCTCAGCTGCGGCAACTGCTTCGAGTGCGACAACTGTTACGCGGTGTGCCCCGACAACGCCGTCATCAAGCTCGGCCCCGGCAAGCGCTACGAGTTCGACTTCGACTACTGCAAGGGTTGCGCGCTCTGCGCGGCCGAGTGCCCCTGCGGGGCCATCGAGATGGTCCCCGAGCCGACGATCTAGGCCGAACGGCTCAGCTCAGCTCCCGCGCTTAGCCTTTTCCTGCGCGGCCGGCTAAGGTCGGAATCACAAAATCACCCCATTCGCTATCACTAAAGCATCCATCGATGTGGGACAATTTGGGATGTGCGCACCTTGGAGCGGTTGAGCACAGCGAGGAGCACGCAGCCGGCCAGCACCGCCAGGCCCTGGTGAAGAGCGAGGACGGCCGGCCCGATCGCCACGAGGTTCAGCAGCCCGAGCGCCACCAGGGTCCCCACGGCGAGAAGTGCCAGCGGGTCGAGGCCGCTCAGGGCCTCCCGCACGGCACCGAAAAGAGCTCCCAGAGGGAGGCGGGGGCCGCCTCGCGGACGCTGTGGCCGGGGGAAGCGGGCGGGTGCCGCCGGATGACTTACGCGCGACCTGCGGCGCGGTCCGCGGGCCCACTTCATGTCTGACATTGTTACTTCCCTTAATCGTAGTCATTCGATATCAGTTGTTGGCACACACGGACAACCTATTTCGATTTGACCCTCGAATTCAGGTGCGCTTCATCGTCCCTTCAGCTTCCCGCACCCATACTGGCGCCATGGGCTTCGCTCCTCACGCCATGGGAATCGGCTTCCCGATCGGCATCCTCGGCATGCTGCTCTTCTGGGGCGGCGCCGTCGTGTTGGTGATCTGGGCGGTCCGCTCGTTCAGCAACCGGCCACTCCAGACCGCGCCTCCTCCCACGCTGACGCCCCGCCAGATCCTCGACGAGCGGCTCGCCCGCGGTGAGACCACCGTCGCCGATTACGAGAAAGCCCGAGCCGCGCTGGACAAGCCGGATTGAGCAACCGGACGCTCCTTATCGGCGCCCTCGTGCTGATGGCGGCAGGTCTCCTGTTGAGCGACGTGGCCGGGCCCCTGCTGGACCAGCCGACGGCGGCCCAGAGCGCTCAGCAACCGTCCTACCGTCAGCTGCGGCCCGGCTACCCGGGCTACGCGCCCGGCTCCCGGCTTCCCGGGGGCGGCTTCTTCGGGCGCATACCGCGCCGGGGGATCTCGACGCCGAGCCCCGCGCCGAGCCCAAACGCCTAGAAGCTGACCTGGCGGCCGCGCGGGCGAGACGGTCGCCGGCCCTCGACCGGCTTTAGCGCTGATGCTGACAACCAGCCCGCCGCCACCACCGCCAGGGCGAGGTACGAGACCAGCGCCACCCACGGCGCTCCGCCATGCGACTCGCTGGTGATCAGGCGCGGCGATGGCTCAAGCGAGCGCTTCATGAGCGGGTCCGCCGGGTAGCCGGGGCTCCCATAGGTGGGATCAGGCGGGAAGTCGATCGGAGCGGCCAGCATGGTCGGCCCGATGCGAGGTAGACCACCGACTTCCAGGAGTCCCCGGTCGGGACGGGCGCGGCCGACCTCCAGCGCCCGGCGCCGTCCGGCTGGAGCCGGATCAGCCGCCGGCCTCCGCCCTGCCAGGCAAGGATCGTGAACCAATCGGCGCCGCCGACCGCGCCCAGGTCGGCGAGCTGCACGGTGACGTTGACGTCCTGCTCGTAGGAGGGCTGGTCGTATCGATCCACTGCAGCGCGCTGGGGTCCCGTCGGCGTCGCGGCGAGCGTGGCCGGGATCGGTGTTCCTCCGCGCGGGAAGGGGATTGTCAGGAGGAGGACGGTTAGGACCACGCTGCCCAGCAGGATCGCCGGCTGGATGCCGGCGCAGCCGCCGCCTACGACCCGGCCGAGCGATGTCCCGAGCAGGGCCGCGGCCACTGCGGCCAGCGCTGGCAGCCAGAGGTACGGCAGGAGCGAAGATGCCCAGGGGAGCGGGTAGACGGCCTGGTTCCCGAGCCACTCCGTCGCCATGCCAAGGGTGGCGACCAGGAGTCCGGCGAATAGGGCGACTTCGAGCGGCGGGCGCCGGTGCTCCAGCACGAAGGCGACCTCAACGCACCCGGCGCAGCCGAGAAGCAGCGGCATCGCCGGCACGGTGTAGCCGAGCCGCCAGACAGCAGCATCATCAGCAGCCGGAGGCCGAGGTAGAACCCGGTCGCCAGCAGCGCGCCGCCGCGCCCGATCGCGGCCCGGGCCAGGGTGAGCCCGATCCCGGCCGCGATGCTGATCAGCAGGGGTTGGTAGATCGTCTGCCACTGGGGGACGCCGTAGTCGAACTCGAGGCCGAAGACGCTCAGCCCGATCAGGACCGACCCGGCCAGCGCCACCAGCTGCCAGCGCGGCGGTCGTGCCCCGGTGGCGACCTGCCCCTCGGCTACCAGCAGGCTGAGGGCCAGGGTCGCGAAGACCGCGCCGCCGATCATCAGCAGGTGCGTCGGGCTCCAGAGCGTGACGTCGATCCCGTAGACCCGGTGCCAGAGGTCGTCGAGGGGAAGCCGATCGCCGCGCAAGTCGCCATCACCAGCATCGCCAGCACCCGGCGGGCACCCGCAGCGGCCCGGCCCGGAGCGCGGTCGGAGCGTCGACGGCGTGCCGAGGAGGATCGAAACCGCCGCCGCCGCACCCAGGCCGAGAAGACCGAAAAGGATCAGCAGGTGCGGCACGGTGAACAGGTTGCGGAGGTCGCGCCCGTGATCGATGTGGAAGGCGACGTCCCAGAAGGGCCCGGTCACCGCGACCTCAGCGAAACTCCGCCGACCCAGGTCGGCACCGCCGCCCAGGCGGGGCCGGGGTGCCGGCCCTCCACCCAGCGGGCCACCCGCAGCGCCGCCTCACTACCCCTCAAGCCCACCCGACTAATGTGGGTTTTACTGATAGTAACGGCTTCCATAGCTTATTGCGGCTGGGAGGCGGCCATGGACGGCGGAGGCAAATTGTTACGCAAACTGTTTCTGCAAAGGCGGTACCCTTTCGAGCAGTGCTGCAGACCCGCGCGACCTCCGGCGCGGGGAAAGCCAAGTCCCCACAGAGATCCGACTACGCCCTGCTGAAGGAGCGGGTGAAGCGGGCCGGACTGTTGGAGAAGCAGCCCTGGTATTACATCGCCTGCATCTCCGCCAACCTCGGCATGCTGGGCGTCTGCCTGCTGCTGCTGGTGCTGCTGAAGAACCCCTGGCTGGTCGCGCTCGACGCGGTCGGGATTGGTCTCGTCTCGGGCCAGTTGGGATTCCAGCTCCACGACGCCGGCCACAAGCAGATGTTCGAGCGAAACTGGAAGAACCACCTCGTCGGCTTCTTCACCGCCAACGGCCTGCTCGGGATGAGCTTCGGCTGGTGGGTGGACAAGCACAATCGCCACCACGCCAGCCCCAACCACGTCGACGACGATCCCGACATCAACAACCTGGCGATCGCCTACAACCGCGAGCAGGCGCTGGAGCGGCGCGGCCCGATGCGCTGGCTGGCGGCCTACCAGGCCTTCGCCTTCTTCCCAATGCTCTTCTTCCTCGGGATCAGCATGCACGTCTCCAGCGTCGCCTTCCAACTCGGCAAGAGCGCCCGGCACCGGTGGCTGGAACTCGGCATGATCGGCGCCCACTTCGTCCTCTATGTCGGCCTTTTGGTGTTCTTCCTCGGCCCCTGGATGGCCATCCTCGTGATCGCGATCCATAAGGGCGTGGCCGGGTTCTACATGGCCACCGTCTTCGCACCCAACCACAAAGGGATGCCCCAGATCGACGAGGGGACGCGCCTCGACTTCTTGCGCGAGCAGGTACTCACCGCGCGCAACGTTCGGGCGGGCGCACTGACCGACATCTGGTACGGATCCCTCAACTACCAGATCGAGCACCACCTCTTTCCCGCCATGCCGCGCAACCGGGTCCGCGCTGCCCACCGGATCGTGCGCGAGTTCTGCGGCGAGGTGTCGGTGCCCTACTACGAGACCTCGATGCTGCAGTCCTACCGCGAGCTGCTCGCCTTCCTGCACGAGGTCGGCAGGCCACTCAGGACCGCGAAGAGTTAGCTGCTAGCTGCCCCGGTAGGGGATCACGTAGAGCGCCATCACCACGAAGAAGCTGGCGCTGGCGCCCAACACCAGCAAGTGGAACACCTCGTGGTACCCGAACGTGCGGGGCCATAGCCGGGGGCGCTTGAAGGCGTAGGCGAGGGCCCCAGTCGAGTACAGAAGGCCGCCGAGCAGGATCAGGGAGAGAGCCGGCAGCCCGAGCGACGATGCCACCTGCGGCACCACGACCACGCCCACCCAGCCGAGGGCGACGTAGAGCCCGGCCACCGCCCAGCGGGGAAGCTTCACAGCTCCGGTCAGGGTGGCCATGCCGGCCACCGCCAGCAGCCAGACCGAGGCCAGGATCCCCGTCCGCCACCAGCCGGTCAACGCGTTGAAGACAACCGCCGTGTAGCTGGCGGCGATGAACAGGAAGATGTTGGCGTGGTCGAGGCCGCGCAGGACCGCCCGCACCCGCGGCCGCCAGGTGCCGATGTGGTAGACCGCGCTCACCCCCAGCAGGAGCACCAGGCTCAGGCCGTAGATGAGCATCGTCACGGCCTTCGCCGGCTGCTGACGGCTGAGCATGACCAGCACCACCACGCCCGCCACCGCCAGCACCGCGCCAACCGCGTGCGACCAGCCGCGCAGCATGGGCTTGGGGACCAACTCCATGCAGGGAAGTTACCCGTGAGGGGCTTCTCTAAACTGACGGCGTCGTGGCCAGGATCACCGATCTCCTCCGCCAGGGGCCGACCTTCTCCTTCGAGTTCTTCCCGCCGAGGAGCGACGAGGAGCAGCAACGCCTAACCCGAACCATCGAGGAGCTGGAGCCGTTGAAGCCCTCCTTCGTCTCGGTGACGTACCGGGGCGGCCGGAGCTCGCGTGAGCGGACGACGAGCGTGGTCCTCGACATCCTCCGCGGTGGCCGGCTCACGGCCATGCCGCACCTGGTCTGCGTTGCCCACAGCCGCGCCGAACTGGTCGAGATCGTGGGCCACTTCAACCGCTCGGGGGTCGAGAACCTGCTCGCGCTCGGAGGTGACCCGGTGGCGGACGAGCCGCCGGGCGAGCTCCGCCACGCCAGCGAGCTGGTGGCGCTTGCCCGCGAGCTGGGCGGGGCGTCCATCGGCGTTGCTGCCCACCCGGCTGGCCATCCCCGCTCCCCGGACCTGGCCAGCGACCGCCGCCGCCTCGCCGCCAAGCTGGAGGCGGCCGACTTCGCCATCACGCAGTTCTTCTTCGACGTCGCCGAGTACCTGAGGCTCCGCGAGGACCTGGCCGCAGTCGGCATCCACAAGCCGTTGATCCCTGGCATCATGCCCGTGCTGAGCCTCCACTCGGTGACGCGCATGGCCGAGCTCTCCGGCTACCGGCTGCCGGCCCCCGTCACAGACCGGCTGGGCCGCGCCGTGGGCGACCCGGAGGAGTTCCGCCGCGTCGGCATCGAGATCGCGTCTGAGCTCTGCCGGGACCTGCTTCGAGAGGGCGCCCCGGGCCTGCACTTCTACACCCTCAACTTCTCCAAAGCGACGCGCGAGATCTACCGTTCGCTGGAGATGCCCGACGCGGTCTGAGCCGCGCCCGCCCGACCTAGAATCGGAAGCGCAAAAGGGAGGCCGCAAATATGATCCGCTGGCGCTTGTACGACAACAACCCGATGCGGGAGATGCTCGAGCAGATGCTGCAGGCATCCCAGCCCCACCCGGGCGCAGGGCGCGGCGGGCGCGGGGAGCCGATGCCGATCAACGTCCACCAGTCGGAGACCGACCTCTACCTGGTCGCGGCGCTCCCCGGCGTCATCCCGGAGGAGATCGACATCAGCTACCACGACGGCCTCCTCACGCTACGGGCAACCTCGACGGTCGCCGACACCGAGTACTTCCACCAGGAGATCCGCGGAGTGGAGTACTTCCGGCAGATCATGCTTCCCGTCGAGTGCCGCTTCGAGGAGGCCGAGGCGCAGCTCGAGAACGGGATGCTGGAGGTGCGGATCCCAAAGCAGCGGCCAAAGGCGCCCGAGAAGATCCGGATCCAGGTCAACCGGCGCGCCGGCCCGACCACCATCGACGCCGCCAAGGGCATCGGCTACCAGGAGGTCCGGACGGCCGCGAAGCCTAAAAGAAGGGCGTCCGGCGCCGAGGGAGAAGGTCGAAAAGGCCGTCCTGGATCCGGCCCCGCACGCGCTCGCTGAGCTTCAGCACCGTCGCCGGGTCGGAGGCGGCATCCGCGCCATGGGCGCGGAGGTCGATCGGCTCGCCGAACCTGATCAGCCACTTCGAGGGCAGCGGCAGCAGGCCGAGCAGCCCGAGAGCCGGCCAGATCGGCGTGATCGGAAAGGCCGGAAGGCCGAGCAGGTCGGCCCGCCAGGGGAGCTCGTGGACGACCGGGTGCACCTCTTCCGAGCCGACGACTGAAACGGGGATGATCGGCGCCCCGGCTTGGAGCGCGACCTGGATGAAGCCTCCCCGAGCGAAGCGGCCCACGCGGTAGCGGTCGCGGAAGGGCTTGGTGGCCCCCTTGATGCCCTCGGGAAAGACACCCACCAGTTCGTCGCGCTCGAGCAGGGCGATCGCGTTGTCGGGATGGGCGAGCACGTTGCCCGTCTTCAGCAGCACCTCGCCGAGGTAGGGCACGGCGAAGGCCCAGCCCGCCACCAGCATCCGCGCGTAACGGGGGCTCGGATGCCCGGCGGTGATCGCGGTCCGGATCATGGCGCCATCCCAGGGGATGACGCCTGCGTGGTTGGCCACGAGCAGCGCGCGGCCCTGGGCGGGAACGTTCTCAAGCCCCTCTGCTTCGACCCGCCAGTACTCGCGATAGAACCATTCGGCGAGCGGCTGCAGGCTCTCGGAGAAGGCCCGGTCGAAGCCGAAGTCGTCCCGCCGCGGACCGCTCGGACGGGGCGCCGGGCGCGGCGGCTCGACCAGGCGGAGGGATTGGGGCATATCCGTTGTGATTATGCTTGCCGGCGGCGGCAAACCATGTCCCTCGATTTCTCAGCCGCGGCAGACGAATACCTCGGTTGGCTCCAGGTCGAGGCCAACCGGAGCCCGAACACGGTCCGCGCGTACTCCCACGACATCCATCGGCTGGCCAGCTTCCTCGCCGCCGCGGGTCATTCGCTGCGGATGGAGGACCTCGGTCGCGACGATCTGCGCGCCTACCAGCGCCATCTGGCAAGCATCCTCAAGAGCCCGGCGTCGAGGGCCCGTGCGCTCACCGCCATCCGCTCCTGGCTGAAATGGCTGGCGCGCGAGGAGCTGATCGGCAAGGACCTGTCCAACGGCATCACGCTTCCCAAGCTGACCGAGCGATTGCCCAAGCCGATCGAGGCCGCCGAACTCCTGCGCCTCCTGGCGGCGCTGCCCCACGAGACCGCCCGAGAAAGGCGGGACCGCGCCCTCGTTCAGTTCCTGGTCTCGACCGGCTGCCGGATCAGCGAGGCTCTGAACCTCGACCGGACCGACGTCCCCCGGCAGGGATCGCGCCTGATCGTCACGGGCAAGGGCTCGAAGCAGCGCCCGGTCTTCCTCACCGCCGACGCCAAGCGCGCTATCGAGGATTACCTCGAATGCAGGACCGACACCTCGATGGCCCTCTTCGTCAACTACGACCGATCGGTCAACGACGACCGGCTGCGCCGGCTGACGCCGGCCGGCGCCCGGCACGTCGTCAACCGGATCCGGCTCAACCTCGGTGCGTGGTCCTTCAAATCGCCTCACGTCGCCCGCCATACCACGGCCACGACGCTGCTCGAGGTGACCGGCGGCGACGTACGCCTGGTGCAGGAGGTCCTCGGCCACGCCAACCTCAACACCCTCCAGGGGTATACGAAAATTGTCGACTCGCGCAAGCAGGACGCCTATCGGCGCTACCAGGAGTTCCTCGATGACCACAAGCCGGCGGAGCCGTCACCCGGCTGATGCCTCGCGCGGTGATTGAGGTCACCATCGAGACCGCCGACCGCTGCCCCTACCCGCGGCCGTTCAGCCCGAGCTTCAGCGCCTGTCCCGCCTTCATGCCCCGCCTGCATTTGGCGACCGACATCCGGGGCCAGCCGCTGCACGCCCATTGGACCTGCGCGCACCTCGCCAGCCGGCGGCTGGACACGGGCGGCGGCTTCTATCCGGCCTGCGTCATAGGCACGTCCGCCGTACGGGAGGCGTGGGCGGCGCAGATGGAGGTCGAGCGGTTGGCCGCCATCCGGATCGCCTGGGTCGAGCTGAGCCAGTCGATCCGCCCGGCGCTGGAGCGGCTCTCAGCCGCCTTCGACGACTTCGTCGATGCCCATCGCGAGCTCTTCGAGTCGGCAGGGATCAACCCCGCCGCCCTGCTCCAGTGCTTCGCCGAGGCGACGGCCGACTTCTCGAGCCGGCAGCCGGACGGGCGCTGGCAGATGTCAGAGTCAATCGTGACCCGCTATCCCTGGTCGATCCAGGCCTTCTTCCGCCCCGACCTGGCCCGAGACCCGGGGCCATGAGCCTCCCCGAAGTCTCCGGCCAAAATCCGGGCAGGGCCTCAAAGGGCCCCGCGATGGGTCTCGCCGGCGCCCCCTAAGGGGCTGATGGGCCCTACCGGAATGACTTCGACTGGTAGGAGGCCCACCCGTCCGATGCTCGCCCTCACGATTTGGGCTGCCTGCTTCAACCTGGCTCCTTCGAAAACGTCTACTGGATCGCCTTCCTGTGGGTGTTCCTGGCCTTTGTGGCGAGCCTCATCTCGGTGCGAGTCGGGATCTCGGTGGCGCTGCTCGAGATCATTGTCGGCGTGCTGGCAGGAAACATGCTCCACCTTTCAACCAGCACCTGGATCGACTTCCTTGCCGACTTCGGTTCGGTCCTGCTGACCTTCCTCGCGGGGGCGGAGATCGATCCCGCGAGCCTCCGCCGGTTTGCGAAGCCTGGCCCCGCCATCGGGGGGATCGGGTTCGCCGCCCGGTTTGCCGCAGCGTGGGCCTTCGCTTTCCTGGAGCTCCACTGGCAATGGCACGCGAGCCAGATCGCCGGCGTGGCGCTCTCGACCACCTCGGTCGCCGTCGTCTACGCCGTGATGATCGAGACGGGGCCAAGCAAGACCGACCTTGGCAAGCTGATCCTCACCGCCTGCTTCGTCTGCGGCCTCGGCACCCTGCTCGCCCTCGGGATTCTCTTCGCCGATTACAACCTGCTCTTGGTCGGCTTCGGGATCGCGACCGTGATCGCCCTGGTGCTCCTGCCCTGGAGCCTGCGCCTCTCGTCCTCCGCACGCTCGGCCATGCCGTCAGCGAGCCGGAGGTGAAATTCATCTTCCTGCTCCTCTTCGGCCTCGGGGCGCTGGCTACGGCTGCGAGGTCGGAGGCTGTTCTACCCGCCTACCTGCTGGGCCTGGTCGCCGCGGGCACCTTCCAGGAAGATCCGCGCCTCCTCGGTCGGATCCGGGGCACCGCCTTTAGCTTCCTCACCCCCCTTCTTCTTCCTGCAAGGCGGGTACCCTGATCGTCCTCCAGGCGGTGCTGAGCGGACTGGTCGCGGTGCTGCTCCTCTTCGGCGTCAAGGTCGGGGCGAAATTCGTCGGCGTCTACCCGGCGACGCTCGCCTTCCACCTGCGCGGGCGCCAGTCGATCTACACGACCCTGATGATGTCGACCGGCCTTACCTTCGGCTCGATCTCGGCCCTCTTCGGGCTGACGCACGGCTACATCGACCGTGGCCAGTACTCGGTCCTGGTCACGGTCGTGGTGCTGAGCGCCCTGGTCCCCACCCTGATCGCCAACGCCCTTGTCTACCCGCACGCCCACGTACTTCGCTGGGGCGCCGAAGATCCGCCGGCGGAGCTTGAAAGGGCTGCGGAAGGCGCCGCAGAGAGCCAGGGCTGATTTCGCCCGGGCCGCCGACTCGAAGCGGTGCTTTGATTGGCGGCACCGCCCGCCAGCGCAATGAGGACCTTCTCTGCCGAGCACCTGCTGACCCTGTCCGTGATCCTGGCCATGATCACCACCGTCGTCACGGCCGCCCGGATCCGGCCGGGGCCGTGGACGGGGTCGGTCAGCCAAGCCCTGGCGATCCTGCTGGTGGCCAACGAGTCGAGCTGGTGGGTCTGGCTGGGGCTCAACAGCACCTACTCGATCACCTACGCGCTCCCCTTCCAGCTATGCGACGTGGCCTGCTTTGTCGCCGCGGCCGCACTCTGGACGCGGCGGCCTCTGCTGGTCGAGCTGACCTACTTCTGGGGCCTGGCCGGGACGGTCAACGGGCTGGTCACGCCCGACCTCCCGAGTCACTTTCCGGACTTCCTCTACTTCCAGTACTTCATCGCCCACGGCGCCATCGTCTGCGCTGCCCTGCTACTCGTGATCGGGCTCGGGATCACTCCTCGTCCGCTCGCGGCGTTGCGCGTCTACGCGCTCACCGTCGTGCTCCTGGTGGTCGACGCCGGCATCGACGTCGCGACCGGCGGCAACTACCTCTACCTGCGCCGCACCCCGGGGTGTCCACAGCCTGCTCGACCTGTTCGGGCCCTGGCCCTGGTACGTGCTGGGCGCGTCGGCGCTTGCGCTGGTGGTCTTCGCCGTTCTCAACGCGCCCTTCTGGCTCGGGCGCCGGCTGAGCCCCCAGCGGGCCGCCTGAGGCCTGGTCACCGGGCCTGGCCGGTCCCAAACTGGCTGGGCCCTTCGGCACTGTCTCGACCCGGGTGCGACAGCCAACGCTTCCTCGAGGTGTTCGCCCAGCACGCGGTGACGATCCCCTATCCGTCAGACCGCGTGGCGGCCCTGGTGTCGGCACCGACTCACCCCTGGACGGTGGCGCTGGACCGCAACGGCGGTGACCAACTGGCGGAGGTCGGCGTCCGCATCGG
>Ga0307374_10001066_pt1 | contig 51400 bp, 37 predicted proteins | sample OX3MG_FD_202532 | JGI IMG/M metagenome (GOLD analysis project Ga0307374, IMG submission 202532) | Soil microbial communities from Risofladan, Vaasa, Finland - OX-3 | ecosystem: Environmental > Terrestrial > Soil > Coastal area > Acid sulfate soil | place: Finland: Risofladan, Vaasa | collected...
TCGTATCCTGCTGGTCGGACTCGTGGAAGAACTTCCGCTTGCCCTTGCCTTGCCCTATGTAAAACGGCTGGAAATTGCGTGGGTCGTAATAGGCATACACGTAGAATTCACGATTTGGCTCAGTCATAGAACAGTGCTCCGGGATACCGCTTTCGTATGGCTCGTTGGCGATTGAGCCTTCGCTGTGATGATAGTCGTCGGGCTGTGCAACGCTGGCCGAAATTTCTACCTGCGTACATCCGATATGGTCGGCTGGCTGTCGATGACGCGCACTCTGACTACACAGGGTACGAGCAAGGCGTCTGCCTGGCGGAACCCCAGCGGTTCAAAGCGGCATTCCACACGTTGAGTGCCGCCAACCAGGCCTACATTCGCAAATATGTCTTCGATCCGACCCGCTGCAAGCCAATTTTCTTGAGCGAGGCCGAGGCGCCGTAAGATCGGCATGTCGGAAATTGGGAATGAAACCGGTTTCGTAACTTTATGTCGGCGAGTGTGGCGGAATCCGGCGGCGGCACGACCGCCCGGAAACTTTGCGACATGCCCATTTCCCGATACCTATCCGATTCGGCGTGCATAAATCATGGTGAATGAGTGATTTGATAACAGTTGATATCTCGATCTTCAAGCAGATTGGCTGCGGTAGCCGGAAGTTGCCCCGTAGGCGGCAAGGGAAGTTTTTTCTTGCCCCAATACGATCAGGGCTCTTGATGGAGCTTATTCAGGCTTTATACCGTGAGGGAGCGTGACAAAAGTCGCTGTGCGTGTCCTGAATTGTCCCGTACTCTCCAAGTGAAGGCAAAGGAGAGTATGCCCCATGAGCGAGCTGATCACGAATCATACGCAACGAGTAGGGGCGCTCAAGGAAATGATGCAGCAACTTCACGACGGTCGAGCGCCGGAGGATGTGAAGCTCGCGCTCATGACGCTGGCAAGAGAAACTGGTCCATCTGAGATGACAGCGGCGGAGCAAGAGATAATGGCCGAAGGCATGACGCCGAGCGAGGTCCAGCGGTTATGCGAGCTACACTCTGAGGTGATCCGGGAAGGTTTCCAACCCGAACTAACCATCCGGGAAAGTGACCGTGGTGAGGCGTCATCCGGGATCCAGTTTCCGACGGGCCATCTCAGTTTTGACCAGATCTGTGCCACCTTCTCTACACTGCCCGTGGATGTTACTTTTGCGGACGCCGACGATCGCGTCGCATTTTATCCCGAAGGGCCCGACCGGATCTTCGCGCGCAGCAAAGCGGTGATTGGCCGGAAAGTGCAGAAGTGCCACCCACCGCGCAGCGTGCATATTGTCGAACGCATTCTCAAGGATTTCCGCGAAGGCCGGCAAAGTGTCGCCGAGTTCTGGATTCAGTTCTTTGGACGCTTCGTCCACATTCGCTATTTTGCTGTGCGCGGTGAGGACAATCGCTACCTGGGCACGCTCGAGGTTACGCAGGATTTAACGAGATTGCGCACACTGGAGGGCGAACGCCGCCTATTGCAGTTTGAAAACGAGGCAGCCGAGGAGGTTCACGCCCAATGAGTACGACGATCAATACTCAGGGCCGAAAATCCAGCAAGGGACGAGAATCCAAAGCCTTTATGTCCTGGCCCTGGAGAAACGTTTCTCCTGTCCGGCGTTGGGCGCTGGTCTGGCCGCGCGAACACGGCGCATGGGGGATTTTGCTTGTCTCCCTGATCACTGGGGCGGCAGTCGGATTGTCCTCCGCTTCGAACCTTGTCCCATTACTATGGCTGGCGCTTGCTGCACTCACCGCCTTCTGCCTGCGCACGCCGCTTGAGAACTCGATGCCAAAATCGCCCTTCCGGCCTCGAACTCAGGCTGAATGGCGATGGGTGAAAGCCACAGCTTCGACGTACATCCTAATCGGCGTTTTTGCTGGCGTCATGCTGTGGTTTGACGGAGCGCTAAGGCTGATATGGATGCTCGCGCCCTTTGCCTTTGCCCTGTTCGCGGTGCAGGCTTTGGTCAAGCGGCTGGGCAGAGCCTACCGCCTGCCGGCAGAAATCATCGCCGTGTTTGGGATGACGGTTGCCGCCGCGGCCGGTTATATCGTTGCCTCGGGGAAGACAGGAAACCTGGCAATCGGTCTTTGGCTGTTGAACGGACTGTTTGCCACAAACCAGGTTCTCTATGTACAGTTCCGCATCGGTGAGGCGCGCGACGGCCAGCATCCTTCGTCGATCAAACGGAAACGGATCTTCCTCGCGAGTCAAGCCGTCACGGTACTGGCGATCGTTGCAGGCGCATACGCGGGATTTCTGCCGGGCCTGGCGCTGATCGCCTTCGTGCCACTATTTGTGCGCGGAGGCGTCTGGTCGTTCCGCACAGGCCAGGCGCCGCTGCGGATTCATCGCCTGGGCAAGACCGAATTGGCGCATGCCATCCTCTTCGGACTGCTTCTCATCGCAGCCTCGCACATTCCTTGAGCGCGGGCTATAGGCTAAGTGATTTCCCTGCACATGACCACGCCTTCCCATTGCCTGAAGTCACCTAATTTGAAGACACATCACCGCACGTGAGAATATGCCGACATGAGTGCACCGATTCCCCCCTGGGAGCCATTGTCAGAACCGGTGCTTGCGGATCAGCGCAGTGCCCATGATCGAATGCGCGCCGCATGTCCGTTGGCCGAGTCACCGCGCGGTGTCACGCTATTCAGACATGCTGATGTGGTCGCCGCGGCAGCCGCCCCAGCCACATTTTCCTCGTCTGTATCCGCCCGTCGCATGGTGCCCAACTCCCTGGATCAGCCTGAGCACACCGCGTTTCGAGCAGCCATCGAACCTTTTTTCACGCCTGAACGGATACAGGTAATCGAGCCGCGTATCCAGCAGATCGCTCAGGAAATTATTGGCGCGCTGCCGCGCGAGGCTACAGTGGATGCGGTCGCTGATATCGGGTACCCGCTTGCCGCGCACGCACAGGCTGACTGGCTGGGATGGCAGGGCATCGAAGACGAGCTTCTCGCATGGATGGCCGATAACCATGCTGCCACCCGATCGGGAGACCGATCACGGACGGCCGCGGTGGCTGCTGCCTTCGACGAGATCGTACTGGCACAGGTGCGGCGTCGGCGGCAGTTGGGCAGTGCCGCTGCGAAGGACCCCACTACCGAATTGCTCACGGTTACGGTCAACGGAGCGCTCATGCCGGACGCCGATATCGTGTCGATTCTTCGCAACTGGACGGCGGGCGACCTCGCTTCCATGGCGGCTGCGGTGGGTGTCGTCGTCTATTTCCTTGCCGCTCACCCCGAGGTACAGGAGGCGCTTCGCACGAACCCCGGCAACCTGGCCGCCGCGATCGACGAGATGTTGCGAATCGACGACCCGTTTCTGGTCAGCCGTCGCATTACGACGGCAGCCGCGCACGTCGATGGATTCGTGCTCGAGCCCGGAACGCGAATCTATCTGAACTGGACCTCGGCGAATCGCGATGAGACGGTATTCGGCGATCCGGGCGCCTACCGGCCTGAAGAACACGCTCCGCACAATCTGGTTTATGGCGCCGGCATCCACGCATGCCCAGGTCGGACGCTGGCAACCATGGAACTGGTCGTGGCTGCACAAACACTGCTGGATATGACGACCCATCTCGAACTGGCGACCGACGCAGATTCCCTCCGGGAGACCTACCCTCTCGGGGGCTGGCGACAGGTGTTCGTGCAACTGCATTAAGCGGACAAGCCTCCCGACCTCTCTGAGATTCATTCGTATCGTTAGCTCGACTCTGAGGGTTTATGGGCACTTCCGCAGGTGTCAGGGGCAAGTTGCCATTCGCCCAAGGCTCCGGCGCAGGAGATAGGCCCTGAGAGCCACCGCATTATTATGCTGCCTGTCGTGGGCGCCGAAAATCAGTGGTACCCGTCCTTGGCTGACCATCTTTCTCAGCGCGCAAACAAGTTCAGGTTGCTGGTCGAGTTCCGCAAAGTATTTCTGCTGAAACTCCACCCACCTCTCCGTGGTGTGATGAAACCATTTTCGTAATTCCGTACTTGGCGCAACACTTTTCATCCACTCATCGAGAAAAAGACTCTCCTTCTGTACGCCACGTGGCCACAGTCGATCGACCAGGATTCTCTTGCCGTCTTCAGCCGAAGCAGGCTCCCGAGCATGTTTGAGTTGGATATCCGTCAAGCCTTACCCCTCCCGCTCTTGTTGCCAGCATAGGCTCCCGGAAGAGGCGTCTACAACGGTCTTCTTTGTGCAATCAGAACGTGTTCAAAGGATTGCGCTATGAATGGAACATAGCCAGCGACCAAAGTCACTGAACAGGCAAAGCGCGTTTTCTATCCTTTATGCGGGACGGAGAAGGTCAGATGAACATGCAGCCGATATTGAATACTCTCTTTGAAAAGAGTGAGGCACAGCCAGCAGCTCGTGTGCGCAAACGTATTGTTCGCAAGGCTGCGCCGGACCGCACGCAGAAAATTCGGTATTGGGTGCAATGGACCTTTCTTGCGCTGAACGTTTGGGTTGGCGCGCAGTTCTACCTTTGGGTGCGCTACTTTGAGCGCGGCGGGCATGCGATGTATGTGAGCCGTACGCCGGGCGTGGAAGGTTGGCTGCCGATCGCGGGCCTGATGAACCTGAAGTATTTCCTGGTGACGTGCGACATTCCGATGATTCATCCGGCGGCGATGTTTCTGCTGATGGCGTTTCTGGCGATCAGCCTGCTGATGAAGAAGGCATTCTGCTCATGGCTGTGCCCGATTGGCACGCTCTCAGAAAACCTGTGGAAGCTGGGCCGGAAGATCTTCAAGAAGAACTTGCATGTGCCGAAGTGGTTGGATCTTCCGCTGCGGAGCCTGAAGTATTTGCTGCTGGTTTTTTTCGGGTTCTTCATTACTGTGATGTCTGCACAGCAACTGGCCGGGTTTATGCAGAGCCCGTATGCGCTGGTGGCCGATGTAAAGATGCTGAACTTCTTCCGGTACATGGGGGAAGCGACGGCGATTGTGCTGCTGGCGTTGGTGGTGCTTTCAGTGGTGATTCAAAACTTCTGGTGCCGTTATCTGTGCCCGTACGGAGCGCTGATGGGATTGGTGTCGCTGCTGAGCCCGGTGACGATTCGACGGGACAAAGAGGCCTGCATTGATTGCGGGAAGTGCTCGCGGGCGTGCCCGTCGCACCTGCCGGTGGACGAACTGGTGCAGATTCGGTCAGTCGAGTGCACGGCCTGCATGGAATGCGTGGCGTCTTGTCCGGCGGGAAATGCGCTGCAGTTTGCGATGGCTCCGGCGAGGTCCGCCGATGTGGAGAAGCGCTGGAAGGGGCGCGTGGTGGGGCTGGTGGTGACGGCTGCGGCGGTGGTGATCCTGTTTGTGGGTACGGTGACGATTGCGAAGGCGACCGGGCATTGGCATACGCACTTTCCGCGCGCGATGTACATGGAGTTGGTGACGCACGCGAATGAATTTACGCACTGAAGCGCAGTGAGCGTGGGTTCGCGGCAGGGGACGGGGCACGATGCAGGAATCGTGCCTTTTTCAGTTACTTTCTTCTGGCCTGGAACTCGGAGCCGATGGCTGCAATGGCGGTTTGGTCCAGCACCTGCACGGCAAGCGGGAAAACGGTGGACTCTTCCAGATCGATGTGAGCTGTATAGATGCGCTGCAATTCGGTCGTGGCGGAGAGAAGGCGGGTTTGCTCAGCAGGGCCGAGAACGGAAGCGTCGATCCATTTACGAAAAAGCACCTCCACCTCGTGATGGAGCTGCTCGGTACTGCGGTGGTCGTCTTCGAGGTGAGTGAGATCCGCCTGGACATCCTTGGGTTGCGCTGCGCGAAGGCGTGGAAAGAGGGATTCTTCTTCATCGGCATTATGCCGACGGCCACCCTCCTGAAAATAGTGAAGAGCGGCGGTGACAGCGGCTGATTCTTCCTCGCTGAGGGCGCGGCCGAAAGCCTGTGTTGCAACGGTGCAGAGAATATGGAGGAAGCGTTCGATTCTGCGATGGCAGTCCTGCAGCATGCCGAGTGGATCGTCGAATCCGCTGTCTGGCTTAGCGCCGATTTGCATTCAATCCGTCGTTTTCTGGCTTGAGTTACTTGCACCACGGGCTGTTAGGACAGAAACATGAACGGGGATGAGTGTACCATGCGGCGCTTACACAAGTGCGTACGCTGGTATAGCCCTCCGTTCAATGGTCACCACGGTGATGTCGTCCTGCTGGCCGAAGGCTTTTGCTGTCTCGGCAATAGCCGCTGCCGCCTGATTGCTGATCTGCTGTGTTCGCTCGAAGCCGAACAGTTCCCGCTTCTCGTTAGTGGCTTCCACCACGCCGTCGGACATGAATGTCAGGCGGTCGCCGGAAGCAAGCTGGTACTGCGTCTCTTCATAGCTGCCCTCGGCGAGAATTCCCAACGGCAGCCCGCCCGCGACGGCCATCTCTTCGCCATTGCGGTAGGGCGACAGGTGCCCCGCGTTGGCAAGGGTCATCGCTCCGTCGGATGTGATGAGCGTGGCGCAGCAGGTGACGAAACCGCTGACCTGCCCATGCAGCACGCGGTTTAGATGGGCCAGCACCTCGGCTGGCTGGCGTTCTTTCCGGTCCCGCAGTGCGCCGACAATGGCGCTGACCGTCATCGCGGCCTTCAACCCTTTGCCGCTCACATCGCCGACCACGATCAGCACCGATCCATCGTCACCCGGCTGCACCTGAAAGAAGTCGCCGCCCACTTCAGATGCGGGAATGTAGACACTCTCGACGGCGAAGCCCGGCACTTGCACGGAATGTTGTGGAATTAACATTTCCTGCACGCTGCGCGCCTGCTGCAACTCCGTCCGGATACGCGCCCGCTCCTGTTGCCCTTGCAAAAACCGCCGCAGCAGCAGCACCGTGACAATGGCCAGCGCCAGCACGTAAGCGACCTGATCCAGGTGGACTGAGATTCCGTAGGGGTGGAGATTGATCCATTTGCGTATGAGCTCAGTGCCCTGGAAGCGCGAGATGGCGAGCAACACCACAGCCGGCAGCGCCAGCCAGCCCTCAGTTCTGTCCTTGCGGATGCCCCGATAGGCTACCCACAGTAGCAAGACCACGAGCAGCATGTTGAGTATGTTGAGGATCACACTGAGCGGAGAAAGCCATGCAGCGGCCTGGGCGGGAATAATGTGGTTGGCGAACAGCGCACGCCGCATGACAGCGACAACAAGAAACAGCAGCACCAGTCCCCAGACCATCCGGTGCAAGCGGGCCATGTTGCCGAGTCGGAACCAATATCCCCAGAAGATCACCCAGAAACCGATCACGACGCCGAGTGTGAGCAGCAGCGTCAAGTACAGGAAGGAGGCTGGACGGATCCAAAATTGGGCAAGGACGAAGAGGTTGAAGGTCGCGCTATCCACACAGGCCAGGCCCAGCCATAAATAGGCCGGTTCGCTGCGGTCCAGCCAGTAGAGGCCGAAGGCTGCCAGCATCGCCAGCAGCAGGATCGCGGCCTCCAGAAAATCGCTGGCTCGTCGACGGTCGAGGGTGTACCCGTCCAGATCGAGCGACGCGCCGATGACGGAAGCCTTCCCCAGCACCGGCGGCCCGTGCATACCGCCAGCGCCCCGGGGCTGCAGCGTGGAGGGATGCATCCACATGCGGATGGCAATGGTTAATGGGCCGCTCCCGTTTGCCGAAAGCACATGAGCGGGCAGCGAAAAAGCACGCGGCTGGCTACCGTAGTAAGTGACGCCATGCTTCGTGAATCGGCCAAACTCCCCGACGAGTTGGCCGTTCACGTACACCTGATAGGCGTCGTCGAAGAGGCCCGGCATTTTGAGAGCGAGCGCCGTGTTGGTGGCCTGTGCCGCCTCCTGCACGTTGACGCGCAGCCGATACCACGCATAGCCGGAGTAACCGGGATAGCCGCGCGCTGTCCAGCCCGGTAATACCTCGCCGCCTATGGCATCGAGTTCCGGACCAGCAGACCTCGGCGGCGTCAGATCCATCGTGCCCCAGCCGGAGTCGTCGAAGCCGGGCTGCGCCCAGGTCATGTTGTCGCCGATGTGGAATTTCCACGGCCCGGTTAGTTGCACGGTGGACTGGCCTATCGTGATCTGCGTGACTGGGACGGGAGCGGGAGCGCTCTGCGCGCGCAGAAAGTTGCTTCCGAGCAAGAGCAACGGCAGAAGAAAAATATGTGTTTTTTTCATGCGATGGCCACCTCCAGGTTTGCTGCGCGCGTGACTGTTACCACGGTGATGTCGTCCTGCTGGCCGAAGGCTTTCGCGGTGTCGGCGATGGCGGCGGCGGGCTGGTTGCTGATCTGCTGAGTGCGCTCGAAGCCGAACAGTTCCCGCTTCTCGTTGGTGGCTTCGACCACGCCGTCGGACATGAATGTCAGCCGGTCGCCGGCGGCAAGCTGGTACTGCGTTTCTTCATAGCTGCCCTCGGCGAGAATGCCCAGCGGCAGCCCGCCCGCGACGGCCATTTCTCTGCCATTGCGATAGGGCGACAGGTGCCCAGCGTTGGCAATCGTCATCGCTCCGTCGGATGTGATGAGCGTGGCGCAACAGGTGACGAACCCGCCGACCTGCCCATGCAGCACACGGTTTAGATGGGCCAGCACTTCGGCTGGCTGGCGTTCTTTCCGGCCCCTCAATGCGCCGACAACAGTGCTGACCGTCATCGCGGCCTTCAACCCTTTGCCGCTCACGTCGCCGACCACGATCAGCACCGATCCATCCTCTCCCGGCTGCACCTGGAAGAAATCGCCGCCCACCTCGCTGTCGGGAATGTAGACGCTCTCGACCGTAAAGCCGGGCGTGTCCGGTGACGCCGCAGGAACCAGCAACGACTGCACGCTGCGCGCCGCCTCGAATTCTCCCGCAAGACGCTCTTCTTCTTTCCGCGCCAAAGAGAATCGGCGCACCAGAAAGATCAGCAGTGCAAACACGAAGATGTAATTGATCACGTCATCCAGTTGGAGAGGGAAAGGATATCGCATGAGCGGAATCTCGACCAACGCCAGCAGCCGGTATCCTCCACCAAGTTGCCACCATACACGGGCGACGAGTTCGACGACGCCGAAGCCGTAGAAAAGCAGTACCGGAGCCAGGAGCAGACGCGCGGATTTGTCCTTCCTGAGAGCGCATAGCGCAAGCTCGACGAGTATCCAAACGTATGCCGGCAGAACGCAGCAAGTAAATATGACAAAAGAAATCGCGATCCCTGTCCACTGAAAGTAAAACAGGATTCCAGTCAGAGAAGCTACCGCCGACGCGCCGCAGGCTATCCACCACAGAAACGACCGTCGCACATGCAAAACAATGGAGAAGAACACCAGGGCAGCGATCACGGACAGGCTGCCGGCAGCGCCCGTGCTCCCCAGCAGGCGCCAGAGGGGAAACGGCATGAAACTAAGATTCATGAGCACATGTAGCGTCGTTGCTATAGCTTCCGACAACAGTAGAACGGCGAACCAGAGGTACTCGCGGTCGTCTGGGTGAAACAGATACAACCCAAGTATCGTGATCCCCACCAGTGCAGTAAGAAGACTGTATGCGTACTCGTTCACACCCTGCAGGGCGCGCCTGTCCCGGAGCCGTTGAAGGGATCTGTGCAGCAGGACGGGATCGCCCACTGCGCTGCTCCGTCCTCTGGGCCCGCCACCTATCCACGACGCGATGGGTTGGTACTCCCAGACACGCAGGGCAACCTGAATGGTCCGCGGTCCCGCGCCGCCACGGGGGAGCCTAAAGGTCGCAGGAAAGGAAATCAGAGGATCATGCGTGGGCGTTGCTGCGCCTGCGCTGCCGATCAACTTGCCATTCGCGTAGACCTGGTAGCCAATACTAATGGCGGAAAATAGCAAGTCGAGCGGCCTACTGCCGTCCGGCACGTGAACCGTGAAGCGATACCATGCGTAACCGCTGTAGTCGGGATAGCCCTGCCTGGACCAGCTTTCGTCGGAGCGGAGGAGCGGCCATTGCGAGTCATCGAAATTCGGGCTGGCCCATGCGTGGTTGTCGCCAGTGTGGAAGCGCCACAGGCCGTCGAGCGAGGTAATGTTCTCACGACCGGTTTGCGTGTTGAAGGTCTGCGCGTGCATGCTGCTGACCGAGCAAATCAAACTCAACAGGATAAGCAAGGTTGTTTTTTTCATGCGATGGCCACCTCCAGGTTTGCTGTGCGCGTGACTGTCACGACGGTGATGTCGTCCTGCTGGCCGAAGGCTTTCGCTGTGTCGGCGATGGCGGCGGCGGGCTGGATGCTGATCTGCTGGGTGCGCTCGAAGCCGAACAGTTCGCGCTTCTCGTTGGTGGCTTCGACGACGCCGTCGGACATGAACGTCAGCCGGTCGACGACGGCAAGCTGGTACTCAGTCTCTTCATAGCTGCCTTCGGCGAGAATGCCCAACGGCAGACCGCCCGCGACAGCCATCTCTTCGCCATTGCGATAGGGCGACAGGTGTCCGGCATTGGCAATGGTCATCGCTCCATCGGATGTGATGAGAGTGGCGCAGCAGGTGACAAACCCGCTGACCTGCCCATGCAGCACACGGTTCAAACGCACCAGCACCTCGGTTGGCTGGCGCGAAGACTCATTGCGCAGTGCGCCGACGATGGTGCTGACGGTCATCGCGGCCTTCAGTCCTTTGCCGCTTACATCGCCGACCACGATTAGCACCGATCCGTCCTCACCCGGCTGCACTTGGAAGAAATCGCCGCCTACTTCAGATGCGGGAATGTAGACGCTCTCCACCGTAAAGCCCGGCGTGTTGGGTAGCATGGCCGGGACCAGCAGCGACTGGATGCCGCGCGCCGCCTCGAATTCATTCGAGAGGCGCGTTTCTTCCTGCCGGGAGAGAGCAAAGCGGCGCACGAGGAAGATGAGCAGCGCAAGGACAAAGATGTAATTGATCACGTCGCCAACATTGAGCGGGAAGAGATGGGATAGAAGCGGAACGTCGAGCGAGAGCGACTTTCGCTGCCAGCCAACGAACCAGGTCAGGAACAGGATGTTGTTGAGAATGCCAAAGCCATAGAAGAGCGCGGCGGGGGCCAACAGCAGGCGCGCGGAGGTGTCCTTTTTGAGAGCGCGTATCGCAAGGGTGGCAACGATCCAGACAAGGGCTGGCAGCCTCAGACAAACCTGGAGGATATCCGCGATCTCAAGTCCTGTCAGCGCTCCCGGCCATTGGGCGTAAAGCGGAACTGCCGTGAGAGACATCGCCGCCGCCGCTATGAAGGTCGTCCACCACAGAAATGATCGGCGCACGTCGAGGACGATGGAGAAGAAGACCAGCGCTGCAATCATCGACAGACTGTCAGTGGTGCTTTCAAGCAACCAGTAGAGAGGATATGGAATCGAGGCAATGTTGATTCGTATTTCCAATGTAGTGCCCGCAGCCGCGGCGAAAAGCAGAACAAAGAACCAGAGATTCTCGCGATCCGTTGTGCGCAACAGAAACAGCACAAGCATGGTAAGCCCAACCAACGCCGCGAGGAGGGCAAAGGCGTAGCTGTTCACGAATGTGAGCGCGTACGCGTCCCGAGTTAGGTCGAGATGCCATGCCAGCAGAGTAGGATCGCCCGCAGCGCTGCCTGGGGTTGCGGGAGTTCGCCCAATCCAGGTGGTGAAGGGCATGTAGCTCCAGACCCGAAGGGCAATCTGGATGGCTTGCGGCCCGGCAGAGCCAGGGGAAAGCTGAAAAATCTTTGAAGAATAGTTCAGTGAAGCGCTTCGGGTGCGCGCGGTCGAGCCCGCACTGCCGATCAGCACGCCGTTCTCGTAGACCTGATAGCCGGTGCCGATCCGGGTCAGCAGCAAGGCCAGCGGCTTGCTGCCATCGGGAACCTGTAGTGTGAAGCGATACCACTCGTAGCCGCCATAGGGAAGATATCCCTGCTTGGCCCAGCTTTCGTCAGAGCGCAGCAATGGCCAATGCGAGTCGTCGAAATTTGGATTGGCCCACGCCGGATTGTCGCCGGTATGGAAACGCCAGAGGCCGTCGAGCGAGGCGATCGGCTCGCGGCCGGTTTGCAGATTGAAGGTCTGCGCGTGGATGCTGCTGACCGCACAAATCCAAATCAACAAGAGCATCAAGGCTGTTTTTTTCATGCGAGGGCCACCTCCAGATTTGCTGTGCGCGTGACTGTCACCACGGTGATGTCGTCCTGCTGGCCGAAGGCTTTTGCTTTGTCGGCAATAGCGGCGGCGGGCCGATTGCTGATCTGCTGCGTACGCTCAAAGCCGAACAGTTCCCGCTTCTCGTTGGTCGCTTCCACCACGCCGTCGGTCATCAGCGTCAGCCGGTCGCCGGGTTGGAGCGTGAAGCGCACATGCTCAAACTCGGCGGCGTCCGCGATGCCCAGCGGCAGGCTACCCGCAATGGTGACCTCTTCGCCATTCAAATACGGCGCAAGGTGCCCGGCATTGGCAATTGTCGTCTCGCCATGCGCAGCGATGTGCAGCACCACGCAGGTAGCGAAGTGCCCCTGCATCCGTCCGCTCAACCGCTCGTTGAGCCCTTGCAGCATCTCCATCGGATCACGGGTGAACTTCGCCAGCGTGCGAATTGTCCCCACAATCAGCGACACCAGCATGGCGGCCTTCAATCCTTTGCCGCTCACGTCGCCGACAACGGTCAGAATGCTGCCATCTTTCCCGGGAAGCACCTGGAAAAAGTCGCCCCCCACATGCTGCGCTGGATGATATTCGCTTTCCACGGTAAAGCCGGGGATGGCGGGAACCGCTTCCGGGATCAGCAACTGCTGCACCTGGCGGGCCTGTTCAATTTCAGCCTTCCACTGCTCCCGCTGCCGCTGCCCGTGCAGAAACCGTCGCAGCAGCAGTACCAGGATGATGGCCAGAGAAACAAAGATACTGACTTCCGGAAGTGAAACCCCGAGACCGAAGAGGACGAACCACACCGGAATCCCCAGATACGCTGTTGGATAGACCGAGATGATCAGCAGCAACACGGCGGGCAACGCCAGCCAGCCCTCCGTCCTGTCCTTGCGAATGCCTCGGACCGTCACCCAGACCAGCAGCACGCCCAGCAGCATCTGGAGCACCATTGCCAGCGGTGTCAGCCAGACGTTGGCGTGGACGGGAACCACGTGGCCAGAGACCGGCGCCAGGCGCATCGCCGCGCTCACGCCCAACAGCACCGCCAGCCCCCAAACCATGCGCTGCAGCCGGGCCATGCCATCCACCCGGAACCAATATCCCCAGAAGAGAACCCACAGGCCGAGGCTTGCCGGAAGCAGGACTGCATAGAAAAGTAACCCTGCGAAAATGCCAGCCGCCCAGATGGTTCGGAATTGCAGCACAATGAGAGATTGGAAGATCAGCACGACCGCGCAAACGAGGCCCAGCCAGAGATAGGCCGGCTCGCTGCGGTCCAGCCAGAAGAGACCGAAGGCCACCAGCAGCGCCAGCAGTTCAATCTCCATGACGAAGAAAGTGCTGGCCTGTGCGCGGTCGATGGCGTCCCGGTAGGTGCGCATCAGAGCGTGGATGGCGGAGGCCTGCCCCAACACCGGTGGCCCCTGCAATCCGCCCACGCCGGCCTCCCGCAACGGCGTGGCGGCGGCCATCCACATACGGATGGCAATCGTGACCGGACCGCTCTCGTTTCCGTGAAGCACCCGAGTTGGCATAGAAAAGGCGCGCGGTTGATGGACGTAGTGAGTCGCGCCATGCTTCGTGAATCGGCCAAACTCCCCAACAAGCTGGCCATTCACGTACACTTGGTAGGCATCTTCGAATGCGTCCGGCATCTTGAGCGCGAGCGCGCTCTGCTTATCCTGAATATTGACGCGCAGCCGGTACCAGGCATAGCCGGAGTAACCGGGATAGCCATGCGCCGTCCAGCCGGAAACGAAACCACCGATGCCGGTAATGGGATCGACAGATCCCGGCGGCGGCGTCAAATCCATCGTGCCCCAGCCGGAGTCGTCGAAGTTCGGGCTGGCCCACGCCATGTTGTCGCCGATGTGGAACTTCCACGGCCCGTTTAGGGCCACGGTGGAGTTGCCCAGTACAACCTGCTTTTGCGCGTGGGCAAAGTTGGCGCTGGCTATGATCGAAAGAGTGAGAGAGAGTGCAAGAAGGAGGTGTCGGAATCTGCGCATGGCTGGTTTGGCCGCCTGAGAAATGACAATAATCTGCTGCGCGCGTTATATCACGGTGGCTGCGCCCTTGCAGGATGTTTTGCTCCTTTATTCCCATCCTTTGCGCCGCAAAAGGTGAGGCACGGGCAGAGTCACACGGACTTCCATCACCGGACCTTTTCCTGCTCTCCGGTCGCGAATCTGCGCCAGCGATATATCGGGATAGCGGCCAAACGACATCAGCTTTTCGCGGCCATCAAAACGGTATTTTCAGCGCCAGAGCTTGCTCCCGGCGGGCGCGACCCAGAGATACAACTCTCCGCCGTCGCTCAGGCGAGATGGCTCTCCTGTCTATGACCGTATTCCCCGGCGACCGTATTCCCCGGCGCATTTTCAGAGGATTAAACCAAGATCAGTAGCGGGTGCATTTCTCAAAGCTGTGGCCTGCTCGAATCCCATGTTTGCAATCGGACTTTGCCCGTTGCCAACGTCAATCGCGGACGCTTTCGATATGTCGAGGCTCAGATGTTCGGCGAGCGTCGCTGCATCGTTGGTGAAAATCTGCGCGTCAAGCGAAGCCCGCGAGACAGAAACGTAGGCGAAGCGGCTGTTGATGAGTTCCGGGTGAACTTCAGTGTCCATATTCACGAGCACACGCTCGGGCGTGAGACCCTGCGAGCTGTGCGAGGTCACGGCATAGCCGTGGTCGAAGTGCCGCATCTGGTCTGCATCGAAGCGCACGATTTTGTCTTTCGTGCCACCCATGCGGACGCTGATCTTCCCATCATCACCGATGTGCTGGATGGTGCCGAGGTCACGATTGACAACCAATGCGGTGACCTCTGCAGGGGCCCGGCAGAGGCCGACTTAATACGTTTGACTAACCGTAGCCGATTCTGTGCGGGGTCAGGCACAATCATTTTCGATGGCACTAGAGAGTGCCGATCATGATTCGAGTCAGAACAACTCACAGGCCTAGTACTAGGAACTTGTTGAAATTCGCTGCGTCGTAGCGTCTTTTCTGGCGATTTGCGCTTCTTCCCGGTTGAAATCTGTTTGCAATGCAGGTCTGGCCAGTGTTTATAGGGTGTTGCAGGGCTCTCGGAAGCGATCGCGAGGGCCGCATTCGCTGTTCAGGCACACTGCTCCCGGAGCCTTTCCGGTGGTTGGGCCATGAGTCTGGGCAGCCGGAGCAGGTTGTGCGCGGCACAACTGAAGACGAACAGCCAGTCCACCTTTTCCAGACCGCGCAGCTTGACCTGGCGCAGAGGGCCGGTTTGCTTGAGCCATCCGAAGCTCTTTTCGACCAGCCAACGCCGGCTCAAACTGACGGCGTAGCCGGGCTGTCGTGTGGTTCTGCGGTCCAGATTGCTGCGGCGTCCCCTGTCGTTCCTGGTAACATGCGGCGTCACGTTCAACTCCCGCACCGTGCTGACGAAATCCTCTGTGTCGTACGCCTTGTCGGCGCCGACGGTGATGCGGCGTGAGCGGCCATCTTGCTTTTCGGCAAGCATCAGCAGCGCGGCATCGCGCTCGGCGTACCCGTCGGCGTGGGTCACCATCGCCGCGGCAATCAACCCGTTCCGGTTCTCCACCAGCGCGTGGCCCAGATAACTCAGCTTCGACTCCTTGCCGTAGCTCTTCTTATATAACCGCGCATCGGCATCGGTGGTGGACTCATGCGTCTTGTTGCTGCGCTTCTGGCCATGGAAATTCGTGCCGTCGCCATCGTCGGAACCGTCCTTCGAACGGAAGCTCTTCTGCGAGGCCCACGCCTGAATCAGCGTCCCGTCCACCGTGAAGTGCTCATCCGACATGAACCGCTTCGCCTGACGGTTCACTTCGGCAAAGAACCGCTGCGCCACATCGGAAGTCAGCAGACGGTCGCGGTTCTTCGAGAACACCGCATGGTTCCACCTCGCATCGTCCATGCCCAGGCCGACGAACCAGCGAAACAAAAGGTTGTAGTCGATCTGCTCCACCAGCAGCCGCTCCGAGCGAACCGAGTAGAACACCTGCAACAGCAGCGCCCGCAGAATGTACTCCGGCGCAATCGAAGGCCGGCCCGAATCCGCATACAACGCATCGAACTCCGGGCTCAAAGTCCGCAATACCGCGTCCGTCAGCTTGCGAACCGCACGCAGCGGATGATCCTGTGGAACTCGCTGCTCCAATGAAACATAGCTGAACATCCCGTCCTGAACCCGCTCATCTCCACGCATACCTGTTAGACGAATGGCATCAGATCTCCGTCGCACAAAGGTACCTTTTTCAACAAGTTCCTAGTACTACAGTTGCATTTCCAGGTTAAACATGGTCAGAGCGTACCTACGCAGTACCGAATTAGTGCACTGGAATTTGGAGTTCTTGGATGAAGGGAGATTCATCCTTGACTTTGGTTCGCAGAGGATATCGCGAGAGCTGCCGGCCGCTTCCGCTACGCTCCAGCGCCACTTCTCCCCCGAATACCGAACAACCTGACGTCCAACTACTGGCCTACTTTTACTCCGCCCCGGTGGCTTGGTTTTACTCCGCCCTTGACAGATTGGCATGCCAATATCCAGGACGATTCCATCTGGAACAAGACGAGGTGCGCTTGAAACCAATTCCTGTCAATCGTGTGCTATGCCTACAACATCAAAGGACGGCGAAAGAATCTCTACCAGTTGTTCCATGGAGGCGATCCGCGCCATCTCCAAACTTGTTTCGCAGGACAAAATTCCTGGATGTTTGGTGATTAATCTTCCGGCGCTGCATAGCAGCTGCGGCCAGGACCGCAGCGGGCTAGATGAACATAGTTCTCGTCGGGACCGGCGGGGCCCTGCGTCAACAAACACCAGTAGGACGAAGAAGCTTGGACCCCCGGCAACCAATTCTCCGCTGACTGCGGGCTGGTACCATAGGCGTTCTTGGTGCGAAGGCAGCGGCAAGGCGACGACTTGAGTCCAGCGGCGGTTTCAGTAGCGCTCATAATTTTCTCTCTTTGCAAATCATCCCGCGGACCGCGGGTCACGACCCATTTTCCCGGCAGCCAGCAGAACGGTGCGATAGATGGCCACAGGAAACATCTGAACCTTATACGCGTTCATAGAAAGCGGCTGTGCGCCTTCCATGGAGGCCTTTCCGGCGGCGCGCGCGGATTCTTCAGTAATCGGATTGCCCGTCAGCGCAGCTTCCGCCTGCGGTGAGCGGCGCACGATCGGGGATGCAGCGCCCATCGTTACTACAGCGCGGCGACAGATGTTGCCATCCATCTCCAGCAGTACGCCCGCATCGGCGATCGCCCAGTCGAAGCTCTGCTTCTCGCCGTATTTCTGATACGCGGAGCGCGTGCCTGCAGCCGGCTTGGGAATCATCACCGCGGTCAGCAATTCATCCGGCTCGACCACGTTGAACTTTGTCGGGTTCGCATCCGGCAGCACGTACAGCTCCTTGATGCCGACCACGCGCTTACCGCGTTTCGCGCTGGTCAACTCCACTTTGGCATTCAGCCCGAGTAACCCCACGGCTGCCGAGGACGGCGCGACAGCTGGACAACCGCCATAGTCCATGATGGAGTGATATTGGTTCAACCCGTCGAACGCAAAACAAATGTCCTTGCCCTTGCGCAGGCATTGAAAATCCTTCGAACGGAAATACCAGCAGCGATTTTCCTGCAGTAGATTTCCGCCCAGCGTTGCCATGTTGCGGATGTGCGGAGTAGCCGCATTGCCGCATGCGTCGGAAAAAATTGTGTATTGCGACTGAATCATCGGGTGCTCGCTGATTTCCGTCAGCGTGGTCAGCGGACCGATGTGCAGTCCCTCCGGCGTTTCGCGAATGCCGCGCAGCGAGGAGATGTTGCGGATATTCACCAGCTTGGTCGGCGATTCCAGACCCTCTTTCATCCGATCCAGCAGGTCGACCCCGCCGGCCTTGACCACAATGCCGTCCTTTGCATTCTGGCTCAGTTCCGCCAGCGCGCCGATTTCGGTGGTGCAGTCTGCGAGTACGAACTGGTTCATGCGTTGCTCCTTTGCGGGGCCTTGCTCAGGGTTTCCAGCACCACCGCGGGTGTCATCGGTGTGCTCCGGATGCGAACTCCAGTGGCGTTGTAAAACGCGTTACCGATGGCCGCTGCCGCAGAGATGATTCCTGCCGCTTCGCCAATGCCGGAAGCGTCCGTGGAACTTTGGCCAATGTAGGACTCCACCAGCTGCACGTGCAGCTCGGGAATATCCCGTGAGCCCACGATCTTATATTGATCCAGGTTCGGGTTCACCATCAGGCCATACGTTGGATCGAGCAATCGATTCTCGCAGAGCGCGTAGGAGGTGCCCTGGATCAAGCCGCCGTTGATCTGGTTGATGACCTGCGATGGGTTCATGGGGCGACCGCAGTCATGGACAGCGAAGAATTTCTTCACGTGGATGATCCCCATTTCCGTATCCACTTCGATCTCCGCCACATCGACGCCGCCATAAGTGTCGTAGTGTTTCTTATCGTAGTCGGGAACGCGCCGCGCCTGTGCGGAAACCTCGCTGGTGTCCATCTTCGCGGCGGCTCGGCGGAAGCTGATCGGCTGCATGTGTCCGCTCTTGCTGTGGACTTCGCCTTTGGTCAAGACCAGGTCATCCGGCGTCGTGCCCAGCGCGGGAGCGATGCTCGCCAGGAATTTCTGCGAAGCCTGCCAGGCCGCGTCGCGCACTGCGGGAGTCAGGGAAGCGGTCGTCACGCTGCCGCCCGAGTTCGGCCCGACTGGATAATTTGTGTCGCCGATTTTTACCGAAACTCTTTGAGGCGGCACTCCAAACTGCTCTGACAGAATCTGCGCCATCACTGTCTTAATGCCACTACCGATGTCCTGCACAGCGGAGAGAACTTCCACCGAGCCGTCGCGATGGACGCGCACCTCCGCGGCGGATTCCATATTGATGAACCGATACCACACCGACTGCGAAAGCCCGACGCCCCGCTTGATTGGACCGGGATCCGCATTGGGCACAGGATTACGCGATTTCCAGAGCGCACTCTCGCGGACAATCTGGCGCTCCACGCGTCGCACTGGATTGGTGTCAATCCTCTCGCGGAATTCCAGCGGCTCCATGTTCAGCTTTTCCGCCACTTCATCAATGGTTTGTTCCAGCGCAAAGGCTCCCTGGGGATGCCCCGGAGCACGAAATGCCGCCGCAGGCCCCGCATTGATGAAGACGTCATTTTCTGCGGTATGCAACGATGCCGACTGATATAAATTGCTCGCCGGTCCAGCGCAGCCCGCGCCGGTTCCGCATCCCGCCGTGCCAAAGCTGATCAGTTGGATGGCCGTCAGCGTGCCATCCTTTTTTGCTCCTATTTTCAGCGTCTGGTCGGAGCTGGGGCGGTTGCCGACCGAGAGCTGCTCTTCCTTGCGGTCCAGCATCAACCGCACCGGCGCGCCGGTCTGATTTGACAGGGCGGCGGCGACAACCCCCGGATTTCCCGGGCCGAATTTCGCGCCAAAACCTCCGCCCATAAACTCCGTAATCACGCGCACCTGAGACTTAGGCAGCTTGAAGAACTCTGCCAGCCCTTCCCGCACACTGGCGGTGCCTTGAGTGGAGGCCCACACGGTCAGCAGGTCCGGCTTCCAGTCGGCCACCACGCCATGTGTCTCCAACGCGTTATGCACCTGCACCTGGGTGGTATATTTCGATTCCACAATTACGTCTGCGTCCTTAAAACCTTGCTCAATGTCGCCGCGCTTGTGCACAGAAGGCCCATGCACGTTGCCCTTCTGAGGAACATCTGCTGCACCACCGCCGCCGCCCGCTGATCCACCCTCATTGGCCGGCCCAGGAAAAACCGGCGGAGCATCGGGCTGTCGCGCCATCTCCATATCTGTAACAAAGGGCATGGGATCGTATTGCACCTTCACTAGCAGCGCCGCTTCTTCGGCGATGTACGGGTGTGTCGCGGCCACCGCTGCAATCGGCTGGCCGGCGTAGCGCACGATCGGATAACGCGAGACCTCCAGCGCCGGATTCAGTAACTTGGCCCCCTCCAAGACATGTTGGATGACGAACACGCCCTTGACTCCGGGAACTCTCTCGGCTGCAGAGGTGTCGACGGAAACCACCCTGGCATGGGGAACGTTTGAGTTCACCATCTTGGCGTACAGCATGCCCGGCAATTGAATATCCGCAGTGTAGCGTCCGCTTCCGCTAGCCTTGGCGTGCGCATCCCAGCGCGTGGGAGACTTGCCAATGTACTCCAGCTCCGCGTTGATGGGCAGAACCGGCGGTTCGGTCGCCGGAACCTGACGCTGAACATCATGCAACGTGTAGCCCGGAACTCCGTACGGCATCGTGACGGTTTTCGCCGATGCATCGTTCATTGCAGTCGCTGCCGGATGAGATTTTTCTGTCGCCATGTTCTCTCCTACGCGTTACGGATGGTTTCTTTGCCGGAGACGCCCGCAGCTTCCAGGGTTGCCGCAAAAATTCTGGGATAGGTGCCGCAGCGGCACAGATTGCCCGCCGTCGCTCGTCGCACATCGTCTTCAGTGGGGTTGGGGTTTTTCTGCAACAATGCCGAACAGGTCATCACCATACCCGGAGTGCAGAAACCGCACTGCATGGCGTCATGCTTGATGAAGGCCGCCTGCACCGGGTGCACTTCATCCGGATGCGCGGAAGCATTCGACAATCCTTCAATCGTCGTAACCTTGTGCCCAATTGCGTCGATCGCCAGCGTCATGCAACTATTCACCGGCATCTTGTCCAGCAGGACGGTACAGCCGGAACACGATCCGCGATCGCACACCACTTTGGTCCCAGTCAGACCCATCTGGACGCGGAGGGCATCTGCCAGCGTGGTTCGCGGCTCAAGGTGGATGGTTTGTTCTTTGCCGTTCACGTTCAAGGTGACTGGTACCGCGCCGGGGCCAAGCTCTTTCACGCCATGGTGCTCACCACGGGTAGCGGCGGCAGCCTCACGGGTGAAAACTTGCGCGCCCTCCAGCAGCGCAGTCCCAGCGGCAGCAACGCCCGCGCCTTTCAGAAATCCGCGTCGCGTAAATCCCTTGGCGGCTGGGTGGTCCTTGCCCTGGCTGGAGTCCGCAGGATCAGAATTCTGCGGTGCAGAGGAAGAGGAATCGTTTGGCTGCGGAGGAAACTTCGGTCCTGACATTTGTTTCTCCTGTATTCGAATGAAGAAGGAGCATGCGGCACATCGAGCGATTCGCGTGATTCACTTCGGGTACAACCTCAAGCGAGCCGGGCCAGCTTAAAAAGAACTTACATCCGTCGTTTTGATTCTACTGCGAGCGACTTCGCGATAATTCTAGCCTGACACACCGGGGAATAGTTCCGCAAGTGGAGCTGCTTCTATTTCGACGCGCCATCCCTGGCCGAAATTTCATTTCACTTTTGTGAAACTGGTTATTCACTTCACTCAGGTATCCCTAGTACTACAGTTGTAGCTGTTAAACTATTGTTGCTCTGGGATGTGGTTCTCCGCGTGATGGATGGAGAAGCGTTTATCAGGTTGGAAGCGTGAGTTGTTGCGGTGCCACGACCGCATTGCGGGGTTGTTCGCGCGCTCCGAGGCGCGGGAGCGTAGTCTTGCCTATCTTCAAGGTTTGCTGAGTCACTGTGAGCGGAAGAACGGCTGGCAGTTGGCCGAGTGGATGGGCGAAGCGGCACCTTACCGAGTACAGCACTTGCTGGATCGGGCACGTTGGGATGCAGACGCAGCGCGGGATCAGCTCCGCGATTATGTGCTGGAAGAGTTCAGCAGTCCCGATGCCGTGCTGATTGCCGATGAGACGGGTTTTCTGAAGAAGGGCAAGCATTCGGTTGGGGTCAAGCGCCAGTACACGGGTACGGCGGGCCGTATCGAGAACAGCCAGGTTGGCGTGTTTCTCTGCTATGCCAGTAACAAGGGCGCAGCGTTGGTGGATCGGGAGTTGTATCTTCCCGAAGAATGGGCCGCTGATCGCGAGCGTCGCCGCGCCGCGGCAGTGCCGGAAGAGACGGAGTTTGCTACCAAGCCAGAGTTGGCGCGACGCATGATCGAGCGTGCCTTGCGAGCTGGCGCACCCTGTAACTGGGTAGCTGCCGATGAGGTGTATGGCAACAACAGCAAACTGCGCCAGTGGCTGGAACAGCGGCGGCTGGGTTATGTGCTGGCCATAGCTTCGGACCAACGCATGCGTTGGCCTGATCATGATCGGCGACGCGTGGATGCGATCGCACAGAGCTTGCCGAACCTGGCCTGGGAGCGCGTTTCCGCGGGGGCGGGCAGCAAAGGCGAGCGGCTTTACGATTGGACGCTGATCCGGGGCTGGGAAGAGGATGGCTGGAGCCACGGGCTGCTGGTGCGGCGCAGCATTGAAGAGCAGCCCGAGCATGCCTACTACTGGTTTTATGCGCCTACATGCAAAGCCACGCTGGAAACCCTTGTGCGGGTGGCTGGACAACGCTGGCAGATCGAGCAAGCCTTCCAGGCGGCCAAGGGCGAGTGTGGACTGGACCACTACGAAGTCCGTCACTGGCAAGGCTGGTACCGGCACATCACCTTAGCCATGCTGGCCCACGCGGTACTTGCCGTTCTGCGCGCACGGGGAGAAAAAAACTCCCGGCGGCCAGGTTCCGCTCAGCGTTCCCGAACTACGCCACCTGCTCATTCACCTGCTGTGGCGAGGATGGCACGGCGTTGAACACCTTCTCCACTGGTCGCAATGGAGAAGAAAACATCAATTCCATGCACTGCGCTGCCACTACCGAAAACGCGGTTCGCCTCTGCCTATCTTTTATCTGCAACTGTAGTATTAGGGAACAATCCTAGTGTAGTCCGCCGTTAATCTTGTCATTTATTCAGTGCTGCCCGTGCACGGGTGACCTTTTCGAGGATGTCGTTGGCTTTTGCTGTCCAGATGAAGGGCTTCGGGCTTTCGTTGTGGCTGTCGATGTAATCGCCGATGGCCATGATGAGCTGCTCCAGGTCCTGGAAGATTCCCCGTCTGATTCTGTTTTCCGTCAGGTCGCGAAAGAAGCGCTCGATCATGTTGAGCCACGAGGCTGAGGTCGGCGTGAAGTGCACATGGAAGCGCTTGTGTCGTTGCAGCCACCGTTGGACGCGTTCGTGTTTATGCGTGCCGTAGTTATCGCAGATGATGTGGATCTGCTTTTCCGGCGCCACGGTCTTATCGATCAGGCGCAGAAACTTCAACCACTCCTGATGCCGGTGGCGCTGCTGGCATAGGTGGTAGACCTCTCCGTTGGCGGTGTTGAGGGCGGCGAACAGGGTGGTCGTGCCGTTGCGTTTGTAATCGTGGGTCATGGTCTGTCCGCGGCCTTTTTTCATAGGCAAGCCGGGCTGGGTGCGGTCCAGAGCCTGTATCTGGCTCTTCTCATCGACGCTGAGCACCAGCGCGTGCTCGGGTGGATCAAGATAGAGGCCGACGATATCTTCGAGCTTGGCGGCAAACTCGGGATCGTTGCTGATCTTGAAACTCTCGACGCGGTGCGGCTTCAATCCATGCGCTCGCCAAATGCGCCCTACGCTGGACTCTGAGATGCCCGCCAGTCGCGCCATCGTGCTGCGCGACCATTGCGTGGAGTTAGCCGGCGTGCTCTGCGTGGTCTTGGCGACGACTTCGGCAACCTTCTTGGCGGTGATCGTCGGCGTGCGGCCCGGTCGCGGCGCATCCTTTACCAATCCGGCCACTCCCTGGGCCAGAAACCGGCTGCGCCATCGGGAAGCCATAAGCGGCGCCACTGACATGTGCTCGGCGATCTGCTTATCTTGAAGTCCGGCTGCCGCAAGCAAGACGATGCGGCAGCGCTCGGCCACGCGCACCGGCGTGGTCCGCCGGCGCACAAGATTCTGCAATTCCGCCCGTGCTTGCGAACTCAAATGGATCGCTGGCGCTACGCGCATATAGGTCACCTCAACTGTATATGAGATGACAAATGCTATTATAATAGATTCTATTTCTGGCGGACTACTCTAGCGGTCTTACCGCATCCGAGGCGAGTGCACCGTCTTCCATTGTGAGAGAGAAATTCATAAGTATCTAGCCAGAAGTCCTCAGATTGTCAAGATCGTGGGGAGGATCATGAAACTCCAATTTGCATTTCCTTCTGCGTGGCCGCTATGCACCACGACCTCTGACCAACGACAAACCAGCACGTACAAATCCATCTAAATCCTCACTCAATTAGAGGATTGTGCTCATGTCTGGGATGCACCTCAGGCGTGCTAACACCCCGTGCAATGTTTATAGCATAGCTCATTGGAAGCGCAAGTGACACCTCACGCAGCGCGTTATCCTAATGGTTCCACGGTACTCCCGGAACCTTGCCAAACCCAGTGCCCCATTCAAGTCCGGGTTTGGCTTTTGTGGGCGGGTCACTCCACGTTGCTGCCGCTCATCACCGCAACCAGCTTCCCATAAGGACGCAGCTTCATTTCGTGGAACAGCACCACCGCCGTCGTCACCGCGCCGCTCGGCTCCGCCTTCACACCCGCCTCGCCCAGCACCCGCATCGCCTCGCGAACCTCGTCTTCACTCACCGTCACAATGTCATCCACCAGCGCGCGAACGTGCGCAAAATTCAGCTCGCCCAGGCTCTGCGTCCGCAGCCCGTCGCAAATCGTGCGCGTCGTCTTCTCTGCCGGCCACGTCACCAGCTCGCCAAGCCGAAAGCTCTCCGCCGCATCGCCCGCCAGCTCCGGCTCCACGCCAATCACCCGCGCCTCCGGCTTCAGCCCCTTCACCGCAGCCGCCACCCCGCTCAGCAACCCGCCGCCGCTCACCGGAGCCAGCACTACATCCACGTCCGGCAGCTCTTCCACTATCTCCAGCCCCACCGTCCCCTGCCCCGCAATAATCCGCGCATCGTCATACGGAGGAACCACCACATACCCAAACTCCGCCGCCAGCGCTTCAGCCTTCTCCTTGCGCTCCAGACTCGCCGGCCCCACCATCACAATCTCCGCGCCCAAAGCCTCCGTCGCGCGCCGCTTCAGCTCAGGAGCGTTCCCCGGCATCACAATCACCGCCTTCACCCCCAACGCCCGCGCCGCATACGCCACACCCTGCGCATGGTTGCCGCTCGAGTAGGTAATCACCCCTCGCCCGCGCTCGTCCGCCGTAAGTTGCGCAACGCGGTTATATGCCCCGCGCAGCTTAAAGCTGCCCGTAGCCTGCGCCCCCTCATTTTTTATGTAAACCTCGCCCGCGCTGTCCTTCAGGCTCAACCGCACCAGCGGAGTCCGCACCGCCACCCCGCGCAGCCGCTCCGCAGCCAAACGAATGTCTTGCAATGAAACCAATGAGTCCATATTCGACATAAAAACCATAGTAATGTTTTCTTAAACTTCAATTGTAGCTACAAATGAAGTACCATGGATATTGCAGAATTTGAGTGGGACGCGAAGAAAGCCGCCTCAAATCTCCGGAAGCACGGCGTCTCCTTCCCATTCGCATCCAGGGCCCTACTCGATGAACATCGTATCGAGCAGCTCGACGACCGCGAAAACTATGGCGAAACCCGCTTCATCACAATCGGGCTCGTTGCAGACTTCGAAATCGTGGTCATCTACACGTTACGGGAAGAAAACATCCGAATCATCTCTGCCCGAAAGGCCGATCTACATGAAATCGAAGCGTACTGGAACAGTTAAGTTCAAACTCGACCCGGACAATCCACCCCTGCTCACTGCAAAGCAGAAAGAGGCTTTGCGGAACCGGCCCATCGACTATTCCGATATCCCATCGCAAATGGGAATGACCTGGACCCGCCCCGGCGAACTTGTCCCCACGGAGAACAAGCAGCAGATTACTCTGCGCCTCGACGCCGACGTGCTCATGTTTTTCAAGAGGACCGGCAAGCGCTATCAAAGCCGCATCAACGCCGCCCTTCGCGAGTACGTAGCCGTCCACAAAAAGGCGGTCTGAAGAAAGACCGCACAGCGGGCTTCTTTGCTGACTTGCCAACTCGCTGACTTGCTGCTTCCCTATATCTCCAAAATCACCGGCATAATCAAAGGCCGACGGCTCGTGTTCTTCTGGATGTACCGCTTCAGGTCGATCCGGATCTTCTCCTTGATCACCCCGTAGTCGGCCTTCTCCTCCGCACTCGAGTTCTCCAGCGTCTGCGTCACCACCTGCCGCGCCGCGTCAATCAGCCCGTCATCGGCCACAAACCCGCGCGTAAACACATCCGGTGCCCGCTCCACCTTCCCCGTCAGCTTGTTAATCGTCAATATCGGCAGCACAAATCCATCCTCTGACAAGTGCTTCCGGTCGCGAATCACAATGTCTTCCACCACATCGCCCGCCGACCCGGAATCGATGCACACCCGGCCCGCCGTCACCTTGCCCGCCTTGCGCGCATCCGCGCGGTCCAGCTCCAGTATGTCGCCGTTCTCGATCACCAGTGCCAGGTCCACCACACCCACGCTCTGCGCCAGCTCCGCATGCTTCTTCAGGTGCCGGTAGTCGCCATGCACCGGAATAAAAAACTTCGGCTTCAGCAAATTAATCATCAGCCGCTGCTCTTCCTGGCTCGCGTGTCCGCTTACGTGGATCAGCCCCGACGCGCCATCGTCATAAATCACGTGCGCATCGCGCCGGTACAGGTGGTCAATCACCCGGTAAATGCTCTTCTCGTTGCCCGGAATCACCCTCGAGCTCAGCACTACCGTATCCCCCGGCAGTATCCGCGCATGCTTGTGGTTGTCCACCGCCGCCCGGCTCAGCGCGCTCATCGGCTCGCCCTGCGTCCCGCTGATCAGGATCATCACCTCTTCCGGCGAGTAGTCCCCAAGCTGTCCCGGATGGATCAGCAGCCCCGGCGGAACATCGATGTAGCCCAGGTCCTGCGCCACCTCGCTCGACTCCACCATCGACCGCCCCACCACCGCCACCTTGCGCCCGTGCGAGTGCGCCAGTTCCATCGCAATCCGTATGCGGTAAATCGACGACGAAAAGCAGCTGAAGAACAGCTTCTTCTTCGTCCGCGAAAAAATCTCATCCAGCCGCGGCTTTACCGACCACTCGCTCGGCGTATAGCCCGGCCGGTCCACGTTGGTCGAGTCCTGCAACAGCGCCAGCACGCCCCGCTTGCCGTACTCCGCAAAGCGATGCAGGTCAAACGCATTCCCGTCCGGCGGCGACAGGTCAATCTTGAAGTCGCCCGTATGCACAATCACGCCCACCGGAGTCTCAATCGCCAGCGCCACGCAATCCACCAGGCTGTGCGTCACCCGAATCGGCTCAACCGTAAACGGCCCCAGCCCGAACTTTGCCCCCGGCCTGATCTCAATCAGCTCCGAGTCATCCAGCATCTTGTGCTCTTCCAGCTTGCCTTCCACATACGCCAGCGTGAACTCCGTGCCATACACCGGAACGTTCAGTTCCGACAAAATCCACGGTAGCCCGCCAATGTGGTCTTCGTGCCCGTGCGTCAGGATGATCCCGCGCACATGCTCTTTGTTTTCCACCAGGTAGGTGATGTCCGGCACCACCACATCCACACCCAGCAGCTCCGACTCCGGGAACATCAGCCCCGCGTCGATCACAATAATGTCGTCGCCATAACGGATCGCCAGGCAGTTCATCCCGAACTCACCCAGACCACCCAGCGGAATAATTTGTAATTTCGTGTCAGTCATTTGAATCTTTAATGCTATCAGGTGCAACGCGCCAGGGGACCATCCGGCCGGCTATTCAAGCTTCGCCTGATCCAAAAAACCTCAACCCGCCTCAATCCGCCCCTGCCCACTCCAAACATTCCCGGCATTCCACGGAACCTCCCGCCCGCCGCCCGCGCCTCACACTCAGCGTCTGCGCCCTGCTCGCCAGCATCATCCCCGCCATGCGCGCCGCCTCCGTCAATCCCGTCCGCGCCCTCCGCACCGGCTAAAGCTCCAGCCGCTAAAATATCCGCTTTTTGCCGCCGTATGACTTAAGTGCATGCTTTTGAAGCGAAGCGCCTGCAATGGTTTAGGAGAAACGAGGTACCGTATCTGCTGACGAAGTTACAACATGAAGGCCATCCAGTTCCTCTACTATTGCGTCGCCATAATTGCCGCCATCGTGGCTCTCTGGACATATCGCAGCAATTCCAGAAGAGAACGGGCAAAATGGGCCGTTCAACTGTACGACAAATTCTACGAAACTGATCACTACAAGCCGATCCGCGAAAAGCTTGACTGCGGGCCTGATACAGCCGCCGATGTTGTCCAGCTTGCGACTCAGGAGTCACCCGAGTTCACCGACTACCTGAACTTCTTCGAGATGGTCAGCTATCTCGCCAAATCCAAACAGCTCTCAAAAAACGATGTGCTGAGCTTATTTCAGTACTACCTCCAGTGCTTGAAAAAGCATGATGCGGTGATGACGTACCTGAACAATAAAGAAAACGGCTTCGAGCAGTTGAGGAAATTCCTGAGGGATAATAACCTTGAGTCAACCGGCCCATGAGCGAATACCTGTTTGCATACGGAACACTGCAGCCCGATCAATCGCCCGACGAGATCGTTTCAGCCGTGGCCCGGCTTCGGCCCGTGGGCGAAGGATTCGTTCGTGGAAAACTCTACGATTGCGGGGATTACCCGGGCGCGGTACTCGATCCGTCTTCCAAGGGAAAAATATCAGGAACAGTGTTTCGCCTTCCAAAAGACGAGACTGTCTTAAGAAAAATCGACGAATACGAGGAATTCGACCCGAGAACTCCCGATAAAAGCCTCTTCGTCCGCAGGCTGCATACCGTAGAGCTTGCAGCAGGAAAATCCTTACAGTGCTGGGTCTATGTGTACAACCAAAAACCGAAAAAGGCACGAGCACTGACCGATGCACGAACCTCAAAGCTGAGAGCAAATCGAAAACAAGCCCGCCAGGGCGCTGCTTAACCCGCTCACTTCCTACTACCGCCGCTCCCCTTCGCATCGGCCCGCGGCCAATACTCGAACTCACCCTCTTACAGCTCGCCGCTCAAATCCCCCGCACCCGCTTTGCCGCGACTGCCCTGCATCATCGCTATCGAAATTCGATACAATGTTCCCGCATTCCACTCACAGGAGCGCACACATGCAAAAGCAATCCGTCGGTCTTCTCTCGCTTCGCATCCTTGTCGGTTGGGTCTTTTTGTCGGAAGGCATCCAGAAGCTGCTCTTCCCCTCGACCCTCGGAGTCGCCCGCTTCGCCCGCATCGGAATCCCCTTCCCCGCCTTCTCCGCGCCCTTCGTCGGCACCGTGGAAGCGGTCTTCGGAGCCCTCGTTCTCGTCGGCCTCTATACTGCGCTCTCAGCCATCCCGCTGCTGGCCGTCATCTCCACGGCCATCTGCACCACCAAGATTCCCTTCCTCATCCACCACGGCTTCTGGGCTGCGCTCCACGAGTCCCGCACTGACTTCTCCATGCTCTTCGGACTCATCGCCATCCTCTGCCTCGGCCCCGGCCCGCTCTCCCTCGACGCCAAACGCCGCCGGCCTGACCATCCGCTGAACGGCTGAAGAAACCTGCCTGACTCCCCTTGCTTCTCCTGCAATACCGCGCGAAAGCGAACGGTCTACTCCGTCCCGCGCAAGCTTCCCGACCAACGGGAGGGCCACAAATCTCAATTGCAGCAAATTGGCGGCGACGCCGCGTGTGCCTGGACGGCGAGTCCTAGCGTAGCAACTCCTCCAGCGCCAAACTCAGCTCCGTCTTCTCATCGCGGTACTTCACAATCACCGGAGTGTACACACTCAGCCCCCACTCCGCCGCCTTGCCCTTGGTCACCGCCCGCGCGCCCGGAACCACCACCGCGCCCTCAGGAATAATCAGCGGCCTGTCGCCATCCGCCCTCAGCACCTCGCCCCGCACCACGTCATACACCGGAGTCCCCCGCGTCAGCACCGTTCCCGCCGCCAGCACCGCCTTGCGCCGCACAATCGTGCCTTCATACACCCCGCAGTTGCCGCCCACCAGCACATCGTCTTCCAAAATCACCGGGCTTGCGTTCACCGGCTCCAGCACCCCGCCAATCTGCGCCGCCGCGCTCAGGTGTACGCGCTTGCCAATCTGCGCGCAGCTTCCCACCAGCGCATGCGAGTCCACCATCGTGCCCTCATCCACATACGCGCCCACGTTAATGTACATCGGAGGCATGCACACCACGCCCTTCGCCACATACGCGCCCGCCCGCACCGCCGACCCGCCCGGCACGATGCGTATCCCCTCCTCCGCCGTAAACCGCCGCAATGGATACGTGTGCTTGTCCACAAACGACAGCCCGTCGCCCCAGGTCGCCAGGTGCCCCAGACGAAACCCCAGCAAAATCCCGCGCTTCACCCACGCATTCACCCGCCAGCCCGTCTCAGATGCAGCATCCGGCTCCGCCGCGCGCACCTTACCCGTCTCCAGCGCCTTGCGCAGGCCTTCAAACGCCACAATCGCGCCGCCGTCGTGCGCACCATCCGCGCCGACAGCAAAATACTTCTCTATTTTCTGGGAAAGTTCTTCAGTGTTCACAACCGGAGTCTATCAAAGCCCACAGCCGCACACCTGCAAGCCGTGCCCAGCAAAGGCTGCCGTTCCAGCCTCTGGCTTCAACCGAATTTCCTCTCCGGCCAGCGGGAGGACCACCGCCTCCAGCGTTACGAAGCCGCCAAAGGCGCGTTTGCCTTGACAGACAGTCCCGTCACCGCTCCCGCCCCGATCACCGCAATCGACGAATCCTCCGTCAGTATCTCCAGCGAGTAGCCCTGCAGCGGACTCATCTTCACCATCTTGTACAAGTATTCCTTCAGCGTCGCCAGGTCCAGCCGGCTGATGTCGCGCCCGGTAAAGTAAAACCGCCCCGGACCTTCCAGATGAATCTGCGTCGCCGTCGCCGCCGCCAGCGCCTTGTGCCACAAGTCCACAAATTCAGCGCATCGCTTGTCGCCCTTGCGCGCGTGCTCAAAAATCTCATGCGGCTCCAGATCGAGAAACCGCAGCCGCATCGCGCGATGCCCCATGATGCCCTCAAGATGCCCCTTGCCGCCGCACCCGCAGTAGTTCTCCCGCGGATCGAGCGTCACCACCGTGTGCCCACCCTCCCACGGCTCAGCCGTATTCGGAAAGCGCCCGAAGCCAATCCCGTTCCCAATCGTCCACACCCGTATCAGCCGGTCCAGGTGTCCGCGCGTCGCCGCCAAGCCCGCCGCAACCGCATCCGCGTCGTTCAGCGTGGTCACCGCATAGTCCAGCCCGCGCGCCATCAGCCCATTCTTGATCGAATCCGCCGCCTTCGCGCCCTTCAGTTGCGGCAGGTTCGGCGAATCCTCCACCACTCCATTGCGAATCATCCCCGGCATCGCCACGCCTACCGCCTCTACGCCTGAGCCCTTCGGCGCCAGCGCCGCAACATACTCGCAGATCTTGTCGCACAGCGCATCCGCCGGCATCTCAATCAGCGCACCTTCGTCATCCGCATCTCCGACTCTCGCTTCAGGAAATTGACGAAGCTTTCCGACAACCTTGTGGTCATCAATCAGGCCCGCCACAATGCGGTCCGTCATTACTACCCCGACGGTCTTTGCCATCGATTCTCCTCACCACCATCTGTCTGAAGGGGACGGGCTTTAGCCCGTCCGCAATCGCTTCTGCTTCCAACGCGGCTTTAGCCGCTGAGGAATCGTTCTTCCAAACCGCGCTTGCGCACACGCCTAGTTGTCGAACCGCGCCAGACGGTTAATGCCGTTAAACGCCGCGGCCTTGTAGCACTCGGCCAGCGTTGGATAGTTGAACACGCTGTCAATAAAGTAGTCCACCACGCCGCCCAGCACCATCACCGCCTGGCCAATGTGCACCAGCTCCGCCGCGCCCTCGCCAATAATGTGAACACCCAATATCTGCCGCGTCTCGCGATGGAAAATCAGCTTCAGACGCCCCGTCGTGTCGCCCCGTATCTGCCCCCGCGCAATCTCGCGGTAATACGCCACGCCCACCTCATACGGAACGTCTTCTTCCGTCAGTTGCTCTTCCGTCTTCCCGATAAACGAAATCTCCGGAATCGTATAAATCCCGTAAGGATAAAAGCTCGGGTTCGACTGCACTACCTCGTCGCCAAACGCCCGCTCCACCGCGATCCGCCCCTGCTCCATCGACACCGACGCCAGACTCGGGAACCCGATCACATCGCCCACTGCAAAAATGTGCGGCGTCTTCGTCCGAAAATCCTTGTCTACCGGGATCCTTCCCCGCTTGTCCGCCTCAATCCCCGCCGCCGCCAGGTTCAGGTCGTCGATATTCCCCTGCCGCCCTACCGCATACAGCAGCGCGTCGCCGGAGATGCGCTTCTTGCTCTCCAGATTCGCCACCACCGTCCCATCGGCCAGCTCTTCCACGCTCTCCACTTCCTCGTGCAGCCGCATCGTCACGCGGCTGTCGCGCAGGTGGTAGCTCAGCGCCTCTACAATTTCCTGGTCCGCAAACTCCAGCAGCCGCGGCCTCTTCTCCACCAGCGTCACCCGCACGCCCAGAGCCGCAAACATGCACGTGTACTCCACGCCAATCACGCCGCCGCCCACCACAATCATCGTCTTCGGCAGCGCCTGCAGCTCCATGATCTGGTCGCTGTTGATAATCGTCCGCCCGTTAATCGGAACCTTCGGCGAGTCGGCAGGACGCGTCCCCACCGCAATCACAATGTTCTCGGCTTCCAGAATGTTTTCGCCGCGCCCGCCCGTCACCTTCACGTGATGGTCGTCCACAAAGCTCGCCACGCCCGTCATCACGTCCACGCCGTTGCGCGACAACTGCGCATCCGTCACGTCAATCTCCGTCTTGATCACGTGCTGCACGCGAAAGGCAAGGTCCTGCATCGTGATCTTTTCCTTCACGCGGTAGTTCATGCCGTAAATCGAACGGTAGTTGTAGCCGGAAAGATGCAGCACCGCCTCGCGCATCGTCTTGCTCGGAATCGTGCCCGTATTCACGCACACGCCCCCCACCACGTCCCGCATCTCCACCAGCGCAACGTTGCGGCCCTTCTTCACCGCCGATACAGCCGCGCGCTGCCCCGATGGGCCCGAACCAATCACCACTAAATCGTATTTCGCCATGTTCTCCGAGGGGCTGTGCCTGTTTAAAAGCTACTATGCGATATCTTAACCCTCGTATGCGGAATGCAATGTGAAAGCATCGTGGCCCAGAGTGAGAGAAGACGGCGCGAACTTTCCAATAACGACGGGCCACACCATGCGGAATCAGGCTTGCCGCATCGGCTCTGTATGGAAAGCTTCGTATCAGGGCACGTCTGCTGTACCAAATACTCCGAAAATAGCTTCGTATCAGGGCACGTCTTCAGTCGTGCCATAAATACTTCGCGAAGGGATGGGCTTTAGCCCCTGCAACCGGTTATTTTAGGTTCTGACCCACAGCCGAGTAGGAAAACCCATGCTCCTCTACGCCATCACCGACCGCACCCAACTCCCGGGCCCCAGCGACGCCGCCCGCCGCGCCGCCCTCGTCTCCCTCGCCGCCGAATGGGCAGCCCGCAACATCGACTACATCCAGATTCGCGAAAAAGACCTCGCGCCCGCCGACCTGCTCTCACTCTCAACAGAAATCGTCGCCGCCGTCCGCACCCGCAGCACTCACACCCGCATCCTCCTCAACGGCCCCGCAACCATCGCGCTTGAAGCCCACGCCAACGGCATCCATCTCCCCGCCAACGCACCGCTGTCCGCCGCAGCCGAGGCCCGCGCGCACTTCGCCTCTACCGGACGCGACGCCGTCATCAGCTACGCCTGCCACTCACGCGACCAGGTCATCCGCGCCCGCGAAGAGGCGCAACTCAACCTCGACGCCACCTCCGCCAACACCCTCATCCTCTTCGCGCCCGTCTTTGGAAAAAACATCTCCGGCGAAGCTCCACTCCCCGGCCAAGGCCTCGAAGCCCTCCGCGCCGCCGCAGAAGCCGCCCATCCCATCCCCGTCCTCGCATTAGGCGGCATCACCCACGACAACGCGCAATCCTGCCTCGCCGCCGGAGCCGCCGGCATCGCCGCCATCCGCCTCTTCCTCACCAATAACTGGGAATCCCTGAAGTCAGCACATCTCTAATGAATAAGTCAGAGATTTTTATTTAGATGATGTCATTCTGAGCGAAGCGAAGAACCTGCGGTTCTTGCTTCTCCACAAGAAATTCCAGAGGCTCCACAACGTTCCATATCTTTACAGGAAGCTTTATGCTTTCGAGCATGAGCAAAGCTCCTTATTCAGTTTCGATAGTTCTGGATCGCGAATTTGGCGCGCGTCTTCGTGAACTTCTGGAACTAGGCCCTGTATGGGTCGTAGACACCGATTCCAATCGCGATTCAGCACAGAAGCTATGGGCAGAATTTCCTTCTCGAAGTCACCTTGACGGGATTACCGTTTTCAAAGCCGCACTCGAAGCATCTCCCACACAGATGCTGATTGGCGAGATGGATAGCATCGATTTGCACCATGGCGTATATTCCGCAGATCCTGCCTACACAGTAGTCAATGTCGTCGGATGCAACTTGACTCCTGAAATTCAAGAATCTTTAGCTCGTTTGGCTTTAATTCCTTCAATCGCACCGATCATGGATTCCGGGCAACTCGGCCTCTGCCACCGCGTTTGAGCGAATAGAACGCCCGCCAATTTCGCTCACTCCCTATAAATCAATCCTCGTCCCCAGCACCTTCAAAAACTGCGCCAAAAACTGCGGATGCGCAGGCCATGCAAACCCCGTCACAAAATTCCCATCCGTCGTCGCTCCATCCGGAGGCAGATCTACATACGTCGCCCCCGCCAGCCTTACCTCCGGAGCGCACGCCGCATACGCCGAAATCTTCTTCCCCTTGATCACGTCCGCCGCCGCCAGCACCTGAGCCGCATGGCAGATCGCAGCAATCGGCTTGCCCGCATCCGCAAAGTTCCGCACAATCCCCAGCACCCGGTCATTCAGCCGCAAATACTCCGGAGCGCGCCCACCCGCAATCATCAGCGCGTCGTAGTCGCCTTCCTTCACCGCGTCAAACGTCGCGTTCAGCGTAAACCGGTGCCCCTGCTTCTCCGAGTAGGTCTGGTCGCCCTCAAAATCATGGATCGCCGTCTTGATCGTATCCCCCGCCTTCTTCCCCGGACACACCGCATCCACCGTGTGCCCCACCGCCAGCAAAGCCTGAAACGGCACCATCACCTCGTAATCCTCAGCAAAATCCCCCACCAGAAACAAAATCTTCTTCACCGCCATAAACACCTCTCCACCAAAAATTCATACCGCCTCCCTAAAAGATGCGCCTCGCCGCCCCACGGTGCAAACGTACTGCCCCATCCGTGCTACACTTAAACCACGCTCAGTTGTTTGGACTGTGAGCCGTTCTCGCTTTCATCCAGCAAGACCGCCTTCGAATAGATTTCCCCCAAGCCCCTCAGCGTAATGGCCCGATACGAATTGTTCCATCCGGCCAGGCATGACACGCGCAAGCGTGACATCCGAAACGTGAGCGTGCGGCAGAGTCATAGCAAAACTCCCCTACGTAAGAAAAATCATCCTCCCCGCACCCTGACAGGATCAGGCACCGCCGGGAACCATCCACGCCCGCAGGACGCGCGTACTGAACTACGCGGATGAACGCGACCGCCGGCGCAAGGACTAAATTGAACCAGTTTTCCGATTTCCAAATCTCCGCCAACCTCAAAAAGCAGTTGGCCAATGCAAATTTCATCACCCCCACCCCCGTCCAGGCGCAGGCTATTCCGCCCGCCCTTGAGGGCCGCGACGTTCTCGCCACCGCCCAGACCGGCACCGGCAAGACCCTCAGCTTCCTCATCCCGCTCATCGAGCGCATGCCCCAGGGCAAAGGCTGCTCCGCGCTCATCCTGCTCCCCACCCGCGAGTTGGCCATGCAGGTTGAGCAGCACTACCGCAAGCTCACCGGCAGCTACAACTCCGTTGCCCTCGTCGTCGGAGGCATGGCCGAAGGCCCCCAACTTCAGAACATCCGCAACGGCGCGCGCGTCATCGTTGCCACCCCGGGCCGCCTTGAGGACTACCTCCAGCGCAAGCTCGTCAAACTCAGCGGCGTAAAAATCCTTGTGCTCGATGAAGTCGACCGCATGCTCGACATGGGCTTCAAGCCCGCCATCAAGCGCATCGCAGCCGCCCTGCCGTCCGACCGTCAAACGCTCTGCTACTCCGCCACCCTCAGCCCGCAGATCAAGGAAGTCGTCCGCGACTACCTCAAGAATCCCGCGCGCATCGAGTGCGGCTCGGTCCTCAAGCCCGCCGAAAACGTCGAGCTGCAAACATTCGAGGTACCCACCGATAAAAAGCAGGAGCTCCTCGAGCATCTCCTCGGCAGCAACAAAGGCAGCTTCCTCGTCTTCGTGCGCACCAAGCACGGAGCCGACCGCGTCGCCCGCCGCCTCTCCCGCTCCGGACACTCCGCCACGCAGATCCACGGCGACCGCTCGCAGTCCCAGCGCAACGCCGCTCTCAAAAGCTTTGCGCAGGGCCATCACCGCGTCCTCGTCGCCACTGACGTAGCCGCCCGCGGCATCGACGTCGCCGACGTGGCCCACGTCGTCAACTACGATATGCCCCGCGAGGCCGAAGACTTCGTCCATCGCATCGGACGCACCGGTCGCGCCTCCGCTAAAGGAATCGCCTCCACCTTCGCCGCTCCCGACGAAAGGCACATCCTCCGTAAGATGGAAAAAACTCTCGCCATCACCACCAAGCACTTCCGCGTCAAAATCAACCAGGGCGCCATGCAAACCGCATAAACATCGCCTGCGCGGCGGGCAGGACTCGCCGTCCGGGCACAAGCAGCAAAAGAGCGAGGGAAATTTCCCTCGCTCTTTTGTTGCCATAAATGCGTTGAACCGCGACACGCCCAAAGTTCGAAGGAGTGACTTCGCAAGACTCTACGTCAGCGCGCAGCGCTTCACGAAGAGTAGGGCTTCACTGCGCCAGCGCTTTTTGCGTCTGTACAACGGGAGGTTTTTTCTCCCGTTGTGCAGACGCGTAAGCCCGTGCGGCAAGCCGGGGTCCCCAGCGAGCGGTCTTTGCTCGCTGGGGTGGAAGCACCGCCCGCCGCGAAGGCACCGCCGGAGGCAGAAATCTTACGCCGCCACATCTCTCAACTCCCGCACCCGCTTTCCGATCGCGTACTTTAGAGCCTCGATTCCCGCCCCCGTCACTGCGGAAATCTCATGGAACTCCAGCTTCTTCCGCTTGGCCATGGCTTTCAGCTTTTTCAGCTTGTCGGGGTTCGCGACATCCACCTTCGATGCGACCACCATCATCGGCTTCTCCGCCAAACCATGCCCAAAGCTTTCCAGCTCGTTCAGGATGACCTTGAAGTCTTCCACCGGATCAGGCCGTGCGCTTCCATCGCTCACATCCACCAGGTGCACCAGAATCCGTGTCCGCTCAGTGTGCCGTAGAAACTGCACGCCCAGCCCCGCGCCGTTATGCGCGCCCTCAATCAGCCCCGGAATATCCGCCACCACATAACTCTCTTCATACGGAGCCTCCCCGATCTGCACCACACCAAGCTGCGGCTGCAGCGTCGTAAACGGATAGTCCGCAATCTTCGGCTTCGCTGCTGAAATCCTCGAGATCAGCGTTGACTTCCCCACATTCGGATAGCCCACCAGCCCCACATCCGCCAGCACCTTCAGCTCCAGCCGGTACACCCGCTCTTCGCCCGCCTTGCCCAGCTCGTGCTCCCGCGGAGCCTGATGCGTCGGCGTCGCAAAGTGCTGGTTTCCGCGTCCGCCGCGTCCCGCCTTCGCAATCACCACGCGCTCGTCCGGAGTCGCAAAGTCATGCACCAGCTCGCCCGTCTCCGCGTCGTAAAGCTGCGTCCCTACCGGAACCTTCAGCACCACGTCCTTGCCCTCGCGTCCCGAGCAGTTTGACCCCATCCCATGCTCGCCGCGCTCGCCCTTGTGCTCGGGGTTGTAGCGGAAGTAAAGCAACGTGTTATGCCGCTGTGTCGACTCCATAATTACGTCGCCGCCGCGCCCGCCATCGCCACCGGAAGGTCCCCCGCGTGGCACAAACTTCTCGCGACGGAAGGCCATGCAGCCATTACCTCCGTCACCCGCTTTTATCCGAATTTTCGCTTCATCAATAAACATTTGTCTTATTCAGTGTAACGAATCAAGTACGCTGCACTCACGAACTCCAGCAATCGGTGACCATAGAGCATTTCAAGATGCTTTGTATCAGGGCACGACTTCAGTCGTGCCGTAAACCCACAGCCGCATCGGGGCTTTAGCCCCTGTCGCTTTGCGGCCCCAACCCAGACACTCCCAGCCAGGAAAGGAGGGTAACCCGCATGCGCATCCAATTTAAACCCCGCCGCGCCCTCCTCTTTCCGGTTCTGCTCCTCTTCGCCGCGCTCGCCTTCGCCCAGTCTGGCACCGGAGGCTCCATCGCCGGACAGGTCGCCGGCATTGCCGGCAACAACTTCCGCGCCCTCATCATCATCCGCAACAACGCCACCGGAATCCGCACCTTCACCCGCAGCGACGACCACGGCAACTTCCGCTTCCCTGAGGTGGCCCCAGGCATCTACTCCGTGCGCGTCTCCGCACCCGCCACCGCACCATGGGAAACCTACAATGTTGCCGTCGAAATCGGACGCACCACCATGATTGCGCCGCGCATGTCCGTCGCCCTCCGTGACTACGACCATAACCAGCCGCAAAAGCGCCCCCAGGTTGCTCTCTCGCCCGCCGTCCGCGACAACATCGCTCCCCAATTCATCTCCGACCTCCCCAGCAGCTCCAATCACTGGTCCCGCTTCGCCGGCCTCGCCGCCGGAGCCACACCCGTCGTCACCTCCGGAAGCTCCGGCGCCCCTTCCATCAGCTTCCGCGGCCTCAGCCCTACCCTCAACAACATCACCGTCGACGGGGCCGACAACACCCTCGCCTTCAGCGGCAGCGAGCGCGGCGCGGTCGGCTCCGGATACGCCATGCCCCACAACGCCATCAGCCAGTTCCAGGTCAGCACCTCCAACTACTCCGCCGCCAATGGCCGCGCCGCCGGAGGCATCATTCATTCCATCACCCGCAGCGGCGGAAATTCACTCCACATGGAAGCCTCCTTCCGCGACCGGGACGCCGCCTGGGGAGCCTTGAACGCCTTCGACAAGGTCATGCAGCCGCTCCCCGCCGGAACCCGCATTACACCCACAGGTCAATCCGTACAGTACCTCAACGGACAGCCCATCTACTGGGTCGACTCGCCCTTCCGCGCTCCCGACCGCCGCCTGCAAATGGGCTTCAGCGCCGGCGGCCCCATCCGCCGCAATAAACTCTTCTGGTTCTTCGCGTCCGAGTACTACACCCGCAGCCATCCCGGCATCGCCCGCGCCAAGGAGCCGCTGACCTTCTTCGCCACGCCCTCCGCGCAAACCCTGCAAACCCTCGGCGCACGCATTCTCACCAGCACCAACCCCATCTACACCAACTGCGCCGCGTCGCCGCCCGACCCCACCGCGCAGGCCGCATGCGCCTACACCGCCGTCCTCAATCAGTTCAGCCAGATCCTCGGCTCCGTCCCCCGCACCGCACACCAGATCAACCTCTTCCCTAAAATCAACTGGCGCGTGAACAACCGTATCCATCTCACCGGACAGTACAACTACATGCGCCGCAACGCTCCCTATGGAGCACTCAACGGAGCCACCGAAACCTACGGCATCGGCAGCTTCGGCAACAGTACCTCCAGCGAAAACACCGCCCTCGCCACCCTCGAATACTTCCTCACCCCCAGCATCATTGACAATCTCCGCTTCCAGTACAGCCGCGACCTGCTCTCCCAGCTCGCCGTCTCGCCCACACCGTTTGAGAAACCCTTCGCCGCCAACACCTACGGCCACGCCCCGCTCGTCTCCATCGACCGCAGCGCCGGATTCGCCTTCGGCACGCCCTCCAACCAGGCCAAATCCCAGTACCCGCTCGAAACCCGCCAGCAAATCGTCGACGCCATTACCTGGGTGCATGGCCGCCATGCCTTCCGCTTCGGCTACGACTACAACCACGTCACCGACTCCCTCAGCGGTGTCAGCAACGAATACGGCGAGTACTCCTACTCCTCCGTCGCCAACTTCGTCGCCGACTACCTCGCCCCCAACCACTGCGACGGAACCACCACCGGCGTCGGCAACTATCCTTGTTATTCATGGTTCCGCCAGACCCTCGGCTCCTCCATCTGGCACTTCTCCACCGCCGACTACGGAGCCTTCTTTGCCGACGAGTGGAAGCTCACCCCCCGCTTCGCCCTTTCGCTCGGCATCCGCTATGACTTTGAGCGCCTGCCCAACACCAACTCCGCCATCGTCAATCCCAACTTTCCCCAGACCGCCCGGCTTCCCAGCGACCGCAACAACTTCGGACCCCGCGCCGGCTTCGCCTGGGCACTCACCCGCTCCGCCCACACCGTCCTCCGCGGCGGCTTCGGCCTCTACTACGGACGCGTCTCCAACGCCACCGTCTTCAGCGCCCTCACCTCCACCGGATCGCCTCGCTCCGCACGCAGCTACTACTACCGACCACTCGACGCTGGCGCGCCACCCTTCCCCTACGTCTTCGCCGCCAATGAAACCCCCTACGTCAACCCCGCCGCGCCCGACGCCTTCCGCTCCGCACCCAACGCCGTCTACTTCGACCACCACTTCCAGAACCCGCAGGTCGATCAGGCCAGCCTCTCCCTCCAGCAGCAACTCGGCCGCCGCACCGCCGTCACCGTCTCCTGGCTCGCCTCCTTCGGCCACGAACTACCCCAGTTCCTCGACACCAACATCGACCTCACCCACGTCGGAACCATGCACTACATCCTCAACTTCAACACCAATCCCACTCACCTCGGACCCATCCAGGCCCCCTTCACCGCACCCTTCTACTTCGCCCGCGTCAACCCCGCCTACGGATCCATCACCCGCATCCTCAGCGAATCCAACTCCCGCTACCAGGCCGCCGTCGTCCGCCTCCGCCGGCGCATCGCCCGCTCCGTCACCCTGAACATCGCCTACACCTACGCCCACGCCATCGACGACAACCCCAGCACCTCCGCCTTCGCCAGCTTCAATCACGTCTACGACCCCGCCAACCTGGGCCTGGAGCACGGCAACTCCAACTTCGACATCCGCCAGCGCGCCTCCGGAGGCGTCATCCTCCACACCCCCTGGCGCTTCGACGGCTTCTTTGGCTCCCTCCTCAACGGCTATATGCTCTCTTCCTACGGATCATGGCGCACCGGCCGCCCCTACTCCATGCGCACCACCGGCTCCATCCCCGTCTCCGAGTGTTCCTATCAGCAGTACGAGCAGTACGGCGGCGTCTATGGCGGAGGCGCAAACTGCGTCACCGACACCGTCAACTCCGGCGGCTACATCCTCAGCTCCAAAGTCCCCATCCCCGCCATCGGCTCCGGACTCAACGGCTCAGGCGGACAAACCATCCTCCCCCAAATCGGACGCAACACCTTCCGCTACCCCGGCACCGTCAGCCTCAACCTCCGCGCCAGCAAGCGCACCTCCATCACCGACCGCATCGGCGTCGAGTTCTTCGCCGAAGCCTTCAACATCCTCAACCACCCCAACGTAACCAACATCCAGACCATCGGATACCGCATCACCAACGACCCCACCCACACCGCCACCGCCAACCTCACTTATATGTCCGGCCTCCGCACCTACAAAACCACCCTCGCCAACGGCAGCAAGCAAAAAAACCTGATCCCAGGCCCCACCGCCGGCTTCGGAGACATCACCGCCACCAACAACAACGCCCTACACAGCGCCCGCCGCCTACAAATAGGCTGCAAAATCTACTTCTAGGCACCACCCGCCACGCACACATTGTTCCTCAAAGCCCCTCAATCAGCGACTTGGCGATTTGGCGTGAAGCAAGACTCACTCCAGACGCAACGGGCGTTCCTCACGATGAACCAAAGGTCGATCACCCCTGCGCCCGAATCCGATTAAAACTCTTTATTGGCGATGCCTTTGACCCCTCTAGGCTATTATGAATTGACCATCAAAGGGATACGATGTGCATTGCCGAAGCCAAAGTGCAGACAACTGAATGTCCTCCCTTTCTGAGGTGGGCGGGGAGCAAGCGCAAGCTTCTGCCCAAACTGAGGACCTTCTGGACAAATGAGTACAGGCGCTACGTTGAGCCTTTCGCAGGGTCAGCCTGCCTTTTCTTTGGCGGGTGGCCCATCCATCGCTTCTGCTTTCCCTCCCCAAGCCACAAACTCGGGGTGCCCCATCCTACGCGCCGTCCTTGCGCATAGGGTGGGAAAGTACGCCGCCAATTCCGGCACAAACACTCTCATGCCAAACGAATCGTTACCCGCCCGCGACTTCGGCGAAATATAGGCGGGTGGCCCACCCGTCGTTTTTGCCTTTCCTACCCAAGCCACAAACTCGGGGTGCCCCATCCTATGACGCGCGCACAGCGTGCGCCATAGGGTGGGAGAGTAAGCCGCCAACTCCGGCACAACTACGCTTAAGCCAAACAGAATCGCAGCCCACCAGCGACTTCGGCGAAATATAGCGAAATTAGGGAAATTATGAAAATCGCATAACTTTCGCCCCCCACCCCACCATTGACTCCTCCTCCCCCAAGGCATAAATTCAAATCCCCTGCAAACCAGCCTCAACGCAGGACATGAAACCTCGCCCGCGCATCTGCATCAGAGCCTATGTAGCTGAACGAACGCACTCTGGAGCAACGGTTCGAAAAGGAAGATCACCATGCACGTAACTCCCACCACGCCTTCCATCACCGGCCCGTTCCAACAGTTCGCGCCCCTGCCCGCGCCCGACCAGCAGCTCCCGCCCCTCGGCTCCAACCTCAAAGTCCTCATGGTCTGGCCCCGCTTCCTGCCTTCCTTCTGGGGTTTTGAAGGCGTCCTCAGCATGCTCCCGGAAAGCTCCGTCATGCCCCCCCTCGGCCTCATCACCGTCGCCGCCCTCTGCCCCGCCAACTGGCAAATCCGCCTCCTCGACCGCGCCTTCGAGGACCTCCGCGACGAAGACCTCCTCTGGGCCGACCTGGTCATGGTCAGCGCCATGATCGCCCAGCGCACTGACACTCTTGCCACCCTCGACCGCGCCAGCGCCCTCAACCGCCGCACCTTCATCGGAGGCCCCTGGGCCAGCAGCGAGCCCAACCTCCTCCTCGCCCACGCCGACCATGTCCTCGTCGGCGAAGCCGAAGAGGTCTTCCCCGCCATCGCCGCCGCGCTCGAACAGGGCACCGCCAGCCGCCTCTACCGCGTCGACGACAAGCCTGACATGACCAGCAGCCCCATCCCCCGCTTCGACCTGCTCCGCCTTAATAAGTACACATCCATGTCCATCCAGTTCTCGCGCGGCTGCCCCTTCCAGTGCGAGTTCTGCGACATCATCACCATCTACGGACGCCGCCCCCGCGCCAAAACTCCCGCCCAGGTCACCGCAGAGCTCGACGAGCTCCGCCGCCTCAAATGGCGCAACGAGGTCTTCATCGTCGACGACAATTTCATCGGCAACCAGCACAAGGCCCTCGCACTGTCACTTGAATTAAAGGACTGGCAGGAGCGCAACAACCATCCCGTCTCCTTCTATACCGAGGCCTCCATCGACCTCGCCGACAAGCCCGAGCTGCTCGCTGCCATGGTCGCCGCCAACTTCATGTACGTCTTCATCGGCATTGAGACGCCCTCCGCCGAAGCCCTCAAAGGCTCCCGCAAATTTCAAAACCTCCGCGGCAATATCGGCGACCAGGTCACCAAAATCCGCGCCAGCGGCCTCTGGGTCCTCGCCGGCTTCATCGTCGGCTTCGACTCCGACGACGAAACCATCTTCGCCCGCCAGCTCGAGTTCATCACCCAGACCGGAATCACCTGGGCCATGGCCGGCGTCCTCCAGGCCCCGCCCACCACCGCCCTCTACGACCGCATGAAGCGCGAAGGCCGCCTCATCGAGGACAGCCAATCCACCACCAACTTCAGCCCCCCCAACTTCCGCACCTCCATGCCGCTGCTGCCGCTGCTCCACGGACTCGCCGGCCTGCTCCGCGACCTCTATGCACCACAGGCTTACTTCGGTCGCGCCTTCCGCTCCCTCAACTCCTGGCAGCCCCGCCCCTCGCAGCAGCCGCCAACCATGGGGCTGTCCTACGACCTGCGCGCACTGTTCTCCTCCATGTGGCATCAGGGAGTGCGCTCAAACTACCGCATCGCATACTGGCGCTTTCTGTTTCTCGTCATCCGCAAGTGGGCCTTCCAACCCGCCAAGCTCTGGCTCGGATTCATGGTGCTCATGTCCGCCCATCACTTCCTCAACTACGCGCTGGTCGCCGCCGCCGAACTGGAACAGCACTGCCGCACCCTCGCCAAAACACCCGCCGGCTCCCAAGGTGAGCACGGGAGCAAACGCGGCAGCGCGCATGAGCCGGCAGCAGTCATCGGCAACGCAGCCCGCGCCTAAGCCTCAGCCCGCCAGCACCTTCACTCCATATGCCGGCAGCTCAAGGGAGCCGCTCACAGGCCCGCCGCCCGATAGCTCCCGATACGTCCCACCCAGACGTATCGACTGCGCCTTGCCCGTGTGATTCAGAATGTACGTCCAGCTCTGCCCCGCCGATTCACGGCTCGTGATCTCAACACCTGCGGCAGCTTCGTGCTTCAACTGCACCCCGGCCGCGCCCAGCAGAGTCAGTAGCACGCGCCCAAGCTCCGGCGCGTCCAGGTGGCACCCAACGTAAATTGCCTTCCCCTTGCCATAGCGGTTCAAGGTGATCGCTGCTCTGCCCACATACTGGCCGTCCGCATAGGTGGCCAGTGTCTCCGCCGAGTCCGGCTTCAGAATGTCCGCCCAGATTTGGCACTCCGCCTTCGGCCCCGCAAGCATTCCGGAGAAGCCCACGCCTCGCTTCAAGCCATATATCGGCTCGTAGTCGTACACCTCGCAGCCCATCACGTCGCGCAGCAGTCCCGGCAGCGGAGTACCCACAATCCGGCTGTACTCATCCTTCACGCCCAGCCGAATACCCGCGATAAACGTCCCACCCTGCTTCACAAAGCTGCGAATCCGCTCCGCCTGCCCCCGTGAAACGATGTACATCGTCGGAGCACACAGCACCTTGTACTTCGACAGGTCCTGCTTCGCGTCCACTATGTCCACTCCGGCCTGCGACGCCGCCAGAGCGCCGTGCCACATCATCATTTCGGATACGTACTTCAGCTCCGGCTGGCCCGGCTGAATCGTCAGCGCCCAGTCTGCATCCGAGTCATAGCACAGCGCTATCTCCGCCTTGTAACGTGCGTGTAGCGCTGCCTCACCTAGTGCCTTCAGTTCCCCAATCGTCGCGCGTATCTCGTCAAAGCCCGGGCTCGGTGTGCGATCGTACCGCAGCATCCCGTGCCAGTACTCCTCTGCTCCGGACCGCGCCGTGTCCCACCGAAAATAATTAATGCCCATCGCCCCGTGCGCCATCGCCTGATACGACCACAGTCGCAGTTGCCCCGGCTCCGGCTGCGGTGAAAACGTCGGCTGTCCGGCCTTCCCCGTCTGCTCTTCCATCACCATGAACGGCTCACCGCCCTTCACGCTGCGCATGTAATCGTGCGCAAATCCAACCGCGGTCGCCACGCCTTCCGCGGCGCTGCCGCCCTTATGTCCGCTATTGCCCATTTGGGTCGCAAAGAAACCCGGATAATTGTCCGCTGCCACAAAGTCCAGGTTGCGATACAGCTCACGCATATCAATGTTGTCCACCAGACCGCCCACATTGTTCGTCGTTATGAACTGGTCCGGGCACATCTTCCGCAGAACATCCAGTTGCCGCTGCAAAAATCCAACATTCGCCACCGTCTGATAACGGTCATAGTCCAGCGCCCATCCAGGATTCGGCGGCGCTCCGCTGGGAAGCGGCACCGGTATCTGCGAGAAATCCGAATAGGTATTGCTCCAGAAAACCGTCCCCCACTTCTCATTCAAATTCGCCAGGGACCCATAGCGCCCGCGCAGCCATTCCTCGAACCCCGCCCGGCAATATTTGCAGTAGCAGCGTGCGCTGCTACCCAGCGTCAGCTCGTTGTCAATCTGCCACCCAATCACACCCGCGGCATGCCCGGCCGCCGCCGCCATCTTCGTCGCTATACCCACTGAAAGCTCACGGTAAGTCGCATTCGTTGGGCACGTAAACCTTCTCGCACCCGGACTCAGCGTCATCCCGTGTTCATTCACCATCAGGATCTCCGGATACTTTTGCGAGAGCCACGGCGGAGGTGCCGCCGACGGAGTCCCCAGAATCACCGCAATCCCGTGCTTGTGCAAAATCCCGATGCTGCGCAGAAGCCAGTCAAACTTGTAGCTGTTCTCTTCCGGCTCCATCAGCGCCCAGGCAAACTCGGCCATCCGCACATTCGTAATTCCAGTCGCCGCCATCTCCTCTGCGTCCTGCTCCCACAGCCGCTCCGGAGTCTGGTCCGGGTAATAGTCCACCCCAAACAAAAGATGCTGCTTCGTGCGCATCGTGCCCAGCTCAAACCCCGCCAGCGCCTTCAGGTCACTCCACGCTATAGCCGAAGCAATCACTGCGCTGCTCGACAACACAAATTCCCGTCGATTCATCCCTCTCTCCTTCGCAATCCTATGAGCCGCATAGCCGGCAGCTTGCGTTCGCAAAAAATAGCAAACCGCAACCGCAACCGGCGCGAATACCGGCTAATACTAGCACCCTGATTCATACACCGTAGATGCAAAAGAAAAGGCAGAGCCGGGGCTCTGCCCGTGATGCAAGCGCATGCTCGCGCTCCCCAACTCCTCGCCCGGTCCGCGCTGCATCACCGCGCGCTACTTCCCCTCGCACATCTCCTCAAACAGCTCCCGCACCTGCACCCGAGCCTGCGCCAGCGCCTTCCGTCCCTCCGCCGTCGCCATGTACACCTTCCGTCTGCGCCCCTCCGCCACACGGGACTCCGGCTTCAGCCAGCCCTTCCGCTCCATGCCGTGCAGCAGCGGATACATCATCCCCGGCCCCAGCCGATACCCATGCCGCCCCAGCTCCTGCATCATTCCCAGACCATACACCGGCTCTTCCGCCGCATGATGCAGCACATGCAGACGCACCAGCCCGACATACAACTCCTGGTTCTTCGCCTTTACAGCCCGCTTGGCACTCATCCTCTTGTTGTCAGTCCTCGCACCCTGCAGCACACCGCCCATCAGCGGAATCCACTATTCATCATCCGCTGCCCCTCAAACGCCTGCGTCACCCCAGGCGGACTCTTGTCCTTCCCCCATGTCCAGTACATCCCCACATAGGCATAGTTCTCCGTCTGCCCCGCAACCGAGTGCCCATACGCGAACAAAAATTCCTGGTTCGGATTGTGCTTGAAGTGGTACACGCCTCCCAGATCCACCATCGTCGACGACTGGTACTGCGGTGGCGCCGGACCCTCCCCCCCGTGCGCAAACACCTCGCCCCCAAACTCCAGCCGCTCGCCAAACGTGTACTTCACCAGAAATCCCCCATACGGAAAATCCCTGAAACCCGCCTGCGAATTCACCGTCTCGCCCGCACCGCCGTCCAGCAGCCAGTGGCCGAAGTTCTTCTGCAGCCACAGCGGCAGCCGATACCACGCCTGCCCCACTCCCAGCCCTTTATCCGCGTTGCCCGTAGGCACCTCTATCATCGTGAACGTGCCGATCTGCGGTATATATTTTGACTCCTTGATATACGCGATCTTCGCGCCCAGCTCCATGTCCGTCAGCCCAAACTCCGTCGGCCCCGCGCCTGCCGGATAATACGCCGCATGGTTCAGCGGAGCCGCCACGCCCCACGGCAAAATCACATGCAGTTGCACCCTCGGAACCGCGCCCCAGTTGAACTCAAACGCCGGCCCCACGGAATCCATCTCCACCGGCGTACCGTCCGCCGCGCCAAATATGTAGAACTCGTAATGATGCAGATCCACCGGCACCGGATCGTCCGTCTGGTACGGCGGCCCCTGCGCCCACAACCCCGAACCGCACGCCGCGAGCAGCACCAGCACTACAACACCCGCAACCTTACGAAAACTCTTCATCCCTACACTCACAAAACAATTAAGAATCCACAAACCCGACCAAACGCTGCCTCAATCGAGCGCCCATAATCGAACTTCGATACTTACATGCGCTCCCGATCGGGTCAACCACCCCAACAGTCGAAACCTCCTCCATCCCCAATCTCACTAGCGCTTTGTTTCCTCCTCTCCCTCGCAAATACCCTCTGCCCGGTGGAGATCACCACTGACCACACCATAGCTGACCGCGCCACCAGCTAGAATTAAGACCATGCCCTTCACCGAACAATACGACGTGGTCGTCGTCGGCGCCGGACACGCCGGCTGCGAAGCCGCCATGGCCTCCGCGCGCATGGGCCTGCGCACCGCATTGTTCACCCTCAACCTCGACCTCATCGCCCAAATGTCCTGCAACCCCGCCATCGGAGGCATCGCCAAGGGCCATCTCGTCCGCGAAGTCGACGCCCTCGGCGGCATTATGGGCGAGGTCGCCGACGCCGTCGGCATCCAGTTCCGACTCCTCAACACCTCCCGAGGCCCCGCCGTCTGGTCCCCCCGCGCCCAGTGCGACAAGCAGCAGTACCGCACAAAAATGCGCGAAGTCCTCGAATCCCAACCCAACCTCTACATCAAGCAGGCCGAGGTCATCGACGTCCTCTTCGAAAACGATGACGCCACCTCAAGTGTCAAAAATAATGATGTCATTCTGAGCGAGCGCGAAGCGCGAGTCGAAGAACCTGCGGTTCCTCAACGAGCCACAGATGCTTCACCGCGACCAACGGGAGCGGTCGGGTGCCCCACATCTCGAAGAGATGTGGGAGAAAATCTGGACGGCCAGTCCCGAGTCGTCGGCATCAAGCTACGCGACGGGCGCACCATCCGCGCCCACGCCACCATCATCACCACCGGCACCTTCCTCAACGGACTCATCCACTGCGGCGAACAGCAATACCCCGCCGGACGCTCCGGCGAGCCGCCCGCCATCCTGCTCGGCGAAGCCCTCAAGCGACTCGGCCTGCGCGACTGCCGCCTCAAAACCGGAACCCCGCCGCGCCTCGATGGCCGCTCCATCGACTGGTCGCGCTTTGAGGAGCAGCCCGGCGACGCCGACCCCACCCCCTTCAGCTTCCGCACCAAAACGCTTCCGCAGCGCCAGGTCTCCTGCCACATCGCCTACACCACGCCGGAAACCCTCCGCATCATCCGCGAAAACGTCCACCGCTCGCCCATGTATAGCGGACAAATCGAGGCCGTCGGCCCGCGCTACTGCCCCTCCATCGAAGACAAAGTCGTCAAGTTCCCCGACAAGGAGCAGCACCAGTTCTTCCTCGAACCCGAAGGCCTCAACACCCATGAGGTGTATGTAAACGGCATGTCTACCTCGCTGCCCATGGAGGTCCAGGCCGCCATCGTCCGCTCCATCCCCGGCCTCGAAAACGCCGAGATGCTCCGCCCCGGCTACGCCATCGAGTACGACGCCATCGACCCCACCGAGCTCGACCGCTCCCTCCGCGTCAAAAAGTTCTCCGGCCTCTACCTCGCCGGACAAATCAACGGAACCTCCGGCTACGAAGAAGCCGCCTGCCAGGGAATCATGGCCGGCATCAACGCCGCCCTCTTCGCGCAGGGCCACGCGCCCTTCCATCTCGACCGCACCGAAGCCTACACCGGAATCCTCATCGACGACCTCATCAGCAAGGGCACCAACGAGCCTTACCGTATGTTCACCTCGCGCGCCGAGTTTCGCCTTCACCTCCGCATCGACAACGCCGACCGCCGCCTCACCCCGCACGGCCGCCGCCTCGGCCTCATCAATGACCAGGCATGGCAGGACTACGAGAGCAAGCAATCCCGCGCCGTCGCGCTTGAAAAACTCCTCGCCACCCGCAAAATCAACCCGCAAAAAATCGCCGCCCTCCTGCCTGAAGCCGCCGCGCTCGGCAACCTGCAGGGCCAAACCTACGCGCAACTCCTAAAGCGCCCCGAAGTCACCATCGAGAGCCTCTTCCCGCTCATCCGCGAAGAGCTCGCCGCCCTCAACGACCCCACCCTCTTCGCCGACTGGCTCTCAAATAAAAACGATGCCATTCTGAGCGAAGCGCAGCGAAGCGAAGAGTCTGCTTTTCCTCCATCCCCGCCACAAATCGAGGGTGCCCCATTCTTCGCGCCGCTTTTGCGCGAAGGGTGGGAAGGATCGAATTCCACCCCACCCACGGATGTCATTCTGAGCAAAGCGCAGCGAAGCGAAGAATCTGTATTTTCTCATCCCCTCACAAGCGTCGGCCCTACGACGCATGACGGCCAGTCCCTGCGCTCGTCAACCCGCAACGAACTCAAGTCCGTAGAAACCGAAATCAAATACGCCGGATACCTCGACCAGCAGAAGAAGTCCATCGAAAAACTCAAAAAGGCCGAGCAGCGCATCATCCCCGACTGGTTCGACTACACCGCCGTCAGCGGACTCTCCCGCGAAATGCAGGAGAAGCTAACCCGCGTCCGCCCCTCCACCATAGGCCAGGCCAGCCGCATCCCCGGAGTAACCCCCGCCGCCCTCACCTTAGTAAACGTCTACATCCAAATCCAGGCCTCCACCCGCGCCCCTTCTGAACATCTGTAAGGTTTTAATAGGTTGCCGGTTGCCGGGTGCCGGGTGCCCCGCATCTCGAAGAGATGTGGGAGGGATGCCGGCCAGCCTACCCACAGCCGGGTGCCCCATCCTACGCGCAGCTTCATCGCGCGTAGGGTGGGAAAGATCAAATCTCCCCTCACCCACCTCCCGCCTCGCGCCAGCGAGGCCAGGCAGAAGCCCCCGCAATCCAGAACTTCCCCACCCCGAGGGCCACGTCAAGTAACAGGGCACGGCTTTAGCCGTGCCGTAAAGCCCGCTCCGCAGGAGCGTACCTTGCTGCCGCAGGCCCAAGCGGAGCCGATCAGGCGAAGCGCCTGAAACAATGACAGAGCCGACCGGATTCCCGGCACGCGGTCTTTGCGTGCTGGGGTGGGAATAGGCGAAACGACCCCAACGAACCACGACCGGCCCGCAGGGCCGCACCTTATCCGCCTGCCCAAAAGCCTCGCCGACCCCTGTCAAGAGGAAAATCTCATAACTAACTCCCTTTCAACCACTTACAAATGCATCTGAATTATCCCAACCTGCTACACTGGATATAGCTGAAATTTCATTCAACGCAAAGAGGCGCAGCCACCCGCTGCGCCTCTTTGTTTCTCCGGAGAGCCGACTGCATGTCGCCCATAACCTGCTTATTTACAAGGTTATAG
>Ga0307374_10001068_pt1 | contig 51391 bp, 45 predicted proteins | sample OX3MG_FD_202532 | JGI IMG/M metagenome (GOLD analysis project Ga0307374, IMG submission 202532) | Soil microbial communities from Risofladan, Vaasa, Finland - OX-3 | ecosystem: Environmental > Terrestrial > Soil > Coastal area > Acid sulfate soil | place: Finland: Risofladan, Vaasa | collected...
ATGATCCGAATGCTGCTAACGTGTTGATAGTAAGATGAATTAAGCAGCGCAATACAAATTAAGAACTGATAGTAGAAACCGACTACGAACCAGGGGGTCGGGAGTTCGAATCTCTCCAGGCGCGCCAAATAAAATGCCCCACATGGGGCATTTTATTTGGTTGCAATACTCAAGGTATTCGAACTCCCGACGTTGTGATCGGCTGAGTTTGACAAAATTGTCTGGAACAATTTTGAACCGCCGCAGGCGGGCCCCGCAGGGGCGGCGGGCAAGGACAACCCGCCGTAATCCTCCAGGCGCGCCAATAAATCAAGGACTTGTCAGCGATGACCGGTCCTTTGATTTATCAACGTCGCGACATCGTAGCGTTACCGTCCACGACTTCCCACGCCCGTTCGATCCGCTGGGCCGCACTCGCGAAATGTTCCATCCAGGTAATCATCGAGCGCTGGCGAGAGCATTACAACACCATCCGTCCCCACAGCTCACTAGCTTGCCGGCCGCCGGCGCCCCAGACCTTCATCACTAACCTCATCCCACCGTCCACCCAGGAGGCTCATCCGATGTACCATTGACTATCAATATCCGACATTGGTCCTGGTACCAATCAGGTTGGCTGGTCACCAATTTCAGGCGGTATAGCCCACAGTGTTTACATTCTTGCCTTCTATCCTGTTATCCGGCTTCATGTTTCCTTTTGCTGGAATGCCGCCAGCCGCGCAGTGGCTCGGCGAGTGGTTGCCGCTAACGTATTTTGTATGTCTGAAGCGGTTGACTCGCAGGCGGGCGAGATCAGCTGCTTGGCATTCAAGTGATTCCAGGAGGGGTGAGTGATGGGGACGGAGAAAGCCATTCCCAGTACGCAGGATGTCGAGCGCTACAAGGAGAATCTGCGGGATGAGATTGATGGCGCAGCCTTGTATGCGGCGCTGGCGGCGGCCGAAGTGGATCCGGTTCGCAAGGATCTGTTCCTGCAGCTTGCCGAGGCAGAATCCCGGCATGCTGAATTCTGGCGTAAGAAGCTGGCGGCGCTTGGCGTTCAGGACATCAAGCATGTTCCCAGTTTGCGCATGCGGGTATTGGCGCGGCTGGCGCGCCGTTTCGGACCGAGTTTTGTGTTGCCGAGCATCGCCGAGGCGGAATTCGCGGATCGGGATAAATATTCCCGGCAGAGCGATGCGGGCACTTTATCCGCGGAGGAACGCGGCCATGCGGCAGTCGTGAACGCCGCTCTTCAGGGCGACCGACCGTCAGTCAGCATCGGTGCGGATATCGCCAGGGCGGAACGCTGGCATCGCGGCGCCTCCGGCAACAGCCTGCGTGCGGCAGTACTGGGCGCCAACGACGGTCTGGTCTCGAACTTCTGTCTGCTCATGGGCGTGGCCGGCGCCGGGGTAGGCAGCCGGGAAATCCTGCTGATCGGTCTGGCCGGCTTGCTGGCGGGAGCCTCTTCCATGGCTCTGGGTGAATGGCTGTCGGTGACTAATTCCCGTGAACTTGCGCGTACCCAGATAGCCCGGGAACGGATGGAACTTGAGCAGACCCCCGATTCCGAACAGAAGGAACTGGCGCTGATTTATCAGGCCAAGGGGCTCGGCCGCGAGGAGGCCCAGCGGGTGGCTGCTGATTTGATGCAGGACAAACAGGCGGCTCTCGATACCCTGGCGCGCGAGGAATTGGGCATTGACCCCGCCCAGTTGGGCGGCAACCCCTGGACCGCTGCGGGCATGTCGTTTGCGTTATTTGTCGTGGGCGCCGTGTTCCCGGTTGTTCCCTTTATCATTGGAACTCACGGCTTTACCGCGGTTGGATTGTGCATCGGCTTCAGCATCCTGGCGCTGGCGGGCATCGGCATGGCCACCTCGTTGTTCAACGGCCGCAGCGCATGGTTTTCGGCTGCGAGACAGGTGGTCATCGGCTGCGTTGCGGCGGCGGTGACCTACGGTGTCGGCGCATTGATCGGGGTGTCTCTGTCGTGAGCTAAAGCCGGTCAGCGGATCCTGGCAGGGGATCATCCTCCAATTCTTCCAGCACGCGTTCACCGCCGCCAGGCCCGCGAGCTCGTTGCCGGCATCGGCAATGATGGGGAGTTCGGGCCGGTGCTGCTGTTCGGCCAGGGCGGCGGAAGTGGTGGAACCCGATACCAATCCATTGCTGGCGGATGCTGACGGTGTTCTGGCGTTGGATGCGCGCGCAAGGGTTGCGCCATCAGCAGCGCGCGGCCGACACCCGGCTCGCTGTCCATCCTTATCCACGTGAGTTGGAGCGGGAATCTGGACTCGCTGACGGGCGCGTGCTGCGGTTGCGGCCGATCCTGCCGGAAGACGCGAGTGCGCTCCAGCAGCTGTTCAACCGGCTCACGCCGGAAGAAATATATCCGCGCTTTCACGGCGGCATGAAGGTGCAACACACATTGGCCGCGCGCCTTACGCAAATTGATTACGGCCGGGAGATGGCGCTGGTTTTGTCTTCTGAAGCCGGTGTGCCGGGAAAGGCGGGCATCTACGCCGTGGCACGGCTTGCTGCGGATCCGGATTATGAGCACCCGGAGTTCTCGCTGCCGGCACAGCATGACTATGCCGGTCAAGGTATGGGCACACACCTTTGGCTGATTTCCCCTCATTGCTGACTATCAGCTCGGCCTACGTTGCCCAAAAAAATCAGGAATTTCCTGAGGGAACAATCCTCCGTTTCCGTGTACTGTGAGTGGCGCCTTCCGGGTACACTTACGACTGTCAAAAAGCACGGAATTGCAATGAACATGCCCAACCCAAACGGACAGCTCCGCGTGCTGCTTGCCGACGACAATGCTATTTTCATGGATAGTATCCACCATCTGCTCTCCGGGCATGACTGGCTGCAAGTGGTGGGGCGTGCTTCTCACGGTGAGGAGTGTCTCGCGCTGGTGACTGAACAGCGGCCCGATGTGGTGGTGGTTGACCTGGAAATGCCGGATATAAACGGCTTCGAAGTCATCAAGCGTATCAGGTCCTTGCCCGATCACCCACACGTCATCATCATGTCGCTATACGACGAGCCTGAATACCGCGAGGGCGGTCAGCACTTGGGGATCTACGGATACGTCTCCAAGGCTGCGGTTACCACCGATCTGATACCGCTGCTGCAGGGCTTGTTTCAAGAGGGCGTGCCTAAGCCTGGCTAATCACGCCGGTAATACGTTCTGGCGACCCATAAATCCTGAGATTTAGCATCCTGGACAGGGCACCAACACTTTGGTGCAAAGCTGACGCTGTTTGTCAGCTCGCGGACGCGGTACGCAGCTGGATTTCACCTCCCAAGCCCCGGGATTGCTGGGCTCCACAGCTTGGCATCGGAATTGCTCTGATATAAGTGTCGGAGAAATTCTCAGAGTCACTGGAGAATTTTCATGTTGCGATTGATACGGAACTTCGCCGTCACTGGCGCCACCACCCTGCCATTGGCCATCGCGGCTATCTGCCTGATGTGCATCCTGCTGGCAATGATTGTTCTGCATGCATCCCGCGAACAAGCGCAGATATAGCTGAGCTCGGTGATTCGTGTACAACTTGGCCAACAATGTCTGGGATGGTTACTTCCGGCGTATCAAGGAAGTACGCAGCCTGCGGCGAGCAGCCCAGGATAGCCCCGGCGTCCGCAGTGCCAGGTCCGCGGGTATGAAGGAGGCGTTTGGGCATAGAGTCAAGGTTGAGAAAGTCGTGCGGAGCAGCAGTTTCCGAACACAGAATCCTCGTGTGCGATAACGGGGGCACTCCCTCGATCTACTCTGGGGGTGTAGCGTCGGCATTGCAGTGCCGGTGCATCCGGCACGTCAGCATTTGGTTGCGTGTGTACGGCATCCCCCCCAGGACTATGTTGAATTACCGCATAGCAGTGTGCCCGGTTAAATCGCCGACAGGCGCCGCGGGCTGTTCCGGGCGTGCTGCGGCCGTTACCAGCCGCTTGCTGATTGCGAAAAATCCGCGTGTGGGAGAGCCGTGCGATTGTTGTTCGCACGATCGGTTGTATTGCACAACATCAGGCCCGGGTTCCGGGCGAAAAACTGGGCAGCAATGCCAGGAATGCCACTACTGACGGCGGTAAATGCCGGCGGTGCAAATGCACCCAGCGCAGCGGTCGGTTTAAATGAAGTTCCGCTACGGCTAAGGTTTTTAGCATGCCAGCCTGCAATTCTGCTTTCACCGCCAAACGTGATAAAAGCGCCACGCCATCACCGGCTGCCGCCATTTTTTTTATGGCTTCGGTGCTGCCCAAGCATACTGAGTGACTGAATTGCAAGCGCGCGTGCTTTAGCGCCTCCTCCACGAATTCACGTGTTCCCGATCCCGCTTCACGCTGCAGCAGTGTCTCGCGGCAGATGACTTGTGTTCCGACACGGCGCAGGTGTGCAAGCGGATGAGTGGCGGCAGCAATGGGAATGATCTCATCGTGCATGAATACCTGCGCATGCAGATCAGCGGATTTCAAGCGCCCCTCTGTCAGGCCCAGCGCCAGTCTTCGGCTCAGCAGATCAGTCTCGATGGTGTGGGCATTGGCGATTTCCACAGTGATTTCCACGGCCGGATAGCGGCGCCGGAACTCGGCGAGCATGGGTGGCAGCAGATAGTTGCCGATGGTGCTGCTGGCGCCGATGACCAGCTCTCCTGTGCCCAACTGCCGCATCTCGCGGATTGCGGTTTCAGCCTCCCGTTCCAGGGTGAAGATGCGCTGAGCATAATCGTGTAACAGTTCCCCGCTTTCGGTCAGGCGCACGCCCCTGGGCAGCCTGTCGAAAAACGTGCTGCCAAGCAGGCTTTCAAGCTGACGCAGCTGGCGGGTGACCGCGGGCTGGCTGAGATGCAGCCGCTTGGCGCCGGCACTGATACTGCCGCTTTCGGCCACGGCATTGAAAATAGCCAAGTGCCATAGATTCATAGATAAAATTTATACTAAAAATACTAAATATGTATTTTCATTATAAGAGTTGCAGGCGTAGGCTGACACCCCTGCCAGCACCATTCTGATGGTATGGGCAGCGGTTTGCCGCCCCCGCACGACACCGGGCGGTCAGGTTGGGGAGAGAAATCATGAAAATGTCCATAATGACGAGCGCAGCGTTCGGGGCACTGTTGCTGATCGGCGGGGCGGCGTCCGCAGCCGACACCGCCGGTTTCTGGCAGTATCCGGCCATTCCGGGTTACGGTCCGGTGCACGTGTGGCCGGGCGCTACCGACAAGCCCAACCCTGCGAGTACCTACAAGGCGCTTTTTGATCTGACGCAGAAGGGCAAGGGGTTCGACAAACTCAATCCGGGACTCGATCACATTGCCCGCGCGGTCAATACGTTTGCCGCCGCCGGCGTGCCCCTGAGTCATCTGAAATTCACGGTAATCATCCACGGCCCGGCCACGCCCATCGCGCTCAACGAGCGTGCCTTTGAAGCCAAATTCCACCGTCCGAATCCCAATCTCAAGGTGATCGAGGCCCTGCGCAAGGCGGGCGTGGAAGTGCTGGTATGCGGCAATGCACTCGGGGATATGCATTTCAACCCCAGTGAAGTGAACCCCGACATCCAGGTGGCGCTGTCGGCGCTCTCCACGCTTGTTATCCAGCAGAACCAAGGCTATGCGTTGATGCGCATGTAAGGGTTGGGGATGCAAACCTGCCGCGGCATGCGCCGCGGCAGGTTTGCGCACCACGTTTTCAGCCGAGGGTATCCACATGGTTTCATGTACGTTGCAACGATTGATGCCGCTATTCCTGGGAGCCGTGGTTCTTGGCGCCACGTTCGGTGCAGCCGCGGCCACCGACACCGGCAAGCCGGTAACCCCGCCCAAGTACAACGAAACTCTCTACCCGCCGTGGTCGCAGGGCGAGAACAATCCGGCCTTGAACAAGGGGCTGGAGTTCACCATTCCCGAAGTGGACGCAATGCCGGACTTCCACGGCAGCGTCAACGATCCCAAGCTGGTGATCTATGTCGGCGGCAACTACTACTTCGCCATGGGGGCGCTGGTAAAGGCATTCGAGGCGCAACACCCCGGGCTGCGCGGCAAGATCTTCTATGTCACCATCCCGCCGGGCCTGCTGATCAAGGCCATGGAGATGGGCAACACCTTCACCTCCGGCAACATGACTTTCACCGTGCCGCCGGATGTCTACGCCGCAGGCCTGAAGAAGGTGCAGGAACAGATCGCGGCCGGCAAACTGATGGCGCCGGCGGTGCCTTACGTCACCAACGATCTGACCATCATGGTTTCCAAGGGCAATCCGGGACACATCACCGGCCTTAAAGACCTGGGCAAGCCGGGCGTACGCCTGGCGATGCCCAACCCGGCCTGGGAGGGCGTGGCGCGGCAGATCGAGAACTCGCTGGTCAAGGCCGGCGGTCCGGCGCTCAAAAAGAGGGTCTATGAGACCAAGGTCAAGGACGGATCCACGATCCTGACCCATATCCATCACCGGCAGACACCGTTGTTCCTGATGCAGGGGCTGGCCGTAGCCGGAATCACCTGGAAGTCGGAAGCCATTTTCCAGGAACAGGCTGGCCATCCGATCAGCCATGTGGATATTCCGGCGCGCTACAACACCACGGCGGTGTACGCGGCCGCGGTGGTCAAGGGTGCGGCGCATCCCGCGGCGGCCAAGGCCTGGATCGAGTTTCTGCGCTCACCCACGGCATTGAAGATCTTCGAGCGTTACGGTTTCAAACCCTATCACGCCGGATAACCTGGCGGCGCACCACCCGCGGAGAGTCAACCATGGCTACGATTGCAGAAAATCCGCAGACGCAAAGCACGGAATCGGCGGCCGCCTGGCGGCTGGTCGGTATCGTGCTGCTGGCGGTACGTTTTACCCAGGGCTGGATATTCTGGGGCGGTGGCAGCCGGCGCTTTATCTATGCCCCGAGCAAACTTGATCCGCACGCGGCCAGCTGGATGGCCAATAAGTTCCAGACGGCCATGCCCGGCGCGCTGCTCGGCATGGATAAGGTGGTGGACTACCTGTTGCACCACTTCGTCCTCCTCTATACCGGCGTGATTGTATTCAGCGCTGCGGAACTGATCTTTGGGCTGTTCCTGATCTTCGGGTTCATGACGCGGCTCTCGGCGCTGGTGACCATCGGCATCAGTTTTGTGCTGATGCTGCTGTTCGGCTGGCAGGGGGCGACCTGCATTGACGAGTGGACCATGGCTTCGGCCAACTTCGCCATGGGCGTAGCGCTATTCATCGGAGGGGCGGCGGCGTTCTCGATGGACAGCTGGCTTATGCGCCGCCGCCCGGCGCTGGCCGGACGTGGCTGGTTTCAGTGGTTGGGCAGTGGCCCCTGGCACAATGCTCGGGTCAGGCGGCTGGGCATTCTCGGTGTGATTGTGACCATCCTGTTTGTAGTGCTGACCTACAACGACTTCCGCGGTTCGGTGTTCACGCCGTTCCACGGCGGTCCGGTGAGCCCTGCCAAACATCACATCAGCCTCTCGCAGGGCATCCTGAAGTCCGGTGGAACGGTAACTTTTACCGCGTACCTGGATGCCGGTACCCCCGCCGAACCTTCCAATATTGTTCAGGCCGAACTGATTGGTGCCGATGGCAAGGTGGTGGAGGGGTGGAGCGGCGCAAGCCTCGCGGCACTGCCGAAAAGCGCCTATGCCAATGACTATGCCTACAACAAGTTCGGTCCCGGTTACGCGGGTATCACCGCCAAGGTTGGCGCGCGCGCTACCATCAGCTTGCCGCCGGCCAGACCCGGGCTGACGCTTGCCCCGGGACGCTATGCACTGGTGTTGCACAGCGTCAACGGCCATAGCTTCATGCTGCGGCTCCAGCTGCCCTGACAGCACCCGCCCGATATCGCGGCACCGGCGGAAAACGGGCAGGTGGTGCTAGGCATGCACGCCCGTTTCTGGAGCAAGTTATTCATCCTCGATGTCGGCGTAGGTGTGGCATCCGGCGTACCCCTGGAGTTTGAATTCGGCACCAACTAGGCGCGATTCTCCGCCGCCAGGGGCGATTTCTTCGGCAATATCCTTGGCTTTGAATGACTTCAACCAGCGGTACAGGTGAATAAAAATACAATAGAAACAGCAAGTAAGGCAGGGCTGAGACGTTTGAGTCCGGTGCGGCTTCGGGTACTTCGGTTCTCCATCATCGCTCGCCTGCCGGGGTTGTCGCCCTGGGATCATTGGGCGGCCGTCCTGTTTAGATGATAATGCCCGCAGGCGCCCATGGTCGCGATCATGGAGCAGCCGGTTTCCCCCTGGCTGATTAGGGACATATTGGCATGCAAGGCATAGATGGCATATATAAGGTCACCCGGAGTTTGTTGGCAGTTGCGCTGCTGGGGTTGGCATTAACACCGGCCATCAGGGCACAAATCCCTGTCACTGCACCCCAGCCTTTGGCGATCAAGCACGCCGTTGTGCAATATGCCCTGATCAAGGGGCAACTCGTATATGGTTATCTCAGTCAGCCTACCCAGACGCAGCGCGGCGCGCCGGGAGTCATCCTCATCCCTATGTGGTGGGGGTTGAATCAGCACATGCGTGATCTGGCTGACAGGCTGGCCCGGAAGGGATACGTGGTATTGGCGGTGGATCTCTTCAATGGACATACCACCCGGGATCCACGCGAGGCCGCGCATCTCGCGGATATCGCCGATGCGAATCCCAATGCCACGCTCGCCAATCTTGAGCAGGCCGTGTCTTACATGACTGCCCAGCAGCACGTGAATGATCTCGGCGTCATCGGCTGGTCCATCGGCGGCCGTTGGGCGTTCCGGATCGCCAGCGATCTGCCCCAGGCTTTCGATGCGCTGGCGGTGTTTTATGCGGCACCCTATACGGAACCGTCGCAACTCGCACCCTTGCGCATGCCGATGCTGGCATTTTTTGGCGGGCATGATCCGTTTGTGCCCGCGGAGGTGGTGGATAAATTCCAATGGGCCGCCGGGCTGGCCAGTGCCACGCTGGATATTCATATCTATCCGGATGCCAGCGCCGCATTTGATGACCCGGGCTCCACCGCCTACAATCCGCGTGATGCGGATGATGCCTGGCGGCAACTGGATGCGTTTCTGGCGCGCAATCTAAAATAGGTAATCCCGCTCGAGCTGAGTTTCCGGCTGATTTTACAAATCACAGGGTTTTGCGCTCTGATTTGCCCATATTTGAAAGGGGTATTAAACAGGATTCTGCTGCCGCAAACCGGCGGTTTCGCGCAGACACCCTGAAACCGCTGAAACCCTGCGGCGTTTGCCTTGTCAAAGAACCGGTTGAGACAATTCCAGCTGATTCACATTCACGCGATGATTGATGGCATATTTTTAAACAGGAGAGCGTCATGCTGCATGTTCGGTATTGTCTAATTTCACGCTGGCTTGCAGCAGGGGTGCTGATGATATTGGCAGGCGCCGCATTCGGGGCGAACTCCCTGGTGCCGCTGTATGCTCAACTCCATTGGCGGGAGGTGGGGCCATTCCGCGGCGGCTGGTCCACCATGGCGGCGGGCATTCCCAGCGAGCCCAACGTGTTTTACTTCGGCGCTGCCGACGGCGGAGTGTGGAAAACCACCGACGCGGGCCTGACCTGGCAGCCGCTTTTTCAGCAGGCGGGTTCCATCTCCATCGGTGCGCTGGCCATCGCGCCATCCAATCCAGACGTCCTTTATGTGGGCACGGGCCAGGTGGCGGCGCGTTATGACGTAGTGGGCGGTGACGGCCTGTACCGTTCCACGGACGGCGGCAAGACCTGGACCCATATCGGCCTCAAGGACACGCAGCACATCGGCCGCATCTGGATCGATCCCAAGAATCCCGAGACGCTGCTGGTGGCCGCACTCGGTGATTATTTCGGCCCCAATCAGCAACGTGGAATATTCCGTTCGATCGATGGCGGCCAGCATTGGAACAAGGTTCTGTATGTGAACAGCGATACCGGCGCAGTGGATATCAGTGCCGATGACGCCCATCCCAAGGTGATCTTCGCCGCCACCTGGCAGGCGCGCATGTACCCCTGGCTGTCGTATTACAAACCACAGGCTGGGCCCGGCAGCGGCATCTGGAAATCCATGGACGAGGGCAAAACCTGGGTCAAACTGTCCGGTCATGGCTTGCCTGCGGAGCCCATGGGACGCATCGGTCTGGCGGTGGCGCCGGGTAGCAACGACCAGCGCGTGTACGCCATCATCGATTCACAGCAGAAGGGTGAGAACGGTCTTTACCGTTCAGACGACGGCGGCGCCAATTGGAAATTAATGAGCGCGCGGGGTCTGGGCAACTCGTATTTTGGCCGCGTCACCGTTGATCCCAAGAATCCCGGTATCGTGTATGTCATGAACCGTTCGGTAGCGCGCAGTACCGACGGCGGCAAGGACTTTTCCTGGTTCAAGGGCGCGCCCGGCGGCGACGATTATCATTTTATGTGGATCAACCCGGATGATGACCAGTACATGATCCTCGCCAGCGACCAGGGCACCACCGTCAGCGTGGACGGCGGTCAACACTGGTCAAGCTGGTACAACCAGCCCACCGGCCAGTTCTACCACGTGGCGGCCGACAACCGTTTCCCTTACCACCTCTATAGCGGCCAGCAGGACAGCGGCACCGTGGAGACCAAGACCCGCGGCGCATACGGCGACATCACCTCCCGCGACTGGCATCCGGTGGGCGGCGATGAGCGCAGCTACGCCGTACCCGACACCGGCGATCCGGACATCGTGTACGTCGGTGGTCTCGGCGGCCATGTATCGCGTTTTGATACGCGTACCGCGGATGTGCAAAATATTTCCGCCTGGCCGATTTCCCACTACGGAGAACGGCCGACGAAGGTCAAGTATCGTTATAACTGGTTCTATCCGGTGGTGGCGGACCCGCGTGCGGCGCATACGCTGTATCTCGGATCGCAATACCTTTTCAAGACCAGCGACGGAGGTCTGCACTGGCGCATCATCAGTCCGGACCTGAGCGGCGCCGATGCCAAAGCCGCCGGGAATTGCGACAGTGATGCCATCACGCTCCTGGAAGCGCGCGCCTGCGGCTATGGCGAGATTTTCACCATCGCGCCTTCGTCCGTGAAGCGCGGTGAAATCTGGGTGGGCAGCGATGACGGCCTGATCCATCTGACCCGCGATGGCGGCAAGCACTGGCAGAATGTCACGCCCGCCGGCCTGCCGTTATGGGGGCGCGTCAACCAGATTGACGCTTCGCCGACGGACCCGGCGAGCGCCTATGCCGCCGTGGATGCGCACCGCCGGGATGATCGCGGTGCCTACATCTACCGCACCCATGATTACGGGCACCATTGGACACAAATCACCAGCGGGATTTCCGCTGGTCAGTATGTGTATGTGGTGCGTCAGGATTTGAAGAACCCGCACCTCCTGTACGCCGGCACCAATGCGGGCGTGTACGTGTCGTTTGACGACGGTGATCGCTGGCAACCGCTGCAACTTAACCTGCCGAATGTGCGGGTGCGGGATCTCACGCTGCACGGCCCAGACCTGATCGCCGCCACCCAGGGCCGCGCCCTGTGGATATTGGATGACGTGACACCGCTGCGTCAGGCCCGTGCATCGGTGATGGAGACCACGGCCTATCTGTTCAAACCGGCCGAGGCAGTGCGTGTGCGCAACAACAACAACAAGGACACACCGCTGCCTGCGGAAATCCCCGCCGGGCGGAATCCGCCGGCGGGCGCAATCTTGGATTACTGGCTGGGTAAGGACGTGCATGGGCCGGTCAAGCTCGCGATCTATGACGGCCAAGGCAAGCTGGTGCGTGCCTATGCGAGCGACGCCGCACTGCCAAAACTCAAGGCTAATCAGTATTTCACCGATGGCTGGCTGGTGCCGCCGGCATCTCTGCCGGCCGCGCCCGGCGCACACCGCTTTATCTGGGATCTGCGTTATCCGCGGCCGCGGGCGATCATTTACGGTTATTCCATCGCCGCTCTTTACGGTCAGGGTACGCCGATGGTGCCAAGAGGGCCGCGGGTACTGCCGGGCCGTTACACCGTGGAATTGACGGTGAACGGTGTCCACTACCGTCAGCCGCTGACAGTGACCCTGGATCCGCGCGTGCAACCGACCCCTGGTGCATTGGCTCAGCAGCTCAACCTGGCGCACCGCATCGACGCCGCCATGGACCAAAGTTTTGCCGCGCATGCGTCTCTTGAGCGTTTGCATACACAGCTTGCGGCACTCAAGTCTCGCTTCATGGGCGAGCCCGCCAATGCAAAACTGCTGCAAACGGTGAGCAACCTGGATCAACAGGTGATGATGCTCGCGGACAAACCCAAGAACGACGACAGTTTCGGCTCCATCAATCGCGGCTTGGCTGATCTGGCAACCCAGGTGGATGATGGCGATCGCGCGCCGCCGGCGTCCTACTACGCGGCCTTCAAGTTCTATATGGGCAACGCCGATACCGCGATGTCCGGCTGGAAGCGGCTTCAGGCGAGTGGGATTCCCAGCCTGAACACACAGCTCACAAGCCAGGGTCTGGCGCCGCTCAGGTTATGAAGCCGCATCCATGGCAATGGCCACAAAAACAAACGCCCGGCGAGTGCCGGGCGTTTGTATCGGGCAGGCATAAAACCTGGAAAGGTTAATTCATGCTCGCTACTTTCTTGAGGCAGGCGAGGATTTCATCACTCATTTTCATCGCTGCCTCGGAAGTCTTGGCTGGATTCCTGACATCCGGGCAACCCGCCTTCTTCGCGTAAGGTTGAAACGCCGGCGAGGCCACCATAAGGCGTGCCTTATCCAGCCAGTGATATTGGTCGACCATGGCATTGCGATACTTGCTGTCAGCCGCACGTACTGCATTGGGAGCGGTCTGGATTTCCTGGTTGTATTTGACCGCACGCGTCTGCCAGCCAGACTGATTTTTGGTGAGCTTGGGTTGCTCCGCATTGACCGTGGCGATATCTGCATTAACTTGCGCGAGTTGTGCCTTGCAGGCTTTGTATTGGTTCGTGTTCAGCTGCTTGCCGCTGCAGGTTGACTTGTAGCTGGCGGTTTCGGTTTGCACATTGGTCACTTTTTGCTTATAGGCGGCGATATCGGCCTGAATCTGCTGCTGCTGCGCCTGAATCTGCTTGCCCTCGGCGGCCAACGCGGCGTTCTTTTGAAGCGCTGCATCCAGCTCGGCATTGGTGGATTTCATCGCAGCCGCTGCGGTTTCACCCTGGGTGATCAGACTGACGACCGACTCGGCGCCCCAGGCGGCTGTTAGCATGCCGGCAAGGCCGAATGTGAGTGCAAGCGTCATAATGCGTACAGTGGTCTTCATTGAAAGCCTCTTGGATTGGATTTGAGCGGCTAATTGTAGGGGCAAACTCCTGCTGTCACCAAGTCCCAGCCAGCCGATCGGCCAATTTCGGGGCCGCCAGCCGTGGTTTTGCCACCGCCGCGCAAACCCAACCCGGGGCTTTGAGCGGCGGGTGGTTGTAGTACATAACGCGGGAAGGGCGGCGGCGTTGTCAGGTACGGGCCTATGGGCGTTGGTCCAACCCCATACCCAGGGCGGGCTGATCAGAGCAGGCCTTATCCTAAGTGCGGGTACCCCATCAGCCCCAATGACGAGATTCGCTGCCGGCATGGCCGGCAACTCCCGATGGGCCTGGGGCAGCGGCCCGCGGCGCAGAAGCCCGCGTTAAATTTCTTAGGATTGCGGCGCAGCCGCGTAAAACATTCTCCATTACCCCGGACCTCTTCCAGTGGGAGAGGAAAAATGTAGGGCGGCATTCCCATGCCGCCATTCTAGAGTCGGCAAGTGATTGCCGACCTACTGGGCGGCTACGCTCAGAATGAATGGGAAGGAATATTGCGGCTAAAGGCCGCACAAAGTTTCTCCCTCACCCTAACCCTCGCTCTCCCGCGAAGGGGAGGGTAGTTAGAACAATGACAATCAGAGAATCGCGGCGTAATCGTCCTGGATGCGCGCCAGATCCAGCTTGTTGAGAAAATTCGAATAACACATCCACGCAGTGATGCCGTTCAGGTCCGCGAACGGCGGCGGCAGGAAGCGCGGCGGCGTGATGATGCCTTCATCCACGTATTGCGCCAGTGTGCGCACATCCTCCAGCGTGGTCTTGCCGCAGAACAGCATCGGGATGCGGTGCAGCATGCCCTTCTTAACCGCCAGCCGGATATAGTTGTAAATCATGATGAAGCCCTTGTTATAGGACAAGTCCTTGGTAAAGGGCTGGCCGGCGGGCGTGCTGCCGCGGAAGATGCGCGAGGCGTTGGCGAAACTTTCCTCCTCGCCGGTGTTCTGCGTCAGGTAAAAGCGGTACACATCCAGGAAATTGCCGCCCTGTTCAGCGATGTGCACGGCGCGGATGCGGTTCGCGAGCCGCTTGAGACGGCTCGGATAGGAGGAGAAAGTGAGTATCTCCATGAGGATGGCGAGGCCTTCCTGGGTGATGGTGGAGGAGGGCGGGCCTTTGGAGAGGAAGGTGCAAACCGGCTGACCGCTGCCATTCAAGGTGGTGCCAAGATGCACCCAGCCCTCGTGCACTTCCAGCACCCGCAGATCGCGATCATTGAACTTGGCGTCCTTGCGGATTTTGATGTAGTCGGCGCCGGCGGCGGCATCCGCCAGGATGCCATCGGACAGGATCACGCGCATGGCGTCTTCCGATTCACCGAAAGCTTGATTGATGCGTTTTTGCAGAATTCCGACCGCCTCCTCGCCGGAAATGGTTTTCGCTGCGGGCTTCAACAGCTCGCTCTGGTCAATATTCGAAATGGCATCACTCAACAGTTTTCCCAGATCGGCAAGCGTCGGCCCGCCGGTGTGAAAGGCATCACTGGCGGAGCCGTAAAGTTCCCGGGAAATCGCCGCAAAATCCGCTGTGCCACGGGCTTCCAGCATGCGCACCACCTGGGAGTATTCGCGGCACATGCGGCGCATGATCCCGCCCAGGGGATTGTACTGGCCAAGCGCACGGGCGACATCCAGTTCGATTTCCTGGAATTCACTGCGTTTCTGTGCGGCGTCGAACCCCAAAGACCGGTTGTCGTAATAGGATTTATCAACCTCGGGCAGTTCTTTGGCGCCGTTCTTGAAGAACTCCGTCTGGATGCTGTTGTCCCATTTGATGTGATCAAGAATGCGGATGGGTTTTTGCGCCACCACGATGCGATCCGAGAGTGTGCGCAGCACGCGCCTGTAGTCAGCGGTATTTTCCGGAGTGGCCATGGTGAAGAATTTTCAGCCGGTTGCGATGCGAGCCAGCTTGTGGACTTCCTGCATGGCCACCGAAAGACTCGGGAAATCGCTGATATTGGCGTTTTTCATGTCGCCCAGAACCCGTTGTGTGTGCTGGATGCGTGTGGCGTGCTCTGCGAACCAGGCATGCAGGTCATCCATGGCGGTGCGCGCGTCCGTGACCTTGTTTAGCGCCTGAGCCGTGAGTGCCTGCTGCTGCAAATACAGGTTCTCGCGCAGGGTGGCGCGCGCTTCCGCCTGCCAATGACCATCGACCGTGAGGGTTTCGATTTGGCCGCGCAGCCAGTCCAGATCCAGTTCCCGGCCGATGTGGAAATAAATACGCGCCACCACATCCACCGGCAGTTTGGTCTTGCGGGCCACGTCCACCAGGTCGAAGGCGGGGTGCAGAGTCGGGAGTGCAGCGATGTGATGGGCCAGGGAGTCCGGCACACCCACGTCAATATACTGTTGCAGCATGCGATGGTAAATGTCCACTTGGGATTCGCTCAGGACTGCGGCCATTTGGGTGGTGAGCAGCTCGATGCCGGGACGGTACAGCGGCACGGTGGCGGCGATGTCGAGGCGGCCGTGAAGATGGTCCAGCAGCCAGCGGCTGGCATGCTTCAACAGCCCCACCGCCTGTACCGCCATGGCAACCTGTACATTGGCCGGTATCCGGTTGTCCAGTGCCTCGATCGCGGACCATACACCCACCATGTCAAAGCTTTCACGGGCAATGGTGTAGGCGCGCGCCACGGAGGCAATGCCGACGCCGCTTTCCTCCTGTGTGCGTTGCGCGAAAGTCGGTCCCATGCGATTGACCATGCTGTTGGTGATGGCGGTGGCCACAATCTCGCGACGCAGTCGGTGCTTGGACATGAACTCGTGATATTTCTTGCGCAGCGCCGTGGGGAAATAGTTTTCCAGTTCGTTGGCAAGATACGGGTCTTCGGCCACATCCGAGGCCAGCAGCGCGTTGTAGATGGCGATCTTGCTGTAGGCCAACAGCACGGCCAATTCCGGGCGGGTGAGGCCATGGGTAGCGGAACGGCGCTCCTTGAGTTGCTCGTCGCTGGGCAGGAATTCAATGCCGCGGTTGAGCAGGCCGGATTTCTCCAGCGAGTACATCAGGTACGCATGTTCATTGATGCGTGCCGCCGCCTGGGATTCGGCCATGGACAGGGCCTGGGCCTGCATGTAATTGTCGCGCAGCACCAGTGTACTCACTTCGTCGGTCATGCTGGCCAGCAGCAAGTTGCGCTGGTCTTCGGTAAAGCGCTTCTCGCTTGCCACCACGTTGAGGAGGATTTTTATATTGACTTCGTGATCTGAGGTATCCACGCCGGCGGAGTTATCTATGAAGTCGGTGTTGAGACGCCCGCCATTGAGGGCATATTCCACGCGGCCCAGCTGGGTGCAGCCCAGATTGCCGCCTTCACCCACAACCTTGCAGCGCAGATCACGGCCATTGATGCGCACGGCGTCGTTGCTGCGATCACCGACTTCGGCATTGGTCTCACGGCTGGATTTCACATAGGTGCCGATGCCGCCGTTCCACAAGAGGCCGACCGGCGCCTTGAGAATCGCGCGTATCAGTTCCGCAGGCGTCAGCTGATGAGCTTCGGTGCCCAGCGCCTGGCGTGCCTCTGGACTGATCTTGATAACTTTGGCGGAGCGCGGGAATACGCCGCCGCCGGCGGAAATCAGTTTGCTGTCGTAGTCCGCCCAGGAAGAGCGCGCCAGATTGAAGACCCGTTCGCGCTCCTTGAAACTGGTTTCCGAATCCGGGTTCGGGTCCAGAAAAATGTGGCGGTGATCAAAAGCCGCCAACAGTCGGATATGCCGCGACAGCAGCATGCCGTTGCCGAACACATCGCCGGACATGTCGCCGATGCCCGCCACGGTAAAGGCCGTGGTCTGGATGTCGATGCCCATCTCGCGGAAATGGCGCTTCACCGATTCCCAGGCACCCTTGGCGGTGATAGCCATCTTCTTGTGGTCATAGCCGGCGGAGCCGCCGGATGCGAAGGCATCCCCAAGCCAGAAGTGGTAATCCGCGGATATGCCGTTGGCGATGTCGGAAAAACTCGCGGTGCCCTTGTCCGCTGCCACCACCAGATAGGGATCATCGTCATCGTGGCGCACCACCTGCGGCGGCGGCACGATCTTGCCCTGCACGATGTTGTCGGTCAGGTCCAGCAGGCCGCGCATGAAAGTCTGGTAGCAGGACACCACCTCTTGCATGAGAGCTTCGCGGTTGTCGCCGCGCGGCGGTTGTTTCACATAGAAACCGCCTTTGGAGCCCACCGGCACGATCACGGTATTCTTGACCTGCTGTGCCTTCATAAGACCCAGCACCTCGGTGCGGAAATCCTCGCGTCGATCCGACCAACGGATACCTCCGCGCGCCACCTTTCCGCCGCGCAGATGCACAGCCTCGACGCGCGGCGAATACACCCAGATCTCGTACATCGGCCGTGGCAGCGGCAATTCCGGTATCTGCGAGGGATCGAACTTGAAGGCGACATACGGCTTATATTCGCCGCCCTTGATGGTCTGAAAATAGTTGGTTCGGATGGTGGCGCGTACCACGTTGAGGAAGCTCCGCAGGATGCGGTCGTCATCCAGGCTCGATACCGATTCCAATGCCTTATCAACCTCATCCGTGTAGCGCGCGATCAGCGCGTCGCGCTCCTTGGCGCCCTTGGGATCGTGGCGGGCCTCGAAATATTGCACCAGCAAAGCCGCGATCCGTGGATTGCCGGCGAGAGTGCGTTCCATGTAGGCCGGACTGAAAGACAGGCTGGTCTGCAACAGGTACTTACAATAAGCGCGCAGCAACATGGTCTGTCGCCAGTTAAGTCCCGCGCCCAGGACCAGGCGGTTGAAACCGTCGTTTTCTGCTTCGCCGCGCCACACCCGGGCGAATTGCTCCTGGAAACTGGTTTTTACCTTTTCTACATCCAGTTCACCGGCGTAGATCAGCTCGAAATCCTGGATCCAGACGATGGATTCGTCCGGCAAGGCGATCTTGTAGGGGCGCTCACCCATGACGCGCACGCCCATGTTTTCCAGCATCGGCAAGGCATCGGAGATGGAAATTTCCCGTTCGCGGTGAAAGATTTTGAAGCGCAAGTAACCATCGGGCATGTGCTTCGGGCGGTAAAGACTCATGCACAGGCTGTCCTCGCCGACGAGCGCGTCCATCTGTTCAATGTCGAATACCGCCGCTTTGGCCTTTATATCCTCCTGATAAGCAACCGGAAATTGGTTGCCGTAGCGGCCAAAGAGTTTCAGTCCTTGCTCTTCGCCGAATCTCTTGATCAGCACTTCCCGCAATTCGTCTGACCAGGAGCGTACCGCCAGGGCGATTTCCTGTTCCAACGCGACCCGGTTGTATTCGGGTAATTTCCAGGGCGTGGTGCGCACGATAATATGCACGCGCGCCAGCGCCGACTCGGACAAATGCACATTGTGTTCGACACTCTTGCCGTTGAGCGCCTTGAATAGAATGTTTTCGATCCTGAAGCGCACCTGGCTGTTGTAACGCTCGCGCGGCAGGTATACGAGACAGGAGAAAAACCGCCCGAAACTGTCGCGGCGGATGAACAGTTTGACTCGCTGACGCTCCTGCAGCTGTACCACGCCCATGGCTGCTTCAAAAAGCTCATCGGTGGTGCTCTGGAATAACTCGTCACGCGGAAAAGTCTCGAGAATATGCAGCAGCGCCTTGAGGTCATGACTGTTGGATGGCAGTCCCGAACGACGCATGACCTCGGCGGCTTTTTGCCGCAACACGGGGATCTCACGCGGGCTGCGGCTATAGGCGGTGGAGGTGAACAGGCCCAGGAATCGCCATTCGCCGTCAACGTTGCCATCCTTGTCGTAGCGCTTTATGCCCACATAGTCCAGATAACCGGGCCGGTGGACGGTGGCGACTGAATTCGCCTTGGTGATGATCATGAATTCCCGGGCGCGGGCGCGTTTGCGCACATCCTGAGGCAGGACCAGGAAACTGGAGGAGATTTTCGCGCTGCTGTCGCGCAGGATGCCAAGACCGGAATCCGGCACGATTCTGAGCACATCCTCGCCTTTTTCCTTCACCAGGTTGTATTCGCGGATACCCAGGAAAGTGAAATGGTTGTTGGCCAGCCATTCGAGAAAGCGCTGGCCTTCGTCTACCTCGGCATCGCCGAGAAAAGCGCGGTACTGATCCACGGTGGCGCAGATTTCACCCACCCGTTCGCGCATCGTATGCCAGTCATCCACCGTCGCGCGTACGTCATGCATGACCGAGCGCAGTTCGTTCTCCAGATTCTTGAGTGTCGCGGCGTCGCTCTGGTGGTCCACCTCGATATGCATCCAGGATTCCACCAGTCCGCTCATATGCTGTTCGTCGGCGGCATCCAGGCGCACGATGCTATCTTGCTTGTCACGCACCAGATAAAGAATGGGATGCACGGTCAGGTGCACCCCGATACCGTGGCGGGTTAGCGTCATGATGGTGGAGTCCACCAGGAACGGCATGTCACCGTTCACCATTTCGATGATGGTGTGCGGGCTTTTCCAGCCGTCGTTTTTCGCGTCGGGGTTGTAGACCCTGACCAGGGTTTCACCGGCGGGCCGTTTCAGACCGAACTTCCAATGACTGAGAGCCGCGCCATATAGATATGCCGGCGTGTACTGCAGTAAATCCTCCTCGGCGATGTCGTCGTAGTACTGCCGCAGGAAATTTTCGAATATCGGCGTAGCGTCTTGTTTCTTGGCGAGGGCAACGATTTTTTCGAGATGGAATTTCCTGGAGTCGGATTTGCGTTGCTGCATGGTGGCGTGGGCTTTGCGGGGTTGTTAGGTTAATTCTGTGTATTTTAACGCTTTTTTCTTTTGGATTGGCCTTCGGCTTTGAGCGCCGGAAAGACAACGGCGGCCGAAGCCGCCGTTACTTAGCCGCCGCGAGATGCGCATTGTCTAATGGGCTTTTTGCAGGTCGGCAATCACCGCCGCCAGCCAGCGGCAGGCGGTACCGCCGGTGATGCAACGATGGTCGAAGGTGACGGATAGCGGGATGCGTTTGTGCACCTCAACGCCGCCCAGGACCGGCACCACGTCGTGGCGCAGGCCGCCGGTGCCGAGGATGGCAACCTGCGGTGGCACCACCACCGGGGTGGCGTAGCGCCCGGCCATCATGCCGAAATTGGAAAGCGTAATGGTGGCATCCTTCATGTCCGCGGGCGCCACCGTGCGGCTGCGGGTGGTTTCCTTGATGCGATTCAGATCAGCGCGCAGTTGCTGGGCGTTTTTGCGGCCTGCATCCCGCAGCACCGGCACGATAAGTCCATCCGGCGTATCCACCGCCATGGCCAAATCCACGCGCTCGTGCAGGGTGCGCTCCAGTTTTTCGCCGTTATACCAGGCATTGAGTTCCGGTTCCGCGCGGCAGCCGGTCACCAGCGCTCGGATGATGCGCACCGTGGGGTCCTGGCCCGGAGCCCAGTTGTGGATGTCGGCGTCATCGAAAAGCGTGCACTCCATGACTTCACTGCGCGCGCGCGTCATGCTGGCGTGCATGGCGCGGCGCGGGCCGCGCAGCGGCTCCGCCACGTCATAGCGTACGTCGCTGCGGGGCGGCGGCACCTGCCATCCTGCGGTGGGTGCTTGCATCCCCGCCGGGGCCGTGGCGGGTGTTGCGCCTGGTGATACGCGCCGCACATCGTCGGCGGTGACGGTGTCATTTTTACCGCTGGCTTGGCACTCGCGGAGATCCACGCCCAGTTGCTTGGCGAGGATGCGCACCGAGGGCAGGGCCTTCACATGCACCGGGCCGTGCTTCTGTTTCTTGCGGATGATGGCGGTCTCGGCTACCACCTCATTGCCGGTCGGCATGTTGCCCACCACCGTGCCGCTGTCCTCCGCGATGGGCTCTGATTTCGTTGGCGCAGTCGAGGCCGCTGTTCCGGTTGCCGCGGATTTAGCCGTTGGCGCATTGCCGTTTTCGATATCGAAGTCCACCAGTGCGGAGTGCGTGGGAATGATATCGCCGGCCTTGCCGTGCAGTTTCAGGATTTTCCCGGCCCACGGTGAAGGCACGTCCACCACCGCCTTGGCGGTTTCCACCGACAGCAGCGGCTGATCCACCTTGACCGCATCGCCTTCCCGCACGTGCCAATTGACGATTTCCGCTTCCTGCAAACCTTCGCCCAAATCCGGGAGATTGAACGTTTTCATATCAGGCCTCCAACGCCTTGCGGATTCCCTGCATGACCCGCTCCACGCTTGGCATGTAATCGTGTTCCAGTTTGAACAACGGCATGGGGGTGTCGTAACCGGTGACGCGTTCGATGGGCGCCTTGAGTGAATAGATGGCCTTCTCGGCCACGGTGGCGGCGACCTCTGCACCCACGCCGCAGTTCTTCGGCGCTTCATGGATGATCACCAGCCGCCCGGTTTTTTCCACCGATTCCAGAATAGTCTCGAAATCAATGGGGCTCACGGTGGCAAGGTCGATGACCTCGCAGCCTACGCCCTGTTCCGCAAGCTTGGCGGCTGCTTGCAGGGTTTCATGAATCATCGCGCCCCAGGACACCAGGGTCACGTCCCCGCCTTCGCGCAGCACGAAGCAGGTGTCCAGCGGCAGGGCTTCGCCGTTGTCCTCGACTTCCTGTTTGTTCATGCGATAGAGCCGCGTGGGTTCCAGAAACACCACTGGGTCCGGATCGCGGATCGCCGCCAGCAGCAGGCCATAAGCGCGCGCCGGCGAAGACGGCATGACGGTGCGGATGCCGGGCATATGCGCGAACAGCGCTTCATTGCTTTCGGAATGGTGTTCCGGCGCGTGGATGCCGCCGCCGGAGGGTGCGCGCAGCACCATCGGTACATGCAGGCGGCCGCGGGTGCGGGTACGCAGGCGCCCCGCATGATTGATCATCTGATCCACGGCGGGATAGATGAAGCCGGAAAACTGGATTTCCGCCACCGGTTTCATGCCCATGGCGGCCATGCCGATGGACATGCCGGCAATCAGCGCTTCCGCCAGCGGCGTGTCCATGACGCGTTGCTTGCCGAAGCGCTGCTGCAGGCCGCTGGTGGCGCGGAACACGCCGCCGTTCACGCCCACGTCTTCGCCCAACACCACCACCGCAGGATCGTGCTCCAGTTCATAGGCCAGCGCCTGGGTGATGGCTTCCACCATTGCCACCTTAGCCATGGTGTTGACCCTCCGCGACGGCCGCATCCCGCTGGGCCACGAGACTCTCCGGAAGATTTGCGAACATGTGGTCGAACATGGATTCCACCGGTGGCTTGCCGGCACCCTTATATAGCTGCACTTCCGCATCCATTTGGGCGGTACATTCCGCCAGCAGTTTGTCTTCTTGCTTCTGGTCCCATACGCCGCTGTCCATCAGATATTTGCGGATACGGATCAGGGGTTCCTTCTTCTTCGCGTCGTCCACCTCGTGCTTGTCGCGGTAGCGCGTGGCGTCGTCGGCGGTGGTGTGGTCGCTGATGCGGTAGGTGAGGGCTTCGACCAACGTCGGACCTTTGCCGGAACGTGCCTTGTCGAGGGCGTATTCCATGATGTCGCGCACCGCGATGATGTCATTACCATCCACCTGGATGCCCTCGATGCCGCCGGCGATGGCTTTCTGTGCGAGCGTTTCGCAGCAGGTCTGAGCCGCGAGCGGCACGGAGATGGCCCACTGGTTGTTGGAAACTACAAAAACCACCGGCAACTGATAGGCCCCCGCAGCATTCAGGGATTCATAAAAATCGCCTTGTGAAGTCCCACCATCGCCGATGACGGACACTGCCACACGCTTTTCGCCGCGCAGTTTGAAGGCCAGGGCTGCGCCGGCGGCGTGATGAAACTGGGTGGCGATGGGCACGGCCCAGGCAAAATCGTGTTGCGGGCCGGAGAAGTTATTGCCGCGCTCGTCGCCGCCCCAGAACAGCAGCACTTCGTGGGGCTTAACCCCGCGCCAGAACTGGGCGCCGTATTCGCGGTACATGGGGAAGAAGGCGTCTTCCGGTTGCATGGCGGCGCCGATGCCCACATGGGTGGCTTCGTGCCCCAGGCAGGAGGCATAGGTGCCGAGCTGGCCGGTGCGCTGCAGGGCGATGGACTTGGTGTCGAACACCCGCACGAAGGACATCATGCGGTACATCTTGAGTAGTTCGTCGCGGTTTTCGGCGAACTTGGGCAGCTTCTTTTGGGTGAGCTTGCCTTCGGGATCCAGGTATTGCTGATACTTGATCTCGAAGCTGGCGACGGTCTTCAAACTGTGTCCTCCTCAAGAGCGGGAAGAAATGGGCCGGAAAGGCGGAAAAAACCTGGAATCCCAGGCATCGGCAGGTCCGGCATTATACAGGAGTCACCCGCGCGGACCGCCTCGGGCCGGCTCTCGGCTAGAATGGCTCTCCTATTCCCTATTAATACGGACCCGTCATGACCGCCAACAAGCGCGAGCTGGAGCAGGGCATCCAGACCGACCTCAGGGGCCGGCTCACCTACACGGGCTATCTGTGTCTCGACCAGCTGCTCAGCGCCCAGAAACCCCTGAGCAAGCCCGTGCACCACGACGAGATGCTGTTCATTATCCAGCACCAGACTTCGGAGCTGTGGATCAAACTCATGCTGCACGAACTGGAGGCCGCCATCCGCCACATCCAGCGCGATCAGCTGGAACCCTGCTTCAAGATTCTGTCGCGCGTAAAGCAGATACAGATGCAGTTGTTCAACCAGTGGGCGGTGCTGGAAACCCTGACACCCACGGAATATGCTGAATTCCGCGAGCTGCTGGGGAGTGCCTCCGGCTTCCAGTCGGTGCAGTACCGGGCGCTGGAATTCATGCTGGGCAACAAGTCAGCGGAACTGCTGCGGGTCTACGAATACGATCCCCAGGCACATGCCTATCTGGAGAGCCTGCTGCGCCGCCCCAGCCTGTATGACGAATTCCTGCGCTATCTCGCACGCCGCGGCCTGCCGCTGCCCAAAGAGAAAGTCGAGCGCGACTGGTCGGAAGCGTACGAGCGCCATGCGGGCGTGACCGCCGTGTTCAAGACCCTCTATGAGGGCACGGATAAATGGTGGGATGCCTATGAAATGTGCGAGAAACTGGTGGATGTGGAGGAATATTTCCAGCTTTGGCGCTTCCGCCACATGAAAACCGTGGAGCGCATCATCGGCCACAAGAAAGGTACCGGCGGCTCCTCCGGCGTAAACTTCCTCAAAAAGGCGCTGGACCTGACGTTTTTCCCGGAACTGATTGAGGTGCGCACCGAGATTGGCGTCGTCAAGTGACTGATTGCCGATGTTTTGGGGCGGCATCCGGCCGGGCGGTATAATCCGGTCGTGGAGTTCCGGTATTTCCTGATTTCCACGGCTTGCGGACCTGCCCGGACGGGCACCGATATGCAGAGGTGTGCTGATGACCCAAGTTTATGAAAATCCCATGGGAACCGACGGTTTCGAGTTCGTGGAATACGCCGCGCCGGATCCGAGGCTCCTGCATGCATTGTTCAGGAACATGGGCTTCACCGCGGTAGCGCGGCATCGCAAGAAGCGCATCAGCCTCTATCGCCAGAACGATGTCAATTTCCTGGTGAATGAAGAGCCCGGCAGTTTTGCGGTGGAGTTCGCCAAAAAACACGGCCCGTGTGCCTGTGGTTTTGCCATGCGCGTCAAGGACTCCAAGAAAGCATTTACCATGGCTCTGGACAAGGGCGCCAAGAAGTTCAGTCATAAGTCCGAGACTGTGGCACTCGACACACCCATGATCGAAGGCATCGGTGGCAGCATCCTCTATATGGTGGAAGGCTACGATAGGGGCGATGTGTACGCCGCCGAATATGATTATCTAAGGGGCGAGGCCAAACACCCGAAAGGCCTGGGTCTCACTTATATCGATCACCTCACCCATAACGTCAATCAGGGCGAGATGAATACCTGGGCCGGTTATTACGAGCGGCTGTTCAACTTCCATGAAATCCGCTACTTCGACATCAAGGGCATGAAAACCGGACTCTTTTCCCGCGCCATGGCCAGCCCCGACGGCAAGGTGCGCATCCCGCTGAACGAATCCGCCGACGACAAATCCCAGATCGCCGAGTACCTGCGCCAGTACCGGGGCGAAGGCATCCAGCACATCGCCCTGTTCACCGACAACGTGTACGACACTGTGGAAGCCATGAAGCGCAACCAGGTGGAGTTCCTGGATACGCCGGACGCCTATTACGAGATGGTGGATGAGCGAGTGCCCAACCACGGCGAAGATCTGGCGCGCATGCGCAAAAACGGGATTCTGATCGACGCCGATAGGGAGGATCACAGCAAGCAGTTGCTGCAGATATTCACCCAGAACTGCATCGGCCCGATTTTCTTCGAGGTCATCCAGCGCAAGGGCAACGAAGGCTTCGGTGAAGGCAACTTCCGCGCACTGTTCCTGGCCATCGAGCGGGATCAGATGAAACGCGGGGTGCTCTAAATAATCATGACGGCATATGCCGTCACTCCTTGTCCCCTCGCCCCTCCGTGGGAGAGGGAAGGGTGAGGGGGGCAAATTTAGGAGTCGGTAATGTCCCAAGGGCCGAGTAAGATCAAGCCGAGAGCTGACAGTGTTCCAGCGACCACAGCCCAATATCAATCCGGCTTCGGCAATGAGTTCGCCACCGAGGCGCTGCCGGATGCACTGCCCGTGGGGCAAAACTCACCGCAGAAGACTCCGTATGGTTTATATGCCGAGCAACTTTCCGGCACGGCTTTCACCGCGCCGCGTCATGCCAACCGCCGCAGCTGGCTGTACCGCATCCGCCCGGCCGCCGTGCACACGCCGTTCAAGCTATTGCCCGAAGGCCGTTTTCACAATCGTTTCGACGAGGTCGCGGCCACCCCCAACCAGCTGCGCTGGAATCCATTCCCGCTGCCTTCCAAACATACAGATTTCGTGGATGGTCTGTTTAGCATGGCCGGCAACGGCAGTGCAGCCACACAAACCGGCTGCGGCGTTCATATTTACTGTGTCAACCGCTCTATGCAGGGACGTTTCTTCTATGACGCCGACGGCGAACTCCTGATCGTGCCGCAGCAGGGCCGGCTGCGCTTGGCCACGGAGCTGGGCGTGCTGGACGTGGCGCCGCTGGAAATCGCCGTGATCCCGCGCGGCATCCGCTTCCGCGTGGAGTTGCCGGACGGGACCGCACGCGGCTATGTGGCTGAAAATTTTGGAGCGCCGCTGCGCCTGCCGGAGCTGGGCCCCATCGGCTCCAACAGTCTCGCCAATGCGCGGGATTTCCTCTATCCCGTTGCTGCCTATGAAGATATCGAAGATCAGTTCGAACTGGTTGCCAAATTCCAGGGCCGCCTGTGGTCAGCGGAGATTCATCATTCACCGCTGGACGTGGTGGCTTGGCACGGCAACCACGCGCCCTATAAATATGATCTCACGCGCTTCAACACTCTCGGCTCCATCAGTTACGACCACCCGGATCCTTCAATTTTCACGGTGCTGACTTCGCAGAGCGACACGCCCGGCACCGCCAACCTGGACTTCGTGATTTTTCCGCCGCGCTGGCTGGTGGCGGAGCACACTTTCCGGCCACCCTGGTTCCACCGCAACGTGGCGTCGGAATTCATGGGGCTCATCACCGGCGTATACGACGCCAAGGAAGGCGGCAAATCCGGCGGCTTCGTGCCGGGCGGCATGAGCCTGCACAACTGCATGAGCGGCCACGGCCCGGATGCCGCCAGTTATGAGAAAGCCGTGGCGGCGGACACATCCAAACCTCAGCATGTCACCGATACCATGGCTTTCATGTTCGAGACCCGCGCCGTGATCCGGCCCACCAAGCAGGCACTGGAAGCCAAGGAACTACAGGCGGATTACTGGCAGTGCTGGCAGGGAATCAAGAAGCATTTTGACCCATACAAGAAGTAGTGCTGCGTTCTGCGTGCCAAGTATTGCGTAACAGAAGTGTGGATTCTTTCGTGCAGCACGCAGTACCCAGTACGCAGCACCTAAATTAAATGTGCATCGGTCGTCATTATATTTGGAGCAAATCAGAATGAAGTTTGCCAGTTTAAAGAACGGCCGCGACGGTACTTTGATCGTGGTGGACAAGAAGCTGCAGCATGCGGTTGAAGTGCCTGGAATCGCTGCTACCCTGCTGCGGGCCCTGGAGAACTGGGGTGCGGTCGAACGCAAGCTGGCACTCGTCTACGGCTCGATTAACGTTAGAGACTGGGCCGATAATCGCATCAGCAGAATGACGGCGGACATGAAAGTGCAGCATCGGGCGGTTGATGTGCCGGCCTACCAGCAGCATCTGAAGGAATTATCCGAGACGCTGGAAGCTGGCAGGGTCACCAATACCTTTGAGTTGAACGTGAGCGAATTGGCTGCGGCTTTGCCGCGGGCACCGCAATTTGTTGACGGCAGCGCCTATCTGGCGCACGTGGAACGGGTGCGCAAGGCGCGCGGCGCGGAGATGCCGGCGAGCTTCAAGACCGATCCGCTGATGTATCAGGCGGTAAGCGACGGCTTTCTGGCGCCCACGGAACCCATCCGCATGGCGGACGAGGCCTGGGGCATCGATTTCGAGTCGGAAGTGGGCGTGGCGGTAGACGACGTGCCTGCGGGCGTGACGCCGGCGGAAGCCGCGAAGCACATCAAACTGGTCCTGCTCATCAACGATATCTCCTTGCGCAACCTCATTCCCGACGAGCTGGCCAAGGGTTTCGGCTTTCTGCAGGGCAAACCGCGCTCGGCCCTGTCGCCCATCGCGGTCACGCCCGACGAGCTGGATGATGCCTGGCGCGACGGCAAGCTGCATCTGCCACTGGTCACACATTTGAACGGCAAACTTTTCGGCGAACCCAACGCGGGGGTGGACATGCAGTTCAACTTTCCGCAACTCATCGCCCACGCCGCCAAGACCCGGCCGCTGGCGGCGGGCAGCATCGTCGGTTCCGGCACCGTCGCCAACCAGGATGAATCCAAAGGCTCCTCCTGTCTTGCCGAGAAGCGTGTGCTTGAGATCATCAAGGAAGGCAAGCCGAAAACACCGTTCATGAAGTTCGGCGACACGGTACGCATCGAGATGTTCGACAAGAACGGCGCTTCGATTTTTGGTGCCATTGAACAGACTGTCGAAAAATATCATGCGTAGGTTGGGTTGAGGCGTTAGCCGAAGCCCAACAAGACCAAGTTGGGGTTCGCTCTGCTCACCCCAACCTACAAGAAGGGATATATGGAGCTTTACACTTACTTTCGATCATCTGCCGCCTATCGCGTGCGTATTGCGCTCAATCTCAAGGGATTGAAAGCGGATTACCGTTACGTGCATCTGGTCAAGGACGGCGGCCAGCAGCACAAACCGGAATACCGGGCCGTGAACCCCCAGGGTCTGGTGCCGGCATTGGTGGACAGCGGACACACACTCACCCAGTCTCTCGCCATCATCGAATACTTGGAGGAAACCCATCCGCAACCGTCGTTGCTGCCCAAGGATGCCCTGGGACGTGCGCGGGTGCGCGCGCTGGCGCAGGTGGTGGCCTGCGATATCCACCCGCTGAACAACAGCCGGCTCCTTAAATACCTGGAGCGCGAGCTGCACGCAGATGAAACCGCCCGCAATACCTGGTACCGATACTGGGTGGCGGAAGGTTTCACGGCGCTGGAAAAACTGCTCGCGGGCAATTCCCGCACGGGTAAATTCTGCCACGGCGATCAGCCGACACTCGCCGATATCTGTCTGGTGCCGCAGGTGTTCAATGCCAAACGTTTTGAGATTGATCTGGCGCCGTTTCCGACCATCAGGCGCATCCACGATCATTGCCTGACGCTGAAAGCGTTCACCGACGCAGCGCCGGAGAAGCAGGCGGACGCCAGTTAGAAGTGAGATGTGAGGAGTGAGGAGTTAGAAAACCTGAGAAAACCTTGACACAGAAATATTCCAAACTAGCCTGTTGAACGCCTCACGCCTCACGCCTCACGCCTCACGCCTCACGCCTCACGCCTCACGCCTCACGCCTCACGCCTCACGCCTCACGCCTCACGCCTCACGCCTCACGCCTCACGCCTCACGCCTGCGCCGCCCCGTGATCAATACGGGCTAGTGGCGTGCCATCCGCGTTCCAGCGACGGTTGTCGCTGACCAGGGTATAAATCCACTCGGCGCGGCCGGCGATGTTACCGCTCACGTCCTGCCAGTCGATCTGGCCTTCGTGCACAGCAGGGGCGCTGCCATTGCCTTTTTCAAGCCGTGCGGCTTCCATCTGCCACTTGAGGGCGAAATAACGGGCGGCGTCCCGGCAGCTGCGGGCAGCGCCCGCTTCCGCGTGATCCGTGGGCACCACCCCGGTGATGACCCAGAGTTTGGGGCGGACGCCATGTTTGGGCCATACGCGCCCGAGCATGGCGCGGTGCGGCACCATCCACAGCCATTCGCCGGTGATATCGGTATCGAATATCTGGAGCTTCCGCAGGTAGTCGGCTACCCGCTGCTGCTGGGTTTTGTGCCATTCGGCAAAAGCCGCTTCGTCAAAGGGCATGGGTGAAGACATGGGGTACCTCGTAACGTCGATACAAGGATTTTACGGGAGATGCGGCTCGGAAAGATATTCCCGGCTCTGCATTTCCTGCAGGCGGCTGGCGGCGCGCTGAAACTCAAACCTCAGACGTTTGCCGACATAGAGCCGGTCTGGCGGCAGCGCCGCCGAGATCGCGAGCTTGACGCGCCGGTCATAGAACTCATCCACCAGCGCCACGAATCGCCGCGCCTCATCTTCCAGATCGGCGCTCAATTGCGGGATGTCCGAGATCAGCACCGTGTGATAGCTGCGGGCGATCTCGATGTAATCCAGCTGGCTGCGCGGTCCCCCGCAAATATCCTGGAAACGGAACCAGGCCACGCCGTCGGCGTGCTGTTTGACGGGGATTTCGCGATCGTTGATAAGTAAGGCCGCGTCGCTGCCATGGGCACCGCCCGAGATATGCCCGAAGAAAGCCGCCAGATGCGCGTCCGCTCCCGCACCGGAAGGGGTGTAGAACAACCGGGTTTTTTCCAGGTGCCGCAAGCGGTAATCGGTGCCGCCGTCCACGTTCAATACGTGGGTATGCAGTTTCAAGGATTTTATCGCGGGCAGGAAGCGCTCCCGCTGCAAGCCATCTTTGTAAAGCTTGTCCGGTGGAACATTGGAGGTAGCAACCAGCGTCACCCCATCCGCAAACAGGTATTCAAACAGCCGGCCGAGCAGCATGGCGTCCGCGATGTCGGAGACGAAGAACTCATCGAAGCACAGCACGCGTGCCTGTTCGGTGAAATGGCGCGCGACGCTCTTGAGCGGATCTTGCTGCTCGGGCAGGCTCTTGAGCTGGGTATGTACCATCTGCATGAAACGATGAAAGTGCAGCCGGGATTTTTCCGGAAATGGCAGGCATTCGTAAAAACTGTCCATGAGCCAGGTTTTGCCACGGCCCACGGAACCCCACAGATACAGGCCCTTGAGCGGCGCTTGGCTGTGCCCCAACAAGCGCCGCCATCCTGGCAGGGGCGGGCGCTTGATCAAAAAGTGATAAAGCACATCCAGCGCCGCCATGGCTTTCGCTTGGGCGGCATCCATCACGAAACCCGGTTTCTCCAGGTCCGCTTTGTAGCGTTGCCGCGGCGTCAGCGGCGCAGAAAAATCATTCATGCCGTTTGCATGCTAAAAATAATTCTTTGTGGGAGCGACGGTACCCGTCGCGAACATCGCGGCCGTGCTGCTTACGGCATCCATGCCTACTCCCCCTTCGGGGACTTCCAAGGGTCGCGCAGCACTTGGTCGCTCACATGCCTCCTGCGTTCGCGGCACTCGTACATCCATGTACAGCGTACTTCCCTGTACATCGGATGACCGCTCCCACAAAAATGGAGGGGAAATTTGCAGGCTTATGCTGTTGGACATGTTTATTCGTTTTTAATCAGCTTGTAGCTCGGGGAGGTTTTTGTAATGCTCCAGCGCCTGCGGGTTGGCGAGGGCATCGGTGTTTTTAACCGGCCGTCCATGGATCACGTTGCGCACCGCGAGTTCGGTGATCTTGCCGCTGATGGTGCGCGGGATATCCGGGATGGCGATGATCTTGGCCGGCACGTGCCGCGGTGAAGTGTTATCACGGATGGTTTTCCTGATTTTCTTGCTTAATGTCTCATCGAGGCGCACGTTTTCCCGTAGGCGCACGAACAGGATCACGCGCACGTCGCCCTGCCAGTCCTGGCCCACGGCAAGACTTTCCACGATTTCCGGAAGTTTTTCCACTTGCCGGTAAATTTCCGCGGTGCCGATGCGCACGCCGCCGGGATTGAGGGTGGCGTCCGAGCGGCCGTAGATGATAAGGCCCTCATGTTCCGTGAGTTCCGCCCAATCACCATGGCGCCATATGCCGGGGAAATAATCGAAATAGGCGTCGTGGTATTTTTTCCCATCCGCATCGTTCCAGAAAAACACCGGCATGGAGGGGAACGGCTTCACACACACCAGCTCGCCGGGTTTGCCACGCAGCGGCTTGCCGTCTTCGCTCCGGATTTCCACCGCCATGCCCAGCCCCCGGCATTGCAGTTCGCCGGGATACACCGGCAGCAGCGGATTGCCCAGTGCAAAACAGGAAATGATGTCGGTGCCGCCGGAGATGGAGGACAGGCATACATCGGCTTTGATCTCCCGGTAAACGTACTCGGAATTTTCCGGCAGCAACGGCGAACCAGTGGAAGTGATGATGCGCAGTTTATCGAGTTTGTAGTTTTGTTTCGGCCGGACGCTGAATTTCTCCGCCGCCGACAGGTATTTTGCGCTGGTGCCGAAGATGCTCAGGCCTTCCTCGCCGGCGATGCGCCACAGGATGTCGTGGCTCGGATGGAAGGGCGAGCCGTCGTAGAGCAGCACGGTAGCGCCCACGGCCAGGCTCGAAACCAGCCAGTTCCACATCATCCAGCCGCAGGTGGTGAAGTAGAAAATCGTATCTTCACGTTTCAGGTCGGTGTGCAGCGCCAATTCCTTGAGGTGCTGGATGAGCGTGCCGCCGGCTCCATGCACGATGCATTTGGGTGCCCCGGTGGTGCCGGAGCTGTACATGATGAACACCGGATGATCGAAAGGTAGCTGGGCGAACTCAATTTCTGTCGCGCCCGTCAGGTAATCAGCCCAATTCGTCGCACGGGGTAACGCAGAGATATCAGGCCGTGTTTCTATATACGGGACCACCACCACGCGTTGAACCGACGGCAGCTTTTCCAGCACGCTGCGGATGCGTTCCAGGGAATCCACGGTTTTGCCGGCATAGAAATAGCCGTCGCAGGTGAACAGCACCCTGGGTTCGATCTGGCCGAAGCGATCCAGTACGCCGTTGATGCCGAAATCCGGTGAACACGAGGACCAGATGGCGCCGAGGCTGGCGGCCGCCAGCATCGCAATGACGGTTTCCGGACGGTTCGGCATGAAGCCCGCCACCCGATCGCCGCACTGTACGCCGGATTTCTTCAGCGCATCGGCCAAGGCCGCTACCTGTGCGTAGAGTGCGCGATAGCTGAGGCTGATGCGCTTGTCATCCTGCTCGCAACGGAACACCAGGGCGGTGCGTTGGTCGCGGTAGCGCAGCAGGTTCTCGGCGAAATTCAAGCGCGCGCCGGTGAACCATTGGGCGCCGGGCATTTTGTGGCCATCCACCAGCACCTGATCCCAGGTTTGCGAAGCCTGGATGTCGCAGAAGGCCCACACTTGCGGCCAGAAGCGCTGCGGATGCTCAACCGACCAGCGGTACAGTTCCGGGTAATCTTTCACGCCCGGCCCGCATTGGTGCCGTACCTGCTCCAGAAAGCGCGTCAGGTTGGCGTGTTCGATGACTTGCTTACTTGGAGTCCAGAGCGGCTGGGTCATGGAGCGGTTCCGGGTCACGTGGGTCAAAAATAAATTATCTCAGGTTTCCTGGGGCCTGCGGCCGCATTCAATTTACCGGAGTTTCACGGTTGCTGCCGGCCGGGCTGCAAGCCGCCGCGCGCTCGCTGGTGCAAAGATCGCGCAGGGTTGATCCGCCTGGATCCCAGGCATGGCATCAGCGGGGCGCCCTTTACCCGACGGGGCGAGACAGCCGTAGAAAGATGGGTTATCGTGCCCGCGCCATCCCCGCTGACCAGCAATAATGGGATGGGGTCCGTCCGGCGGACGGCAACAGCGTGTTCCGGCAATCGGGAGAGCCCGCGTGAATACACCAGCGCCCACCAGCGGCATGTCGCTCAGCGAATTTACCATCCGTGGACTGCTCATCGGCATCATCATCACCGTGATCTTCACGGCGGCGAATGTCTATTTCGGCCTCAAGGCCGGCCTGACCTTCTCCACCTCGATTCCGGCCGCGGTGATCTCGATGGCGATCCTGCGCGGCTTCCCCGGCGCGACCATGCAGGAGAACAACATCGTGCAGACGGTGGCTTCGGCGGCCGGCACCCTGTCCTCGATCATCTTCGTGCTGCCCGGCCTGATCATTGTTGGCTGGTGGACCGGCTTTCCATTCTGGATGTCGTTCGGCATCTGCGCCGCCGGCGGCATCCTCGGCGTCATGTACACCATTCCCCTGCGGCGTGCGCTGGTGACCGATTCCGATCTCCCGTATCCCGAAGGCGTGGCCTGCGCCGAAGTCCTTAAAGTCGGTTCAAACCCGGCCTCGGCGGAGGCCGCCGATTCCGTCGAAGCGGGCGGCTCGGGATTGAAAGCCGTGTTGGTCGGTTCGATCGTCTCGGCGGTGTTCTATGTGATCGTGCAGACCAAGATCTTCGCCAGCGATGTGGCGCAGTATTTCCGTTTCGGTGACAAGGGTACTGCCAGCGGCTTCGACTTCAGCCTGTCGTTCGCGTTGTTCGCCATCGGCCACCTGGTCGGGCTTTCGGTGGGCATCGCCATGCTGGTGGGTGCGCTGATCGGCTGGGGCTGGGCGGTGCCGCACTTCACGCTGCTGCATCCGGTGGCGGGCGCGGCCGCGGATGTGGCCCAGGGCGCATGGAGTCACTACGTGCGTTTCGTCGGTGCCGGCGCCATCGCTGTGGCCGCCATCTGGACACTGGGCACGCTGGTCAAGCCCGTCATCGGCGGGCTCTCCGGTGCCATGGCCGCCGCGCGCGTGCGCAAGGCCGGACGGGCGGACACCTTGCCGCGCACCGAGCATGACATCCCCATCGGCATGGTCGGTCTGGTTTCGCTGATTTGCCTGATTCCCGTCGCCTGGTTGCTATGGCATTTCAGCGTGATCAGCGGATTGGGCTCCTATGCACTGCTGTTGACGCTCGGCGGCGTGGTGTTCGTGGTCATCATGGGATTTCTGGTGTCGATGGTCTGCGGCTACATGGCCGGCCTCATCGGTTCTTCCAACAGCCCGTTATCGGGTATCGGCATCCTGGTGGTGGTCATCGCCGCGCTGCTGCTGGTACTGGGCGTGAAATCGCTGCTGCCCGCCGATACTGACAAGGCGCTGGTGGCGTTCGCGCTGTTCGTGACCTCGATCGTGTTCGCGGTGGCTTCCATCGCCAACAACAATCTGCAAGACCTGAAAACCGGACAACTGGTGGACGCCACGCCCTCGAAACAGCAGTGGGCGCTGGTGATCGGCGTGATCGCGGGCGCGCTCATCATTCCGCCGGTACTGGATCTGCTCAATCACGCCTACGGATTCGTGGGCGCACCCGGCGTCAACCCGGCGCGTGCGCTGCCGGCACCGCAGGCCGGCCTGATCTCGGCGCTGGCGCAGGGCGTCATCCAGAACAACATAGACTGGTGGTTGATCGGCATGGGTGCGGTGATCGGTGTCGCCAGCATCGTGTTCGATGCCATCCTGAGACGCACAACGAAGTCGGCGCGACTGCCGCCGCTCGCGATCGGCTTGGGGATTTACCTGCCGACTTCCACCACGCTGATGATCGTGGTGGGCGCCATTGCCGGCTGGTGGTTCAACCGCCGCGCCGACAGCGGACCTAAGCTGGAGGCCACCAAGCAACTCGGCGTGTTGCTGGCCTCCGGCCTGATCGTCGGCGAAAGCCTGCTGGGCGTGGTGATTGCGGCGGTGGTGGCGTTCTCCGGCAATGCCTCGCCGCTGGCATTGGTCGGGCCGGGTTTTGAAACCGCCTCCATCTGGATCGGCGGCGCCGCCTTCGTGGCGGCGACCTTCGTGCTGTATCGCTGGATAGGGAAGCTGGCGCGGGAATGAGTTAGCGTGGCTGTGCCGCGATATTGAATGCGGGTTCCCGCACCCGCTGGCGGGGCACTTTCGTTTCGGCGAAAGTGTCCAAAGCTAGTCCCCCGGGGATTCCGCGCTTAGCTGAAATCCATTTGGGCACAAATGGATTTCAGCCGCGTTCCCTCGCTTCTCGCCTGACTCAGGGCGGCGCAGACGGCACTTTCCTGCTGCGCAATCCTGCTTCGCAGGAAAGTCCAGGGCGCACATCCTATGCGCCCGCTCGAAGCGGCGCTTCTCACCCCTGTGCCGGTCGCGCGGACAGGGCGATCCTCCGCCCTGTCCCTTCAGAGAAGGGCTGATCCCTGCGGGCGCTGCGAGGCTCGGCGGAATCCACGGGTATTCAAGAAATGCCCGCATTCATACGCCAGCATTCTTTCTCTTTATCTTGAGTCCCCTTGGACACCGCCGAGCACTGGACCGAGTGAGGATCAGGCCGCGAAGCGGGCGAAGCCAGGGATGGCGAGCCTTCGCAGCGGCACCGGGATGTGCCGTCTGCGAAGCCCCGAACGAGGGAAGTGCGCAGGGGACGCGAAGCGCGGCGTCCCGGGGTGTCCTTTCTTTTCGTCCCTTTTCTTTGGACAAGCAAAGAAAAGGGACCCGTCGCGCGGGGGCGAAACCCCGCTATCTTGATCAGATTTTATCCAACTCTTTCTCCAGCTCCGGGAGAATTTTGAAAAGGTCCCCCACCAGCCCGATGTCGGCAACCTGGAAAATCGGTGCGTCCGGATCTTTGTTGATGGCGACGATGGTACGTGCGTCCTTGATGCCGGTGAGGTGCTGGATGGCGCCGGAGATGCCCACCGCCACATACAGATCCGGCGCGATGATCTTACCGGTCTGGCCGACTTGCAGATCATTGGGCACAAAGCCAGCGTCCACCGCGGCCCGTGAGGCGCCCACGGCGGCGCCCAGCTTGTCGGCGAACTTGTAGATGATAGCGAAGTTCTCCTTGCTGCCGACGCCACGGCCGCCGGAAACCACCCGGGTTGCGGATTGCAGGTCGGGGCGGGCACTCACATCGGCCTTGAGTTCTACAAAGCGGGTGTGTTGTGGAATTGCGGCATCAGTGCCGGCGGCAGTTATTTCAGCATGACCGTCTTCGCTGCACGCCTGCCAGGAAGCAGTGCGCACCGTCGCCACGACACACGGCGAAGCGGGAGTTTTCACGGTGACGATGGCGTTGCCCGCATACATGGGCCGCTCGAAGGTATGTGCGTCCACCACTTTCATGATGTCACTCACCTGCTGCACGCCCAGCAGCGCCGCGGCCCGCGGCAGCACATCCTTGCCGAAGGTGGTGGAGGGCGCGAGCACGTGGGTGTAATCCTTCGCCAGTTTTGCGATCTGCGGTGCCAACACCGCAGCGAGTTGATGGACGTTTTCGGCGCGCTCGATCTTGAGCACGCGCTTCACGCCTTTGAGTTTTGCGGCAGCCGCCGCGATAGCGGAGGCATTCGCGGCAAACACCGCCACGTCAATTTCCCCGCCGATGGCGAGTGCGCAGCTTACCGCCTTGGCGGTGGCGGGATTGAGTTTCTTGCCGTCGTGTTCGGCGATGACTAGTATTCTATTCATCACAGCACCCCCCGCTGTTTGAGTGCCCTAATCAGTGCCGGCACGTCCTCGACTTTCCTGCCGCCGACACGCGGTGGCGGCGGCGCATAGTTTGTGGCTTCGAGTTTCGGCGCGGCGCTGACGCCCAGTTCTTCAAGTTTCAGGACCTGAAGAGGCTTGCTTCGGGCCTTCATGATGTCCGGCATCTTCACGAAGCGCGGTGTGTTGAGCCGCAGATCCGTGGTGAGCACGGCCGGCAGGTCCACTGAAAGAGTTTCCAGTCCGGCATCCACTTCGCGGGTCACGGTGAGCGTCTTGTCCTTGAATTCCACTTTGGAGGCAAAGGTGGCCTGGGGCCGGTCCCACAGGGCCGCCAGCATCTGCCCCGTCTGGTTGCTGTCGTCGTCTATGGCCTGCTTGCCCAGGATCACCAAGTTCGCACTTTCACGTTTGATCAGCTCGTAAAACACGCGCGCGATCATTAAGGGCTGCAGAACCTCGTTGGTTTCTACCAGGATGGCTCGATCCGCGCCCATGGCCAGCGCCGTGCGCAACTGCTGTTGCACGTCCACAGGGCCGATGCTCACGGCCACTACCTCAGCCTGGGTGCCGCGCTCGCGGATGCGCAGCGCTTCCTCCAGCGCGATCTCGTCGAAGGGGTTGATGCCCATCTTCACGCCGTCGGTGTTGACGCCGCTGCCGTCTTTCTTCACCTGCACGCGTACGGAGAAATCAATAACACGCTTGATGCCGATAAGTAGCTTCATATCATGACCCGAGTTTTGCCAGACATATTTCACAAATTCCCTTAGATTCTTTCTTGGTAATCGTGCCAAATGTTCTGGACTCTTTTATTTTTAGATCAGAACTGAAGTTTTTTTCCAGAAGATCTTTCAATGGTTTGGTTTTTTCTGTTTCTTCCCTAACACGATAAACAAGAACCCAACGTTGTGCTTTAATTTTGATGCGCCTCAATTTCTTTATGTCCACCTTTATTGAATGTCCGCCTTTTGAATATTTTTTAACCTCGATGTAACCCCATTTTTTCCCTTTCCCACTATCCTTGAATGCTAGGTCAGCTCTTTTTGAATTTCCCTTTTTTCTACCCTTCTTTGGGTAAGGCTTTCCGTAACCAATGGTTTCCTCATCAATAAAGCCTTTTCCAAGCCCAGCTTCGTATATTGCGAGGACGAGTATGGGCTCAATACATTTTGCAATTCCAGGCACAGATTGAAGATTATTTGCCTTTTTCGCATGTATAAACTGTTGGCGCAAATCTTCCTGGCGTAAGGCCCATTCAGCTAACGCTATCAGTTCTGTTGGCCATTTTGTTTCAGTTGCCATATCAATAGGGGGAAGTTATAAGTTTTGATAATTCGGCCCCGAACCGCCTTCCGGCGTAGTCCAGAGGATGTTCTCGTAGGGATCCTTGATATCGCAGGTCTTGCAGTGCACGCAGTTGGCGGCGTTGATCTGCAAGCGCTTCTGGCCGTTTTCTTCCACCATCTCATACACCTGCGCAGGACAGAAGCGGGTGCAGGGGTTGTCGTATTCTTCGGCGCAGCGGCCGATGCATAGACTGGTGTCCGGCACTTTGAGGTGCACCGGCTGGTGCTCATCGTGGGTCGTGGCGGCGAAGAACACCGACGCGAGCCGGTCCCGCGGCGGCAGCGTGCGCGTGATGTAATTGTCCGGCGCGCGCAAATACACGCCGAGTTTGTCCAGGCTCTTCCAGTCCGCATGATTTTTCAGCGTCCAGGGCAGTTTGCCGAGGGTGACGGTTTCTAGCGCCGCGTTCAGCAAGCCGAACCACAGGCCCTTGCGGAAGCCGGGGCGGACGTTGCGAACTTTGTGGAGTTCCCTGGCGGAAGGCGAACTCCGCCAGCGCGCATCAAAACCTTCACTGCTGCCCTGCTCGGCGATGTGCTCGGCGGCAAGCATCCCCGAACGCAAGGCCATGTGCACGCCCTTGATCTTGGGTACGTTGAGAGTGCCGGCAGCGTCGCCTACCAGCAGCGCACCGGGCATCTCCAGCTTCGGCAGGGATTGCAGTCCGCCTTCGATGAGGGCGCGGGTGCCGGCGGATAGGATTTCGCCGCCTTCCAGCAGCGGTTTCACGCTGGGATGGTTCTTGAATTGCTGGAAAGCTTCAAAGGGCCTGAAGTCCGGATTTCGGTAATCCAGCCCCACCACAAAACCCACGTACACCCGGTCCTGGTCCAGGTGATAGAGGAAGCTGCCGCCGTAGGTGCTGGAATTCAGCGGCCAGCCAATGCTGTGTTGGATCAAACCGGGCTTTGCACGGCCCGGTGGCAACTGCCACAGTTCCTTGAAGCCAATGCCATAGGTTTGCGGCGAGCAATCCGCATCCAGTTTGAATTGCTTTATGAGTTGCTTGCTGACGCTGCCGCGGCAGCCTTCCGCCAGCACCGTGACGCCGGCGTGGATGTCCACGCCGGCGGCGAAGTTCGGTCCCGGCGTGCCGTCTTTGTTCAGGCCCATGTCGCCGCAGCGCACACCCATGACTTTTCCGTTTTCAATCAGCGGCGCGGCGGCAGGGAAGCCGGGGAACACCTCCACGCCCAGGGCTTCCGCCTGTTGCGCCAGCCAGGCGCACAGACTGCCCAGCGAGATGATGACGTTGCCGTGGTTGTGCATTTGTGGCGGCGTTGGCAGGCGGAAGCGGCCCGTCCTGGTCAGCAGCACGAACTCATCTTTCGCCGCCGGCACGCAGATGGCGGGCGGCGTCTTGCGCCAGTCGGGCAGCAGCTCGTCCAGGGGTGCCGGCTCCATGACGCAGCCGGAGAGGATGTGTGCGCCCACGGTGGAACCCTTTTCCAGCACGCACACGCGGGTATCGGGCTTGAACTGCTTCAGACGGATGGCAGCGGCAAGGCCGGCGGGCCCGGCGCCTACGATCACCACGTCGTATTGCATTACATCCCGCTGGATTTCCACTGAAATTTTGCCCCTCACCCGGCCTCTCCCCCGATGGGGGCGAGGGGAGTTGGTTAACTGTTTCTTGGGATGGCTGGCGCCCGAAGATGGAAGCCGCCATGCGCTCAGCTTATTTTACCGCCTCACTCCTTACCCCTCACGCCTCACTTCCTATTTCGGCTGCATCCTTATGGCGCCATCCAGTCGGATGGTGGTGCCGTTCAGCATCACGCTCTCGCAGATCTGCTGCACCAGTTGCGCGTATTCCTCCGGTTTGCCGAGACGCGAGGGGAAGGGAACCTGTGCGCCCAGGGATTTCTGCACTTCCTCCGACATGCCCGCCATCATGGGTGTCCAGAAAATACCGGGTGCGATGGTCATGACGCGGATGCCGAAACGCGAAAACTCGCGGGCGATGGGCAGCGTCATACCCACCACGCCGCCCTTTGAAGCGGAGTAGGCCGCCTGGCCGATCTGTCCCTCGAAGGCCGCCACCGAGGCGGTGTTGACGATCACGCCGCGCTCGCCTTCGGCGTTGGGCGCATTGTGCTGCATGACATTGGCCGCGGCCTTGATGAGATTGAAGCTGCCAATGAGATTCACCTGGATGACTTTGGCGAAGAAATCCGTCGCCATGGGGCCTTCCCTGCCGAGGGTGCGGCCCGCGCCCAGGATGCCGGCGCAGTTCACTGCCAATTGCAGACTGCCGAAGGCCGACTTGGCTTTTTCCACCGCCGCGTTTACGTCTTTCTCGGATGACACATCGGTTTTGATGAACAGCGCGTTGGCGCCGAGTTTCTTCGCGGCTTCCTGACCGTGCTGTTCATTGACATCCAGCATCGCGACCTTGCCACCGGCCTTGACGATGCGTTCGCAGGCGGCGAAGCCGAGACCGGACGCGCCTCCGGACACAATGGCATGGAGCGTTTCAAATTTCATTTATTGATCCCTCTGTCTGTATCAGAAATATGAATGTCAGTCCTGTGGAAGCGGTCGGCGGACCATTGGTCCGCGCCGCGATAATCGCGACGGGTACCGTCGCTCCCACAAGATTATTTCGGCTTTCCCTGATTCGCCACCGTACAGGCGGCCGCAGCAATCTTGTCCGCATCGCCCAGGTAATAGTGACGCTTCGGGTTCAGGTCCCGGTCGAACTCGTACACCAGCGGAATGCCAGTGGGGATGTTGAGATGCACGATGTCTTTGTCGCTCATCCTGTCCAGGTGTTTCACCAATGCCCGGAGCGAGTTGCCGTGGGCCACGAGGATGATGCGCTCGCCGCGCTTCAGGGCTGGCAGTATTTTGGTTTTGTAGTAGGGCAGGAAGCGCGCCACCGTATCTTTGAGACTTTCGGTGGCAGGCAGTTCTTTTATTTTCAGGCTCGCGTAGCGTGGATCATGTCTTGGATAGCGCGGGTCCTTCTTCGTCAGCGGCGGCGGCGGGATGTCATAGCTGCGCCGCCACCGCTGCACCTGCTCCTCGCCGAATTTCTGCGCGGTCTCAGCCTTGTTCAGCCCCTGCAGTGCACCGTAATGGCGCTCGTTCAGCCGCCAGTGGTTGTGTACCGGAATCCACATGAGATCCAGGTCCTCCAGTACCGACCACAGGGTGCGGATGGCGCGCTTCAGCACCGAAGTATAGGCGACATCGAAACTGAAACCCGCTTCCTTCAGCAGCCGCGCGGCTTCGTGGGCCTCGGCGACACCTTCCGGGGCCAGGTCCACGTCGGTCCAGCCGGTGAAGCGGTTTTCCTGGTTCCATTGGCTGAGGCCGTGGCGCAGTAGTACAAGTTTGGTCATTTAATTTCCGTGCGGCGTTATTCCAGGAATATCCCCTCTCCCCCCGGCGGGAGAGGGTCTGGGTGAGGGGGTATTTTACTCGCCCTCATCCTCGCCTTCTCCCATCGAGAGAGAAGGTGGCGGCATCAAGCATCGTGTGAAGTCCGCAATTTTTGTTCCCGCTCAAAGCGTTCGATGGCGAGCTGGATCAGCCGGTCGATGAGTTGCGAGTAAGAGATGCCGGACAAAGCCCAGAGCCGCGGATACATGCTGATCTTGGTGAAGCCCGGAATGGTGTTGATCTCGTTCACCAGCAACGTGCCGTCCGGCTTCAGGAACATATCCACGCGTCCCATAGCTTCGCAGTTGAGTGCCTTGAACGTCCAAACGGCCAGATCCTGCACGCGTTTCACGGTTTCCGGCGAGAGCTTTGCCGGCGCTTCCAGCCGCGCGCCGTTTTCGTCCACGTATTTCGCATCGTAATCGTAGAACTCGTGGGTGGGGATGATCTCGCCGGGCACCGAGGCGATGGGCTCGTCGTTGCCCAATACCGCGCATTCGATCTCACGGCCCTGGACCGCTTCTTCTATCAGTATCTTGGTGTCGTAGCGGAACGCGTCCGCCGCCGCCTTCTGGAGGCCCGCTGCATCCTTGGCCTTGCTGATGCCCACGGACGAACCCAAGTTGGCGGGCTTCACGAATACCGGCTGACCCAGTGCATGGGTCACGCTGCCGAAATCAGGCTTTTCACCGTGCCGGAACACCAGAAATTTCGGGACCGGGATGCCCGCATCCCGCAACAGGCGCTTCATCACGTCCTTGTCCATGCCGACCGCGGAGCCCAGCACGCCGGCGCCCACGAACGGCACGTTGGCGAGTTTCAGCAGGCCCTGGATGGTGCCGTCCTCACCGAAAGGGCCATGCAGTATGGGAAACACCACATCCACTGTCTTGTCGAAATGGCCGCTGTGGAGGCTGGTGAGCCGACCCTCGCTCTGGGGCACGAGCGCCACGTTCTCGCTGTTGGCTTTGTTGATGGCGATGAGTTTCGGATTGCCGGTGTTCAGCAGAAAATGGGATGGCTCCCCCATGAGCCAGCGGCCGCTCTTGTCGATGCCGATCAACACGGGTTCGTATTTCGTTTTGTCGATGGCATCAATCACGTTCTTGGCGGACAGCAGCGAAATCTCGTGCTCCGCCGATTTGCCGCCGAACAGGATGCCGACACGGATTTTGTTAGTCATATGTGTTTTACTTCAGTATGCCTTCTCAGCGATACACATCACGACGATGTCCGATGCGGACTATGCGGATAGTGATTAATTGATCTTGTATGGAAGCGATGATTCGGTAATCACCGCTGCGATATTTCCAGAATCCTCCTAGTTCCTGACCGTGTAAAGGTTCACCCAAGTTGCGCGGGTCTTCGAGATTGGCGATGCGTTCACGGAGAAACCTGATAATACGTCTGGCGTTTTCAGGGCCAATGCGTTTCAGATCTTTCTCGACTGCAGGATCAAGTTCAATCCGCCAAGCCAAGACGTTTCTCCACTTCCTCCAGGCTTAATCCGGGTAGGTTCTTTTCCACGCGCGCCAAGGCGAGGTAATAATCCTCGAGGTCTTCCAAGTACTCTAGAATGGCTTCGCGGGCGTAATAAGTCTTGCTGCGACCGGTTTTCTTGGCTAGCGCATCCAGGCGTTTTTCGATATCGGGAGTTAAGCGGATAGCAAGCATGGTATTTCCCTCTAATGCTATACAAGTATAGCACGCACCAGTCTAGGGATTCCGGCGGCTATCGGACGGTATCCGCCCGAGCTTGCTTTCAGGTCTGCGGGCCAACGCTTCCGATATGAATTCACCTGCCGCCAGCAGCTTGCCCATGTCCACCCCGGTTTCGATGCCCATACCGGTGAGCATAAACAGCACATCCTCGGTGGCCACGTTGCCGGTGGCGCCCTTGGCATAGGGGCAGCCGCCGAGACCGGAGGTGGAACTGTCCACGACGGCGACGCCCAACTCCAGGCAGGCGTGGATGTTGGCCAGCGCCTGGCCGTAGGTGTCATGGAAATGCACCGCCAGTTTCTGTATCGGCACATCGGCGGCTACTGCCGCCAGCATGCGCTGCACCTTTACGGGTGTGCCCACGCCAATGGTGTCGCCCAGGGAGATTTCGTAGCAGCCGAGTGCGGCCAGCTGCCTGGCTATACGGACGACTGCCTCCGGTTTTATGGGGCCTTCGTAAGGGCAGCCGATGACCGTAGAGATGTAGCCGCGCACGCGGATTGCGTGTTCGGCGGCCATGGCTATTACCGGCTTGAAACGCTCGATGGATTCGGCGATGGAACAATTGATGTTCTTTTGGTTGAAGGTTTCCGAGGCTGCCGTGAAGATGGAGACTTCCTTGGCTCCCGCATCCAGCGCTCGCTGCATGCCTTTTTCGTTGGGCACCAGCACCGGATAGGCCACGCCGGATTTTTTGTTGATGCCCTTGAAGACTTCTTCCGCGTCCGCCAGTTGCGGAATCCACTTGGGACTTACGAAGCTGGTGGCTTCGATGGTTTTTAATCCGCTCTGGGAGAGCCGGTTGATGAATTCGATCTTCACCGCCGCCGGCACGATGTGTTTTTCGTTCTGCAGGCCGTCGCGTGGCCCGACCTCGACGATTTTCACGAAATTAGGGAGCTGATGATTTATCACGACTACTAATCCGTGCTTTTAGGAGCGTAGCCAGTAATATCTGGCCTTAATTTTCCATCTCTGAGTCTTTTTATAGTCGAGAGCCTGCTTTCGGTGTCATTTTCACTCAATAATCCTTGGCGATATAGCACCCTGACGAAATTCTCGGCTGTCAAGGAGCCTTTCCTGTTATTGCATTGCCTACATGCAGCTACCAAATTTCTGTAGTTATTAGAACCTATTGGGCGAGATTCTACGTGTTCAATAATGTAATTATTTGAGTTAATTTTCTTTAAGCAATAAAAGCACTTGTTGTTTTCTCTAGTTAAAAGAGCCTGTCTCAGAGTTTTATCAGCAAAGAAATCAAGTTTCTCAATATCTATTTCTGAAAACTCGTTTTTAACTGATATTAGGTCTGGTATTTCATCTGGAAGAAAGATTTTCAATCTTGTACCACTTCGTTCAGTATCAAGGACTTTGAGGAAGCCTTTCGATTCCAGGGATCTTAATTTTTCGTAACAGGTTCCTTCCGATGGGGGCTTCCCTTTTTCTCCGATACCGAAAGCCATTTTCTTTCTAGCTGACTTAAACCCAATTACCACTTCGACATTTCCAACTAATCGGCTGTGCCGGTATGCATATAAATAGATTGCTTGCTCATAAGTGTCCAACCGTGGAGCAAGATAGTCTTGAAAGTCTTTGATAAATTGTTCAACATTCATAAGGTAATTACTCGATAGTTCTTATGTCCACTAATGGTGCATCCGCCTCCACCATATCGCCTTCCTTATATAGGACTTTCTCGATGGTACCGGACACGATTGCCTTGACCGTGTATTCCATCTTCATGCCTTCCAGCACCAGCAGCGCCTGGCCGGGCTCTACTTTATCACCGGCCTTAACGTGTACCGCCACCACGCGGCCCGGCATGGGGCTCAAAGGGTGGGTGGCTTCGTCCGCCACGCGGCTGGTTTTGGGCGCGTAAGGGCTGGTGAGATTGAAGTTATAGATTTCGTCGTCGAGCGCCACTTGAGTATCAGCGCCGTGGCGCAAGACTTCCGCTGCCTGGACTTTGCCTTCCAAGGCGACTGTCCATGCGCTGCCGCCGAGACACTCGGCGCGTACTTCGTGGGCCATGCCGCCCAGAGAGAGAGTAAAGACGCGGGCATTGCCAGTGACATGCAGCACGTGTTCGCTGCCATCAGGTTCGTGGGCAATGAAGCGCAGGCCATGTTGGCCGCCGAGACGCCAGCCGTCGGCGGTCCAGGGAGTGCCTGCGGTGCCGCGATCCAAGGCCAAGAGTTCATCCGCAACCGCCGCCGCGATGGCCAGTACCGGCAAACTCGCAGTTACTAGAATATCCTTGAGCGCACGTTCGATGAAGCCCGTGTCATAGCGGCCGGCGGCGAAATCCGGATGCTTTGCAATCCCGCGCAACAACGGCAGGTTGGTGGTAAGACCGAACACCGCCGTTCGCGCCAGCGCCTGCTGCAAACGCTTCACGGCTTCGGCGCGGTCTTTGCCGGACACGCTGATCTTGGCGAGCATGGCATCATAATGGATGCTGATCTCGTCGCCATCCCGCACGCCGGTATCCACGCGCGTACCTTCGCCCTGCGGCAGATGGAATGCCTCAATGCGTCCGGTCACCGGCAGGAACCCTTTCTCCACATTCTCCGCGTACAGACGCACCTCGATGGCGTGGCCGCGTTGCCTGATTTGATTCTGGGTGAACGGCAGCTTTTCACCGGCGGCTACGCGCAACTGCCATTCCACCAGGTCCAGTCCGGTGATCTCCTCGGTAATCGGATGTTCCACCTGCAGGCGCGTGTTCATTTCCATGAAGTGAAAGGACTTATCTGCACCCACGATGAACTCGATGGTGCCGGCGTTGACGTAGTTCACGGCTTTCGCCGCGGCCACCGCGGCGTCGCCCATGTTCTGGCGGGTGACCTCGTCCAGGAATGGGGAAGGGGTTTCCTCGATGACTTTCTGGAAACGCCGCTGCAATGAGCATTCACGCTCGAACAGATGCACGACGTTGCCGTGGCTGTCGCCGAATACCTGGAATTCGATATGCCGCGGCTGCGGGATATATTTTTCCAGCAGCACGCGGTCATCGGCGAAAGCGTTCTTGGCCTCGCGCTTGGCGCCATCCAGCGCATCCTGGAATTCCTTGACGGCGCGCACCACGCGCATGCCCTTGCCGCCGCCGCCCGCCGTGGCCTTGATCATGAGCGGGAAACCCATGCGCTTTGCTTCCGCTTCCAGCTTCTTCAGGCTCTGCGCTTCGCCGTGATAGCCGGGCACCACCGGCACGCCGGCCTTTTCCATCAGTGCCTTGGCGGCGCTCTTGGAGGCCATGGCATCCATGCTGTCCGGCGAGGGTCCGATGAACACCATGCCGGCCTGTTTGCAGCGCCGTGCGAATTCGCTGTTCTCCGAGAGAAAACCGTAGCCGGGGTGGATGGCTTGCGCGCCGGTCTGCTTCGCGGCCGCGAGAATATGATCCATGTTGAGATAGGATTCAGCAGCTTTCGCTGCACCGACATATATAGCCTCATCTGAGGTCTGTACGTGCAGGGCATGACGGTCGGCATCGGAATACACCGCCACCGTGGCAATGCCGAGACGTTGGCAGGTGCGGATCACGCGGCAGGCGATCTCGCCGCGGTTGGCGATCAGGATTCTTTTGAACACTATTCGCCGTCCCAGTAGTCGAGAGACTTGTCCTCCCGCGAAAGAAACCTAAGTCTATGTGTTTTACCTGGAGGGGATTCCTCGTAGACTCCGAATTTTCCCGAATCCGGGTATTCGCAGATTTCCACCGCTGCCGACGTGCTTACCGCCAGATAGCGCATCTCGACCGAATCGGTATTGATGATCTGGTGGGCAGTTTCCGGGCCGCCGGTCGGGCAGGCGATGATGTCTCCTGGCTTTATTGGGTAATGCTTATCGCCGAATCGCAGTTCACCCTCGCCCTCGAGAATGAAGAACATTTCTTCTTCGACATGGTGATTGTGGAACGGGCAGTTGCGTTTGCCCGGTGCCACTACGGTGAGGTTATAGCCAAGTTTGCACGCTCCGATCCTACTGGCGATCTCCCCCCAGCGTATGTCGTAGTTCCCGGCGGTCTTGCCCTTCGGGGCTTGGCTGGGTTCGACTGATTGCAATTCCACATCGGCGATATTGAGAATGGGACGATTCATAAAAACCCTCAATCAAGTCATATCATTTGGGGTCGGAGATGGGGAAACCTATAGAGCACAAGATCAATTCTTGGACCATTTTGGCGGACGCTTTTCCAGGAATGCGCTGAGTCCTTCCTGTCCTTCTTCGGACACCCGCAACTGCGCGATGATGTTTGCGGTCTTGCTGTGCAGGTTGCGGCGTGCCGAGGTGGACAGGGCCACCTGCCCGGCGATCAGTTCCTTGGCGGCGGCCAAGGCCTTGGGGCCGCCTTTGAGTAACAGTGCGATTTCCTTCTCCACTACCGTATCGAGCTGCTCCGCGCCCACCACTTCGTGGATCAGGCCGATCTCACGCGCCTTGTCCGCACTGATGAGATCAGCGGTCAGGAAATAGCGGCGCGCATTGTGGGTGCCGATGGCCGCGATCACGTACGGCGAGATTACCGACGGTACCAGGCCCAGGCGCACTTCACTCAGGGAAAATTTCGCGGCCGAGGAGGCGATGGCGATATCGCAGCACGCTACCAGCCCTACACCGCCGCCAAAGGCGGCGCCGTTGACGCGCGCGATACTGGGTTTACGCAAGCCGTCCAGGGTGCCCATGAGTTCGGCCAACCTGAGTGCGTCCTCGATATTGTGCGCTTCGTCGTATTGGGCCGAGGCGCGCATCCAGTTCACGTCGGCGCCGGCGGAAAACGATTTGCCGGCGCCGGTGAGCACCACAATACGCACCTGCTTGTCGTTGTTGAGCTGGATCAGCTTCTGCGTCAGCTCGGCGACGATGGCATCGTCGAAGGCGTTGTGTTTCTCGGGGCGGTTGAGCGTCAGCGTCGCCACGCCGCGGGAATCGGTTTGCAATAACACGCTGTCAGTCATATTTAGAGAGTTCCAGAGAAAAGTTTTTTCAGGGTTGTGGTCACTGACTTGGCATCTTTAGCCGAAAGGGTCCCGGCCCTGCGCATAATCAAGCGATCATCGAGCGTGAAAAGCTTCATGCGCACAACTGACGGTGCGTTAAGTCCGGTGGCCACCTCGTCCGTGATTGGCACGTCTAGCGGCCACGGCGCATTCCCACGGCTGGTAATCATGGCGAGTACTGAATGTCCGATATTGAGATGCCGCGCAGAAGAAAGCACCAGGGCGGGACGGCGTTTGTTGGTTTTTTTGTCCGTGAATGGGAAAGGCACCACCACCACGTCCCACGGCTCAAAGGCCACGATAAGCCTCTTCGTCGCTGCGTGACAGCCATTCTGAAGCGAGCGAACCTTCCACTGCACGCAGGTGATTCATGTCCAGGGGGCCAGCCTTGCGTAACCGCACGGCGTTTCCCGGTTCGATCTCGAAGGCTACCGCGTCACCAGCCTTGAGGCCCAGGGCTTTGCGGACTGGGGCCGGTATAGTCGCCTGGTGTTTGCTGGTCATTTTGCTGGTAACGATATGTTCAGGCATGCGGGCGCTATCAAGTAATGAAGTAATACTGTAATACTACACTCCGGAAGGTACGGAGGTCAAAGCGCTGAAGCCGCAGGGGATGGTGGGAAGAGGCCTTCCGCCCTGCATCTGTTCCGGCTTCTGTGCGAGCTCGGCAATGATGACGTTATCGAACGCGTTGTGCTTTTCCGGACGGTTGAGCGTCAGCGTCGCCACGCCGCGGGAATCGGTTTGCAAAAGCACGCTATCAGTCATTATTTATTCCTCGCCTTGTAGGAGCGGCCGTCCCGGCCGCGATTCGAAAATCATCGCGACGGGGACCACCGCTCCCACAATATCATCGCCGCTCCTACAGATTGGGTCACATCCTGAACACGCCAAACCGACCACCCGGCTCCGGCGGCGCATTCTCAGCGGTGGCGAGCGCCAGACCCAGCACCCGGCGCGTGTCCGCGGGATCGATGATGCCGTCGTCCCAGAGGCGTGCCGTGGCGTAGTAGGGATGGCCCTGGCGCTCGTACTGCTCGCGCAGCGGCGCCTTGAAGGCTTCTTCCTCATGCTTGCTCCATTTCCCGCCCTTGGCTTCGAGGCCTTCGCGTTTTACGGTGGCGAGCACCGAGGCCGCCTGTTCGCCGCCCATGACCGAGATGCGCGCATTGGGCCACATCCACAGGAAGCGTGCGCCGTAGGCGCGGCCGCACATGGCGTAATTGCCGGCGCCGAAACTGCCGCCGATGATGACCGTGAACTTGGGGACCGTGGCGCAGGCCACGGCGGTCACCATCTTGGCGCCGTCCTTGGCGATGCCGCCGTGTTCGTATTTCTTGCCCACCATGAAGCCGGTGATGTTCTGCAGGAACACCAGCGGGATGCGGCGCTGCTCGCACAACTCGATGAAGTGCGTGCCTTTGAGGGCCGATTCCGAAAACAGGATGCCGTTGTTGGCGAGGATGCCCACCGGATATCCGGAAAGGTGCGCCAAGCCGCACACCAGGGTCTTGCCGTAAAGTGTCTTGAATTCCTGAAACTCTGAACCGTCCACCAGGCGCGCGATGATTTCATGCACGTCGTAGGGATAGCGCGTGTCCTGGGGGACAACGCCGTAGATTTCATCGGCCGCGCAGCGCGGCTCGACAGGCTCGCGTTTCGCCAGCCAGGCGGGGCGCCGGTAATTCAGATGCGCGACGATCTCGCGGGCGATGGCCAGCGCGTGGGCATCGTTGTCGGCCAGATGGTCGGTCACGCCGGAAACCTTGCTGTGTACTTCGCCGCCGCCCAGGGTTTCCGCATCCACCACTTCGCCGGTGGCGGCCTTCACCAGCGGCGGTCCGCCGAGAAAAATCGTGCCCTGGTTGCGCACGATGATGGCTTCGTCGCACATGGCGGGCACGTAAGCGCCGCCGGCGGTGCAGGAGCCCATGACCGCCGCGATCTGGGGAATGCGCTCGCGTGAGAGGCGCGCCTGGTTGTAAAAGATGCGGCCGAAGTGCTCCCGGTCGGGAAACACTTCATCCTGCAGCGGCAGGAAAGCGCCGCCGGAATCCACCAGATAAATGCAGGGCAGGCGGTTTTCCAACGCCACTTCCTGGGCGCGCAGATGTTTCTTGACGGTGATGGGGTAATAGGTGCCGCCCTTCACGGTGGCGTCATTGGCCACCACCATCACTTCGCGGCCATGCACGCGGCCGATACCGGTGATGAGCCCGGCGGCCGGCGCGTCGCCGTCGTACAGGCCGAAGGCGGCCAGCGGCGAGAGTTCCAGGAACGGCGAGCCGCGGTCCAGCAGCGCTTCGATGCGCTCACGCGGCAGCAGCTTGCCGCGGTCGGTGTGTTTCTTGCGGGCTTTTTCGTCGCCGCCGAGCGCGGCCCGTACCTGCTGCGCGCGCAGGTCCGCCACCAGCTTTTCCATGTGGGAGTAGTTGGCGGCGAATTCCCGGGTGGTTTTATCCAGCGTGGATTTCAGGGTCGGCATGAGCAAGCCTTGTTATTGGATGGCTTCAGGAAAATATGGGCCCGGGCATCGCCCGAGTGGCGTATTTTAGCCCTCCGGATGGCAATTGTATTGCCCGCGCCTTGCTGCATTGCCGTGCGGCCGTTCGGTTACGGTGCGCGCCGCGAACACCTGTATTTGGCCGCCGCGCCTAATCTTTTTCGCCGTCGAAGTTTTCCAGCGACTTGAGTTCCGTCTTCGACAGTTGATTGAAGAGAGCCTGCTTATCGATAAGCGCGTCGCTCAAGGTGTAGTGATGATCCGCGGCTTCAAGTTCCAAGTGCAACAGTTAGTGAAGTCTTGGTCCGGAAGAATACCTCATACGGTGTCTTGAATCCCAATCTCTTTCTTGGCCGGTGATTTAGCCGGTGCATGGCATGATCCAGCT